>Ga0182024_10018007_pt1 | contig 13194 bp, 13 predicted proteins | sample P32metaG_FD_120480 | JGI IMG/M metagenome (GOLD analysis project Ga0182024, IMG submission 120480) | Permafrost microbial communities from Stordalen Mire, Sweden - P3-2 metaG (Illumina Assembly) | ecosystem: Environmental > Terrestrial > Soil > Wetlands > Permafrost | place: Sweden: Stordalen...
ACGCCACATCCGTCTCCGGACGCGACCTCACCGTGTCGTTCCACACCTCCACCAACAACCGACGCTCATCCGCATCCACCACCTCAAGCTCCGACACCCGCACACCCGGATCAGACGCCACCGAGCGAACGACGCGCTCGACGACTCGCGCTACCGCCCGGGCCATTTCGTCGCAACATCGGGCGCGGTCGTACCGAAACCGCCACTGCAGCCCATCTCGGAATGACACGAGCACGGCCAGTGCGTTCTCAGTGCGGCTGCGCACCTCGACGTCAACGACTCCAAACGACAGGTTCGGGCGCGGAGTCGCGACGATAGGATAGTTCTCGATCGCGATGATCGTGTCGAAGAGCACGTCGCCTGGAGCGCAGCCCGCGAGTCGATGAATGGTCGAAAGAGAGACGGAATCGTGCTCCGCAACCTCCGCCATGCGCAGCTGCAGTTCGCGCATCCAGTCGATCGCGACGACCTCCTCGTACGGCGGCCCGGCGAATATGGGCGACGTAGCAACGAAGCAGCCGACCGCTCGCTCCATACGAGCCACCTCGGGTGGCCGGCCCGATGTCACCAGGCCGACGGTGACGTCCTGCCGCGCCGCCACATGAGCAAGCGCAAAAGTGGTGGCTCCGAACGCGACGGCGGCGAGCGTAACCCCTGCAGCGCGCGCGTTCGCCTCGACCGCGCTAGCTGCGTCAGGTGGAATCGTTACGCTCACCTCGCCGTAAGACGGCCTCTCACCCCGGGCCGTGCCGAACAGCGGCCCAGTCGCTCGCACGACAGCGCGCTTCCAATGCTCGATGTCGGCGGTGCCATCGCGCTCGAGCGCGAACCGGACGTAATCGGTGTATCGGTGCGGCGTCGGAAGGGGTTCGCCGGCCAAGACTGCTAAGAGCTCATCGACGACTACCGGCAGGCTCCAGCCGTCCATCACGACATGGTGGAAGGTTATGACCACTACCGTGCGGTTACCGACGCGGATGCAATGGACTCGGACGAGTGGCGGCTGCTCGAGGTCGAAGCCGGTATCGCGGTCAGCGTCCAGCACCGCATCAATCGAGCCGACGTCAGTCGAGACGAGGAATGGTGCGTCCGCCACCTCGAACACCACGAGGTGGGGCTCCTCAACGTCCTGCCACACGACGCATGCCCGAAGCATCGCGTGACGCCGTGCTACCGCATACCACGCGTCGCGCAGTGACTCGGCATCGACGTCGCCCTCAAGGGTGAGGCAAAGCTGTTCGACGTAGACCCCCGGCGTCTCGTCGAGTAGGCACTGGAACACGATGCCCTGCTGGGACTCCGTCAACGGAACGACCTGTTCAATCTTCACAGTCCCGAGGCCTTCTCTCTTCCGTTCCGGGATTCATCGCGTCCGTTCCGGGATTCATCGCGTCGACTTGTCCCCCGAGCGGCCTAAATCGCCGTCTTCTGTGGGCTTTCGTGCGAAAGCCCACAGAATAGGTACGGCAGAAAAGAGCACCGACTCGCGATGACCAGTCGCCAGCGACGCGAGGTACCGATCCGCTCGCGTTCGACCGATCGCGTCTGCTTCCACGAGCCTCTCCACGATCGAGGCCAGGGAGACGCCGCCGGGAACGCCGTCGTACACCGCAAGGTGACCCGTGAGCTCCACGTCGACCAACCCCGCCGCCCGCAGAAGCCGACGCAAGGTACGACCAACGCTGGGCTGCCGTTGCCGGTTGACGAGTCGCACTATGAGGGCGTCGATCTCGTGATCGACGCTGTCGACGAACCAGGCGCCAAAGTCGGGCTCGACGATTGTCACCCGGCCTGCAGGCTCGAGGACACGCGCGATCTCGCGCACTGCGAGAGCTGGGTCGGCGACGTGGAGCAGTACGCGTTCCGTCCGACAGCCCGCGAACACGCCATCGCGAAACGGCAGGCGTTCGGCGACGCCGCGGACAATGCAGGCTGCAGGAACCGAGGTCGTACGACGACGCGCCTCCGCGATCAGCGTCTCCGATACATCGATCCCGACTGCCGCCCCATCCGGCGACACATGGGTGGACAGCGCAATCAGATCGTCGCCCGTCCCGCAGCCCACGTCGAGAAGGCGATCACCGGGTCCGAGCTCTAGGCGCTCTTCGCTCCAGGTTCGAACTCGTTGCGCGTTCGGACGCATCCGGATGTAGTCAAGGAGCTCGACGTACGCGCGCGGCGTCTCGCTCGCGTCGACTCGGTCGAACAGCGCGGGGTCGAACGGCTCGCGGGCCACTCCGCCCTCAGTGGTTCGCGACGGCGCGCATCACCGCAGTGACGACACCGGCCTGGCGAGCGAGGGCGGCCATCGGCCGCGCGGCGCCGTCGAAGACGATCGCGACAGCGAGGTTGAGTCTCGCGTCTCCGAACGTTATGACCGAACCGCCGTCACCGAGGTGTCCGAATGCCTCCGAAGAGCACCGCGGCGAGAATAGGCGCCGATCCCGCACGATACCGAGGCCCCAATCGAGGCTCATGCCGTTGGATACATCAACGAGACCGCGGCGATGAGCACTGCGGATTTCCCGCAATGTTTCGCCGCTTACAAGTCGCGCTTCACGGGCTCCTCGGAGGACGTCCATGACGCGAACGAGCTCGAATGCCGGACCGCTCCCTGACACGCCAGCGGACCATTCGGGATCGCTGCGGTCGTCTAACAAAACAGCGGGTGGTCGCGCCGACATATCGTATAACGCCGCTTCGGAAGCGCCCGCCGGTGAGCGGCCGTCCCATCGCACGGTCGAGTGTTCGAGCCCGAGCGGAGCGAAGATACGCTCGGCAAGGAACACGTCGAACGGCGTGGCGGCGGCGGACTCGACAACCCAGCTTAGGAGGCACCACCCGGTTTGCGGTGTGTACGACGCGGTCGAACCGGGCTCCCACTCGAGGCCTGCGGCGCGGATCGCGTCGAGCATCTCGACTCGATCGACGCCTGCCGGAGTGTCGCCGACGGGATCGCCCGCAATACCGGCCGTGTGTGTGAGTAGGTGGGAGAGCCGAATGCGGCCGAAAACGCCCTCGTCGAGCGAATTGACGTGAGCGCAGAGCGAGTCGTCAAAGCGAATGCGCCCCTCGTCCCGGAGAATCCCGAGCGCAACCACGGTCAACAGTTTCGTCGCACACGACCATCGGAACCGCGTCGTCCGCGTGGCCGGAACGCTCCCACAGCGAACGGTGCCGATTACGGTGTCGCTCACCGAATCGTCAACTGACACGGCAACCTGCGCGCTCGTGTGCCAACCTCGCTCAGCGAGCCTCGAGAGAACGTCGTCCACCGCGGACAGGTCGATCGCCCGACGACCTCGGGGCACGATCGGTGAGGGCGATGGCTCGATCATTGGGAGCTCAGCGGCGGATCGAGTGCCGACAACGTCGTGTTCGTACTGCCGCGCAACCGTTCCGCGGCGTAGTCGTAGAGCTCCGCGAGCGTAAGGTCGCCGAACATCTCGACCTCGACCTCAGCGTCTGCGATGAGCCCGACCTCGAGGTCGAGTTGCTCTTCGATCTGAAACATCCACTCGAGGAGGTCTATCGAGCCGAGGCCAAGGTCCGCAAGCGGAACGTTGGTCGGGAGCGGCGTCTCTTCGCCGGTAATGCTGCCGAGCATGTCGATCGCCTCGGCAAGGGACAGCATCTCAGGATCCGACATCGTCCACTTCTTCCTTCACTCGACGACCGCGGCCAGCCGCGCTCGCAGCTGACAGCACGTCGAACATGATCTCCATCGCCGTGTCGATTTCGTCGTCGCTCGCGCACGCTGGCGGGAAAAGACGTAGAACGGCAGGGGCCGCGACGCAGGGCGAAACAAGAAGCCCGGCGTCGGCGAGATCGGCGACCGTGCGCGCCGCGATAGCGGCGTCGCGCAGTTCGATTCCCCAGAGCGCACCGCGACCGCGGACGTCACATACATCCGGCGAGCTCAAGCGAACGCGCGCGAGAGCGTTGCCGACCCGAGAATCGATCGCCGGAACCAACTCGCGCAGCGAGGGCAGAACTCGCAGCGCAGCGAGGCCGGCAGCGACACACAGCGGATGTCCGGAGAACGTGGTTGTGTGGAACCACGCGTCCTTCGTCGCCGGTTGGAACAGCGACGCGGATGCGATGAGTGCGGCGAGCGGGAGAACACCACCCCCGAGGGCCTTGCCGAAGAGCACAGCATCGCACTCAAGCCCGTACTCGACGGCGATTGAGATCGGACCGCATCGCCCGAAGCCGACCTGGATCTCGTCGCTGATAAAGAAGGCACCAGCAGCGTGAAGCGCGTCCGATGCCGAGGCGAGAAAGGCGAGGTCGACTTCGTGGACCCCGCCTTCACCTTGAATCGGTTCGAATATGAGCGCAGCGACATCACCAACGGCCAGCTCTCGCTCAAGCGACTCGAGCGTAGGAGCGATTGCTGTCGGTCGACGGTAGCCAGGGATCTCGTCGTTGCGCGACGCCGAGACCGAGAGCGCCGCCATCGTCTTTCCGTGGAACGATCGCTCGAGACACAGCATCCGCGGGCGTCCCGCCACGCGCGCCGCGAGTTTTAGTGCAAGCTCAACCACATCAGAACCGTTTAAGCCCAGCCAAATGCGCGTCAAGTCGCTCCGCGCAACCGATGCTTTGAGCTCGTCTACAAACGTCGCGGTAACCGTGTTTGCCACCAGTCGCGTGGAGGTCGTCAGCACGCCGAGCTGCTCTGCTACGGCGGCGACAATCGCAGGGTGACGATGGCCGAAGAAGCTCACGCCATAGCCGCCGAAGTCAAGCAATGAGCGGCCGTCGGAGAGGCGCACGTGGCAGCCTTCGGCCGCCACCTCGACCGCCCCGCGCCCGACCCGGCGCTGCGACACGGCTAGCGCGCCGTTCGTGTGGCGCAGGAGCGAGCGATACGTCGCCGCGGCAGACGCTTCTACCTGCGTCATGACACACCGCGGAGCGCTGCGTCGATGCCCTCATCCCACAGGCCGAGACCGCGGAGGATCGGCCTCAGCCGCGAGAACGAGCGACGCCGCAGGAGGCCAACGAACGGATCGTTGGAGATCGCCTCACGCGTACGAGCGGGCACTTCGACGCGCTCCCAGAGTTCGCGCATCTCGAACCGCGCAGCAAGCAGCTCGATCGCGTGGTGAACGAAGTCGATCCGCTCCTGCCGATCGTGAGCGCTAAGCCCAGCGTACGGGTCTCGAAGGGACACGAGCCCGAAAGCGACGTGCCGCGCCTCATCACGGAGAACGAGATCGAGCAACGACCGTGCGAGGGGCTCGAAGAGAATCTGCCTCGCGAGCGCGAAGGTTCCTAGCGCGACGCCCTCAAGCATCACTTGCATGCCGAGAAAGACCATGTCCCATCGGTGATCAGAGACGACTTCATACATGAGTCGCTCGAGTTCACCGTCGACGGGATATGCAACCTGCAGCTTCTCATGAATGTACCGCCGGAACACCGCTACGTGGCGCGCCTCATCGAGCGCCTGGGTGGCAGCGAACTCCTTGTGTTCGATCGTGGGCGCCGCTTCGACGATACGTGCGGCCGCGATGAGCGCACCCTGCTCACCATGGAGAAACTGAGAGAGCATCCACGCCTGTAGGTGCCACTGGAACTGCGTCTTCACGTCGGAAAAGTCGCGACGAGGTGCGTGTTTGTGAGCCAGCCCGGCACCGAAACGACCCGGGTTCGGAGAGCCGAACTCGACCTCAATCGTCCAGTCGACCGCCGTCACCGGATCCCACGCGAGCTCGCGTGCCTGCTTCGCCAGCCGTTCGATCGACTCGCTCGCCGAGATGTACTTCCAATCGAACCGAGCGACCGACCCCGGATTCAGCGGTAGGTCGACCGTGGCGGACGCGCTCGGGGACGCAAGTTGCGCGAACTTTTTTGCGTCGTCGGACATCTGCAAACCAGATCGCCCCCTCGCTGCTCGACATCGCGAGAACAACCGCTGCGGAGCGTACTTCATGGCTCCTCAACTTGCTGGGGCCAAACGGATAGTGACCTGCGACTATGCACCGAACCGGCGTTTTGCGGCATGCTGTACGGGTGGGTTTACACCACTTCCCGGCGGAGGCACCGGCCGAGTCCGCTTTGAGCGCGTTGGCGGCCGACGGCGCAGTTGTGCTCGATGACGTTGTTGAGCCGTCGGCGCTCGGCAACCTGTTGCGTGAGTTGGGGCCCCACATTGACGCGGCGCCAGTCGGCACCGACCACTTCGCCGGACGGCGGACACGCCGGATCGGCGGACTGGTCGCGCGGTCGCGGACCTGCCGCGCGCTAGTGCAGCACCCGCAAATCCTCGATATTGTTCGATCTGTACTCGACAGGTTTACCACGGTGCAGCTACATCTCACACAGTTGATCGGCATCCAGCCCGGGGAAACCTCCCAACGACTGCATCGCGACCAGTGGGCATTTGACCTTTATCCGTTTCCACCAGGTTGCGAGGTCCAATGCAACACGATGTGGGCGATAACCGACTTCACTGCGGATAACGGCGCAACGCGTGCAGTGCTCGGCAGTCACCTCGACGAGGGCAATCCGAAATACCGGCCAAGCGATGCGGTGGTTGCAGAGATGGCGAGAGGATCCGTACTCGTCTACACCGGAAGCATCCTTCACGGAGGCGGCGCAAACCGCTCCAGCGCAGTTCGGTACGGGATGAACATCGGGTACTCCGCTGGCTGGCTGCGCCAAGAAGAGAACCAGTACCTCTCGACGCCACAGGAAGTGGCGCGCACCTTCTCCGATGACCTGCTCCGCCTGCTTGGCTACGCCCGGGGCGCTTACGCTCTCGGCTACGTTGACGACACGCGCGACCCGCTCGACGTGCTACGCGGTGCGTCGACCAAGCACGGCTTCGCACCGGACACGTAGTGTTTTTTATTCCGGGCAAACGTGCCTCGAGTCAAGCCGGAGTCCCACGTCGCCAGCCCCACGTAACTACGGCGAGCGCGCTCAACCTCGGCCAAGTCGCACCGACCTCCGCCGACAACCGCGCGACGGGTCCGGCGCTCTGGGTGGGGTCGGGCCCAAGCGCACAACTCTGAGCGCGCGTGCACGCACAATGTCTTGGAGGCTCACGGTCGACCAAGAGCTCACCAGCTCGTGCGGCTCGCCGGCGGCGTATCGGCGACTCGCCGTGCTCAACATGGCGGATGCGGACCGTCCTGTCGACGTCGGCAGATGGAAGCCGGTCGATTGTTTCAAACACCACAGGCCACAACGCGACGGTTGCAGCCTCACCCGCGCGATCGTCGGGGCTGGCGCCGTGGCGATCGTGCTGAATGGAGTATCGAGCGGGAGTTCCATACAACGTGGCTCAGGAATTACGCGCTGACCGACTCCATTGCAAAGGAGCCAGTAAGGGTGTAAAGCTCTCGCGCCCAACTAACCGCGGCCTCCGTGGAGGCCATGGCAGCTGCGACGACGACGTGACCAGCGTGCGCGCTTAGGAGGTCGGGTGGACGGTCAAGGTACGCCAACCGCATGGCTCGACAATCCAAGTGATGAACGCGGGATATCGTTCGCGCGACGCGAAGGCTGGGAGCGCAAGACGTATGCGGAATTAGCGTTTGGCGTCCTGGGCGGGTCCGGAGAGATCCAGCAGCGCGTACCTCCCAGAGAAACCGTAATGATCGTAGGCCTCGGGGGCGAGTCGTTCTTCTATGCCTTCTTTGGCGCGATTCACGCCGGGTGCACTCCTAGTCCGCATCCGCCGCCGGGGCCATTCGCAGCGAACGACGCCTATGTCACGCATCTCGCTCGCGTTATTGCGGCAGCGGAGCCCAGCGCCATCATGGTAGGTGACGAGTGCCGCACTGAAGTCCAGTCCGCCATGCGACGCGTTGGGTCGATCGCTACCGTGCTCGATCCGCCGCACTCACATGCGCCGAGCACGTCGGCCCGCGAACCCGCCGAGCTGGCGCTCCTCCAGTTCACATCGGGATCCTCGGGACCGCCTCGAGGCGTGCGCGTGCGTGGCGAGCAGCTCATGGCAAATGTGACAGCGATCCGTCGATGGCTCCACATGACCGCAGATGACGCGACCGCGACGTGGTTGCCGGTCTTCCATGACATGGGCCTCATCGGATGCCTCATCACGCCGACGGTCGTCCAGTCCGACATCTGGCTCATGTCGCCCGAGCAGTTCATCCGGCGACCCCTCCGCTGGCTCGAGTGCTTTGGCTGTCACGGCGCGGCGCTCACCGCGGCGCCAACCTTCGGCTACGCCTACGTCGCGCGGTCATTGGGCCGATCGTCTCTCGATGAGATGGACTTCTCGGCATGGCGCGCCGCCATCGTCGGCGCCGAGCGCATCGACCCGGCCCCGCTGACCGCGTTGACCACCGCGCTCGGGCCGCATGGATTCGATCCGGCGGCGTTCCTGCCTGCGTACGGCCTCGCCGAGGCGACCTTGGCCGTCACAGGATCCCCGATGCACGTGACGCCGCGATGCCTCCGGCCGCATTGGTCGTCGATGCGTTTCGGCGCACCGATCGCAATAGAGGAGCGGGGCTTCATAGGGGCGACTGATGTCGGGGATGGGGCGGGGTGGCTGACTGGGTGTGGCGCGCCTCACGACGATTTGGATGTGTCGATAACGGGTGCCGACGGCGCGGCGCTCCCAGACGGGTGGCTCGGAGAGATCGTCGTTACCGGTCCTTCGGTGGCCGCGGGCTACCACGCTCCCGGCTTGGAGTCGGCAAGTTCATTCGCGAACGGCGCGCTCCAGACTGGCGACGCGGGCCTTCGGGTCGACGGCGAGCTCTACGTCGTCGGCCGCATGGGCGACAGCGTAAAGGTTCGCGGTAGGAGCGTTTTCGCGGAGGATCTCGAAAACAAGATCGAAACGGAGCTCGGCGTCGCGACCGGCCGGTGCGCTGTTGTGCCCGGAATCGACGAATCGGACGCAGTGAGCGTCGTGATCGAGGCGGGCGCGGTCGACAAGGACAGTCTTACCGCGCTCTTCCGCCGCGAGATCGGACAAGACAGCACAGTCGCGCTCCGCCTAGTTCCACGGCACACGATACCCAGGACATCGTCGGGAAAGCCACGCCGACGCGCGCTTTGGCAGCAGATGCGAGCGGAACGTACCGGGGATAGTGGGGAATCGGGTCGTGACTGACCTCACCGAGATGCTGAATAGAATCCGTCTGATCGCGAACACGGAGCTGCCGCCCGCCGGTGATGTGACTGCCGATCACAACCTGCGCGACCTGCCGGGTGCCGAGTCGGTGAAGCTCCTGCGGATTGTCGGTGCGGTCGAGGAGTTGTACGACGTTGAAGTCGACGACGAGGCAATGTTCGGCTCCGTCTATCTGTTGCGCGATCTCGCGATTGCCGTCCAGCACGCGCGCGCCGAACAGCCGGATGACGCATGAACGTCGAACCTGTGCGCACATTCAAGCGCCTGGCCCGATCTACAAGGTGCGCAGACAAGACACCCACGCGCAATGCCACGGCCAACATCGATGGTTTCGCCTCCGTAGTCCGCGATGGCCGAGGGACCCCTGGATGGTGAGATCGCCGATTCTCACTTGGCTTGACAAGCCGCGTGGCGGAGCGGGCATCTACGCCGCGGGGCGCGGCCGGCAATGGGATTACCTGAGCTACGCCGAGGCGGCAGGCCTCGTCGATCGGTTGTGGCCTCGCGTCCGCGAGAGCGTCGTCGAGCGAGCCACTCAGGAAGGCGATCCACCCGTGGTCCTGCTCGCGCTCCCGAACGACGTCACGTTCATCATCGGGCTGTTCGCGACAGTTACTGCCGGCTGCGTCGCGTCGCCATTCCCTCCCCCCGGCGCACTCGGTCGTCGCGCGGAATACGTCGATCATCTCGCGAGCCGCATCAACGCGACTGGGGCAACAGCCGTGTTGTGCTATCCCGCGTTGACGTCGGTCGTCGACGACGCCTGCGAGCGTGCGACAAATACCCCAAGTCGAATTGCGCTCGACCTTGACCGCATCGCGGCGGAGCATCCCGACCGCGCTCGGGTCGTCGAAATCGACCACCCGCTGCTGCAGTTCACTTCGGGATCAACAGGCACGCCGCGGGGGGTAGCTCTGTCGTGGTCGAACCTGAACGCCAATCTCGACGCAATCTCAGCCTGGCTCGAATGGCAACCTAGCGACAGTGTCGTCACGTGGCTTCCCCCCCATCACGATATGGGGCTCATCGGATGCATCCTCGGCTCGCTCGCCAAACAGACGGACCTTTGGCTTCTGCGCCCCGAGCAGTTCGTGAAGCATCCGATTCGCTGGCTGGAGGCACTAACTCCTGGGCGGGCGACCATGACCGCCGCACCGACCTTCGGCTACGAGCACTCGGCCGCGCAAATGACGCGCGATGACTTCGCCTCGCTCAACCTACGATCGTGGCGGGTCGCGCTCGTTGGCGCCGAGCCACTCCGCGCCGACGCGCTGCTACGTTTCGGCGTCGCCGCCGCCGGCACTGGATTTCAGCTCGACACCTTCTACCCCGCCTATGGCCTCGCCGAGGCAACGCTGTGCGTCACAGGGAAGCAACCGGCGCACTCCATTCCGTTCGCGGTGTCTAAGCCAGCGGCGGCGCTTGGCGGCGCGGTGCTACGCAGTGCCGAGCGCCTTGACGTCCTCGGAGGAGAGCCGGACCTCCTATGTTCTTCAGGTCGTACGATGGGCGATCTCCTGACGGAGATCGTGGACGAGCGGGGCGCGCCGGTCGACGAGGGCGTCGTCGGAGAGATCACGGTGACAGGTAGTTCGGTCGCCCAGCCATTCATCGACGGAATCATCAGTCCAGCGCCGGTCCCGCTGCACACAGGCGACGCTGGCTTCGTGCTCGACGGCGAGCTCTTCGTGATTGGTCGCATCCAAACGAGCCGAAAGATCCATGGCGAGACGGTCTTCGTCGAGGACGTCGAGCGGGTGATGCAGCGCATCCCGGGACTCGCCGAGCAGCGGCTCGTCGTGATCCTGCCTCCCACGCTGCAACCCGAGGTCGTACTCGTGACGACAGCGCTCAAGGGTGACTGGGTCGAAGCTGCAGCAACAGACCTCCGACGCGTCGCCGGACACCATGGAACGGTGCGGATCCTTCGCCTACCCCGATCGCCGATCCCGCTGACACCGAGCGGAAAACCGCGCCGAATAGCGCTATGGGCCTCGATCGTGTCGGGCACGACGGACATCGAGGTTCTGCACGGCCCGGCGCTCGGCGCGCCAGCGGGGATAGCGTCCGGAACGGTGAGAACGACAATGCACACCTCGCGTGGCTCACGATGAGTTGGAACTTTGCTGACGTGTGGGAGACCGTGGCTGATGAGCTGCCCCGTGCCCAAGCGCTAGTCGCAGGAAGCGTCCGTCGCAGTTGGCGTGAGCTCGACGAGCGCGCGGACGCGCTCGCCGACGCGCTCCTGCAGAGCGGCGTGTCGCGGCAACAAGCCGTCGGCATACTCTTGCGCAACCGCCCGGAATACCTAGAGACCGTCTACGCGTGCTTCAAAGCAGCGCTCACACCATTTAACACTCACATCCACTTCGACGCTGAACAGCTCGCAGACGCGTGGCAGCGTGCCGGCGCGACCTCCGTGGTATTCGAGGCCGACCTCGGCGACGCTGTCCGCGCCGCGCTCCGCCGCGTGCCGACCGTGCGGGAGGTTTATTGCGTCGCGTCGCCTGGCACTAGCTGTCCCCAATGGGCTACGCCTTTCGACGACGTGACGGCCGCGACCGTGAACCGAGTCCGTCCGCCGTGGGAACGCTCCGGCGACGACACGCTTCTCATTTTCACGAGCGGTACGACCGGGACGCCGAAGGGCGTCATCTGGCGGCAAGACGACGTCTTCGCTGCGCTCAACGAGGCAAGCTTCACGGTGAAGCTCCCTGAGAACGGCACCGTAGACGACGTACGTGCTGCTCTTCGCGAGAACCGCTCCGGGGCTTACGCGATGCCCGCCAGCCCGCTCACGCACAGTACAGCACTCTTCGTCTCCATGTTTGCGCTGAGTCAGGGCGGCTCGGTCGTGACTGTGCCGAGCGACTCGTTCGACGCCCGCTCGGTTGTCGATGTCGCCGCCAACGAATGCGTCGACACCATCGCCATTCTCGGCGACGCATTCGCGCGCCAGATGCTCCGCGCACTTGACGCCCACCCGGTGGACTTCTCCAATGTACGAGCCATCATCTCGTCGGGCGTGATGTGGAGCGAGGAGACCAAGCGTGGGCTCCTCCGACATAGCCCCGAGATGGTCCTGCTCGACTCGTACTCGTCGTCCGAGGCGCTCGGGATGGCCTCGTCGCAAGCATCCGGCGACACGGTGCCACCAACTGCGGTCTTCACGCTTTCGCCGCACGCCCGGCTCATTCCGTCACCCTTGCGAACCACAGACATCAACATTGGTCTCCTCGCGGTGACAGGTCGACAACCGGTCGGCTACCTCGACGACCCGGCGGCTGACGAAGCGACGTTCGTCGAAGTTGATGGTCAGCGATACTCAGTACCTGGCGACTACGCACGTCTCGAGTCGGACGGCTCTGTTACCGTGCTCGGCCGCGGCCCGACGGCGATTCCGGTCGGCGACACGCTCGTGTTCCGCGAGGTAGTCGAGGAGGCGTTCAAGCGTCACCCTGTGGTCATTGACGCACTCGTTGTCCCGCTCGGCGATGGAAGTAGCGACAACCAGCGGATCGCGGCGATGGTGCGCCCGATGCCGGGCGAGGCGGTCGACTCCGCCGAGCTCCGCGAGCACGCTCGGCGGCACCTCGCGACCGCGGAAGTGCCCAGTCTAATTGTCGTCGATGAAACCGAGTACCGACTGACCACGGGAAAACCCGACTATGACGCCGCCCGTGTCGCCGCTGATGCTATGGACACGTGACCCTGCAGTGACGTTCCCGAGACCATTCAAGCTCCGGCTGGATGGCCAAGCCGGACAGCAAGCCAATGTCATCGTTGCGGGCACACTTCAGAGCACTTGAGCTCGGCGCCGGCAACGTTTCGGTGAGTCAGAAATCCTTGAGCCGACCGAATGTTGGCGGCGCCGTTTCAGCGAGGAAAGCCGCGCGTGGTGCTGTGTGTGGTGCTCGGAGCGTCGAAGAGCTGGTGGGTGCCGGTAACGGGTTGGGGCACGCGATTGGCGGAGTCGGTTGTCGGCGGGGGGCGTGCGACGGGAGAGCGGAGGCGTCAAGGCTGACGTAGTCCATGTTGGGTTGGCCGTTGTAGTGGAACTCCCCTGGGAT
>Ga0182024_10018008_pt1 | contig 13194 bp, 14 predicted proteins | sample P32metaG_FD_120480 | JGI IMG/M metagenome (GOLD analysis project Ga0182024, IMG submission 120480) | Permafrost microbial communities from Stordalen Mire, Sweden - P3-2 metaG (Illumina Assembly) | ecosystem: Environmental > Terrestrial > Soil > Wetlands > Permafrost | place: Sweden: Stordalen...
GCGCAGCACTTCGCGATGAGCGATAACTCCTATAATTCGAATTTTGGACCTTCTACTGTAGGAGCTCTTAACCTGACCTCCGGCCAGACAAACGGAATTAGTGCGACTCTTAACGGCCCATCCAGCGCCGAAGTGTCGGATGGAGCGGGCGGTTTTACGCTCATCGGTGACACCAACCCCATAGGCGATGCTTGTTCAGGTTCGACCGGATTTCAAATCAGCATGAGTGGAAAGAACGTGGGTGATTTGCTCAACGCCGCCGCTCTTCCCTGGGGCTGGTTCCAGGGCGGCTTCGATCTCACGCTCACTAACCCGAACGGCACCACGGGCTGCAACAGGAGCACTGTGTCACCCATCACGGGACTGACCGAGACCGATTACGTACCACACTATGAGGCGTTCCAGTTCTACACGACCACACAAAATCTCAACCACACCCGTCCGGCCAGCGTCGCGATGATCGGATCGGAGGCTGATGCGGCTAACCATCAATACGATATCCACGACTGGTTTGACGCGCTTTCCGCGGGGAATCTTCCGGCTGTAAGTTTCCTCAAGGCCCCCTACTACCAGACTGGCCATCCTGGTGGCTCGAATCCGCTGGACGAACAGGCCTTCGTGGTGAATGTGGTAAACACTATCGAGGCCTCCCCTTTATGGAAGAGCACCGCTATTATCATCGCCTACGACGATTCCGATGGGTGGTACGATCATCAGCCTGCTCCGATCAGCAACGCTTCATATTCGACATCCGATTCGCTCTCCGGCACGGATGCCTGTGGAACGCCGGGAACCACTGCCCAGCTTCCCGGTCCGAACTCCGGCGGCGCTCCGGTGAACGGCAGGTGCGGGCCCGGGGTCCGGACACCGTTGTTAGTGATCTCGCCCTGGGCCAAACCCAACTTTGTGGACCATACACTGACCATCCAAACTTCAATTCTTAGCTTTATCGAGCAGAATTGGAATCTGGGACGAATCGGGGGCGGCTCATTCGACGCTATTTCCAATCCCATCACCAACATGTTCGACTTCAGCCAGCCGACTCCGCAGAACACAAATCTGCTGATTCTCTCGCCGACAACCGGGCAGCCCGAATAATATAACGGAACTGGAGAAGCACATTACACGACGCAAACTCTTGATCGGCGGCGGTCTGATCACCGCCGCCGCGCGGCGCGGCATTGCACAGATGGCGCATCTGCCGCCCATGCCACCGGCGCCTCGTCAACTGGACCTCGAGCGCCTCGCTCCCTTTGTCGATCCGCTTCCCATCCCCGCAGTCGCGAAGCCGCTGGGCAAACGTCTGAATCCGTCCCGACGCTCGCAGGTTCCTTTTTACAAAATTCCGATTCAGGAGTTCTTCTCGAAAATTCATCGGGACGTGCCGCCTACCCGTTTCTGGGGTTATGGAAACAGCGTTCCTGGGCTTACCATTGAGGCTCGGAGCGGCGAGGAAATCCTGATTGAATGGCTAAACCGTTTGCCAGCCAAACATTTTCTACCCATCGATCACAATCTTATGGGCGCGGAAACAGGCGTCCCCGAATCCAGAATCGTTGTCCATGTTCATGGCGGCAGAGTCCCACCCGATAGCGATGGCTGGCCGGAGGCTTGCTACGCGCCGGGCAAGTCGGCTACTTACCACTATCCGAACAGACAAGAGGCCGCGCTGCTGTGGTATCACGACCATGCGATGGGCATCAACCGGCTGAATGTATGCGCCGGGATGGCCGGGCTGTATGTGATTCGCGATTCCTTCGAAGACGGACTCAATCTGCCGAAAGGCGATTATGAAATTCCGCTAGTGCTGATGGATCGCATGATCCGGGCCGATGGGCAGATCTATTATCCCGTGACGCAATTACCCGAGGCTCCGTGGGTGCCCGAATACTTTGGAAACGCCGTGCTCATCAATGGCAAGCTGCTGCCGTATCTCGATGTGCAGCCACGCAAGTATCGCTTGCGCTTGCTAAACGCCTCGAACGGGCGGTTCTATTTTCTCTCCCTCGACAATGGCGCGCCGTTCCAGCAAATCGGAACCGATCAAGGGCTTTTGTCGGCGCCTGTGGCCGTGAGCCAACTCGCGATTGCTCCAGGCGAGCGCGCGGACGTCGTGGTGGATTTCGCAGCTTATCGGGGCCAACGCGTTCTGCTCAAGAATCTTGCCTCCACACTCATGGAGATTCGTGTGGCACAGGAGCGCTTGGCGGACCCGAGCGCGTTGCCACAAACACTCCGACCCGTCCCGAAGATAGCCGAGGCGGAAGCGATTCGGACCAGAAAACTCTCGCTCCAGGAATTGGACAATTTGGTGGGCGAACCAATGACCCATTTGCTGGATGGCAAGCGCTGGCACGAGCCTGTGTCTGAAAAACCCGTGCTCGGCACGACCGAGATCTGGGAGTTCCTGAACCTGACGGACGATGCCCATCCTATTCACCTACATCTAGTTCGATTCCAGATCCTCGATCGCCGGAACATCGATGTTTCCGCTTACACCTACGAGAATAAACTTCGCTATACGGCGGACGCCGTGCCAGCCGATCCGAATGAAGCGGGCTGGAAAGATACCGTAAGGGTTTCGCCGGGAGCGAGCACGAGGATCATCGTGAAGTTCGAAGGCTACACCGGCCGTTATGTCTGGCACTGCCACATTCTGGAACACGAGGACAATGAAATGATGCGGCCGTACGAGATCATCCATGCTGCCAAGCGATGAGGTGAAACGGTTCGATTCGTGCGCGAATGCCGCTGCCTTGCCTGAACCATGCACCACAACCGTGGTGTCGGACCTTTTTGGCGCTAGCTATCCCGCATTGCAACCCAGCGTGCGACTCGAAGCGCTAAGGCGAGGAATGACGCGGCATTGAAATGCTGCTTACCCGGCACAACCGTTACCGCTGTCATGAAACTGTCATCTACTTCCTATTGCGTTCGTTCAGTCAGTTCTAGCATACTCGAAGTGTCGAATAGATCGAAGAATCCTGGGCCGTCAGCCACGTCCTGAGATGAAAACTCTTTTGATAAACCGCTTCTGCGTGTAGGAGAAAACTCAAATTGAAAATCCGTAGCCTTTCTTCGCTGACCGTCATGGTCGTCTGTCTTAACATCGCTCCCAGCAGCCTACTGGCCCAATCCGGCGCCTTGACCGGCGCTGGCTCCACCTTTATCAACCCGCTCATGTCGAAGTGGTCCAAGGAATATCACACACTTCACCCGAACGTTGAAATCAACTATCAGTCTATTGGCTCGGGCGGAGGGCGCCAGCAGTTCCTCGCCAAGACAGTCGCCTTCGGCGCAAGCGATGCGCCGCTGACCGATGAACAACTCGCACAGGCCGGTGGGGAAGCAAACGTCGTCCACATTCCGGTGACACAGGGCGCGGTGGTTATTGCGTACAATCTCCAAGGCGTATCCAAACAGCTACGTTTCAGTCCTGAAAGCATAGCTGGTATGTACCTCGGCACGATTAAGCTGTGGAACGATCCGAAAATTGCCGCCGATAACCCCGGCGTGTCTTTGCCGGTAAAACCGGTATTGGTGGTTCATCGATCGGACGGGTCGGGCACCACCGACGTTTTCACGGACTACCTTTCTAAGGTGGATGCGGAGTGGAAGTCGAAAGTCGGTCGTGGCACGTCAGTGCAATGGCCCGTCGGCATCGGAGGTCAAGGGAACGAGGGCGTTGCCAATCAGGTGCGGAACACGGAAGGAGGCGTTGGCTACATCGAACTCGCCTACGCCCGCCAGAACAAAATTGCTTACGGTTCAGTGAAGAATCGCGGTGGCAACTATGTCGAGCCGGACCCCAAGAATGTGACCAATGCCGCGGCGTCTATGAAGGAGCTCCCGGCCGACCTGCGGTTTTCGATCACGGATGAACAGGGTCCCCAAGCCTATCCGATCGCAGGGTCCACATGGGTCCTGCTTTACAAGAACCAATCGGATGTGGCCCAAGGGAAACTCGTTACTGCCTTCGTAGAGTGGGCCATCACGGACGGCCAAAAGTACGCGAACGAATTGGACTATGCGGTGCTATCGAAAAATCTGGCGCAGAAGGCGCAAGCCGCCCTTCGAACCGTCATGTGTGGCGGAAAATCTTGCCTGTCGAAGTAAGGATCAGCTCGTGCGGAACTTGGGTCTTTTGTCTCGTTGGGGTCGCAGGCTTGCTGACTTAGGAGTCCTATGACAACCGCCGCCTCCCCCGCGCCCCCGGCGCGAACTCAACAGAGGGAGGGGCGAAGTGGCCGGGGTGATCGTATCTACCACGTCCTCATCCAGTCAATGGTGTGCCTGGTGCTGGCGATCTTCGTGGGTATTTTCGTCGTCGTGGTGACCGGAGCTTGGCCGGCCATGAAGCGATTCGGTCTAGGCTTCGTCATTCATTCAGGATGGGACCCCGTCCACTTAGTTTTTGGCGCATTCCCGTTTGTAGTTGGCACCATCATAGTCGCTTTTGGCGCAATGATCCTCGCCGGAGGCATCGGCCTAATGACCGCAGTTTGCGTCACCGAATTGCTGCCGCATTGGCTGCAGGAGCCGGTCACTTATTTGATTGAGTTGCTGGCTTTCATCCCAAGTGTCGTTTACGGCTTGTTCGGCCTGCTAGTCTTGGCGCCGATGTTGCAGAGGACTGTAGAGGTCTGGCTTCTGACGCATCTCGGCCCGCGATTTGCGATCTTCAACGGCGCGCCCTACGGAGTCGGGTATTTAAGCGCCATCTTGATTCTCGCGCTCATGCTTCTTCCTCTAATTGTGTCCCTTTCAAGAGAGGCCCTCATCCTCGTCCCAAAGGACATCAAAGACGGGGGGTTGGCGTTAGGTGCCGGGCGGTGGGACGTGGTGTGGGGAATCAGTTTCCCTTACGCGCGTAACGGGATCGTCGGTGCGTTCGTTCTTTCGCTCGGTAGAGCACTGGGCGAAACAATTGCCGTCGCCATGACGATTGGCGGCGGCTACCGTCTTCCGACGACCGTTATGGACCAAGGATATACACTGGCGAGCGTAATCGCCAACGAGTTCAATGAGGTGAGCTCGGACACCTACTTGTCGGCGCTAATTTACTGCGGTCTGATCTTGTTTGTAATCACGGTTGTGGTCAATATCCTCGCCTATTTCATTGTGCGCAGACTGTCAGGTATCCATGGCTTCAAAGCTTAAAACCCTAGTCGCGGGCCTCTTCGAGGACCGGCGAAAATGGCGAGGCATAGTGGGCTTCAGCATGACGGCTGTAGCCACTTTGATTTCTCTTGGCGCGCTTTTCTCGATCCTCGGTTATCTGATCATCCACGGAATTGGCGCGCTCGACTTGAATTTTTTCATCAAGGAACCCGCAGCCGTTGGCGATCCGGGCGGCGGCATCGCGCCGTCCTTATTGGGAACGGCGATTCTTGTCACAATCTCCACGATCATCGGGGCACCGCTCGGGGTCGGAGTCGGAATATACCTGTCCGAAATAGCAGGCGATACCCTGTTCGCCCGTGTGACCCGCGTTGCGATCAACACCTTCATCGGTGTTCCATCAATCGTCATTGGCATTTTCGTCTACTTCATCCTGGTCAAACCGACCAATACGTTCTCGGCGGTTGCGGGCGGGCTGGCGCTCGGAATCATTATGATTCCGATCATGGCTCGGACGACGGAAGACGTACTCCGGTTGGTACCGGACAGCATTCGGGAAGCTGGGCTTGCTCTTGGCGCTCCCAAATGGCGAGTTACGTTTGACTTGGTGCTGCCAGCAGCCCGAGCCGGGGTTATCACGGGTGGCGTGTTGGCTGTCGCTCGCGTCGCGGGAGAAACCGCGCCGCTGATTCTCACTGCGCTGGGGAATGAATATTATCCGTCGAGTCTTTTTAAGCCCATCGATGAGATCACCTTGAGGATTCTGAAGTATGCGCGTGGTCCCTATGATGTGTGGCATCAGCAAGCCTACGGGGCCGCTCTGATCCTGGTTTTTGGTGTCGCCATTGGCAGTTTGTTGCTGCGCTTGGCGACGCGAGACTACAATGCGCCCGACCGATAGAGCTGTCCGTAGCTCGTGCATTCCGGCCCGCACAGTCAAGATCGCGTTCATTCCTTCCAAGGAGGTCGCAAGAAGCCGAATGTGTCGTTTTCTAACAGTCGTGTTGATGTTTTCAATCGCGTCCGCGCGAGCCGCCAATGGTCCGGTGAGGCTCGCCAGTGCAGGATCAACGTTCATCTATCCAATCCTCGCGAAATGGTCTAAAGAGTATCGGAGCCTTCATCCGAATATTGAGATCTCGTACGATCCGGTCGGGTCCGGCCATGGCATTGCACGCGCCCTTGCGGGCACGGTGGACTTCGGCGCTTCAGACGGACCTCTGAGTGATCTTCAGGTTCAGCACGCTCCGCGAAAAATCGTCCATGTTCCCGTCGTCCTTGGCGGCGTCGTGCCCTCGTACAATCTTCCGGGTATTAACCGAGATCTCCGATTTACACCGGCGGCCCTCGCGGGGATCTACTTGGGTGCGATAACTAAGTGGAACGATCCCGAACTCGCTCGCGCAAATCCGGATATTCGATTACCCGCACATGAGATCACTGTCATCTTCCGCACCGATGGCAGTGGGACGACGTACGTCTGGGCGGATTATCTGTCGAAGGTTAGCTCAACATGGAGCAAGCAGGTTGGGCGAGGCACCTCGATTAGGTTCCCTGTTGGTGAGGGTGCTCAATTCAACGAGGGCGTGCAAAAGCTCATTAAGGACACGCCCTACTCGATCGGCTATTTACAGGTGACCTACGCCGTGGAAGGCCACGTGCAGACTGGACTTGTAGAGAACTCGAACGGCAAATTCGTTAAGGGGAACAGCTCCGGCATCACGGATGCCGCAGCGGCAACTAACATGCCGGACGACTTTCGCGTCTCGATCACGAATGCGTCCGATCCAAATGCTTATCCGATATCGAGTTTTACGTGGCTCCTTGTGCCAGAACACATCGAAGATCGCGCCAAGAGGGAGGCGATAACGGGATTTCTACGATGGGTGCTCACGGATGGACAAAAGATGGCGACCCCACTGCACTACGCGCCCTTACCAGGGGAAATAACCGATCGAGTGCTGAAGGCTGTGGATCGAATTCAATAAGCCTTACGAATGCGGTTGCGGCGATGCGAAAGAAAATGAACTTTCTAGTCTGGATCGTCATCGGCTTGCTCTTCTTAGGGACGGCGGCTTGGACCGTCTGGGCCGGCCGGCAGCCGCACTCGCATTCGATCTGGGCACCGGGCACGGATGACGCTATACCGCCGTGAGGACTCGCCAAATCGAATGTTGGCTGCTATCGTAAAGTGGTGAAACGAACCGCGAAGACCAGAGACATGGCAGACTACGCCGATATGTTCGCGGCGATGGGTGCGGAGCAGCGTTTGCAGATTATGCGGCTATTGCTATCGGCACACCCGAAGGGAATGGTCGTGGGAGACGTTTTAGCCGAGCTGAAGATCGCGCCGTCCACTCTGTCACACCACCTTGAGAAGCTGAAGCACGAGGGCCTTGTGAGTGTCCGCCGCGATGCGAAGTTTCTTTGGTATAGCGCGAATACTGACGCGCTTCAGCATCTGATCGCTTTCCTCTATTCAGAGTGCTGCTCCCGGTCAAACGCGATCAAGCCCGACGTACTGATTCGCCTCTGTAGATAGGCATCTCTGAGTCAGCGGTCGGCTCGTTTCCTCCCCAGCTTCAGGACTCCTGCGTTCGCGACAGTCTTGATGATTTCGAAACAATAAAACCGTTGACACAGTTCCACACTGCTACTATTCTCGAAGCATTAGTTTTAGCTTATGAGCATTCACGCGGGCCGGAGGTGCCCGTATCATGAATCAGCGTACAATCACCACTGGCATTGCGGCTTTGACCGTTCTCATTATGCTCGGCGCAACGGGCTGTCATTCAGACAATTCGGCGGAAGCGTCTACTTCGGCGGTGGCTCCTGATAGCTCGATCGGCGGCGCCGGCAGCACGTTCGTGGCGCCCCTAATGTCGGCTTGGATCGACGGTTATCAGCATGCCCATCCAAAGAATCTCGTGAACTACCGGCCAATCGGCAGCGGTGGAGGCATCGAAGAGTTTAAGAAAGGTTGGCTCAATTTCGCCGCCAGCGACGCACCCCTGAGTGATGAGGAAGTTAAGGCCATCTCGTCAACAATCCAGATACCGGGCACGGCTGGTCCGGTGTGCATCATTTACAATCTGCCGGGCCTGGAGCGACCGCTTCGACTTACGCCCGAAGCTCTGGCTGGGATCTATCTTGGAACAATCATCAGTTGGCAGGACCCGGCGATTGTTCGAGAGAATCCCGGTGTGAATTTACCAAAAGCGGCGGTGATAGTCGTCCATCGATCGGACGGCAGCGGAACCACGAACATTCTGACGACCTATCTCAGCAAGATCAGTCACGAATGGTCATTCAGGTCTGGCAACGGTCTCTCCGTCGCATGGCCGATTGGGTTGGGCGCCGACGGCAGCAAGGGCGTATTAAATCTCGTCAAACAATCATCCGGGACAATCGGGTACCTTGAACTGAGCTACGCAAAACAGAGCGGCGTTCCCGTTGCGTCTATTCAGAACAAGGCAGGAGAATTTGTGGCGCCAACTCCGGCTTCGGCGGACGCAGCCATCGAGGCATTTCAAGCGGATCTGGCACGCGATGTTCGTTCGCCAATTGTCGATCCTCCAGCTTCAGCGAAAGATGCGTATCCCATCTCAGGATTTACTTTTCTGCTCTTGACGAAAGATAGCCCCAATAAAGGTAACCAAGTGGCTCTGAGGAATTTCCTCACGTACGCAATAACGACCGGACAAGAATCTGCAGAACAGTTGTCCTATTCGAAGCTCCCCCCTTTCATGCAGCAAGAGGCTCAAGCGTCGTTGATGCAACTCACGGTGAATGGCCAGCCGATGAATTGAGTGCAGCGAATTGCAGTGGCTCGCTCGGCAGGCTCCTTCCGCCCAGAAAGGGCAAGAACCCGACGAGATCGTTTCGATCTAGTAACATTCCGGTTTAATGAACATGCTAGTGAAACTATTTTCTTCGAACCGCTTGCGCATGATCGATAGTTCTAATATCATCGAACGGTGAGGCGAGCGAGCGTATCAGATGGAGATGTCGACCGGTACGCGGAGATGTCCACCGCCATCGGCACCGGGCCGCGTCTGCGCATTATGCGGCTGCTTCTCTCGGCTCACCCAGACGGGATGGTCGTGGGCGACATCCAGAGCGAAACGGGCATACCAAGCTCGACGCTTTCGCATCACCTCGACAAACTGCGTAATCAAGGTCTGATCGCAGTCCGCCGTGACGGAACATTTCTTTGGTATTCGGTCAGAATTGAATCTCTCCGCGAACTGCTCAGCTTCCTTTACGCGGAATGTTGCACGCGCAACAAGGTGATCGAACCAGAGGCACTCATAAGCATCGGAAGGTAACCACCGGAAGGAAATCTATATGGAATCAAACGCGACGAGTATCAAAGAAGTTGTCAGAGAAAAATACGGGCAGGCCGCGCAGCGAGTGACCGCAGGCGAGGGTTCTGCATGTTGTGGCGCGAGTGGGTGCTGCGACAGCAGCCTTGATCCAATCACTTCGAACTTGTACGGTTCGGATGAGACTGGGGAATTGCCTCAGGATGCGGTTCTAGCATCATTGGGCTGCGGCAATCCTACGGCTCTGGCGCAGTTGCATCCAGGGGAGACTGTGCTCGACCTCGGTTCAGGGGGAGGCATCGATGTTCTGTTGAGTGCCCGTCGCGTCGGTGCTACCGGCAAAGCATACGGATTGGACATGACCGACGAAATGCTGTCCCTCGCCGAAGAAAACAAGCGGAAGAGCGGGCTGCAGAACGTAGAGTTCTTGAAGGGAGAGATCGAGAGCATTCCGTTGCCGGACGCTTCAGTCGACGTCATCATCTCTAATTGCGTGATCAATCTGTCTGGCGACAAGGACCGTGTACTACGAGAAGCCTTCCGGGTTCTGAAGCCCGGCGGACGGTTCGCGGTTTCCGATGTGGTCGTTCGCGGGGAAGTCCCACCCGCGATCCGGAAGAACATGGAGCTGTGGGTCGGTTGCATCGCTGGAGCTCTCGAAGAGATGGAGTATGTCCACAAACTCGCGAAGGTGGGATTCGATGCGATCGATGTGGAGCCAACCCGAATCTATAACGTCAACGATGCGAGGGCGTTCCTCTCTGGACAAGGTATTGACGTGGACGCGATCGCCCAACAGGTTGACGGCAAGTTTATGAGTGCCTTCATCCGTGCCACTAAACCAGCGTCGTGTTGCGCGCCTGGTTGTTGCGACTAAGGAAACGGTGTTATGTCCGACACTACACTGACGATGCCCCAACCGCAGGCAACCGGCGGGCTAGGCCGCTTTGAACGATATCTGTCTGTCTGGGTGGCTTTATGCATGGTTGCCGGCGTCCTTCTTGGCAAAGCGCTGCCATCGGCCGTCTCCGCCTTAAGGGATGTTGAGTTTGGAAAAGGCAGCCACATCAATATGCCGATTGCCGTGCTGATCTGGCTGATGATTACCCCGATGATGATGAAGGTCGATTTCGGAGCCATCCGCAATGTCGGCCGCAAACCCGCCGGGTTGTTCGTCACTCTTTTCGTCAACTGGATCGTGAAACCTTTCTCGATGGCGGCGATCGCCTGGTTGTTCTTCCGGATCATCTTCGCAGCCTTCCTTACCCACGCTGAGGCGGATCAGTACATTGCCGGGTGCATTATCCTGGCGGCCGCTCCCTGTACGGCGATGGTCTTCGTTTGGAGTCATCTGACCAACGGTGACCCGGCTTATACGTTGGTCCAGGTGTCCGTAAATGACCTCATCATGCTGGTTTTGTTCGTCCCAATCGTTCAGTTCTTGGTGAGCGGAGCGTCTTCGCTCACCGTCCCCTTTTCGGTTCTTCTCACGTCCGTCATCATCTTCATCGTCGTACCCTTGGCGGTTGGCACTATTTTGCGATCAATCCTGATTGGCAAATATGGGCGCGCGTGGTTCGAACAAACGCTACTTCCCAAATTCGCTCCAGTGACGATTGTGGCGCTCTTAGCCACGCTCGTTCTCATATTTGCCTTTCAGGCCGATAACATCACGAATCGGTTTTTCCATGTTTTGTTGATCGCCGTTCCGATCACGCTGCAGGTTTACCTGAATTCCGGATTGGCGTACGGGCTCATGCGACTCTTAAAGGTCGAGTACTCGGTGGCAGCGCCCGGAGCGCTGATTGGCGCTTCAAACTTCTTCGAGTTGGCGGTTGCAACCGCGATCGCTCTTTTTGGGCCGGAGTCTGGAGCCGCACTCGCGACCGTTGTTGGCGTGTTAGTTGAAGTGCCAGTCATGCTTTCGGTTTGTGCAGCGTGCAACCGCACGCGTCACTGGTTTCCGTCCACCGCAGTGACTTCATAGAGGCCGAATGCGATTCCTCATCATCGGCGGGAGTGATGCGGGCATCAGCGCTGCCCTGCGAGCGCGTGAGATCGCCCCTGGTATCGAAGTTACCGTTGTGCTCGCGGACGCTTTCCCCAATTTCAGTATTTGCGGGCTCCCGTTCTTCCTGAGCGGTGAGACGCCTGATTGGCGCACGCTGGCACACCGGACCGAGTTCGAAGGGATCGAACTGATGATGAACTGCGCGGCTCGGACGATTTCTTTCGAGGATCGCTCCGTTGAGATCGCCGTACAGGACGGCCGCAAGACACTTCGATACGACCGTCTGTTGATCGCCACCGGTGCTCATCCTGCAATGCCGCAGATATCCGGTTTGAATCTGGAAGGAGTGTACCCGCTCCATACGATGGAGAACAGCTTTCGAATTCAGGAGCATCTCAATCGGGGAGTTCGTTCGGCGGTACTGGTCGGCGCCGGTTACATCGGTCTTGAAATGGCGGATGCCCTGGTGCACCGGGGAATGATAGTAACACTCGTCGGCCGATCCGAGGCGGTGCTGTCCACTGTCGATGCCGATTTTGGGCGAATCGTCGAGAAAGAACTGGGGCGTCGTGGCGTTGCGATCCAGAGCGGTACGGAGGTCACGGCCATCGAGAAGGCCGGTGCGCTATTGCGGGTCCGCGGGGCAAGCGGATTCTCAGCGGAAGCCGAAATAGTAATTGTCGCGCCAGGCGTTTCGCCGAACACCCAGTTGGTGGCAAACTCCGGTCTCGAACTCGGAGAAAAAGGGGCGATTCGAGTGAATCGAAGGATGGAGACGAGTCAACCCAACGTATACGCCGCTGGTGATTGCGTGGAAACATGGCACCGAATCCTGGAGCGAAATACCTACCTTCCGCTTGGCACTACATCACACAAGCAAGGACGCGTGGCCGGCGAGAACGCCGTGGGCGGGGACCGTCAGTTTGAGGGTGTGTTGGGAACGCAGGTCGTCAAAGTCTTCGACTTAGCAATCGGCCGGACGGGCTTGCGAGAGACTGAGGCGCAGGACGCTGGCTTTTCTCCGATCACGGCCTCTACCGGGAGCTTCGATCACAAAGCTTACTATCCCGGTGCCCAAGAAATCCTCACGAAGGTCACTGGCGACCGAAATACAGGACGTCTACTCGGCGCACAGATGATTGGGCATTGGCAGGCGAGTGTTGCAAAACGACTTGATGTCTTCGCCACCGCCTTGTTCAACCGAATGGCGGTCGACGATCTCAATGACGTAGACCTTAGTTACACTCCCCCGTTGGGCAGTCCATGGGACGTAGTGCAGTTAGCGGCACAGAAATGGACGACAAGACAAAGTAGTCCTGTGAGCGTTTACTAGGTGACTATGAACAGGAAACGAGTATTGATACTCTGTACAGGCAATTCGGCCCGGAGCCAGATGGCTGAGGGGCTGCTGCGGCAGGACGCTGGAGAACGCTATGAAGTAGAAAGCGCCGGCACTCGACCGAGTACCGTTCGACCGGAAGCCATTGCGGTCATGCAGGAATTGGGCATAGACATCTCTGGACATCGATCTAAGCATGTGGACGAATTTCGGGACAGCACTTTCGACTATGTCCTAACGGTCTGCGACAACGCGAAAGAAAGCTGCCCGATTTACCCGGGAATGCCCGGTAGATCGTAGAAATTAGCGACTCCCGCTCGAAGCCTTGATAGGCTGAGAGCAAATTTTCTTTCGCGAGAAAAAGGAGAGTCGCTATGAAGAAACCATATCAGATTGAA
>Ga0182024_10018009_pt1 | contig 13193 bp, 14 predicted proteins | sample P32metaG_FD_120480 | JGI IMG/M metagenome (GOLD analysis project Ga0182024, IMG submission 120480) | Permafrost microbial communities from Stordalen Mire, Sweden - P3-2 metaG (Illumina Assembly) | ecosystem: Environmental > Terrestrial > Soil > Wetlands > Permafrost | place: Sweden: Stordalen...
AATGACGACGGTAGCGTCCTGCGTGAGGTGGTCGAGCTGCGGCAGGTGCCCAAGTACGTTCCGCACGACCGCTGGCACATCGAGCGCTGGATGCCGCCGGAATCCTACGGCTCGCCGCGGGATTGGTATGCGTACACCATCGAGCGGGAAAATGGCGTCAGCGTGCCAGCCTTGGGGCCATACCCGGAGCGCGGCGAATACGAGCACTGCGTGACGCTCGAGGGGCCGCAGGGCGAGTTCGTGCAGCTCACGCCGAGCGTAGCGGAATATGTGGCGCGGGCCATCCAGTTCGGCAGCCTGGCCAGATCGGCCGACCGCCGCCAGGCGATCGACGACCGGGAGCGGAAGGCCGAGCGCGATTACGACTCCTGGGCCTTCGATGCGCTCGACAACTGTTAACGCGGGCTGAATAAGTCAGCCCGCACCCGGCATGCCAGCATTTGGCGGCTTGCCCCATGCGACAGTCCTGCACTAGTATCCGGACTGCGCATGGCGCCGGGACCCGAGCAGATCAACGAAGAACGCAACCAGTGGCCGAGGATCACGCTGATCACTCCGGTCCGCAACTCCGCTCATTACGTTGAGCAGACGATTCAGTCGGTGATTTCGCAGCAGTACCCGAATCTGGAATATTTCATCGAGGACGGCGGATCGACTGACGGCACTCTCGATATCATTCGCAAATACGAAGATCAGTTGAGCGGATGGACCAGCCAGCCCGACAACGGCATGTACGACGCGCTGAACCGCGGCTTCGCGCGCGGGAACGGCGAGGTGATGGGTTGGATCAGCGCGACCGACCTCTTGCACACCAACTCGCTTTTCGTGGTGGGCAGCGTTTTTCGGGCGCTGCCGGACGTGGAATGGATCACCGGGCGGCCCACGGGATTTTCGGACGAAGGCTGGCCCGTGGGCGTGAACCGCAGTCTGCGGCGCTGGTCGCGCTGGCGTTTTCTGGCGGGCTGTAATCGCTACATTCAGCAGGAATCGACGTACTGGCGGCGCAGCTTATGGGAACGCGCCGGCAGTCATGTGGATGCGTCTCGCAGGGACGGCAGCGATTTTGACCTGTGGACGCGTTTCTTTCGCTACGCGCGCCTGTACTCGGTGGATGCGCTGATCGGCGGGTTTCGCGTTCATGCCGATTCGTTGAGTTTGACGCAGGTCGAGAAATACAACCGGATTCACAATGAGATTATCGCGGCCGAGTTCGCCCGCACGCCGTATGGCGACGCGTTTGCCGCTTTTCAGCGGATCAGCCGCGCCATGCTGAAAATTCCCGTGCTGAGCGTGCTGTGGCGCAACACGGTGACCAGCGCGCTGGTGCGCTGCCCGGGACCCGATTGGGCTCCCGTCATTCGCTACCGCAATCACACCTGGGAATTAAAGCAATAGGCGCTGTACCCGCGCAGACCGCGGAACTTTTCGCGCTTGTTTCTTAGCCGAGTGCCAGCAAAAAACTGAAACTACACGCTTTCGCATCGCACGCGACGAGCAGAGCTTCGCCCATACGAGAATAGAAGAGGAAAAGATGAATCAAGATACCGCAGTGATTGTGAATTTGACCGAGCAGAGCTGGATTTTGCATCGCAGCTACGGCGTCTTTGCCGTGAACGCCTGCGTTCCCGGCGAGCCCTACGGGATCACGCGGGTGACCTCGCGCACGGCGATGATGGATCTGGGCGATAAGCGCACGATGGACGTGCGCATCACGGCGCGCGAAGTGGCCCAGGACCTGTGCCACGAGATCAATTCCGATGGCGGCGACGACAGTTTCTTCGGCGCCTTTGTCGCTGAAGGCGACGCGCCCACCGAGCGGGAATTGGCGGAAGAGCGCGAGAAGCTCGCGGCGTTTTACCGGCGCGTGGTGATCGCCGCGGACCGCAAGTGGGAGCGCTCGCATTCCTACCTGTTCATTAACGATGTGGAACGGCGCGCGGCGCGCCACTTGGGCCTCGATAAGGAATGGCACTATCAGCCGCGCGAGACGGTCGAGTGTCCCGGATGCGGCGAGAAAATCAAGCCGAACGTCGCGGTGTGCAAGACCTGCGGCGCGATTCTCGATCGCGTCAAAGCTGCTACGCTCGGCCTGGTGCCCCCAGCCCTGGCCGCGCCTGCGGCCGTCGTCGCGGAATTGGCGAAGCCGGCGCCGGCGCAGACTGTGCCGGTTCGGCGGTGATACTCGCCATCCGCTGACGTGTCGATCAGCCAAAACAATATTGGGAGATGCAGACATGAGGATTGGGAACCGTTCCAACCTGAGGCCAGCTATGACGCAAGTGGTGGTACAAGCGATGGCGCTGGTGGAGCTGCGGCCATCCGTCCGCAGGCTGCTGCACACATCGATTCTGGTGGTCGCCTGTGCAGGGTTTTGCGCGCCTGGGGCGCGGGCGCAGGGGTCGCGCAAGGACGATGTGGTGTTCAATACGCAGGGGCGGCCGATGGCTGGCGCGACGGTGCGCATTTGCACGTCGTCGGCGACGGGGCAGCCGTGTTCGCCGCTCGCCAACATCTATTCCGACGTCGCGTTGACGCAGACGCTGGCGAATCCGCTGACCACGGATGGACTGGGCAACTACTCGTTCTACGCTGCTCCGGGCCGCTACGAGATCGAAATCTCGGGTCCCAACATTACCGACGAGCAGTTCCCGAACGTGATTCTGCCGAACGATCCCAGCACGCCGACGTTCACCACGCTTTCGACGACTAGCGGCATCAGTGCATTCTCGCTTTCGCTGGGCGGCAATCTGACCGTCAGCGGAAGCGCGGCCGTCACGGGCACGCTGACGGTTGGCGGCGCAGCGATACCCTCGACCACAGAGGCGAATACCTGGACGGCAGCGCAGACATTTCAAGGTCCGAGTCCTTGGGCGGATGTAGCGGCGTATGGAGCAAGAGCGATCGTGGCGACGGGCTATACGACCACGGGCACAATCACGGGCGGCTCCAATGCGCTGAGTCTGGCGCAGGCCATCGTGTTCCAAAACAAGGACGGCATCTCGATTTACGGCGCCGGCCAGACGAGCACATTGACCACGCCCAGCGCTCCGACGGTGACAGCATCGCAAGCAAACTTCGTCACCGGCCTGGCCGGATTCACCGTCGCGGCACCATCAGGAGCGGAAACGAACAGCTACAAAATCGTGGCCCTCGGAGCCTACCCGCAATGGGGAGCGCATACCGCAGCAAGTCCCGCAACCACTATCAGTAATGCGAACGCGCTGGGCTCGCAGACGCAAACAATCAGCACCCTGTCAGAGCAGGGCGGCATCCTGACCGTCACGTGCGGCGCGAGCTGTCCCTTGAGCGTCGGGGCCGATGTGACGATTGCGAGCACAAGCAACGACCTGTTTTTTGCGGGGCAATATACCGTTGCATCCGAGATCAGCGGCACGGAATTTACCGTGATCATGGCCAAGAGCACACCGGGCGCGATCACCGGGACGGGCGGCACGCTCGGCTGGTTCAACTGCAATACGCTGACTCTGCCATCCTTGCAGAGCGGCCAATTCAACTATGCCGTCTATGGACGCACCACGAGCGGCTACACGCTGCTCGGCTTCTCTGTCCCCGGCCAGCTCTATTGGAACGATTGGGGCGCGACCATGAGTGGCAACCTAACTGCGTACGGTTGGCTGCCGACGACTGCCTCCTCGAGCGCGCAAAATGGCGTGTTGACGACCACGATCACGGCGGGAGGCGGCACGACCAATGTGACGCTCGCTGCCGCGGCGGGCAACGGCGCGAGCGGGGCCTTCGTGACCTTTGACGATGCTCCCGGATTCATCGCCACAATGGCGTCGGACCCCGGCGAGACCACCATCTACATCCCGCCGCCTGCGTTCTTCTACAATTTCATCATTGGATCGTACTTGCCAATGATCAACACAACCTTCGGGCTGCGTGCGGCCGTCGTTCACCAGGCTGGGGGATTATATCTTGATGATCCCGTAGAGATTGACAATGGCGGTGCATGGTTCGGCGAATCTGGTTATTCCCAAGAGCAAGCACAACAGACGTATCAGGCCGCAAGTGTCACTGTCGGAACGGCGTACCCTGGGTTTTACCTCAATGGCAGCAACGTCGAATTGGACAGACTTTCTGTCTCACAATATCCTGGCTGCAACAACGCGTTGCTGGCCTATGCCAATACGGCAGGCGGCGCCAATAATATCCTCACATGGAACCACAGCGTGCTTCAGACAGGGACAGGATCCTGCTCCTCGAATAACGATTATCTTGGCATCGCGTTTTATGATGACGGCGTGTCTTTCACGAATCTGAGTGGGGATACGTTCAATGGGGGTCCCATCGAGGCGCCTAACCTGACCACTACGCCACTCGTCGTGTACCAAGGCAACGTGGCAAATGACACGATCACGGATTCACAATTTGATCGGCGCGGCATAGCGTCGGCTCGGGACACCACCGGTGGTGGATGCCAGATCCTCATAAAGGGTAAGACATGGTCGCAAGGGCCTATTGAACCCCTGTACTCGTGCAACGCAATACAGAACGAAATCGGAGGCGTCGATTTTGAATCTTCGCTCTTGGACACAAGCGGGCAGCCCATTTTCGCCAACCTATCCGGGGGAACATTTGAGGGGACGGTAAGGATTTTCAGCGCCAACACAGACTCACCATACAACACGATAACTGGCACCCCCGTCGCGAACCTGACAGTGACTGACTGCTCCACCGGAGTCTCCGCGATCAACGGCGGCGGCTTTGGCCAGAACCAGGACTACTCTGCGGAGTGCGTGGGCCTCACTGAGCCAACCAACGCAACATACGGCACGCTGGCAGGGAACTCTCCGCGCCGATCTATCAGGCGCAGCCAAATCCGCAGAACTTCTTCATTGAGCAGTTGCCGGCGCTTCCAAGCCTGACAGAATCGGCAGGTGGATCGCTGACCGGCACGCAATACTACGGTGTCGTGGCTCACTTCCCGAATGGGACATCACGCACCGGCCCGATGAACAATGTCACGATGACTGGCGGCAACGGGACTGTGGTGATTACCGGTACGGCTGTCCCAGGGGCTACCAGCTACGACATTTGGGGCTCGCGAGGCTTGCCTGCGGTCTGCACGGGAGTGTCGACGCCTAGTTGCAGCGACACGGGAGGCACCCTGACCGCATCGAGCAACAATCCCACAGCGCCATCGGGCGGCTGTCCGGCTATGACGCCATCAGGGCTTTTCGATTGCAGCGGGCCAGTCATGGCAGCGAACCCCCCTGCCGCATTGGCTGATGGCGCCACGATCACCCTGAATGCGGCCTCGCAGGCCAATCCCTGGTACACCGTCACGCTGGGCGGGAACCGCACGCTGAACGTGAGTGGCATGGTTGCCGGAGGGAACTACAAGCTATTCGTACGCCAGCCTGCTTCTGGTGGCCCCGACACGTTAGCTCTGGGAACCGGCTGCACCTGGATCTACGACCCGCTGCGCTGGAGCACAACCGCGAATTCCACGGATTTGCTGGCGTGGTGGTATGACGGAACGAGCTGCTGGGTGGTCCAAGCGACGATCAACGGGCCAGTGTCCGAGGGGACCCCGGCGGCGAGTGCGGCAACAAACTTTGGGACCGCGATCAGCTCGACAAATCTCATCGTCAGCGTGCCAGTGACCGCAGTCTACAACGTCGGCGGGAGCATGTACGTCTCCACCGCCGGCGCAGGCTGTTCCTCGGCGACCAATTCGGCCACGGTGACCTGGGCCTGGACGGACGCCACGGGAACAGCTCAGACGGTTACCGGACCACTGGTCTCCGTCACGGGAAACGGGACTCTCGGCGCTACGACGGTGAGTGGTCCCCTGTCCATTGTGGCGGAAACAGGCACGGCTATCTCTTATACGGTGGCCAGCACACTGGGATCGACGGGTTGCAGCACAACGCCGAAATATACGGCGCAGCTCAAGGCGTTCAATTAGACGCGACTGGACGCCGACCATGAAGCAACCCTGCCATTGGCCTTTCAGCAACCATCGCTGTACGACACTCGGAACACCGCGTGAACCGACGGGACTATCCTACTGTGACTACCATTGGCAGGTCGTCCTGGGCTTGCGAAACAATCTGCAGGCATACGGGGAGGCCAAACAGGCAGGGCGCGAGGTACGAATCCAGCAGTTCTTCTAGAGATTCCACGGCGCCAGCCAAGTAGAAGTTCACGGCCAATGTTCCAGCAAGCAATTACACGGGCAGGCTTTGGGGCGCAGGCGTCAGCCTTTGAAGTGTGTTTTGTGGCGCGTCCAGCGCGCACAACCTGAAGCCTGTTCCACTCGCAGCGATCTGGAATCTTGCATTGGGGAGACACATGACCAAAGCCGAGGTGTGGGGGAAGGGAATCGCGGCTGCGGCAATCGCCGGCGCGTCCAATGGAATGATCACGGGACTTGCGGCGGCGGGAATCGATCCGGGGCATTTCAATTTGCAGTCGGGATTGCGGGCGACTCTGGCCGTCGCCGGGGCCAGCGCAGCCATGAGCGCCGCCATTGGCGTGGCGGCATATCTGAAGCAGTCGCCGCTGCCGCCGGAGGAACCAGTGCTGGATCGCGGCGAAGCGTCCGCGGGGAGGGAATAATGCCGGTTGTCGGATCGTCTGCTTACAACACCGCCGGGCCGATTACGTCGCTGGTGCGTTCGCTTCTGAATGATGCCGCGGGCAATCTCTTTACCGATGGAGTTTTGCTGCCTTACGCGAACGCTGCTTACCACAAAGTGCAACGCGCGTTGGGGAATGTTCAGGCGGCCTCGTTCCTGAACGACGACGTGCTGCTGGTGGTGTCCGCTCTAAGCGCCGCAGATCCGTCAGTGCAGGTCTCGATTACCGATGCCACAGCGCCGCCTAACCAATTGCCGACTGATCTGCTCGTACCGCTGAAGGTGTGGGAACGGCCCAATGGCTCCGGCGACGATTTTGTGGAGATGACCGACCTCACCAATCACGGCGGCCTGCCATCTCAGCCACAGGGCCTCAGTCTCATTTATTGGGAGTGGCGCACGGAGGGAATTTACTTCGTCGGCGCTGCGCAAGATACGCAGATACGGCTGCGCTACCAGAAAACCTACCCGGATTTCGTGGACTCGACCAGCCCTGTGCTCATCCGCAATGCGCAGGAGGCCATCGCTTTTTTCACCGCGGCCATGGCGGCTGCGTCGCGCGGCGCACCGCAGGCCCAGCGCTGGGATGAGGTCGGCGCCGACGCGCTCGAGGATTTGCTAGTGCGCGCCACGCAGCGCGAACAGCACACCGTGCGACGCCGGCGGCCATACACCTGGCGCCAGGGGTACGGTTCGCTTCTCTAGCCCTCTCACAAGCAGCGTAGATGCGGCAGTGCTTCCGCGGCACCACCTTCAAGCTGTGGATTTGCTCGACGGCACTTCCACAGCGCACAGGAAGGCGCGTCTCACGGTAAAGGAGCACGAGCGACGATATGAGCGTTCTAGGAACAGCGGATGCATCGCTGGACATTTTCGGCGGCCTGGTGACAGACATGTCCCCGGCGGATCTGCCGAGCGGCGCTTCTCCCGATTGCGCCAACGTGGCATTCGAGTTGGGCGCCGTGCAGACGCGGCCGGGCTTGCTCTCGATGTACACGCCGATCGCCGGCAACCCGACGGTCAATTACCTGAAGACGTACATCCAGCCAAATCTCTCCGAGACGTTGCTGGCGCTGGACTCGGCGGGAACGCTCTGGGGCGAGCTCTCTGCGGGAACTCTTACGCAGATCGCTTCCGGCATCGTCCCTGGCTCGCGCGCGAAATCGGCCACGCTCTTTGGCCGCGAGTACATCGCCATCTCTGACGGCCGATTCGGCATCGACATCCCGCGGCAATACGACGGCACGTACTTCGATCGCGTCAGCCAAGTAGGTCCCGGCGGAGGGCCCGCGTCTGCAGCCGACGCGCCAGTGGAGTCGCCCATTACCATCGCCGCGTCTCCGACCGGCGCGGTGCTTACGAACGGCATCGCAACCATCACGACGACTGCGGCCCACAATTACTTGGCCGGGCAATACGTGACCATCGCGGGGGTCGCGGACACATCGTTCGACGGCTTGTTTGTCATCGCGTCGACGCCTTCGGTCACCACGATCACATTTTTGCTGGGCGGCGCGAACACCACCTCCGGCGGCGGCACGGCGACTCTCACGCCGCAAATGTCCGCGGGCGTGCATCAGGTCGCCGTCTTTTTCCAGACGCGCCAGGGCTACTTCACGCAACCCTCGCCGCCGATTTCGTGGACCGCGGCGGGTGGGCAACGGGTGACCGTCACTGGCATTCCACTGGCGCTCGGCGATACGAACGTGGTGGCGCGCGTTTTGGCGTTCACCGCCTCGGGTGGCGACACGTTCTACTACACGACGGGCCTGAACGACACGCCCAACATGGTCGTGGCCGACAATACCACGACGAGTCTGACGCTCGATTTCTCCGACACCGTGCTGCTCGCCGGCGCCCCCGCCGATGCGCTCTTTCAGCAGGTTGAGCTGGGCGAATGCGCCGAAGTGATCGGCTATTCTTCGTGGCTGTTCTGGTGGGGCGAGCGCAACAAACTCGGCAATTTTGAGAATTTGAGCTTCGATGGCGCCTGGAGCGGCAACACGCCGCTTGGCTGGACCACTGATCCGACGTATGGCGCGGGCGGATTACTGGCGTCGAGTTCGATTTGGGGCGGGTGTTACGAAATTATTGGCGACGGCGCGACCTTCACGCGCGGCATGATTACCCAAGGGGCCGCGCTCGATTCCGACGGCGTGCCACGCATTTCCCCGAACACCAGCTATTCGGTGCGCGCGCGCGTAAAGCCCGTGGCTCCCCTTACGCAGGGCACGCTCCACGTGCAGCTCTACAGCGTGTCCGGCAGCATCAATACCGCTGGCCTGCAGGTGACCGCCGCGCAGGCCAACGCGCAGTTGGCGGGCGCGTTCGGCGAGTTCATCGGCGTGCTTACGGCGCCGCTTTCGAGCATTCCTGCCGATCTATTGCTGCGCGTCTATGCCAACGGCACGCCTACAAACAGCGCCGGCTTCGAGATCGATAATATAGAGATTTTTCCCACGGCGCAGCCCTACAACGCCAGCCTGGTCCGCGCCAGCTTTGCGGATAATCCGGAAAGCTATGATGGCGTAAGCGGCCTCATTTCCGTTGCGGAAAACAACGGGCAGGCGCTGCGCGCGGCCTTTGAACTGCGCGGCCAGCTCTACTTCGTCAAGGAACATTCGATCTACTCCACGCAAGACGACGGCGTGAACGAACCCGCCGGCTGGACGCTCAGCGAAGTGTCCACGACGGTCGGCACGTTCTCGGTGGACGGCGTCGACGTCGGCGAGGACTGGGCGGTCATCGCCGATCGCTCCGGCTTGTACCTGTTTGATGGCGGCGAGCCGGTGAAAATCTCGCAGGAAATTCAGCCGCTGTGGGACACGATTAATTGGGCCGCTGGTTACACTCTCTGGGTGCGCGTGGATACGCGCGCAAAGCGCATTCTGGTCGGCGTGCCGATCGGGAGCGCGACGCAGCCCAGTCTTATTCTGGCGCTCGACTATCGCAGCCTGCAAACCGCGGGCGAAATCATCGCGCTGCCTACGATCCATGCCAGCAGCTATACCGGGCGCATGTTTTCCGCGGCTAGCGCGCGCAAATGGTCGCCCTGGTCCGTCGTCGCGAATACGGCGACGCTCGCTGAACGCCCCGACGGCACCGCGCAGCTTTTCCTCGGCAACGGCGCGGGCAACGGAAAAATCTACGAGCTGAGCGATGCGCAACTTTCCGATGATGGCGCGGCCATTTCGAGTTATTAGACGACATATTTCCTTCCGAGCGTAGACGACGAGTCTTCGCTGCAAACGCGCGCGCATCGCAAGTTGTTTTCCTACCTCACCTGTTACGTCGAAGGGGCAGGGAATTTGAACCTTACTGCGTTTACCGTGAACGAGGCGTTCCCAACCACGCTGGTGCCGCTGGCGCTTAGTTCGCCCGCGCCCAAGGATCTCGAGATGCCAATCAACGTGCTCGGCGAGCGCGTGGCCTTTCAGGTAGGCACAAATCAGGCCGGTGCCTGGTCCCGATTGTCGCGCCTGGTCGTGTCGCTGATGCCCGATCCCTGGGCTCCAGTTCGCGGCGGGAATTAGGGCGTGCGCACAGGCGCCGGAGGCATACAAATATGCTGAACGTCCCACAACTCGCACAGATCAAGGCCCGCGATCCGTATCTCTACGAATCGCTCAAGCAAGTCGTAGGCGCGGTGAATTCTATCGGCCGCGCCACGGGCGTCGATCCCTCGGGCTCGATTGCCGCGCCGGCGCAGATCGGCAGCGTCTCGGTAACCGCCGCCGACGGGATCTTTGACATTGCCCTTACCGACAATTCGCCGGTGCGCCGCGGCGTGTTCTACTTTCTCGAGTCGGACACCGAGCCTTCCTTTTCTTCGCCACACGTCTATTTTCTGGGCAGCTCGCGTAATCTGCGCGCCTCGCTCGGCAATCAGACGCTCTATTGGCGCGGCTATAGCCAGTACATTGGCTCGGTTCCCTCGACGCCGGTGCCTTTCGGTTCGCCTCCGACGGCGGTGACCGGAGGCGGTTCAGCGGGACCGCCCCCGCAACCCTCGTCCGGCAGCGGAACGGCCACCGCGCAACAAGGCGGCAGCGGCTTTGGCGTGAGCCAGACTCTTACGCTCGACAGCACGCTCTCATAGTGGCCCTCTCAGCGACACACTCGATGATCATTCGCGAATACGCCGACGCCGATCGTAACGCGCTGCGCGCCATGCACGCAGCGCAAGGCTTTGCCTATAAGCTGCCTGACCCGGCCGATCCGCTTTTCCTGGTTCGCGCCGTCGTCGAAGACGAAGGCCGGCCGCGCATGGCGGGGCTGCTGCGGCTCACGTCTGAGGCCTATCTGCTCGCCGATCCGCGCGACGGATCGCCGCGCCAGCGCTGGCAGTGGCTTCTTGCTTTACACGATGCCACGCGGCAGGCCGCGGCCGCACGAGGACTAGACGACGCACAGGCGTTCCTGCCTCCGCGCGTGGCGCGCGCGTTCGGCCGTCGCCTGGAACGCCTCGGCTGGCGCCGCGACCCGTGGACCTGCTACACGCGCAAGCTTTAGACGACCAGACTAGAGTCTTCTTTACGCGGCTCTCGCGTTCAGCAAACAAGCAAACCGGAAGGGAACCACGCTCAATTTTCAGAATGTTAACGCGACTGCCGCGGTGTGCGGCATCGCACCAGGAGGAACATCATGGGACGTGGTGCGCAGCAAACCATGCAGTTGACCAATCAGCAGCTCGCCTCACAGAACGCCGTCAACCAGCAGCTCTTCAGTCAGGGCCAGACGCTCGAGAACACCGCGTCGACAGGCTATCAGAACCTGCTCGCCAATCCAGGTTACACACAAGCGCAGCAGACCGCCATCACCGGCCAGTCGATGGGCGCTTTGGGAAGCACGTTTGCGGCACTCGCCTCCAGTGCCGCAAATCACGTGGCGCTCACCAACAACTCCGCAGGTTATGGCGACTTGCTTGATTCGTTGGCCCGGCAGCAAGGCCAGCAAGCCTCGAGCCTCGCGCAGCAGAACCAACTCGCGTTCGCCAACCAATCCAAGCAGGATCAACTCACCGCGCTGCAGGGCCTCGCGGGCCTGTACGGCACGAATTCTTCGCTGCTCGGCAACGCGATGGGGATCCCCGGCCAGCTCCTTGGCGTGGACGCCAACGTGTCCAAGACTCCTTCGTTTGGCTCGTCGTTCCTGAATGCTCTAGGTGGCGGCCTCGGCAAGCTATGACATCGTCTGGCTCCGGAGAGGCTTCTTGCGCCTCATTTTCGATATGAATCCATACTGGCTCATGGTCGCTTTCGCGCTGCTGACGCAATTCTTCGTTTTCTTGCAATGGCTGCACCGGCGCATGCGCGACGCGGAAATCTCGCGCATTTTCCTGTGCGATATCGCCGCGAGTCATCTGCCTCACATCTATCAAGCGTTGCAGTTGATCGCTCAGGAGCACGGCATAGGACTTCCAGAGGCGCCGCCCGTGCGCTTCGTGGAACTTAACGGATCCGATGGCGCAAGCAACATTTTTCGAGCTAGACCGGGGCGCCCTCGGACCCCGGAAAAACCGTGGCATCGGCCGTGACCCGACGTGGTAGACAACGCACCAACAGAATCAGCTCCCCCGGTGGTCACTGCGCCCGTCGAGCTTGTCGCCCTGGCACACGCTGCCGCCGACGCGCAGTCGCTTTGGCCCGAGCTGGTCTGTGCCATCGTCGAACAGGAGTCGGCGTGGGACCGCTGGGCGTTGCGCTACGAGCCTGCCTTTTATGCGCGTTACGTCGAACCGCAACTTACTCGCGGCGCGATCGTCGGTGAAGGCGAGGCCCGCGCGTGGGCGTTTTCCTGGGGCCTGATGCAGGTCATGGGCCAAGTGGCGCGCGAGCACGGATTCTCCGGAGCCTCGCTGGCAGCCCTGTGCGATCCAGCGGCCTGCTTGGCGGTTGGCTGCCGCGTGCTCGCTGCGAAATTAGCAGCGGCTGAAGGTAACGTCGCGCGTGCGCTGCAGCTTTGGAACGGCGGCTCCAATCCTAACTATGCCGCGGCAGTGCTAACCCGCGTCGCTCATTACCGCTTGCCTTGAGTTGCTTTCATCGTTGAACCAACGAGGTGCATATGGCATATCTGGAATTTCGCGTACTCCCGTCGCCAGCGCAAACCAAGCCCGAGCCGGCGTCGCAAGAGGAAGCTGCTGCGCCGCCGTGTTTCTTTTCGCAAGTGTGTTTGCGGCGGGCCGCCATCGAAAAGGCCGGCCGTTCGGTCTGTCGCGGGTGTGCGGCGCGAGTCCGAGGCCTTGAATATCCTCTGCGCGACCCATCCCTCCAGCCGCTCTACCTTACCGGCCGCGACGCCAGCGAGGCCCTGGACATGGTTGAGATTGATGGGCCCGCGGCGCAGAGTGAGCCGGAGACTAGCGGATGATAGGAGTGCCGTGCTTAGCCGCAAAAGCCGCTCCGAGCGGAGCGCCGCCGGCGCTACAGAACTGACCGAAGCCCCTGCATAAACCAAAATAGCGGAACGACCACTGCCGGCAGCAGCGTGATCGCCACCGAGAACGTCAGGCCCCAACGATAAACGGCCGGGCGAAGTAATTCCGTGCGGGCCGTGTCTCCATCGCTCCAGAGCAGCTCGGTC
>Ga0182024_10018010_pt1 | contig 13192 bp, 11 predicted proteins | sample P32metaG_FD_120480 | JGI IMG/M metagenome (GOLD analysis project Ga0182024, IMG submission 120480) | Permafrost microbial communities from Stordalen Mire, Sweden - P3-2 metaG (Illumina Assembly) | ecosystem: Environmental > Terrestrial > Soil > Wetlands > Permafrost | place: Sweden: Stordalen...
CCGGGGAAGCCAAAAATCGTATCCACTCCCCATTCAATTAAACGTTCAACAATAAGATCGGAAACCTGCTTCGCCATAAACCACCCCTTCCACAATTTGCTCTATCAGTACATTGTTCTCTTTGTCCGAGTAACTCTGCTGCTCTTACAAGTCAAATTCGATAAGACGCCACGTCTTTTTCCTTTAACGCGAGACCGTGACCGGGCCGCGTCAAATCTGGCTTCATGATTCCGTTTTGCGGTTCGCAGAAGCCGTCAAAAAACATTCTTTCAATACGGGCGTGATCGTGAAAAAATTCCATGTGAATGGCTCGCGGCACAGCGCAGCAAACATGCAGATGCATACTTGGTCCGCAGTGCGACGAGAGTGGGATATTCGCCGCCCAGCACAGTGCGGCAACATCCAGAAACCCGCTAATACCGCCGCAGCGGGTTGCGTCCGCCTGCAATATGGTGACTGCTCCGGCGTCGATCATGCGCCGGAAATACCAGGCAGTGTAGCCGTATTCCCCAGCCGCAATGTCCATCCCGATGGGCGCGCGGGCACGCACCTCACCGAGCCCAGCGAGATTGTCGGAGCTGACCGGCTCTTCAAGCCATCGCACTTTTTGCTCGGCGAATCTGTTCGCCAGACGAAGGGCCTGTGTGACTGTATACGCTCCATTGGCGTCAACAAAGAGTTCGCATTGATCGCCGATCGCGTTGCGCGCGACCTCAACCCGCCGAGGATCATCTTCCGGATTGCTTCCCACTTTCATCTTAACCATCGAGAAGCCGTCTTGCGCCCAGCCGCCCAGCTGATGTTGCAATTGCGAATCGTTGTAAGAGGTAAAGCCACCGCTTCCATAAATCGGGATTCCGTCCCGCACCCGCCCAAGAAGATTAACCAGCGGAATACCCAGCAGACGCGCGCGTAGATCCCACATCGCGTTGTCGATCGCAGCCGCCGCCATCCTGGTGATACCGGTTTCTCCAAGATTGCGAACATGACCGTAGACATCCTGAAGAATGGCTCCATGCGAAAAAATATCGCGGCCTGCGACCACTTTTTGCAACAGCGTCTGCGCCAGCTTCGCTGTCGACTCATCCGCATAGGTGTATCCGAGCCCGGTCGTAGCTCCGGCCTCGAGATGAACCATGACCATAGTCGTGCTGTTCCACGCGTAAGTGCCGTCCGTCTCGGGCGCATCGGTCGGCACCGTGAAGACCTCCACCTTGATTCCCGTGATTTTTGTCTTTCCCTGATCGAACAAAGCTAGCCTCAGAACTTGGTGAATACGGAGGCGCCTTCAGAAGTCAACGCCACGACGTCACAATGCCGCATGCCGCCATAGCCGTCGAAGTACGCCGCCGGTTCCACGTTGAAAGTCATTCCCACCTCGAGAACATCAGGAGACTGCGGATGAATCCTAGGCAGCGCATTTGCATTTGCCGCGGCAAAACCTACGCCGTGCCCGGTGGAATGCTTGAAGGCATCCCCAAAGCCATGTGAATTCATGACGGCTCGTGCGGCACGATCCACATCACATGCGGCGGCTCCTGGACGTATCGCCTGTAGTGCTTTTTTTCTTGCTTCGAAAATCGCGGAATGCATTTTTTTCTGCCGGTCGGAAGGCGTGCCTGCTGTATAGGTGCGCGTGATGTCTGTCCAATAGCCGTCAGCGCATGTATTGGCGTGGATCATTACCAGATCGCCAGCTGCGATCGGGCGTTGTCGGGTGCGGGCGTAGGCGGCAGAGGCGCGGGCAGAGTTCGGCCCAGACATACAAAAAAAGAAGCCGTAACTGCGCTCTACCGCCTGAGCCTTTGTCGAAGCCTGGAAGGCAGCCTGCAGGGCAGCCGCGATTTCTGCCTCGCGTCTTCCAACTTGTAGGACATCGTCTACGTGCTCAAATCCCGCAGCCGCAATTTCTGAAGCGCGCTGTACAGCATTAAGTTCTTTCGGGGTCTTACAGGCTTCCATCTGCTCCAGGGCCTTATCGCAACTCCGGTAATTCGCTTTTGGAAGCAGTTGCCGCAGCAGGTTGGTGAGAGAAGATCTAAAATGTAAAGAAGAAGCATAAGTCGCGGGTTGCATCCCCTCATCAAATTGCAGGCCAATCGTTGCGTTGCTCAGCCCCAGTCGCGCAGTTAGGAGCCGCAATGGTTCGGCGAGCGAGTCGATAGGAGTGGTGAGCGCGGCTAGAGTCGACGGTTGATAAGGAATTAAGGACGCACCCGAGGTTCGCCCGGCAAGTTCAACTTCGTCTTCGGGTAGTACGACTTCGACCTCACCTTCTTTGGTAAATGTGACAACACTCGCTCCCATCACCGGCCAGTACCCGCTCAGAAGCAGGACTGCGCTCGCCGCGTTGCAGATCATCGCATCCAGATGCGACTCTGCTAGAACTTTAATCACTCGGTCTTTTCTTTCGGCATCAATCACATAAATAGTCAGATGCAAGATTCTGGGCGGGACCTTGCGGTGGAAAGAAGGAATACTAACCACGAATAGAAAAAGCCAACTACGCCCGAGTGTACGTCGTTTCGAGCCCGTAAAAATTGGATGCTCCGCTGCTATGATTCCTGCAACCCGATTGGGGTTTCCAACGTGATGTTTTTATTTCTCGCTGCTGACCCAAATGCCAAGTGCACGGCCACGCTAAGCGCGGCAAGTACGATGACGTTCCCAGAAGAAGGTTGTTAGCCTCAGCCCCGACGACGGGTCTACTTCATACTTAATCGGCGAGGGCTTGGACGTTTTAGGCGCACTACAGGAGATCTCGGTTCGGACGTTGAGTACTTGAAGACCAGAAACCTTCACAGTGGGCCTGACTTGACAGAAACTCGGTGATTCGATCAGCAACCTCAAGCGCCGCAAAGGGCTCTAAAAGACATCTACCACCGCGATTCGGGCTATCGTGCTCACTTGCTTTGTGGAATGAAAGGTTGGATGTCTCACAAAAGCAGTCGACGAGGATCGAAACGCACGGCTAACAGTGGCAAGAACACTCTTTCAAAGCCTTCCACCTTTCGGCCCAAGGGTGCGCGCGGTCGGCCTACCAATATAGCCAATGCCGTTGTCATTAAAGACGCTGACATTTTCCTGTTGTGTCAGAACGATGCAGGTTTTCCCCTGGATGACAATGAGGGCTTCGGCCTGTATTACCACGACTGCCGCTTTCTAAAGGGCTACGAAGTATCGATCGGTAAATCCCGGCTCAACGCGCTGGCAAGTAGTGCCGCGCATGGGTATAAAGCGGAATTCGAGCTCACTAATCGCGATCTTGGCTCTTCTGCTAAGAGTCGAATTAAGAAACAAAGCGTGGGCTTCAACTGGCAGAGGATCGTGCAGGGCTCGAAACTCTGTGTCCACGACGTGATCACATGCACCAACTACACCGTTGAACCGGTTGAATTCGCTCTCACATTCGTGTTTGAAGCGGGCTTCGAGGACATCTTTGAAATCCGCGGGGCTAACCCGAGTAAGATTGGCAAGAAGCGAACACCGAAGTGGCATCGCGACACGTTGGTGTTCTCTTACGATGGGGCAGATGGCCTGCGACGCACGGTCGCCATCAGCATTTCGCCGCCTCCAATTAAAGTCCGCCGCCGCAATGGGGCCGACGTTGCAGTCGGGTTGGAAGCCAAGCAAAGTAAGGAGATTAGAGTCAGCATTCAGATAGCCGAAGCTTCCAGAAACGAATCGACTTCGATTAACTCCGCTCCGTCCCAGGATGCGGAGACCTTAAGCAAAGGCTTACATCAGAACTCTGACGATTGGCTGCATGGTCATTGTCAGCTGCAGAGCAATAGCAGCACTCTGAATCACTTGTTCGAACGTTCGATCCGCGATCTCGGCGCATTGCGAACCGTCCTGCATGGCGAAGAGTATTTTTCGGCGGGTCTTCCCTGGTACGGGACTCTGTTCGGTCGCGACAGTATCCTCTCGTCATTGCAGAGCTTGGCTTTTCGTCCGGCCATCGCGGAGCAGACTCTGCGCCTGCTGGCGAAATATCAGGGAAAAGAGGTCAATGACTGGCGCGATGAACAACCGGGAAAGATCATGCATGAGTTGCGCGTCGGAGAGATGGCTCACCTCAACGAGATTCCACAGACTCCCTATTACGGTTCGGTCGATTCGACGCCCCTGTTTCTGATCCTGGTGGCCCAGCACGCGAACTGGACGGGAGATTTGTCGCTGTTTCGTGAACTAAAACCTTCCGTTGAGCACGCCCTCGACTGGATCACCCGCTACGGAGATGAAACTGGCGACGGGTATCTGCAGTACAGCTCTAAGTCAGACAAGGGGCTGGGCAACCAGGGCTGGAAAGATTCCGGTGACTCGATCGTCAACTCCGACGGTACCCTCGCTGAACCTCCGATTGCTCTGGTAGAGGTCCAGGGTTACGTCTATCTCGCGAAAGTCTCTTTGGCAGAAATATATGAACGCGATGGGGATCGTAGCGTCGCGCAACGCCTGAGCGCCGAAGCTCGAGAGCTGCAAACGGGTTTCGAACGGGACTTCTGGCTCGCAGACAAGAATATTTATGCACTGGCACTGCAATGCGGGAAAAGGCCGGCAGAGGTTGTTTCCTCGAATGCGGGCCAGGCGCTTTGGTCGGGCATCGCCCGGGTGGATAGGGCGCGGCAAACGGTGAAGCAACTCATGTCGGAGAGCATGTTCAGTGGTTGGGGAGTTCGAACCCTCTCGGCCCGCGAACTCCGCTTCAATCCGGTTGGCTACCATCTTGGCACGGTTTGGCCGCATGACAATTCGATCATTCTAGCTGGCATGCGCAGATATGGATGCGACGACGAAGCCCGCGCCGTATTCAGCGGCATCGTGCACGCGGCGAAACATTTCGAGCACTTCCGGCTTCCTGAAGTGTTTGCCGGTTTTTCTCGGAGAGAATTCCCTATTCCGGTCCGATATCCGATTGCTTGTCATCCACAGGCGTGGGCGGCCGGCTCTGTGCCCTTCATGGTCGAATCGTTGCTCGGTCTCGTGCCCAAAGCTTTTGAAAATCGGCTGCAAATCGTGCGGCCCGCTCTACCCGATTTCATTAATCAACTGGAACTGAAAAGGTTGCGAGTTGGGAAATCGTCGGTGGACCTCAAATTTGAGCGCAACGCAGACGGATCAGTTCATACGCATGTCGTCCAGGTACAAGGGAGGCTTGAGGTGGAGGTTAGCGGAGGAGCGAATCTTGCGGCGGCATAGATATGGTTCAAAAAGGAATAATCTTTTCTACGTTATCGGGAAAATTCTAACCGGGAGATTATCGTGAAAAATGAAGTAGTGGTGGTTACAGGCGCCTCTGCCGGACTGGGTCGCGCCATTGCTCGTCATTTCGGCAGCCATGGAGCAAGCGTCGGCTTGCTGGCAAGAGGAGTCGACGGCCTTGAGGCTGCTAAACGGGAGATTGAAGCCAGCGGTGGCAAGGCTTTAGTCTTGCCGACAGACGTAGCTGACCCCGATGCCATGGAACAGGCGGCCACGGCTGTTGAGCGCGAGTTCGGTCCCATCGATATTTGGGTGAATAACGCAATGGCTTCGGTGTTCTCTCCTGTTAAGGAAATGGAGCCGAAGGAATACAAACGCGTTACAGAAGTGACCTATCTCGGCGTTGTCTATGGCACGCTCTGTGCCTTGAAACGCATGTTGCCACGCGATGAAGGGACCATTGTGCAGGTCGGTTCGGCGCTCGCCTATCGCAGCATTCCCCTACAGTCTGCGTACTGCGCCGCAAAACACGCAATTGCTGGATTTACCGACTCGCTCCGCTGCGAACTCATTCACGATCAGAGCAACATTCGCCTTACCATGGTACAAATGCCCGCGTTGAATACGCCTCAATTCGGATGGGTCAAGAGCCGCCTCAAGCACAAAGCGCAACCGGTCCCCCCAATCTTTGAACCAGAAGTAGGCGCGCAGGCCGTTTACTGGGCCGCCCACCATGATCGCAGGGAAGTCTACGTTGGTTCGCCGACCGTAGCGGCCATTGTCGGGAACAAGATTGCTCCGGGCCTTCTGGATCACTATCTGGGTCGTACCGGGTTCAGCTCCCAGCAGACCAACGAACCGGAAGATCCCAATCGGCCAAATAATCTTTGGTCACCGGTGCTTGGAGATCACGGGGCTCGCGGAAGCTTTACCGGCAGAGCGAACGCAAGAAGCTATGAGCTTGAGGCGTCGCTAAACCGGCGCTGGATCGCCGCCGCAATAGGCGGCATCATCGCAGCCGGCGGCTACTACTTCGCATCGCGATCACGAAAGATTGATCTCGCGAAAAACGGTAAATCGGAACGGCTCTATCGACGAGCAGTCTAAAGAGGGCAAGTATATCCTTGCGACACATGCAGGTTTCTGTCAGTATGGGATGACTTATGGCTGACATGGACCCAGAATATCTCCCGCCCGAGCCTACGGGCATTGTTCCCTCGCGCTTTACGCCCATGCAAAAGCGCATCTTTATTACGGGAGTATCTGTCGGCCCGCTGCTTTGGTTCATTCTTTGGGGATTCAACGAGTTCACGTCTCTTCGCGGATGGATTCAAGTGGTAGCGTCACGACTCGTCCTTCTTGGTATGTGGGCTGCTGGCGTCTGCGTCATTGCGATAATCGTGTGTGTGTGGTTCGCGCGATTAAGGCGCAAACTCGCGATTGGGATACTAATCGCGGGGAGCTTGATTTGGGCCGCATTCCTAGTCACGCTTGATTGGTTGGCTCCAAAGCCGCAGGTCATTGCGCACGCTGCGTCGCATGAGCGCCCTGCCGACTGGCGGATCATCAAAGATTGGCAGAAAGCAGAACTGGCTCCGGTTCTAGAGCAGTTCCCTAATAACACTCTACGAATTATTGTCACTTCTTCCGCCCCGGACGAAACGGTGGACTATGCGAATCAATTCAAAGACTTCTTTCATGCCCACCAATGGAATGTCATCGGCCCTGAGACGGCTGCAACTGATCAAATCGTACAGAACATTCAGCTTTCATTAAGTGAGCAGTATTGGGGGAAGCCGCCTCCTAAGGCGTTTGCCGCCGTTGAAAGCCAGATGCGATTTATTGGACTCAGACTCAGGTCTAGTTTTGTGATTGATCCGCTTGTATCGCCGAACGAGTTGGTTATGTGGGTTGGGCCAGAAACACCGCCAGGATTCCCAGAGCATATACCTCTGTCGATCGGCATGGCCTGCCAGCATCCGCTTCAGTTCACCGATGACACTATGCATTTCTTTGGAGGAGGTGGAAAAGACTTTGTTCGGTGGGTGAGGATAAAACCGCCTGCCAATTCACCATTTTCTACGGGGCAGAAAGTGCTTGTAGTTCTCACAAAACCGGCAAAGAGCGTTGCGACTTCAGAGCAGTTTAGCGTGCAATCGCTCGGCACAGTCATGCCTCGGCCATATGCTCTCGATGTCACGGTGGCGAAAAACTTAAAAATGGGCGAACCGTTGGACATGAAGATAATCTCAGATGAGGAGTTGCGAGTTAAATGTGTAGTAGACCGCTCATCGAACTAGGTATCTTTATGAAGCAACCTGAATACATCGAAGGCCCGAAAGCACTTGAGAACTTTGAACGCGGCATGATAGCACTATTCAAAGTTCCCAAGAAGGCCATCGGCAAAGGAAGAAAGAAGGGTCGCAAGATGGCTACCTCGCGCAAGCCAAAACGCGCCGACAAGGGCTAGAACGGGACTTCCGTTTCCCCCGCCCCTGTCGTTTCGTGGTGGAGCGAATAGGTATCCTTGCCAGTCAGTTCGCTGTAGGTGAGACGTTTGCCGCCAATCTGGCTCATGGCTAACTCGAATCGCTGACCGTCATTCATGTTCTTGCGATTGTTGTAACGAAAAGTTTGCTCATCAAGGTAACGGAAAAGATGGAAAGGTTCGACACTCACATACGTGCCACTGATGCCGCGCTTCAGGAGACTCCAGAAGTTCTCCAATCCGTTTGTGTGAACACGTCCGTCAACGTACTGGACAGCGTGATCCACAACCTTGTGGGCATAGTCTCCAGCCAAACCATCGTAGGAACGGAGCGCATCGGAGTAGAGAGCCGCGCCAGCTTCGACGTGCTTGCGAACTTCGGATTGCAGAGCATGTTTCTTCCGGTTCGCTACGACCGTGGCGCGAATCTTTCCGCCGCGTTCCAAGATTCCCATGACAGCGGTTTTGTCCTTCGTGCCAGTACCGGTGATGCGGCGTTTACGTTCGCTCACGTGCATGTTACGAGCCTTGCCGCCGATGAACGATTCATCTACTTCAATTTCGCCGCCACCGCCGCCAAGCTTGCTCCCAAAGAACTCGTCCTGCACAGCGAGCCGAAGGCGTTGCAGCATGAACCATGCGGCCTTCTGTGTGATGCCCAGAGCGCGGTGAATCTCCATGCTGGATACGCCGTTCTTACAGTTGACCAGCATCCAAAAGCCAGTCATCCATTTATCGAGGCCGAGCGGCGAATCCTCGAAAACTGTCCCGAGTTTCAGCGTGAATTGCTTCTTGCACTCATAGCAAAACCAAATGCGCCGAGTCTTGATGAACGAGTGTTTAGCTTTGCCGCAACGTGGGCAGACCACCTTGCCATCCGGCCAACGATACTTCTTCGCATATTCAAAGGCACGGTCAGGATCGGCGAAGTAAACGATGGCTTCTTGCAGTGTTTTTGGGCTGTCCATGCAGAAACTATAGCCTAAATTCACGTATGTGTCAAGGATATAAATGCCCTATATTCAGAAGCCGGTCGACTTCGACTAGTTCCGCGAGACCGTCAAGAACGTCGGATTGTATTGGCTGGTTACGAATCAAGCAGTCCCGAACAACGGCGTACACGAACGAGTAACGCGGCGTTGACATTCGTTGGTTGGATTGGTGTCTTAGCATTCGTGGCGCGAATCCTGCCGAGCTTTGCTCGGCCCGCCGATTTGCTCCTGCATGAAAGCGCCGCCGTCTGAAATGAGGTCCGCGATTAGCAGATTGCGAAAAATCGTTACTCGAAGCGGTCGCCACAGATTTGGGGAAGCAGTGGGCTTCATTTCTCTCCGCTGTCGTCTCTCAAAGGGGCGCGGCTATTTCTTCCGAGCAATCGAGGCCGCTTCCACGTTGGCCTGCTTGTTCCACCCGTGGAAACGCGAGAAGTCACCCGCATTCCATGCCTCGCGGAGTCCAGGAGCACTCAGATCCCAGTCTGGGCGGATTTCACTGGTCAAGGCGCGCAGGTCGTGCCAAAGATCGATGACCGACGGACGCCCCCAGAACCAATAGCCGTTGTAGATGCTGTAGATCACGAGGCCCGGCTTGAGCACGAGCGTATGCGGAATCATCGGATTGTTCTCGGGGTCGGTGTATTCCTGGATGTCGAGGTCCTTCTGAACCGTTCGCTCGGGGTCCGAAAGGAAGGTCCACTGGGCTCCGACTGACGCGCGGAATTCCTGAAGAGTATGGTGATCGTCGGTGGCGATCGTGGCGATCTGCGTATACGCCACCGCGATCTTGGGGTAGAACGCGGCGAGTTCTAAATGCTGCTGGTGCTCCTTGGGGCAGTAGTGGCCGCGCGCGAGCGTAAGGATCAGCGGATCGTCGCCCTGTAGTTCGCTGAGCTTGCGCAGTTTGTCGGTATGATCGGGCAGTTCGTAGTCGGGGAAAATGCCTCCGGGCACGATATCAGAACGCATGATTCGACTCCTCCCGTTTCTGGGTAGTGGTGCAGTTTGGATTGTCATCCTGAACAAGCGTTCTTTGCGCAAGTGAAGGATCTGCGCGAGCCGCGCGACGTGTCCCGTTCTTTGCGACGCAGTAATCGCGCGTTTGGCTCGCTTCCTTATCAAACTGCACTACCCGTTTCTCTCAAAAGTCTTCTCTCAAAGGTCAAGAGTGACACCCGCGTTTGGCTGGGAGCAGCATACCAGCACGTTCCCGGGAGCAGGCCTCTCCAGCGGCTCAGGATTATAAATAATCGATCCGTCAATCAGACCAGTCATGCAGGTATGACAGACTCCAATCCGGCACGACCATCTAACCGGAACGTCGCACGCTTCCGCAAGTTCAAGCAAACTCGCAAACTTCCGATCCCAAGCGGCGGTAATCCCGCTGCGCGCGAATGAGACTGGGGGGCCAGATCCGGGCTGCCCTTGTGGCAGGTGTGGAGTGTGAACAACCCGCGCCATACCAGGGGTAATTGCCTCGAGAGAACCGAAGATTTCCGTGTGCACATTCCCGGCGAGCACACCCCAGTTTCGCAGTCCATCGCTGATGTTCTGCAAGAATGAAGATGGGCCACACAAATAGAAGTTACTACCCTGTGACACGCCAATTTTTTCCAGCAAAGCTGTGTCAATGTGTCCAGGAGCATCGAAGTCTGCCCCGATTTGGTCGCTTGAAGTCGGCCTGCTGTACACGACGTATCCTCGTCCGCGAGAGAGCTGTTTCAGTAATGAACGCGATTCTTCTGCAAATGGATGTTCGACGCGATTGCGCGCTCCATAGATCCACCAGATCTCTCGTTGCGATCTTTCAGCGGCGAGTGAGTGCAGCATCGACATCACGGGGGTTGCGCCCACTCCAGCGCTCAGCAGAACCACAGGACTCTGGCCTGGGCGCAGACTAAAGCTTCCGCGCGGCGCACTAACATCCAATCGATCGCCTTCTCGCGCATGGTTGCACAGAAATGAACTTCCAATCCCATTCAATTCGTTTTTGACGCTGATACGGAAATGATCGGTTGCCGGTAGATCAGACAACGAATAGCTGCGAAGAACCGGCGGTTTGCCCAGATCGACGAGCAAGCGCAAGACGACAAATTGACCTGCCTGGAAGACAGGGAGAGGTTGCCCATCGATTGGCTTCAGAACGAAGGAAGTCACGCTAGCGCTTTCCTCATTAATATTCGCGACTCGCATCTGTCGAAATCCGGGCCATGCTGAAGGTTGTTCCTCATATGCGAGTCCCGGATTCCCCGCCGTAGTTTTGGAGCTTAAGTCTTGTTGGAGCATTGCCTGGAATGAACTCTGCCAACCTTGCTAAGCGCAGGAATCCGTAGCGCTCGTTGCAGTTGCTCGCGAGAAGCTCCTGGCAAATACAGGAGCGCGTCAACCTCGGCCACGCTGATTCGCTCTGGACCGTCAGCAATTTTTACAATGTCATCGCCTGCGCCAACTTCTCCCTCCTGCAACACGCGAAAGTAGAATCCTGGTCTGTGATGTGCTACCAGCAGGGCTGGCATACGAGGTTCATTCATGCGAATGCCGACGCGGTAGCACGTCACGCGTGGCTGCGTTACTTCAAATTCAGCAGTGCCGATGCGGTATCGATCGCCGATGCACACCTCGTTATCAGGAAGTCCGTCGACGGTGAAGTTTTCTCCGAACTGGCCGAAAGTAAAATCGTTGCGGCCCAGAAAGCGCTCCCAGTAATGGTAAGAGTCCATCTGGTAGACGAATACGGCGCGGTGCTCCCCGCCGTGACCGGCGAGATCGGCTTGCGCGTCACCATCGATATCGAGCTTGCGCACCATTCGCGGTCCATCAACTGGAGATTTCCAGACTGACGTTCGGACCGTTTTGCCGTTCCATGTCACGTCGCGCGGAAGGCCGACATTTACTGAAAGCAATCGGGGCATGCATACCTCGTCGAAGTCCAGCGTCTGGTTACAGTCATTTTTTTTTTACCAACGACGAGCCGGAGCGGCACCATCCACGTGGAGAATCTCTCCGCTCACATGACCTGCCTGTACCAGGTAAAGAACGGCATCGACAATATCCTTCACCGTCGCCTTTTTCATGGCCGGCTGCAACGTCGAGTCGTTGGGATCGTTGCGGTGCATCGGTGTATCCACAACGCCGGGGGCTACAGCATTAAAGCGGATGCCATCTTTGGCAAACTCGATTGCCAGATTCTGGGTTGCTGAATTCAACCCACCCTTCGTAATCATCGAAATCGAGCCATTTTCGCCGGCGATTGGCCGATCGGCAAGTGCCGCAGTGATGCTCACAACGCATCCCGATTTCTGTTTCAACATCTCTTTCACAGTTAGCTGAGTGATGTAGAAGAATCCAAGCAGATTAGTGGAGACAAGGGCGTCGAAGTCCTCGGTAGTGAAGTCAGTGAAGGGCTTGGTTAGAAAGATGCCAGCGTTATTCACCAAAACATCGATGGTTCCGAAGTTATTGATTGCTGCTTCGACCGCCTCCGCAGCGGTTTGCTGCTTGCCGATATCGCCATTGAGGAGAACCAGGCTGACTGAAGCAGTCAACTTTTGATTGGCGTCACGAGAGGTTGCGACGACGTTATATCCTTCTTCGAGAAACCCTTCGACTAAACCCGCGCCAATACCCCCCAATGCTCCGGTTACGATTGCTGTTTTCTTGCCCGACATAAATAACCTTTCGTTTTAAAGGTTCGAACCCAATACACGGCTGGGTCACCGGCCTCTCAAAGCGGCTTCATCCCACCCGCCTCGCCGCGAACCCCTCGCGTGAAGAACCGACGAATCTCGTGCCAACGCGGCGATTCGATGTGCCGCCGTGTCCAATGCGAAATGATCGGCGTGGAGAATGTGAACTTCGGCGCATCTTTTCTGCAATGCTCTGGTTCGCCTAAATCAAAGAAGAGGTCATATTACCCCATATCGCCAGCGGGCGCGGCTGCTTCCGACGCATCCACGCTTGCCATTGCGTGTTCATAATTGCTCCGATCAGCCTCAATTCGATTTAGGCCAGAATTACGATGACGAATCTATTGGACGAACGTATCGACCAATACCAAAGTATGGATTGGACATAACGGCATAGAGTGGTGCGTACTTTGCTCCACGGGGCCCAATACCAAGGTATCGCCAATATCACTTTTCGTTGTTCATCGGCCGCACAATTCTTGTTTCCTTCCAGGAAGAGTCGGAGTGGATCCCAATGCCTGATCTCAACTCTACGAGCACGTCGCCGGAATAGCCGGGCGTGCTCATAACTAAGAAGTATCAACTCTTGGTGCGCTGGAATTACTGTCTGACTGTGCGGATTCTTTTCGGGGAGGTGCTTTGGTGGCCCTTGACCGAGATAAACCGCGATATCATATTTCTCGGGTCGCGCCACACTTTCATGAAAGAGGGAAATATGGATCACAATGAGGCAGTCCGGAAATTTGAACATTTGATGCTCAAAGAGGCTGACCATGCCCACGAGGCGGCAACCGAACTTGAAGCTTTGGTTTCGCTCC
>Ga0182024_10018011_pt1 | contig 13190 bp, 9 predicted proteins | sample P32metaG_FD_120480 | JGI IMG/M metagenome (GOLD analysis project Ga0182024, IMG submission 120480) | Permafrost microbial communities from Stordalen Mire, Sweden - P3-2 metaG (Illumina Assembly) | ecosystem: Environmental > Terrestrial > Soil > Wetlands > Permafrost | place: Sweden: Stordalen...
GAGATGTTCCGCGAGCATTACCGATTACCAGAGGGAACAATCCTCTATGGCGACAGGCCAGACATTATCGTGAAAGGTGCGAGAAAAATCGGCATCGAGATGACGAGGTTTTTCAAGGAAAACGGGGGTCAACGGGAATCACAAAAAGCGCTTGTTGCCGAAGCTCAACGCATGTATGAAGCCAAGAGCACTCGGAAAGTCAGATTTATATTCGACTTTGGCGGCCGCTATCCGATCCGTGACCCAAGGAAGGTGACCAAACAGCTAGCGGACCTCGCTGGCTCTGTTCAGGATCGAGCTGCCGGAAAAGTGCCTGAGGCGCTATTCAAAGAGATTCCTGAAGTGTCCTTCGTGTGGCTTACCGCGAATCAATTTGCGGATAAACCCTGGAGTACTCAAGTACGCTACGACGGTCAAGCCATGTCGCTGAATGACTTGCAGCACATCGTCAGCCTAAAGGAAGCCAAAGCCAAGGATTACAAACGATGCGATGCATATTGGCTGCTCGTGGTCGTTGATTATGCAGATTTAGCCCAGAACCAGGAGATTCGAATCGATGGGCTAGAAACCATTCGCTCGCAGTTCTTCGAGCGGGTGATCATTTACAAGACAGTGTTCCATCACATCATCGACCTACCGATGGTGTTTTCTTGATCAATTAGCTTCGCAGGCGGTTCGGTTTCGCGGGCACGCCGATCGTGATCAAAAGCAAGCGCGGTAAGTGTACTTAGGTGTCTTCTAGAATGCGTGGACCGAATCGATCCCGTTGGCCTGCAAGACCACCTGCATCTTTTCGAGCGCAGATTTGTGGATCTGGGAAACGCGGCTTTCGTTGATGCCCAGGATGCCGCCGATCTCCTTCATCGTCATCTCATTGGTGTAATACAGGAACACGACCTTCTGGTAGCGTTCCGGCAGGGTCTTCATCGCGACGCTGAGCACCGAGCGCATCTGTTCGCGCGAGCACATATTGTCCGGCTGCGTTTCGGGTTTGCTCGGAAAATCGGGTGCAGGCAGGTCGTCGTGCTCGGGCGCGCGGGTGGAGGCTGAAATCAGCCCGACGCTGCGCAGGTCCACCATCATTTGGCGCCAGCGTTCCACTTCCAGGCCAAGCTTCTGGGCGATCTCGGCTTCCGTGGGCGTCCGCTGTAAAGCGGCGGAGAGTTCGCGAGTGGCGGCTTCTACTTGCTTGTGCCGGCGGCGCAAATCGCGCGAGGCCCAATCCAGCTGACGAAGGCTGTCGAGAATCGCGCCCTTGATGCGATGCTTGGCGTAGCTCGAAAAGGCCACTTGCTTTTCGGGGTTGAACTTGCTGGCGGCGTCGAACAGGCCGAGCACGCCGGCGTGCACCAAGTCATCCAGATCCACATGCACCGGCAGATTCTCGTGCACTCTCACCGCAATGGCTTTCACCAGCGGAAGATGTTCCAGCACGATGCGGTCGCGCTTGGCGGTCCGGCTTGCTTGGTTACTCGCAGCGTTCTTAGTCTTCATCGAAGTTCCCTCATGAATTCCTGATTCTCGGCGGCCTGCCTCGGCCAACGCCCTTATAGGTGCAAGCCGGTCGCCACAGGCGGACTAAGGGAGAATGGCTCGTCGGGCGTGAGGAATTTTCTGTAGGGAAGTCGCCGCTAACTGCCGATGCTCAACGAGATGGCTCCTAGTCAGGCTGGCTGAGACAAGCGCGATGCATCGCAGGTACTAAGGTCCTACTCGCCGATCGCAATCTCGTTCTGGAACGAATGTGCCATGCTGAGCATCCCAAATTGGCACGCGCGTTCCAAAATGAAACGTGAACCGGCTATTGCTTCTTCTTCCTTTATCGGCCGGTTCAATATCAGCTTGAGGGACTAGGGTTTTTGAAGCTTGGCGACGTAAGTCTTTACTGCTAGACCGCCCAGGAATATCCAGACCACTAAACGAAAGTTTCCGTCCAGAGTGGACCACGCCAGCAGAGCTATGGCCGCATAGCAGGTCATCGCCACCGCGAACTTTGGGCCCAATTTCCGCTGCTCGGATTGTAGTTCGGGTTCGGGTAGTAATTCGGGATCAGGCATCGATTATTTCCGCCTCAGGGGGCTTCTTATGCTTTGGTTTTTTGCGCCGCGGCTTGGGCTCAATAACTCGCGGCGCGGGCACGGTACCGACGCGTTCTCGCGCCAGCCTGCGCACGCCCTTCTTGGAATCGAACTTTTTCGGCCGCGGCACCTTCTCTAACCATCGTATACCCGGCTATCCGCTTGACGGGACGGGGAGTTTTTCGCTAGCCTGACGATTCCGAGCCATGTCTAGCTTCGATGTTCCCTTACAGCGCGGTGGCTTCGGCAAGACCGCGCGCCGAGATGCCTGGTGGGTTTATCCCCTTCTTACGTTTTTGGGTTTGGGCGCCTTCGTGGTCTACTCCACCTGGGCGGGCCTGCAGGGCAAGAACTATTTCTCCGACCCGTACCTTTCGCCCATGTACGCGCCCCTGCTGTTCGGCCAGCCCGGCGAAGGAGCCTGGTTCGGCGCCATGCCGACGTGGCTGCCACCCTTCGTCACTGGCGCGATGCTGATCCTATGGGCGCCCGGCGGGTTTCGCCTGACCTGCTACTACTACCGCGGCGCTTACTACAAAGCCTTCTGGGCCGACCCGCCGAATTGCACGGTCGGCGAGCCTCGCAAGAGCTATTTGGGCGAACGCTACTTTCCGTTGATCCTCCAAAACATCCATCGTTACTTCATGTATCTGGCGCTGGTGTTCCTGGTGCTGCTCGCTTACGACGTTTATAAAGCGACGCAGTTCCCGGACGGCTTTCATGTCGGTGTGGGCACGCTGGTGCTGCTCGTCAACGTGATTCTGCTCGGGAGCTACACGCTGGGCTGCCATTCGCTGCGGCACCTGGTGGGCGGCCTGTTCGATCAGTTCTCTAAGCACCCGGCGCGTAAGAAGGCCTGGGACTGCGTCAGTTGTCTCAACCGGCGGCACATGCTGTTCGCCTGGATGAGCCTCTTCTGGGTAGGCTTCTCCGATCTGTACGTAAGGTTGTGCGCCATGCACATCTGGACGGATTGGAGATTGTTCTGATGGCCGAGTATCAAACTCTCGAATACGATGTGTTGATCGTTGGCGCGGGCGGCGCCGGGCTGCGTGCCGCGATCGAGGCTTCGGCGGCCGGCGTCAAGGTTGGCGTAGTCAGCAAATCGCTCCTCGGCAAAGCCCACACGGTGATGGCCGAAGGCGGAATGGCGGCCGCCATGGGCCACGTTGACGACCGCGACAACTGGCGCGTGCATTTCGCCGACACGATGCGCGGCGGCCAGTATTTGAACCATCCGCGCATGGCCGAGTTGCACGCGAAAGAAGCTCCGGCGCGAGTGCATGAACTCGAGGCTTGGGGCGCGCTGTTCGACCGCACCAAGGACGGCCGCATCTTGCAGCGCAACTTCGGCGGGCACCGTTATCCGAGGCTCGCGCACGTGGGCGACCGCACTGGCCTCGAAATGATCCGGACTTTGCAGGATCACGGCATCCATCAGGGCATCGACTTCCAGATGGAGACCACCATGATCACCTTGCTGACGAATGGTGGGCGCGTGGTGGGCGCGTTCGGTTACGAGCGCGAAAAAGGCCGCTATAAGTTGTTTCACGCCAAAACGGTGGTGCTGGCGACTGGCGGAATCGGGCGAGCTTACAAGATCACTAGCAATAGCTGGGAGTACACCGGCGACGGCCACGCCATGGCCTATGAAGCGGGCGCGACGCTGTCGTGCATGGAGTTCGTGCAGTTTCATCCGACCGGCATGATTTGGCCGCCCAGCGTGCGCGGCATTCTGGTGACCGAAGGCGTGCGCGGCGAGGGCGGAGTTTTGAAGAATAGCCTGGGCAAGCGGTTCATGTTCGACGATATTCCGGCTAACTACAAAAGCCAGACTGCCGACAATCCGGAAGAGGGCTGGCGCTACACGCAGGGCGATAAGAGCGCGCGCCGCCCACCCGAACTGCTGACGCGCGACCACGTGGCCCGTTGCATCGTGCGCGAAGTGAAGGAAGGACGTGGCAGCCCTCACGGCGGCGTGTTTCTCGACATCGCTTGGATTAAAGAAAAGCTTCCGAACGCGGCCGAGCACATCAAGAAGAAGCTGCCGAGCATGTACCACCAGTTCAAGCAGCTCGGCGATATCGACATCACCAAGGAGCCGATGGAAATCGGCCCCACCACGCATTACATGATGGGTGGGGTGCGTGTCGATCCGGAAACGCAGATGTCGGACGTGCTCGGCCTGTTCGCGGCGGGAGAATGCGGCGCCGGCTTGCACGGCGCAAACCGTTTGGGTGGCAATTCGCTCTCGGATTTGTTGGTTTTCGGCAAACGCGCCGGGGAATTCGCGGCGAAATTCGCGAAGGAGCACGGAGCAGGGTCAATCGACATGGAGCAGGTGGATGACGCCGCTCGCCGGTCGCTCGAGCCTTTTGAGCGCAGCGGCGAAAGCCCCTATCAGGTGCAGCACGATCTGCAAGACTTGATGCAGAATTTAGTGGGTATTGTACGTAGACAAGACGAGATGGAACAGGCGCTGGACGGCATCATGAAGCTGAAGGAGCGCGCGAAACGAGTCTCCGTGAGCGGCAATCGCGAGTACAATCCCGGCTGGCACACGGCCATGGATCTCGAGCATTTGCTGACGGTTTCTGAAGCCATCACGCGCGCGGGTCTGGAGCGCAAGGAGAGCCGCGGTGCGCATTTCTGCGACGATTATCCGGAAAAGGACGCGACCTTCGGGACGTTCAACTTCGCCATCAGCAAAGGCCGCGACGGCGAAATGCGCGTCGAACGCGATCCTCTGCCGCCCACTACCGGCGAGCAGAAACAAATAATCGAGGAGATGAAATGAGTACGGCAACGTTTCGGATCTGGCGTGGCGACCGCGCGGGCGGCAAATATGAGGACTACGCCACCGAAGTGTCGGAAGGCATGGTGGTGCTGGACGCCGTCCATAACATCCAGGCCGCGCAGGCCAACGACCTCGCAGTGCGCTGGAACTGCAAGGCCGGGAAATGCGGGTCTTGTTCGGCCGAGATCAACGGCATGCCGAAGCTGATGTGCATGACGCGCCTGAATACGCTGCCGCTCGACCAGCCGATCACCATCCAGCCGATGAAGACCTTCCCTCTGATCAAGGACCTGGTGACGGATGTGTCCTGGAACTACCGCGTCAAGACCGGCATACGGAAATTCAAGCCGCGCAAGCCGGACGCGCCCGATGGCTCCTGGCGCATGATGCAAGAAGACGTCGACCGTTCGCAGGAGTTTCGTAAGTGCATCGAGTGTTTCCTTTGCCAGGACGTTTGCCATGTGCTGCGCGATCACCATTTACACGATGAGTTCATCGGCCCGCGATTTTTGATTTACACCGCGAACCTGGAGATGAACCCGATCGACACCGACAACCGCATCCCCGATTTGCGCCAGAAGCAGGGGATCGGCTTTTGCAACATCACCAAGTGCTGCACCAAGGTTTGCCCTGAGAACATCACCATCACCGATAACGGAATCATTCCGCTCAAGGAGCGCGTGGTGGACCAGTTTTTTGATCCGATTGCGAAGCTGTTCCGCTCATTTGGCTCGTAGCCTGTCGTAAGCTCTTAGGTTGGCAACCACAATCCCAACAGTCGATGTCGCGGTGGTTGGTGGCGGCAATGCGGCTCTGTGCGCAGCGCTGACCGCGGCCGAATCGGGCGCAAGCGTGGTGGTATTGGAGAGCGCCCCGCGGGATTTTCGGGGTGGCAACAGCCGGCACACTCGCAACATGCGATGCGCGCATGACGGGCCAACCGACGTTCTGACCGAGAGCTATCCGGACGATGAATATTTCGCCGATCTGGTGCGTGTTACCGGCGGCGAAACCAACGAGCAGCTTGCGCGCATGGCCATCCGGGGGTCGGAGGAAAGCAACGCCTGGATGAAGCGGCATGGGGTGCGATTTCAGCATTCGCTCGGCGGCACGCTGCATCTGGGCCGGACCAACGCGTTCTTTCTAGGCGGCGGCAAGGCCCTGTTGAATGCTTACTACGCGGCGGCGGCGAGGCTCGGCGTTGCGATCTTCTATAACGCGGAAGTGGTGAATCTCAAGATCGAGCAAGGATCATTCGAGAGCGGCACCGTGCTGGTCAACGGCGAACCCAGCGAGTTCCGGGCAAAGTCGCTGGTGGTGGCCTCGGGAGGCTTCGAATCGAATCTGGAATGGTTGAAGGAAGCCTGGGGTGACGCCGCCGACAACTTCATCATCCGCGGCACGCCTTATAACAAAGGGAAGCTGCTGCGGCTGCTGCTGGACGGCGGAGTGCAGCAAGTCGGAGATGCAACGCAATGCCACGCGGTCGCGATTGACGGCCGCGCGCCAAAGTTCGACGGTGGCATCGTGACCCGTCTCGATTGCGTGCCGCTCGGAATTGTCGTGAACCAGCACGGCGAGCGCTTTTACGATGAAGGCGAAGACCTGTGGCCGAAGCGTTATGCCATCTGGGGACGGCTGGTGGCGCAGCAGCCCGCGCAGATCGCTTATTCGATCATCGATTCAAAGGTGGTAGGGCGATTCATGCCTTCCGTGTTTCCGCCCCTCGAGGCGGCGAGCATTACCGGGCTGGCGGACGCTCTGGGCTTACCGGCCGATCGGTTTGAGTGCACGGTGAAGCGATTCAATGAATCGGTACGGGCTGGCACCTTCGATCACACCGTCTTGGACGATTGCCGGACCGAAGGCCTTCAGCCGCCCAAATCGCACTGGGCGCAGGCCATCGATCATCCGCCTTTCTTCGGGTACCCCTTGCGTCCCGGCATCACGTTCACGTATTTGGGTGTGAAAGTGAACGAGCGAGCGGAAGTCTTGATGGAGGACGGCGAGCCTTGCCCCAATATTTTCGCCGCGGGAGAAATCATGGCCGGGAACATTTTGGGAAAAGGATATCTGGCTGGGATCGGGATGACGATCGGAACGGTCTTTGGGAGAATCGCGGGAAAAGAGGCGGCGCTTGCAGCAGGCTGATCCAATCCAGGCCGCCAATGCGATGGAAGAAGCGGCGCGCATCCTGACCATCTGCAACGCCTGCCGGTACTGCGAGGGCTACTGCGCCGTGTTTCCGGCGATGGAGCTGCGGACCAGCTTCACGGAAGCCGACGTTAGCTATCTGGCGAATCTGTGCCATCAGTGCGCCGAGTGCTACTACGCGTGCCAGTACGCTCCGCCGCACGAATTCGCCGTAAATGTTCCGAAGACGCTGGCCGAGACTAGACTGCGTTCCTATCAGCGCTACGCTTGGCCGCGAATTTTCTCCAATGCGTTCAGCCGCAACGAATCGCTGGTGGCCACTGTAATCCTGGTCTGTGTCATTCTTTCGGTCGGCGCGGCCCTGATCGTTCCCGGCGCGGATCGCGTGATCGGAGATTTTTATCGCGTCGTTCCACACGCTATTATGGCGGGGCTTTTCGGGGCTGTTGCGCTTTTTATCTTACTGGCTTTGATGATCGGCGTAATTCGGTTTTGGAGAGAACCCGCCGGCCGTTCCACGGTTGCGCCCGCGTCTTTCGCCGATGCGCTGCACGATGTTCTGAGCCTGAAGTATCTCGACAACGGTGGCGCCGGCTGCACCTACCCGCGCGATAAGGATTCCAAAGCGCGGCGGTGGTTCCACCACTTCACGTTCTATGGATTCTTACTATGCTTCGCAGCCACTACCGTCGCGGCGATTTATCATTACGGATTCGGTTGGCTAGCGCCGTATGACTATTTCAGTATCCCGGTGGTGCTCGGCACCGTAGGCGGCATCGGGCTGCTCATCGGTCCGGCGGGGCTCTACTGGCTTAAGCAGCAGCGCGACCCGGCCATCGCGGATGCAAAGCAGGACGGAATGGATGTTGCATTTCTCGCGCTTTTATTCCTGACCAGCGTCACCGGGCTCATGCTGCTCGCTCTGCGCAATACGGTCGCCATGGGTGCGCTGTTGTTGATCCATCTGGGATTCGTCCTCGCTCTGTTTCTCACCCTGCCGTATGGAAAGTTCGTGCACGGGCCGTACCGTTTCGCCGCTCTAGTCCGCTATGCTTCGGAGCGTTCTCGCGCCAGCGATTCTAGGCAACCGTCTGCCTGACGGATTCCGCTCTTTCCAGCGCTTGCTTTGGCGCGGTCAGCAGAGCGGTTGCGAATAGCCCCATCGCTCCGGCCATCGCCAGCCACACGCCCGGCATCGCCGGATTCCCGGTGCGGTGGATGAGGTAGGTAGAGACAGCCGGAGTGAATCCGCCAAAGATGCCCGTTGCGAGGCTATAGGCGAGCGAGAAGCCCGACGTTCGAACATGGGCCGGCATAATCTCGGTGAGGAACACCACCATCGCGCCGTTGTAGCCGCCAAAGATGACCGAGAACCATAGCTCCACGGCCAGCAATCGAGAGAAGGAAGGCCCAGCGGCGAGCCAGGCGAGTACCGGATAGGCCGTAAGCAGCGCACATATCGAAAACAGCAGCAGCAGCGGACGGCGGCCAAACCGGTCAGACAGAGCGCCCGAAACCGGCAGGCAAACGAAATTGAGCAGGCCAACGCACAGTGTCACGATCATGCTGTCGGAGCTCGACAGATGCAGCACCGTGCTACCGAAGGTCGGCGTATACGCGGTAATCAGATAAAACGTGACGGTGGTCGTCGTGCTGAGCATCATTCCGAGCACCACCAGCCGCCAATTGGCCGCCAGGGTGCGCCAGACTTCGCCAGTGTCCGGCCGATGCTTGCGCGCCAGAAACTCGGCCGTCTCGGTGAGCGAGCGCCTGAGCAGAAAAACGAATGGAATAAGCATCGAGCCGATCAGCAGCGGAATGCGCCAGCCCCATCCCTGCATCTGATCCGGCGGCAGCATATTCGCCAGAATCAGGCCGAGCAGCGCGGCAAAGATGACCGCAATCTGCTGGCTGGCTGACTGCCAGCTCACGTAGAATCCTTTATGGCCCGGCGTGGCGATCTCGGCGAGATAAACGCTCACGCCGCCGATTTCGACGCCTGCCGAGAAGCCCTGCACCAGCCGGCCCGCCACCACGATCAAGGGCGCCAGCAGCCCGACGGTAGCGTATCCGGGTATGCAGCCGATGGTCAGCGTGCCGATGGCCATCAGGGTCAGCGTAAGAAGCAGGCCGGCGCGTCGGCCCTTGCGGTCGACATAGGCGCCCAGCAGAATGGCCCCCAAAGGGCGCATTAAGTAACCCGAACCGAAGGTCGCAAAGGACAGCATGAGCGCGGCATACTCGCTACTTCTGGGGAAGAAGGTCCGGGCGATGCCGGTAGCGTAGTAGCCGAACACCATGAAGTCGTACATCTCCAGGAAATTTCCGATGGAGACGCGGAACACGGCGCCTAACTGAGAACGCTGCTGCGATGGGTCGTTCAACTTGGTAGCCGCGCAGTTTGTTCGCGGCAAGCCGCAGAATAACACAGGCGGAGCATGCGTCCCGGCTAGCGGAATCCCGGAGCCTTCGCCCTTTTCAGGCATTCCCGCCGAAGCCGCCGTCCCCCTGCTCAAGAGCCGCAACGTGTATGATTTTAGGGATAGTCCTGGAGGTCCCGATGAAAACCACCTGCCCCGCAGCCGTGCTGCTGGCGGTCCTGTTCACCAGTGTTCTAGCCTTTGGCCAACGGCCTGCCCAATCATCGGGCATCGACATTACGGGGGATTGGTTCACGGGCGGAAATATCGGAGAATCGAACGCCTTCGTCATGTTGGTGGAATATGGCGGGATTCCTCTGAGCGAGGCTGGCCGTTTATACGCCCTCACCTGGGACTCTTCCCGGATGACGCTCAGGCAGCAGCAGTGCGCCCAATACGATCCGACGCGCTTGTTGCACGGAGGCGGAAACACACGCTTCTGGGAAGAGCGCGACCCTTACACGCAGCAGCTCATCTCCATTAAAATCTACGGGCAGATCACCGAGGGAATGCGCACGGTCTGGATGGACGGCCGCCCGCACCCCCCGCCTTACGCAAAACATACTTTCTTGGGATTCTCCACCGGCAAGTACGAAGGAACCGTCTTGACCGTTTACACCACCCACATCAAGCGAAATTGGATTCGTTCCAACGGAGAGGCCATCAGCGACGAGTCGACGGTAATCGAGCATTTTATTAAGCACGGAGATCGCATCACCTACGTCACGGTGGTAACGGACCCGGTATTTCTGGCCGAGCCCATGATCCGCGCCACCGACATGCTGCGCAGCCCACGCGATCCGGACGCCTGGCTGTATGCCTGTGACGACGGCGAGCAGGTGATCGCCCGAGCCGACAACCCTACGGTGATTCCGAATTACCTGTTCGGCCAGAACCCATACCTGCGCGAGTATTCCGAAAAACGCAATGTCCCGCTGCTGGCGGCCCTGGGCGGCCCGCAAACCATGTATCCCGAGTTTCTGGCGAAATTGAAGGATCCTGCCGCGGCGGAAGCAGCCGCTAAGAAAGAGCTATTCCCTTCCGACGGCCCGCAGCACAGCAGCCGCGCGGTAAACCCCAATCCACACGATGGCGAGATCCACGTGCTCCCAGTGCAAGGAAGCGTGTACATGCTGGTGGGCGACGGTGGAAATATCGCGCTCCAAACCGGCGAGCAAGGCGCGTTCGTCGTCGACACAGGCGCCGGCCAGTTGACCGACAAAGTGATTGCAGCGATCCGCAACCTCATCGGTACCAAACCGATTCAGTTCGTCTTCAACACCAGCTTCCATCCCGATCATACCGGCGGAAATGTGAAGATCCACGCGGCCGGTACGGATCCCAGCTTGCCCGGTTCGTTCTTTTCCGGGGCGAATCAGGAGTTTGGCGCGACCATCATCGCGCAGCAGAACGTCCAAAACCGCATGAGCGCACCGACCGGCCAGGTCGCCCCGACGGCGTCCGAGGGATGGCCCACCGACACGTTCCTCCAGGGTCGCAGGAGAAAGTTTTATAACGGCGAGGGAATCGAGGGATTTTGGGAACCGAACGCCAGCACCGACGGAGACAGCATCGTACATTTCCGCCGCTCGGACGTGATCGCGACCGGCGATATTTTCACTACGACTCAGTATCCGTTCATCGATATAAAGAACGGCGGCAGCCTGCAAGGCGAGCTCGCGGCGCTGAACAATATTTTGGATATGACCATCTATGAGCACCTAGGGGAAGGTGGCACGTTGATCATTCCGGGAAGCGGGCGGTTGTGCGATGAGTACGAGGTGTCCGAGTACCGCGACATGCTCGCGATCTTTCGCGATCGCGTGCAAGCCATGATTAATAAGGGCGCCACCCTGGAGCAGGTGAAGGCCGCTCGACTAACCGCCGATTACGACGATCGTTTTGGCGCGACCTCCGGGCCGTGGACCACCAATATGTTCGTCGAGGCCATGTACGCGAGTTTGAAGCAAACTCCGGTCAAGACCGCCAGCCGGAATTAGATTACGAATCGGGAGTTGAAAATGAAAGCTATCCACGCCGCCTCAATGCTGCTCTCAGGGATGCTCGCGAGCGCAATCGCATTCGGTCAAGGTCCCGGCCGGCCGCCACAATCCTCCGGTCTCGACATCTCCGGATCTTGGTTCGATATTTTTCATCAGGAACTGGGGCGTACAGCCGGGGGGAATCTGGTGGAGTATGCGGGAGTTCCGATCAATGAGGGCGGCCGTTTGTACGCGCTGGCCTGGGATCCCTCGCGCTTCACTGTCCGGCAGCAGCAGTGCGCCGCCTACACGCCTGAATTCCTTTTATTCGGCGGCGGAAATTTTCGGTTTTGGGAGGAACGCGACCCGCACACCCAGCAACTGATCGACATCAAGATGTACGGCCAGATCACGGAAGGCAACCGCACCATCTGGATGGACGGGCGCCCGCATCCTCCCGCCTGGGCGCAGCACACTTGGATGGGATTTTCCACCGGCAAGTACGAAGGCACGGTTTTGACCGTCTACACAACGCACTTGAAGCGCGCCTGGATCAAGCGGAACGGCATGGTCCAGAGCGATGAGACCACCGTGGTGGAGCATTATATCCGGCACGGCGACCGCATCACGTTCGTCTCCGTCCTGACCGATCCGGTTTATCTCGACCAGCCCTTCATCCGATCCGCCGAGATGCTCCGTTCCAACCGGGACCCGGATGCCTGGTTGTACGCCTGCGACGATGGCGAACAAGTCATCGGCCGGCCCGACGATCAGATCCCGTTCTACGCCTGGGGTCAACATCCGTATCTGCGAGAATTTTCGAATAGCTTCAAAGTGCCGTTGTTCGCGGCCTTGGGCGGCGCCGAGACCATGTACCCGGAGTATGTGGCGAAACTCAAGAATACCGATGCTGCCGCAGCAGAGGCTGCCGTTCAGGCTGAGTTAGTTCCTTCGAAGGGTCCTGAGCACTCGAGCAAAGCGCCAGATCCTACTCCGCATGACGGTCAAATCCACGTGATGCACGTGCAGGGCAACATCTACCTGCTCATCGGCGATGGCGGCAATATCGCCCTTCAGACGGGCGAGCAGGGCGCCTTCGTCGTGGACACCGGCACCGGCCAGCTCGGCGCCAAAGTGATCGCTGCGATTCGCGAGCTGATCGGAACCAAGCCGATTCAGTTCGTCTTCAATACCAGCTTCCATTCCGATCACACCGGCGGAAATGTGAAGCTCCACGCGGCTGGTATGGACCCCAGTCTGCCCGGTTCGTTCTTTTCGGGCACGAATCAGGACATAGGCGTTGGCGCGACGATCATCGCGCAGCAGAACGTTCAGAATCGCATGAGCGCGCCCACCGGCCAGGTGGCCCCGACACCTTCGGAAGGATGGCCCACCGACACGTTCCTTCAGGCTCGCCGAAGAAAGTTTTATAACGGAGAGGCGATCGAGGCTTTCTGGGAACCGTACGCCAGCACCGATGGCGACAGCATCGTGCATTTCCGCCGCTCCGACGTCATCGTGGCCGGCGATATCTTCACCACCACTCAGTATCCGTTCATCGATATAAAGAACGGCGGCAGTCTGCAAGGCGAGATCGCGGCGCTCAACCACATTCTTGACAGGACCGTCTACGAGCACGAAGAAGAAGGCGGCACCCTGGTCATTCCCGGACACGGACGCATTTGCGACGAGTTCGAGGTGTCGGAATACCGCGACATGCTGGCCATCATTCGCGACCGCGTGCAAGCGCTGATCAAAA
>Ga0182024_10018012_pt1 | contig 13190 bp, 7 predicted proteins | sample P32metaG_FD_120480 | JGI IMG/M metagenome (GOLD analysis project Ga0182024, IMG submission 120480) | Permafrost microbial communities from Stordalen Mire, Sweden - P3-2 metaG (Illumina Assembly) | ecosystem: Environmental > Terrestrial > Soil > Wetlands > Permafrost | place: Sweden: Stordalen...
ATCGATCAGGTCACCGAGGCGATCGCCCAGCTGATCATCGGCGATCCCGTCCTCAGCGCGGAGTGGGTCGCGAAGTGGAAGCAGCTTCCCCGCGACCAGCTCAAGGCTCCGGGCGACTGTCTGCTGGACCGCGACGATCTCACGCCCCGTCTCAGCGAGATCTCGTGCCCGGCCATCGTCTTTCACGGCACGGCCGATCAGTCGATCGACATGGACAAGGCGCGCGCACTTTGTGCCGGGTTGTCAGGGTGCACCGGCGTCGTCTGGATCAACGGGGCGCCGCATGCGTCCAACCTCACCCATCCCGCCGGGGTCAACCCGCCGCTGATCGAGTTCCTCCGCGCGCTCTGAGGCGTCCAGGACGCGTCAACGGACGCTGGATGTGGCCAGGGTCACGGTCGCGCCTCCGGCTTGTGCACGAGCTTTGCCAGCTGGAGGCGGTTGGCCACCCCGAGCTTTGTGTAGGCGTGGGAGAGGTGCGCCTTGACCGTATGCGGTGACATGAACAGACGGCCGGCGATCTCGGCGTTGGTGAGTCCATCGGCGGCGGCTTCGGCGACGCGGCGCTCGGTGGGCGTGAGGCTGGCCAAGCCGGTCTTCAAGCTCACGTGCTTATGGTGGCCGCGGCGAGCGTAGTCGAGCGCGTCCGCGAGAGTCAGGTGGCGTCCCTCGTCGACCAGAGCCGTCCAGCGCTCGGTCCCGAGCAGCTGCTCGCCGCGCTCGCGCAGCTCGGTGAAATGCGCTTCACGAGCCGGGAGCCGACACAGCTCGAGCGCGGTTCGGGCGTGCTCGGCGGCGCCGAGTAGTCGCGCGCCGGGCTCCGCGCGTCCGCCGCCGAGCTGCAGCTCGGCGAGCGCTTCGAGCGTGTCAAGGGCATCGGGGCGGAGCTCGTGCTCGATCTGGAGGGCGAGCGCCTCGTGCAGCCGGTTTCCCGCCTCCTCGAGCTCGGACACGAGCAGCGCGGCGACTCCGTCCGCCCAGCCGGCGATCGCGAGCACGCGGTCGTTGCCGGTGTGCTGGCCGGTCGCGCGCAGCGCGGCGGCGTGCCGTCTGAGCGGTTCCGGGCGCCGCTGGGCGATGTCAATGCGCGCCAGTAGCTCATGCGAGTGCGCCGCAGCGGAGAAATGGGGGTCGCCGAACCGGCGCTGGGCCCGCCCGCGAGCGCTCTCTAGCTCGCCGAGTGCGAGCTCGGCGAGCCCGACGACGCTCTCGACCGCGGACACGGCGACGCTGAGCCCACCCTGCTGCGCCTGCTCCATCGCAGATGTTCCGATCTCGCGGGCGCGCCTGGCGTCGCCGACGAGCGTCATCGCGTGCAACCGGTGAGCGAGCGCCAGGTAGTGACCGAGCGTGGCTCGTCCATCCTCGAGCTCGAGCCCTCGGTCAGCGTGGACGATTGCCGAGCGCGGGGAGCCCTGCGCGAGGTCGGCCCAGGCGAGCGCGATCTCCAGCCACACCGCCAGCCACGACGGCGGTTGTCCCCGGGTGAGGGACAGGAACTCGTCGCACGCGTCGCGAACGCCGGCGAAGCGGTCGCGGAGCGCCTCAGTCATAGCCAGTTGTGCCACCGCGAGCGCCAGCCCGTGTCGATCCCCGGCGCTCCTGAGCAGTTCGACCGCGCGCCGGCCGAGCTGGGCGCTCGCGCTCGGGTCGACCGAGCGCTTGGCCACCGAGGCCAGCATCAGCCCGACCCCGATCGCGCCGTCATCGCCTGACGTCTGCGCGAGCGCCGACGCTTCGTCGGCGTACGCACGCGTGCGCGGGTAGTCCTCGTCGAAAACCGCGAGCAGCGCGGCGGTGAAGAGGACGTGCGCGCGGGCAATCGGATCGGATCCGGGCGCCGCCGCCTCGAGCGCGCGCACACACAGCGCGCGCAGCTCGCCGTGGCTGCCCGCGACGAGCAACCAGTGCCGCAGGTCGGCCGCCATCGTGAGCGCCGCCGCCGGCTCGTCCTCGATCGCGAATTCGAGCGCTTCCTGCAGGCTCCGCGCTTCGAGCTCCAGCCGCCGGCGTCCGGTGTCATGCTCGAGCAGCCGGTTGGCGTCGACGGCAACCGCTTGGAAATGCTGCCAGGTGGCTCGCCGGATCCGACGCTCCTCGCCTGCGTCACGCAGTCGCTCGAGCGCGTAGCTGCGAACCGTCTCGGGCAGGCGATAGCGGAGCGCATCGCCATCCGTGACGGTGACGACGAAACTTGCGTCGACGAGGCTGCCAAGCGTGTCGAGCAGCGACGATCCCATCCCGGATACGGCCTCGATCGTCTCCAGCGACCAGTCGTACGTCGCGGCGAGGAGGCGCAGCAGTCGCCGGGCGTCGTCGTCGATCAGCGCATAGGTCCAGTCGAGGGACGCTCGCAGCGTCTGATGGCGTCGGTGGCCGCTCGCCGGCCCGGCGGTGAGGAGCGCAAAGCGGTCAGCCAAGCCATCGAGGATCTGGCGCGGCGAGAGCAGGCGCACGCGCGCGGCAGCCAGCTCGATCGCGAGCGCGAGCCCGTCAAGTCGACGGCAGATCTCGGCCACCGCCGGCGCCGTCTGGGGGGTGAGCGAGAACGATGGGAGGCTCCGCTGTGCCCGCTCCAGGAACAGACGTCCCGCCTCGGAGTCGAGCACCCCGGCGAGAGCGTCGGCGGCGCCCGCGCCAGGCACCGACAGGGGCGGCACCTGCCAGACGGTCTCGCCGGCGAGCGCGAGCGGCCGGCGGCTCGTGGCAAGCACCCTCAGCCCCGGGCACCGGCGCAACAGCAGCTCGGTCCCGGCCGCTACCGCCGGAAGGTGCTCGCAGTTGTCGAGCACGAGCAGAGCGCGGCGCTCGCCGAGATGGCGCGCCACGGCATCCATGGCGCCCCCGATCGGGGGTACGCCCACGGGCGTGGCCGCGGCGAGCGCGCGCCAGATCGCGTTTGCGACCGGCTCTGGGCGTGCCGGCTCGCGGCCGGGGGGCTCGAGCTGGGCAAGCTCCACGAACACCCGGCCGCCGGGCTCGTCCGCGGTTCGCCGGCGCATCAACTCCAGCGCCAGCCGCGTCTTGCCGACCCCTCCGGCGCCGGTCAGCGTCAGCAGTCTGCTGCGCTCGAGCAGGCGCTCGGCCTCGGCCAGCTCCTCCTCGCGCCCGATCAGGGGGGTCAGCCAACCGACCGCGGGGGCGCTGATCGCGGCCCCGGCCGCAGCGGAGATGTCGCCGGCCGGCTCGGGCAACACGAGCTCGGCGCGCACATCCGGTCCGCGGGGTTCGGCCCGCCGCTTCGATCGCGATTTGCGTCGCGCACCCTCCACCAATCGACGATTCTCCCAGAGAGGCTTCACACGGTCACCCGGGCGTGCGAAGATCAGCGTCAGGGCGTGATGGGGCTTCCGGGTGGAAAGGCGAATCGGGCACTGATCGTGCTCGCGGTGGGCGTGCTCGACCTCGGACTCGAGCAGGGAATCATCGCGCCCGCGCTGCCTGCCATCGAGCGACGTTACGGTGCTTCGCCGACGGCGGGCACCTGGCTCCTGACGGGCTTCCTGCTCGCCGCCGCAGTCGCGATCCCGCTCGCTGGGCGCATCGGAGATCAGTTCGGCCGCCGCAGGATGCTGATGTGGTCGCTGGGGCTGTTCGCGCTCGGGTCGCTTGTCTGCGCGCTGGCGGGCTCGATCGACCTGCTGATCGTCGGCCGGGTCGTGCAGGGACTCGGCGCCGGAGTCGGACCGCTTGCGCTCGCGCTCGCGCGCGACCGACTTCCCGCAGAACGGCTCACGACCGCTGTCGGGCTGCTATTAGCCGCGGGGAGCGTCGGCGCGGTCGTCGGACTCCTGCTCGCCGGGGTGCTCGTTGACCACGTCTCGGTACCGGCCATCTTCTGGGTCCTGTTCGCCACCGCGCTCGCCCTCGTCGTGCTGGTCGCAGTCGCGGTACCAGAGTCGCCGGCGGGCGCCCGCGCGCCGCTTGACATACCGGGGGCGCTCGCGCTCGCGGGCGCGCTGGGATCGCTCACGCTGGCGGTCTCACGTGGAAGCGCGTGGGGCTGGGGCTCACCGCGAACGGTGTCGCTGCTGATCGCCGCCGCCGCTCTAACGGTCGCGTTTGCGGTCCGCGAGCGCATGGCACGGGCCCCGCTGGTCGACCCGCGGGCGCTGGCGCTGCGCTCGATCTGGAGTGCGAATTTGGCGATGGGAGGCCTCGGGTTTTCGCTGCTGACCGCGTTTGCGCTGGTGCCGCTGATCGGCGCCTACCCGAGGGCGACCGGCTACGGACTCGGGCTGAGCACGACCCAGATCGGGCTCGTGCTCGTGCCGAGCTCGTTGGCAACCCTGCTGGCCGGTCCCCTGGGCGGTCGTCTGATCCCCCGCACCGGGTCGCGGGCCCAGGCGCTCGTCGGCACGCTGCTCGCCACGGTGACCTACGTGATGCTCGCGCTGATGCACCCGAGCGTGGCCCTGTTGGCACTGGCGACGATCCCGCTTGGGGCCGGGCTCGGTCTGGCGCTCGGCGCGATCACCGACCTCGTCGCTCTGACCTCGCCCGTGGACCAGACCGCAGCCACGCTCGGCCTCAACACGGTCATCCGGATGGTCGCGGCGGCGCTCGGCGCGCAGATCGCGATCGCCGTCGTGACCGCCGCCCCGCGGCTCTCCGCGCCGTCGGCCCTGCCCGGGACGCACGCCCGGACGGCCGGCGGCGCCGGCCTCCCGCCGCACCTGCTCGCCGCGCTTCGGATCCCCGCTGAGAGTGGTTTCACCAACGCCTTCTGGGTGGCCGCCGCCGCGACCGGCGTATCGCTTCTGGCCATCAGCTTGACCCCGTCGCGTCGCGCCGACCCGGCGCGGGTGGCCGCCGGGACTCTGGGCGCCCGTGAGGTCTCGCCCGGGGCCGAAGTTGCGCCGAGCCCGAGCGGTGCACCGAGCGCCTGAATACGGACGCGTCCTTAAACCTGGAGCCACCGAGACGACCGCAGGATCGGCGGATCCAGGTTAAATAGCCGAGTGGCCGATGTTTCGGGTCGCTGCGCCTGGTTGGCTGGTGTGCGAGTACACACCGACCGGCCGTACCGCCATCGGCGGACGTAAGGGGAGGATCGATAGGCCGATGGGCACAGGGACGGTCCGCCGGCTATCCACGTGCGGTGTTGCCCCCGGCACGTTCCTCGCGCTGCTCGAGGAGCCCGAGTGCAGGGCGCTCGCGCAGCTCGGGATTCGACGAGCGTTCCCGCGCGGGGCGGCACTGATGTTCGAGCACGAACCGGGTGAACGCGTGATGCTGCTCTTCGTCGGACGCGTCAAGGTCACGCGCGCCGGCGAGGAGGGACACGACTCACTGCTCAACATCTGCGATCCGGGAGATCTCCTCGGTGAGCTCGCGTTCATCGATGGCCAGCCGAGGATCGCGACCGTCACTGCACTCGAGCCCGTCGAAGCGGTCGTGATCCCCGCGCAGGCATTCCGCGCGCACCTCGAGGGCACGCCGCGGGTCGCCGTCGCGCTGCTCGAGGCGGTTACTCGACAGTTTCGCCAAACGACGGTGAGGCTCACGCAGTTGGCAGCCTCCGACACGATGGGTCGCGTCGCGGCGCGAATCATTGAACTCGCAGAGCGGTACGGCGAACCCGCCGATTGCGGCATGGCAATCACTTCGCCCCTCTCCCAGGAGGAGCTCGGCGCGTGGACCGGAGCGTCTCGCGCCGGGGTTGCGCATGCGCTGAAGACGCTGCGGGAGCTCGGCTGGGTGCAGATTGACCGGCGCCGGATTCTCGTCCGCGACCTGCAAGCGCTTCGAGCGCGCGCCGCGTAGCGCAGCTTCACGTCATCCAGAACTGGACATCGCCATGTGCAGAACTGAGTGGCGCCGCGCTCTTCGGAGTTCGATGCTGCTCGCCATGGCCTCACGAGACATCGACATCGATCACCTCGTAACCGCTGAGCAGACCCCCGGCCGCACGGTCGCGGCCCACTCCTGAATCGACTCGACGAGGCAGACCATCGACCGCCCCGGTGTGACCGGCGGCGGGAAGGGGAACTATGGCTGTCCGGGGCATGCCCGCCTGGAGGCGGGCCGGTGGCACATTCAGATCTTCTGCCGGTTTGGGGTTGTATCTGGTGGTCGCCGCCCTGGTACTCGTGGCTTGCCCGGCGACGGCTCGCGGCCTCGCCGCGAAGAATGCCCAGTCCGCCGCGTTGGTGCCCGACTCGGCGCTCGGCGCCCACGCGATGCTCTTCTTCGACACCCCGCTGTTTGCCGATGACGACACGTTCAGCCAGGCTGTCGCCGAGCACGCCTCAACGGTGCGCCTCGATATCTTCCTGCCTCAGATCACCGACGGTGACAGCCAGCCGGACTGGACCTGGGTGCAGCGGATCGCGGCGCTCGCCCATCAATATCGGATACGCGTGTTGGCCGATCTGACCGGCATGCCCTTTTGGATGTCCGCGTGCCCGGCCGGCGAGCCGTTTGCGGACGCCTACCGCTGTCCGGCCGGCGATCCCGGTGCCTGGGGTCAGCTCGTGGGTGATGTGGCTGCGCACCTGCGCGGGAGCCCGGTCAGCTTCGAGATCTGGAACGAGCCGGACGGAGCCTGGACGTTCGTGGGCGCCGCTCAGCAGTACGGCGCGATGCTCGCCGCGGCCGTACGCGCGATCCACACCGCCAATCCAGGCGCGATGGTCACCAACGGCGGCATGATGAGCACCGCCGGCGGTGGGGGTGCCGCATGGCTGTCCGCGGCGCTCGGGGCGGCCGGCCCGGACGTCTGGCAGCGACTCAGCATGCTCAATGTTCACATCCGCGGACTGGAATCGAGCCTCGCCGGTCAGCTGCACGCCTGGATGCTGTTTGCCGCCGCGCACGGCCGACCCCAGATCCCGATTTGGGTCACCGAAGCCGGCTACCCCGCCGACCCCGCCTACCAGACCGACCCCGTCTTCCAGGGCGGGGAGCTCGCCCAAGCCCGCTACGTTGCCGCCGCGCTCCGGGATCTCCGCAACGCCGGCGCCGCGAAGATCTTCGTCACCCAGCGGGACATGGCACCCGGCAGCGGGCCGTTCGCATCCGAGGGAGTCCTGGCCGGCCTCGGCGACCCCATTTCCCCGGATCCCCAAGTCACCCGCCGACCGGCGTTCTATGCCTGCCGCACGTTCGCCGAGCACACGCTGACGACGGGCGCTGGACCGCCCCGTGAACAGCCAGGGCGCAGCCAGCTCGCACCGGACACCGAGCGCCGGCATGAGAGCTAAATAGCCGGTCGGCCGATGTTTCCGGTCGCTCGGCCTGGTTGGCTGGCCGGCGAGTCCACACCAACCAAGAGGAGCGCTCATGTCGACTGAGAACGTCGAGGTCGTGCGTGCCGCCTACCGCGCGTTCAGCACCGGTGACCTGAAGGGCCTCGGCGAGCATTTCGCAGACAACATCGAATGGGAGACTCCCGAAAGCCTGCCGCTGGGCGGGGTGACCCGTGGCCGGGACGCCGTCCTGTCGAACTTCGCCCAGATCTCGCAGTACTGGAGCGAGTTCAGCGTCGAGCCTGACGAGTACATCGACGCCGGCGATCACGTGGTCGTTCGCGGGGTTCAGCGCGCGGTCGGCGCGGGAGGGGCTTCTGAGTCGCGCTACCTGCATCTGTGCGAGTTGCGCGAGAACAAGATCGTGCGCGGCGAGTACATCGCCGACACCGCCAAGGGCAGAATGGCGCTCGGCGAGAGTGAACTCGCGGCGCGGCCCGCGTAACGGGCCCTTCGTGGGCGAACCTCAGGTGATGCGCGGATGACATCGGTCGAGACGGTCACGATTCTGTTCACCGACCTGGTCGGCTCGACCGAGGTGTCCGCGCAGGTCGGGCCCGAAATCGCGGACGAGTTGCGGCGCGAGCATTTCTCGTTGCTGCGCGAGGCGATCGCTGCGGTCAGTGGGCGCGAGGTCAAGAACCTCGGTGACGGGCTGATGGTCGCCTTCGCGAGTGTCGCCGCGGCCGTTGACTGTGCCGCGTCGATGCAGCAGCGGATCGAGCTGCGCAACCGTCGCGCGGAGCACCAAACCAGCGTTCGGATCGGCGTCAGCCTCGGCGAGGCGACACGCGAGCGGGGCGACTACTTCGGGCCGCCGGTGGTCGAGGCGTCGCGTTTGTGCGCGAAGGCGTCCGCCGGACAGGTGCTGGTCTCAGAACTTGCGCGGCTGATGCTCGGGCGTCGCGGTGACCACACGCTCAACCCGTTGGGGACCGTCGAGCTCAGAGGATTCACCGACCCGATCGACGTGTGCGAGCTCGTCTGGGAGCCGTTGCCGAGCGCACGGGTGCCGCTGCCCGCGCGCCTGCAGGTGCTTCCCGAGACCGGCTTTGTCGGACGGGTCGCGGTTCGTCAGCGTCTGTCGGAGTTGTGGCGGCGCGCCGTCGCGGGCGAGCAGTGTCGGCTGGGGCTCCTGGCCGGTGAGCCGGGGATCGGCAAGACGCGTCTGGCGACGCACGTCGCGCTCGAGGCTCATGGCGAGGGCGCGACGGTCCTCTATGGCCGCTGTGAGGATGAGCTCGGAGCGCCGTATCAGCCGTGGATCGAGGCGCTGCGGCATCTGGTGGAGGCCGGGCCGTCCGAGTTGCTCGAGTCGCATGTCGAGACACACGAGGGCGAGTTGCGACGTCTCGTCCCGCAACTGGCCGGGCGGGTCCCAGGTGCGCCGGAACCCCGGGCGAGCGATCCCGAGGTTGAGCGCTACCTGTTGTACGGCGCCGTGGTGGGTCTGCTCGAGCAGGCGTCCCAGGACGAGCCGGTCGTGGTTGTCCTCGACGATCTGCATTGGGCCGACAAGCCGACGCTGTCCCTGCTTCGGCACATCGTCGCGTCCGGAAGGCTGATGCGTCTGCTGCTGCTGGCGACGTTTCGCGACTCTGAGATCTCCCCCGGCCACCCGCTCACCTCGCTGCTCGCCGACCTCCGGCGCGAGGAAGGTGTCGAGCGGGTCGAGGTGGACGGCCTGGCGCCGGACGAGGTGGTGTCGTTCATCGAAGCCGCCGCGGGCCACGATCTGAGCGCCCAAGGCGCCCTTCTGGCCCAGGAGATCACCCGGGAGACCGACGGCAACCCGTTCTTCGCCGGCGAGATCCTGCGTCACCTGCAGGAGTCGGGCGCGATGGTGCGGGGGGCCGGCGGGCGCTGGGTCATCGGCCGCCGGCTGAGCGAGCTCGGCCTGCCGCGGAGCGTGCGCGAGGTCGTCGCTCGGCGGATCCAGCGCCTCGGAGATCCGGCCGTGCGGGTGCTGAATGCGGCGGCCGTGATTGGCCGCGATTTCGAACTCGCGCTGCTCGCGCGGATGACGGACCGAGGCGAGGACGAGCTGCTCGAATCGCTCGACGCTGCGGTCGCCGGGGCAGTCCTGCGCGAGAGCCCCGAGACCCCGGGCGAGTTCGCGTTCGTCCACGACCTGATTAATCACACGCTCTACCAAGAGCTGGGTCGCACCCGTCGCGCCCGCCTGCATCGCCGTGTCGCGGAGGCGCTCGAGGATCTCTGCGGGGGTGAACCAGGTGCACGGCTGGGTGAGCTGGCATATCACTGGTCGGTGGCGACCGAGGCCGTGGACATCCCCAAGGCGATCGACTACGCGCGGCGGGCGGGGGAGCATGCGCTGGCGCAGCTCGCGCCGGACGAAGCGCTGCGATGGTTCGGCCAGGGGCTTGAGCTGCTGAGCGGCGCGCCGGCGGCGACGGAGCCCGATCGCTGTGAGCTGCTGATCGGCCGGGGTCAGGCGCAGAAACAGGTGGGCGACCCCGCCTACCGCGAGACGCTGCTCGAGGCAGCGGCGATCGCCCGCGCGTCTGGGGACCGAGATCGCCTGGCCCGGGCCGTGCTCGCCAATACGCGCGGATGGACGAGCCGCATCTTCGCCGTCGACCAGGCACGCGTGATGGACCTCGAGGCAGCGCTCGCCGCGCTCCCCGACAGCGCGTCCCGGCGCGCGCGAGTGCTCGCCACGCTCGCCTCCGAGCTGTCGTTCTCGGCTGACTTCTCGCGCGTGCAGGGACTGATCGACGGGGCGCTGGCGATCGCGCGTGCCGCTCCCGATCGGCGAGAGCTCGGCACCGTCCTGGTGCTGGTGTTGAGCGCGCTCCTGCGAGCGCCGATGCTGGAAGCGCGATGGGCGGTCAGCGCCGAGCTGATCGGGCTCACGGCCGGGCTCGACGATCCCGAGCTGAGCTTCATGGCCTCGGCCTGGCGCATGATTGCAGCGCTCGAGCGGGGGGAGCTCGCCGAGGTTGACGTGTGCCTCGACCGGATGCGCCGGCACGTCGAGGCGATCGGGCAACCGGGGATCCGCTGGATCTGGCTGTTTCTGTCGAGCTCTCGGGCCCAGCTGGTTGGCGATATCGATCAGGTCGAGGCGCTGGCCACGCAGGCGGGAGTACTCGGTGCCGAAACCGGCCAGCCGGACGCGATGGTGATCTTCGGCCTCCAGCTGCTCTATGCGCGCCAGGAGCAAGCGCGGCTCGAAGAGGTCGTTGACCTCGTCGCCCAGCGGGCGGCCGAGAATCTCGACGTCCCCGCGTTGCAGCTGACCTTGGCGTTCTACTACGCCGAGCTGGGTCGCCTCGAGGAGGCCGCCGAGCGGCTCGAGGCCGTCGCGTCGGACAACTTCGCTGCGATTCGGATGGACGCCGCCTGGCTGATGGCGATGGTCCGGGCGTCGGACATCGCCTCCCGTGTCGGCACCGTGGCACCGGCCGGCGCCCTGTACCAGCTGCTGCTGCCATTCCGCACCCACATCGCCACCTCGGGCGCAGTCGTCTATGGATCGGTGGAGCGCAGCCTGGGTCTGCTCGCCGCGCTGTTGGCGCGCCACGCGGCCGCCGATCAGCACTTCGCCGCAGCCGTCGAGACCCACGAGCGCGTCGGCGCCCAGCTCCACCTGGCGCGGACGTTGCTGAACTGGGGCCGCGTGCTGAGCGCCCGGGACGGCGAGGCGGACCTGCCGCGCGCCCGAGGCCTCCTCGATCGCGCTCGGATCCTCGCCCGCGAGCATGGTGGCGTCGCCATCGAGCGCGAGGCCGAGGCGGTCCTGGCGACGGTCGCTGCCGTCTGAGCCGCAGCTTGGCCGGTGTGGATCGTCCGCCACACGGTTGGCGTGTGCCTTCAGAGCCCGACGGCATCGGCCAGGAGGCCGACCTGGTCGGGATCGCCGGTGCACGGGAGCAGGATCAGCTCATCGCAGCCGGCGTCGGAGAACTCGGCCAGCCGGTCGCTGATCTGGCTGGGCGCGGTCAGCGCACCGGCGGCGATCTGCTCGGCGAACGGGCCGGTGAAGGCGTAGTAATCGGTGAGGTAGGCGTGGGCCGCCTGTGCCCCGCCCGCGCCGAGCGCAAAGTACCCGAGCGCGACCAAGCGCGGCGCACCCTCACGGCCGCCCTGCGTCCATGCCTCGCGGGCCTTGGCGGCGCCGGCGCGAAACACGTTCCCGAAGCCACCCCCGGCGATCCAGCCCGCGCCGTACCTGGCCATTCGCCGGTACGCCGCCGGCGAATCGCCGCCGAACATCAGTGTCGGGCCGCCGGGCCGCGCACCGATCTCCGACGGCCGCTCGCGCCACACCTCCGATGCCGTCTGGAGCAGGGCATCGAGCTCGCGGCCGCGCTCGCGGAAGGCGAGGTTGCAATCGGCATAGTCATTCTCCCGGCGCCCGACTCCGATCCCAAGCACCAGCCGACCCTCGGAGAGGCGGTCGACGCTGGCCACCTGCTTGGCGAACAGGACGTGATTGGTGCGTAGCGGGGCGAGCAGGATCGACGTCGTGAGCCGGATGCGCTCGGTGACCGCCGCCGCCGCGGCGAGCGCCACCAGCGGTTCGTAGTTGCCGTACACGACGCGGTCGATGACGCCGAGCGACGAGAACCCGCGCTGCTCCGCCCGCCGCGCCCACTCCGCGATCGCCGGCCCGGGCACTCCGGGCACCGCTGCCGGCAGGCCAATCCCTATGTCCATGTGATTCTCACGCCCTCGTGGTCGCCGAGAGTGCGCCCCTCCTGGCTCGGCCCGAGACGCGTCGACCATGAACTATTCCACGGCGCGAAGCCGACGGGCCCCACCGGTGGCGGGGCCCGCCGTCTCGGGATCGACCTAACGCACGCCCGGCAGGACCGGCGTCCCCTGGATCCGCACCGCCTGCAGCAAGTACGGGTTCAGGCCGAAGCGCCAACCAGATGGACACAACTATGAGCGCAACGTGAGAACCAGGTCACGCGATCATCACCGACAGCGCCTGGCACCGAGCCTAGAGTGCCTCCGCCGCACCACCTCTCTTGAGCCCAGGAGCCCCCAGATGAGTCAACTGTCACACCGTCTCCAACGGCTGCGCACACGCACAAGTGCGCTGTCGATCGCTACTTCGATTGCCCTGCTCGCGGCCGCGCCGGCGGCGCTGGCCGATGGCTGGGGACACGGTGGCGGGGACTCGCTGCGCCCCGGCAATCTGCTGGTGAGCGGCAGCGTCTACCGCGACGCCGATATCCAGCCCGGCGTCACTCAGCTGCCGCCCAACTGCACCAGCGGAAACTGCGCCACCGCCACCAGTGACGGCGCGTATCCGTATGTGTTCAACAACGACGCCGTCGACGGCAGCTTTGGCGTGACGTCGCCGCTGTTCCTCGAGCAGCTGACGCCCGACGGCAGCCTGGTCAACCGGATCACGGTCCCCAAGCACGAGCTCGTGACGAGCTTCTCCTCCAAGTCCGAGGGGGCGCTGAACCTGTCGGTCACAGGTCGCGTGGTGACGTTCATGGGCTACGCGACGACACCTCGGCAGATCGATGTGTCCAATTCCAACACGCCGGGCGCGGTCGACCCCACCAACCCGGTGCCTGGGAGCTACTACCGGGCGGTTGCCCAGCTCGACGAGCGTGGTGATCTGTCGTTCACCGAGACCAATGCCTACAGTGGCAACAACGGCCGGGCGGCGATCCTCAACGACGAGCCCGGGGTGGATGTGTACTACACCGCCGGCAACGCGGGCAACGGCTCCAACCCGCAGCCCAACGGAGTCATCCTCGGCGCCGGCGCGCAGATCTTCAGCCCGTCGCTCCGGCCCGAGTCAGATCAGGACCCGGGAACGCCGACCCCGGTGGCCAGCTTCAACGTCACCGAGCTCGGCGGCAAGGCCGACAAGATCGGCAAGGACGACAACTTCCGCGGCCTGACCGTCTTTCACAATGTCCTGTACTACACCAAGGGCAGCGGCTCCAA
>Ga0182024_10018013_pt1 | contig 13188 bp, 10 predicted proteins | sample P32metaG_FD_120480 | JGI IMG/M metagenome (GOLD analysis project Ga0182024, IMG submission 120480) | Permafrost microbial communities from Stordalen Mire, Sweden - P3-2 metaG (Illumina Assembly) | ecosystem: Environmental > Terrestrial > Soil > Wetlands > Permafrost | place: Sweden: Stordalen...
AACGTTCAGCTCATGCGCCTTGGGTTCGAGACCAAACTCGGCGAGCACGATCGGCGAGCCCTGAAAACTGTTGGTTTCGATGATGTCCGCGCCCGCTTCAAGGTAGGCGCGATGAATTCCGGTGATCCACTCCGGATGCGTGATCGACAGGTTTTCGCTGCAATTTTCGAGTCCGGCGCCGCCGAAATCGGCCGCCGTGGGATTGTGGGCTTGCAGCATGGTGCCCATCGCGCCGTCGATGATCAGAATGCGCGAGGCGAGGGCGTCTAAAAGCTGCTGGCAGCGAAAATTCTCCACATATATATCGTAACCGCTCCGGCTTATCGTAACTGTTCGGCCGGGACTTCCGCGTTGAAGCTGTAGCCGAATCCGCGCACGCTGCGAATGAACGCCGGCGCGCCCTCGATCTCGATTTTCTGCCGCAGCCGCAGAACGTAGACGTCGACGGTGCGGTCCGTCACCGCGCGGTCGTGTCCCCACACCGCATCGAGCAACTGCTCCCGGCTGAACACCACTCCGGGACGGCTCATCAGAAATTCGAGCAGGCGGAATTCGGTCGCGGTAAGCGTAACTTCCTGACCGTTCAGATGCACGCGGCACCGCGCGCGATCGAGCTCCAGGTCGCCGCTCTTCAGGAGTTTCGAAACCGGAGCCTGGCCGCGGAAATGAATCTTGACCCGCGCGATCAGCTCGCGGACGAAGAACGGCTTGACGATATAGTCGTTCGCGCCGAGCTCGAGCCCCACGATGCGATCGGTTTCCGAAGCCCGCGCGGTGAGAAAAATCACGGGCACGTGCCCCAGTTCCGGATTCGCGCGAATCGATTTGCAGATTTCGAGCCCATCCGAATCCGGCAGCATGATGTCGAGAATCACCAGGTCGGGCCGCTCGCGGCGGCACAGCTCGATCGCGCCTCTGCCGGTCTGCGAGCCTTCGACGGCGAAGCCCTCTTTTTCGAGGTTGTACTCGACCAGCGAATACAGGTCCTGGTCGTCTTCGATAAGAACGATCTTTTTCATAAAGAGAAAGAGTAACCGATCAGTGGTTACAACCAGATTACAATGTCGTGAGTTCCCGTTGACGGGGTGGATTTCGGTCGTCAGGGTTGGCGCTTCGCCACGAACGGACCGCGCCGTGGACATAACGGCGGACTATCGGAAGCTGCCCACCACAGGTTGAATGGTAAGAAAATCGTCAGAATTCCGTCACAACGCCACGGTCGACAAGCTCCTATGATGCAATTCGAGTAAACTACCGCTCAGCGATCACGACGTATAGGAGGAATTTCCAAGAAGGAAGACGGTTTCCCGCGCATCGTCAACCTGCTGAAGCACTCCCCGGCCGTTGGTTGGAACGCCGTGAGCGTCACCACCTGGAAAGAAATCCGCATCCTCGATTGGCCCGGCCGCTTCTGGCCCCCGCGCGAGCGGGAAAGTCGACTCTGCTCTGGTATTTCCCGCCGCCGCCGCGCTGAGCGCGTCCTAACGGGCCAGCCTGGCCTTGCGAAACAGAGCCACCGCCATCCCAAGTAGCCCTGTGCCGAGCAGCGTCAATGACGCCGGTTCCGGCGTTGCGGATACCTGGAAGTTGGCGGCAACGTTATTTTCGAGAAAGGCCCCACTGGCTACCCCATCGTTTAACTGGTATGCGTTTGACCCTGAGGCATTGGCGTAAATGTTGACTTCGTTCCCGCCGGTGACGAGAAAATCCAAGCCGCAGACATCCAGCAATAATGCGGAGTTGGAGGAAACCCCCTCGCATGATGAGGGCGACCCTGTTGGGTAGAACAGGTTGTCATAGGTATCGGCCGGATCCACGGTGGGGCTACTGGCGTTATAGGAGCCAGGGTTCAGGCCCGTGATCGTTCCCGAAATACCGCCGCCATTGGTGTCTGAGAAGTTCCCTGTGATGCCGGTGATGTCATCGACTGCAGGGTTGCCTGTCGTCGTCAAGGTGAGCAGACCCGAAGCGGTGATTCCAGTTCCGGTAATGGTAAAGTTCTCAAAGGTCGTTGTGGCCTTGGCTTCCGGCAAGCAGAAGGCAAGTGCTAGAAAAAGGGCCACCAGGATCGTTCTGTCGCGCATCGTGGAAGTCTATCACAGAATTCCCGACTCTTGGCTCGAAAAGTTTCAGGTCTTAATTGGCGAGTCCGTTCTGCTTCGAGAACCTCGCCATCAGGCAGTCCAAAAAGATGAATCTTCACGCATCCCTTCGGCAGGTCACCTTTTAGTGCTCGATCGTGACGAAGCGCGGGCGTTGCTCGCCGGGATCGACACCGGCTCGCTCACGGGCCTGCGCGATCGCGCGTTGATCGGCACCAGGCGGCCGCGCGGCTGGGTACGGCTGCACGAAAAGGGCTGCGTCCGGCAACTGATTTTGGCCCACTTCGGCAGTTTGTTTTGGCCCACCACTCGAGTTGACGTTTTGGCCCAGGCCGTTGGGCCCAGCCTGGACAGCGTGCCTTTACTAGACGATAAAGATGCTATCGTCTACCACCAAACTTCACCGCGCGCCCCGGAAACTTCTCTATCTGATCGTAGCCGTTGTCTCTTTCGACGTGATCTCGTACCTGAAGTTCTCCGGATCCAGGCAGTCGATCCGGCTGCCGCTCGACTCAGCCTGCGGATACATCAGGAATCCGACCGGCGCGCCGGCCGATCCGGTCAGCGCAACATCGTGCGCGAAATTGTACGCCATCCAGTTCATTTCCCACGATCCGAACAGCCGCCCCCGCGCCGCTTTCACCATCGGGTCGTCCAGGGGCCGGTTCCCGGGCGGCTCCTCGAGCACCACCTTCCGTACGTCCGCGGGATCCACCGGGACCCAGCCGAAACCGCCGATATACACCTCGGCGCGGCAGTGCTGCGCTTTCGTGATGTTCTCTGACGCCGTGCCGAGGCTCTTGTATCCCAGCTCCGATTTGGCGATGCGGATGCCGTACACGTCGCGCGCCGGCAATCCGGCAGCGCGGGCGAGGCCGACGTACAGCGCATTGAGATCGGCGCATTTTCCGCCCAGATCCTGCGATTCCAGCATGAAGCGGATATCGCCGAGGCCGCAGCCGCGCGTCTTCGGATTCCGAAACGTGTTCTCGACGATCCACTCATAAATGGCGCGCGCCTTATCGAGATCGGTCTTCGCGTCACGCGTGATTTCGTCAGCCGTCGATTTCACGATGCCGCCGGTCGGCAGGAGCTTGGTGGGTCGAAGAAAATGTTCCAGCTCCGCACGGTCCGCCTTCGGCGCCTTTCCGGGCGAGGAGAGATCGACCGCATAGTCCTTTGTCGCGACCCGGCTCGTCAGCGTTAAGATCGGCTTCACGCCGCCTGGAAATTCCGCCACGATGATCCCGAGCGCATCGCTTCTGGTTTCGACGGTCCGTGCCGTGCCCCCGTCGGCGTTGGACCGATTGACGCTGAATCGATTTAAGAGCGTCTTCTGGAAGGGCGTCTCCCTTGTGAGCGCCGTCGGCAGCCACATCCGCGTTGCCCCGGAAGATTTCAGGATCTCGACGCGCGTGGTCACCTCGAACGTGCGCCAGCTCGCGTCCTCTGCAAACAGGCGCTCCGTCGTGGGAAGCGCGACGCCGGCGCAGACAGCACCCGCAGATCGCAGAAAATGGCGACGGTTCACGAACGTATTCTACACGACGGGTCCGAAAAAGGTAGTGCCCCCGCGTCATCCCGAGCGCAGCGAGGATCTGCTTTTCAGTAGGGTCAATTTTTCGAACCGGCACGTCTCAGCAGGCGCCATCCCAGCCCTCGGACGGCGGAAACATAGTCAATTCCGGCGCGGAAAGCGGGCTGGGCCCGCAAGTAACGGAATAAGAAGAGTTTACCGATATCAAGTAATCCGCCATATGTGTCGAACTAATAATTGACGAACTTGCACGGAGGGCTTTTCCATTGTTGAACGTAGCGCTCTTGACCTCGAATGCAGCCACAACTGAAAGCATCGAGTGTCTGACACACCAATCCAGTGTTTTCAAGTTGGTTTCGAAGGGATCGCCGGTTCGTTCCATACGGGAGTTCATGCAGCTCCTGAGCACGCATGACCCGGAACTGATCCTTCTGGATCTCAACGATTGGGATACCGTCTCGGCTCTGGCGCGGCAGTTCCAGGAGTCTAAGTTTCGCGGGATACTGATAGGCTTTAAGTCCGCATGGAATCGAGCAGAACAGCTCACCTTCGAAGAAGCCGGAATCATCGATCTGTTGCACGAGCCCTTTTCGCACTATGACCTCGAAAAGATCGCGTATACCAGCCTTCACCGGGGACGCGCCGTTGAGAATCGGAACATCGTGGCTTTGCTGCCGGCTAAAGCCGGAGGGGGATGTTCCACAATTGCCCTGAATGTGGCGGCGGCACTGGCCGACGAGCTGGCCAAGAAGGTCCTGCTGATTGAAGCCGATCGGCGCTCGGGCGTGCTCTCAATCATGCTCAATCTGCAAAATGGCGTCGGCCTCGCGGAGGCTCTTCAGCAAGCTGGTGAGCTAACGCCGGTGGACTGGCAACGATACACCGTTTGGGTGTCCGGGATTCACCTGCTTCCAGCGAACCCGGCGAGGCGCGGCCCCCTTCCTACGTGGGCTGATTATTACCTGCTCCTGCGTTTTGCCCAGCAGCATTACGATTTTACATTTGTTGACTTGCCGGAGATCGTCAACGAAGCCACGGCCGAAGTGGTGAAGTCAGCGCGGACTATTTGTATCGTATGCACGCCGGAAGTGCCCTCCTTGAAGATGGCGGAGCAGAGAATTGTCGAACTCGAGGCCTGCGAGATTCCCGCGGATCGGATTCACATAGTCCTCAATCGTTGTGAGCGGGGCAGCCTTTCAATACAGGAGGTGGAACGGATTGTAAGACGCCCCGTGTTGGCCGGCTTACCGAACGACTACAGGGAGGTCAAGAAAGCTATTCTTGAATCGCGGTTGGTATCGCCGAACACTCGTTTTGCAAAAGGCTGCAAAACCCTTGCGCACAAGCTCAGTGGTCTTCCTAGCGTGTCCAGGACGGAATCCAAATTCACATTTCTGAGAGAGTTAGTGCACGCGGACTAGGAGCTTGTTGAAAAATGCCCTCCGCAGGGCATGGCCCCGCGCCACTCGGCCTGCAAGTGATTGGCTTCCGGTCGTGGGGCAGGGCCATGCCCTGCCAGCGTGGCAGGTTCAAGCGTTTTTCAACAAGCTCCTAGCGCAGCTAGTCCACCGTTACGACGATCAGCGACGCGTCGTCGTGAAAATTTCCCTTACAGAACCGCGAGACGTCCTCGAGTATCCTGGTCCGGATGCCGTGCGCACCCAGGCTCCGCGCCGCCCGAACCGACGACATCACGCGTTCGGCGCCGAACTCCTCGTCCGCTTCGTTGGACGCTTCCGTCACGCCGTCGGTCGTCAATACAATGCAATCCGCCGATTCGAGAGCGAAGCGCCGGTCTTCGTACTCCGCGTGCGGAAAGAGCCCCAGCACCGTGCCGCCTTCCGTCAACACGGTCGCGGATTCGCCCCGCAGCAGGATCGGCGGGCAATGGCCGGCATTCTCAAAACGCAGCGTCAGCGTGTCTCTGTCGATCACGCCATAAAACAGTGCGACAAATTTTCCGGGCACGACACTGCCACACAGGAGTTCGTTTACTTTCCGGCACAGCGCGCCGGGTCCGCCAATGCCGGGGGCGAATGCCCGCACCATCGCCTGGAGGTTCGCCATGAGCAGCGCCGCGGTGATCCCCTTGCCGGAAACATCCGCCAGGCAAACCGCGATCTCTCCCGGCGCCAACGCCAGAACGTCGAAATAATCGCCGCTAACGGAATGCGCCGGCTGCCACGCACACGCCACCTCGAACCCCTTTACCCGCGGAATCTCGCGAGGCAGCAAATGCGTCTGGATTTCGTGGGCAGCGCGGATGTCCGCTTCCTGAGTCTCGAGCTCCATCCGCCCCATCGTGACCTGGGTCTCGAGTTCCCGATTGCGCTGCTCCAGACGCCGGCGGGCCTTCTGGGGCTGAAAGACCGACGCCCCTATGACCAGCGAAAAGAATATGCTGAACCGGATCGGTTCCCATTCGAACCGAAATAGACTCCCGGCGCCGTGCTCGAAAACAATCCTCGTCGCCACCGAGGCCAGCCAACTGCCAGCCACGCTAACAGGAATCAGAACGGCGAGATACCAAGACCAGTCCCGCGGAAAGATCTTGCCCGCGTAGACTGGCGACGCGACCTTCATCGAAAGGATGGTGCAATTGCCGGCGATGAAGGCGAAAATAAGAGGATCGATAAAATTTTGGAGTGTCTGGGTGCCGAGGATCAGCCAGTACATTCCCGCGACCGCGACGCCCGCGGCCAATAGCACCAGCTGGAGTTGCCAGAATCCGATCCCCAGGAATGCCTTCATTCCAGTGACCGGCTGAAGTGGGACGCTCCGTTGAATGGCCCCTATAGCATCGCATTTTACCGCTCAGCCGCGGCTCGCTGGCGTTATTTCGCCGGGAATCCCGCGGTCGCTTTCACTTCTTCGATCTGCTTGTCGTGACGCATATTGTGCAGCGGGATATACAGCACCCATTGATACGCGTTCAACGGATTGAAGATCGGAAAGGGATGCTCGGCCAGATGCTCTTTGAGCGGAAGCTGCGTTTCTTCGACGAACTTCAGCGTGATCGCGCGACTCTCGGCGAATCGCCGCATGATCACCGCGCGTTCCATGGTGCCGCTCGGCACGATATCCTCGGGAGCCTTCGCCTTGCCCAAACGCGGCGCCATCACCTGCAACAGGATTTCGGTCTTGCCCTTGGTCGCCGTCTCCCAGTCCGCCCTGGCCGGATTCCTGATCGCCTCCTGTGCCTTCGAGAAAAGCAAGCCCTCTGCGAGCAGGATGTGCTCGGCGCATTCGTTGACCGACCAGCGTTCCGGCGCGGGCTTCCATTTCCACTGCGCGTCGCTCAGCGAGCTGACTTCGCCAACGAATTCCGTCTGTGAATCTTTCAGAAACTTGATGAGCTGATCGCGTTCGGTCGAGGTCATATGAGGATCGGATGCACCGCCAATGGCCGGAATGCATGTGACTATGATAATCGAAGTCAGTACTCGGGACATGGACCTAGGATAGCGCTTTCATAACACTACCGCCTTCTGACTTCTGACTCTTGTCCCTTTATTGCCCCTGCCCTCTTGCCAGCCCCAGCGCCTTGATCCGCTTGTGCAGATTCGTCCGCTCCATCCCGAGCACCCGCGCCGCGCTCGATACGTTCCACTTGCTCTCTTCGAGCGCGCGAAGAATGTGCTCGCGCTCGGCCGATTCCTTGGCTTCGCGCAGATTGCCGCGCACGCCGGAAGATCGCGCGATCCGGATCTCCACCGGCACCGATTCCGGCTCGAGCACGTCGCCCCGCGTCAGGATCGCCATCCTCTCTACCGCGTTCCGCAATTCCCGAATGTTGCCCGGCCACCCGTAATCCTCGAGCGCTTCAAACGTCCCATCCGCGAAACCTTTCGGCTTGAAATTATTGCGCGCGCAAAATTCGCCCAGGAAATATTCGGCGAGCGGGCGGACGTCTTCGCGACGCTCGCGCAGCGCGGGCACCCGCACCGGCACCACGCACAATCGATAGTACAGATCCTCGCGGAATTTCTGCTGCGTCACCAGCTCGCTCAGGTCGCGATTGGTCGCCGCAATCACCCGCACCGACACGCGAATCGACTGCTCCCCGCCCACGCGATGAAATTCGCCCTCCTGCAACACGCGCAGCAATTTCGCCTGCGACGCGCCGTGCAGATCGCCCACCTCGTCAAGAAACAGCGTGCCGCCGTCGGCCAGCTCGAACTTTCCGCGCCGCGCCGACGTCGCCCCCGTGAACGCGCCCTTCTCGTGCCCGAACAATTCGCTTTCGATCAGCTCGGTCGGAATCGCGGCGCAGTTCACTTTGACGAACGGCCCCGCCGCGAACGGGCTTTCGGCGTGAATGTGCGCGGCCAGCAACTCCTTGCCCGTGCCCGATTCGCCCTCGAGCAGCACCCGCGCGTCGCTGCGCGCGGCCATGGTCGCCTGATCGATCACCCGTTCGAACGCGGCGCTTCCTCCGATCATGCGCGCGCCGCCCACCATCTCCCGCAGCCGCCGGTTCTCCTCCCGCAGCTTGGTTTCCTCGAGCGCGTTCTTGAGCGATACCAGAACCTTCTCGCGGCCCAGCGGTTTTTCGAGGAAATCGAACGCGCCCGCCCTCGTCGCCTCTACCGCGTCCGCGATCGTGCCGTGGCCCGAGATCATCAGGATCGGCGAATCCACCGCGTTGGTCTTCATCCACCGGACCAGGTCGATGCCGCTGCCGTCGGGCAGGCGCACGTCCACCAGATACGCGTCGGCCCGCTGCGATTGTGCCTTCGCCTCCGCTACGCTGCCGCACGTCGACACCGCGTAGCCCTCGCGCTCGAGAATCAGCCGCAGCGAGCGTCCGATGTTTTCTTCGTCATCGACGACCAGTACTCGTTTTAACGCCATTCGTTACACCGCGCACAACGCTACGCTGTGCGCTCCGTCTATTCGCGTTTATTCGCGCTCATTCGCGGCCAGTAACACGATTCGAAACGCCGCGCCGCCCAGCTCGCCTTCCACCGCCTGAATATCGCCGCCGCACAGTATCGCGCTCCGCCGCGCGATCGAAAGTCCCAATCCCATTCCGCCCTTCTTGAACGAAATGGTCGGCTCGAACAACGTCGAGCGAGCCTGCGCGCTCAACCCCGGCCCTGAATCGTGAACTTCGATGCTCAGCTTCAATCCGTTGCCGGCAGTCGACGCCAGCACCATCCCTCCCGGCCGCGCCGCCTGCGCCGCGTTCTCCAGAAGATTCGTCAGCACGCCCTTGATCAGATCCGGATCGGCCACCGCCATGGGACGCTCCGGCGCGAGCCTCAAATCGTAAGTCACTTCCGGATGCGACGATCTCAAAAATGCGATGCGCTCCTCCACCAGCGCGTTCACATCGATCTCGGCCGGCTCGACCGGCGGCTCCGACGCGAATTCCGAAAACGCCTTCACCCGCCTCTCGAGCGTCTGCACTTCATCGGCGACAATCTGCGCCGCCTGTTCCAAAAAGGGCGTCTGCTTCGCGCCCATCTGCGCCGCCGAACGGCTCAGGATCTCCTCCATCGTCAGGCGAATCGGCGTCAGCGAATTCTTCACTTCGTGCGCCATCTTGCGCGCCAGCGCCTGCCAGCTCGCCAGACGCGTCACCTGAATCAGCCGCTCGCGCGAGTGCTGCAACTGGTCCGCCATGCGATTGAACGCCTGAATGGCCGCGCCGATTTCATCCGATCCGCTCGCCGGCACGCGCGCGTCCAGATCCCCCGCCGCCACGCGCCCCAGACCTTCGGTCAGTTCCCGCACCGGCTGGCTCACGCGATGCGCCAGGTATACCAGCGCTCCCAGCGCACCCAGCCACAGCGCCGACGCGACCACAATGAACGTGGTGCTGAATCCCCGCCGCACATTCCACGCCGACGCGCGTCCCAGCGCCTGCCGCGCATCCGCGTAGCTCGCCGTCAAATCTCCCATCGCGACGCCCATCGGCCGCGAATACAACCAGACCTCGCCGCCCGCTTTTGAATCGCCGCCGTTCTTCAAGTTATCGTGGCGGACGAAATAATCCAACCGGTCGCCGCGGTCCCCCCCGAGCTCGAACTGCTCCGCGGCGCCGCTGTCCCAAAACGCCTGCGCCTCGGCCGGCTTCAACTTTTGGGGCGCGACGCGACCCTCCGCCGCGTCCCGTTTCAACGCCTCGCGCGACGTGTTGTAGAGCTCGCGTCCGGTGGTTTCAAGCGATTTTGAAACCGCGTCCAGCTCGGCCAGCGGCGCAAGTCCCCGGCTCAAATCGAGCAGCCGGAGCGTGGTCCACAATGTGAGCGAAACCGGGAGCAGCGTCGCGATCGTGAAAACGAAAATGAGGCGGTTACGCAGCCCGTTCATTTCTGGCTACATATACCAGTCTACCCGCCTCGCCGGCTCCGCTTCAGTTCATCCAGGGTGTACGGCCCGGCATCCAGCGCCCAATGCGATTGCTGGGACCGCGCGGGCTTGCTGAAAACTTCGATCAGGCTCCCCAGGCTGATCCCCGATTCGCTGATGTTGCCGCGCCCGAACAGCGAACCGTCCTTAGCATCCTGCGCTCGAATCTCGACGTGCATCCAGAATGGCTCGGCGCTGCCCAGCCCGCCCAGCTCCATCGCCTGCGACATCTGATCCCAGCACCATTGCTCGGCCTGGGGGCTGCTCATGTGGCCGCCAGTCTTTCGCGGCGATTGGGTCTTCTCCACGTGGAACTTTTCTTCCCACAGGTCATAGCTAACCACGAACTCGTCGGTCAACCGGGTGAACATATGCCTCTGCGTCCCGGAAAACACCGTGACCTGAAAATCGAACGGCACCGCCTCGGCGTTGTGCAGCAGCGCGAGCGGCTTGCCGCCTCCCAGAAAATTCACGTGTGGCGCCGAAAGCTGCACGTGATCTCCGCGCCAGTTGACGAGCAGACTCTCGGCGACCATCGCGAATGCGAAGCCGGAGACGAACGCCAGAATCAACCACCAGGATTTGATGGCCCGCACGAGTGTTCTCTTGTTAATCCCGTCTAGAAATTCATGCCTGCGTAAAAAATCGGATCGACGCGGCCCGCCCGCAACGGAAAGGCCACCGCCAATTGAAAATTCTCCTTCTTGAATCCGACACCCACGGACTGCTTCTGTTCGCGGTCCTCCGGGCGATCCCAAACCGCGCCCGTATCGTAGAAAGCCTGAATGAACCGGTATCGATAATCGATCGACCCGTGGATCACGCGGCTGCCGCCCAGCGGGTCCAGATCGAACCGGCTCCAGCCGCGCAGCGTCGTCGCATCGCCCAGCACGAAGCGCTCGTAGAGCGGCGCGTCGCCGCTCAGGATCCCGGCCAGAAATCCGATCTCGACCAGGCTGTGCGCGCGGCGATAACGATACCGCGCCTGCGCCTCATGCCGCGTGAAAACATCGTCGGTGCCGAGTACGCTCGAAGCCGAGGTCATCGCATACGAGGCGGTCGCTTCCTGCTCCTGCTGGTCATGCTCCGATCCCCAACGCTGGTGGTAGCGCAGAGTACTGATCACCGCGTTCGAGGATTCGATCCTCGACGCCGCGGAACCCACTGAAGCGACGCCCCCCGCGCCCTCCGTCGGGACAGCGCCCGGTACGTTTAAGCGCGCAAAGCTTACGCCGACGCTCCACTCGAGCGGTTGCAAAATAACCACCGTCGCTTCGGGCGTGAAAACTTGCCGGGAACGGTAAATGTCGATGGGCGAAGCCTCGTCGAGCGTGGCCCGGTTCCACTGCTCGTGATAATCGTCGAATTCGAAGCGCACTCGCAGTCGCTTGGTGAAGACGTTCTTGCGCTCGAATTTCGCCTTTACTCCCGTGTAGCGCTCGATCAGCGAATCGCCGTCGCTCAGCACTCCGACCGTGAACGTGTTGCCCTGAACTGTGGTGGTCGCGCTCGCGTCGCCGGTCCAGCCTTCCCGCGAATCGTAGGCGAACTTGCCCACCACCATGTCGTAGCTCCGCTCCCGGACTTCGAAATTGACGATCACGTGGTCGGGCTCCGTGCCTCGCGTGACATGCACGGCTACATCGGAAACGCGCAGCTCGCTCTTGATGCGCTCGGCCAGGTTCTTGAGCATCGAATCGTCGAACTTCGATCCGACTACCTTGTCCAAATCCGTACGCAGCGGATCGCTCATGTTCGCCGCCAAGGTATTGCCGGATACGTGCACGGTTTCGATGATATAGCGCGAGTTTACGTTCAATTCCTGCGCCAGCTTCTCGTCGTCGTCCGGCGCTCCGCATCCGGCCAAAGGACCCGCGATCACCAGCGCCAGACACCAGAACCTTTTCATACGTGATTTACTTAGACGCACGAAACAGGCCAAAGGGTTTCACAATGTTTGCAATAAGTTGCAGGTTGGATCATGTGCGGCCTCTTCACACGTGAGCCGCGGCGTGCCCGGCTTTCACAGTGTGATCCCACCTGAGCCAGATGGAAAGCGCCGCACTCCATTCGTTGCGAATCTGGGTAATTATATAGTGGGCAACTCATCCTCGGGTGAACTGCTTTCGAATCGCCCGCGCTTCCCGAAGCGCCCTCCAAAGATGCGGGAACACGGGATCGCCGCCTTCCGAACGGAAGCGCCCGTATCCGCTTTCCAGCGGCGCGTAGCTCGTCATGAGAGCGCAGAAGGCCCGGAGATCGGGAGTCTGTAGCCGGTCAGTCAAGACGGTTTCTTGGCCCGCTTCCTTTCGCTGGCGCGCTTCAGCACCCCCAGCATCTAACCTCCCTGGCAACACACCAGCCGAGCGCATGGTTTCATCATCGCCCCGGACGCTTTCTAGATGAACGTCCTGAGCGAACAGGACCACGGGATTTTTCGGTCGAGCGTTTAATGATATTGTGCCCTACTGTATAGCAGTAAGAACTAGCCGGGATAAACGGCATTTCTATCCCTTCCGTCATGCAGACTGATGTTTTGGTTTTAGACGTTATCAACGTATCCTCCAGGCCGTTTGTGTGGCAGAAATTGATGAGGCTCTCTAGTTCTTCCGGCCTGTCGCAGTAGCGATCCGACCACTTTACTTCGACCGCCCATATCACCTTTTGGTCGCCAGCTAGCATCACTATGTCAACTTCACCATCCGGCCACCTAGCGTAATAGAGCGTTTCGTCTTGATGAAACCACTGAGAAAAAATGGCAGTTTCTACAAGCGACGGAGTGGCCGCATCATCCTCCTGCACGGGCGAGAAAAGTGCTGCTCGCATAGAAGGATTGGTCAGATACACCTTAAAAAAATTAGCCCGGCGGAATCTCTTGGCGCTGCGATCAACGCGGTGAACGACCTTTATCAGGAATGCCGCCTCCAGGTAATCGATGTACCTTTTGATCGTGTTCTTGGCAACTCCGGAGTTCTGAGACAGTTCTTGTAGGGATATCTCGTTCGCAGTATTGAAAGCGAGCGTAGTGAATAGGTAGTTCAACTCCTGAATGTCCCCGATCCCATACAGGCTAGGTCTATGACCGCTTGAAAGAGTTCCTTTTGTAGCCGAACTTGCGGCGGGCCGCCTTGCGATCGAACTTCCAGTTGATCTTGATGCGGTCACGGTTCATGCGACGGTTCCATGCTCGTG
>Ga0182024_10018014_pt1 | contig 13188 bp, 11 predicted proteins | sample P32metaG_FD_120480 | JGI IMG/M metagenome (GOLD analysis project Ga0182024, IMG submission 120480) | Permafrost microbial communities from Stordalen Mire, Sweden - P3-2 metaG (Illumina Assembly) | ecosystem: Environmental > Terrestrial > Soil > Wetlands > Permafrost | place: Sweden: Stordalen...
AGCGCGTTGTCGTCGCGCGGATTGTTGATGAGCCGCAGATAGGCCAGCACGTCCTTGATTTCCTTGCGCTGATAAAACTCCAGTCCGTTGACCATCTGATAGGGGATGCCGTGTTGGCGGAGCGCGAACTCGAGCGACCGGGACAAGGCGTTGACGCGGTAGAAGATGGCAAAGTCGCGCGGGCGGCGCTTGCCGGCCCGGATGTCGTCGGCAATCCGCTCGGCAATCAGGTCGGCCTCGTCCTGGCCGTTGACGTAGGCGATCAGGGAGACGGGCGCCCCCTCGGCGTTCTCGGTGTAGAGGGCCTTCTGTTTGCGGCGCCGGTTGTGAACGATCAACGCGTCGGCGGCTCGCAAGATGGCCTTGGTGCTGCGGTAATTGCGTTCGAGCTTGACGACGCGGACTTCGGAAAAGTCTTGCTCGAAATCGAGAATGTTCTTGAGGTTGGCTCCGCGCCAGCCGTAGATCGACTGATCGGGATCGCCGGTGACGGCCAGGTTGGGGTGATCGATCGACAAGGCGCGCACGATGGAGTATTGCGCCAGGTTGGTGTCTTGATATTCGTCGACCAGGATATAGCGATAGCGGGCGTCGAGCGTGCTGCGTGTTTCGGGACTGTTGCGCAGCAGCATGGCGACGTGCAACAGCAGGTCGTCGAAATCGACCGCGTTGGCCCGGAGCAATCGCTCGGCGTAGAGCGGATAGACCTTTTGGATGATATGGCCCAACGGATGCCCGCTGCGGGGCGTGTATTCGGCGGGCGAAATCAAGTTGTTCTTGGCCCAAGAGAGCGCGTGGGCAATGCGATCGGGGGTGTAATGGGCCGGATCGACGCCGGCCTCTGCCAGCACTCGGCGGAGGAGTTGCCGGCTGTCGGAAGTGTCGTAGATGGTGAAATTTTCACCCAACCCGACGAGCGCCGCGTGCTGCCTGAGCAAGCGGGAACAGAACCGATGGAACGTGCTCGTCCAGACCGGCTCGCCGGGTGCCAATCGCTCGACGCGCAGCCGCATTTCGTCGGCGGCCTTGTTGGTGAACGTGAGCGCCAGGATTTGCCGGGCCGGGACGCCGTGATGCAAGAGCTGGGCGATGCGATGGGTAATTACCCGGGTTTTGCCGCTGCCCGGCCCGGCCAGAATGAGCAGTGCTCCCTCGCGATGTTCGACCGCTTCGCGTTGGGGAGGAGTCAAGGAATCGAGCAAATGACTGTGCAAGCGTGACCAATCCTCAGCAGGCGCTAGCAGAGAGCGGGGGAGCAGCAGGGAGCGAAAAAAGAATCGAGCGGCCAGCAGCGCGTGATGTGGCCGAAGGCCGGGGGCCACTTCTTTCAGTATACGGAGAGAGGTGTTTTGCCGCGAGCTACCCGGTGCTAGCGACCAAGTTGATAGCAACTGAAATTGCAGTTAAATCTGTTCACATTTTCCACTCTCGCGTTATATTAAGCCGCACGGTTGGCCATGAGGGACATACCGGCGGGTAAGGCAGTCGCAGAACGAGCGCGGCGCGCGGGACTATCTTGCGAGCGAAAAAGCGTTCGAACGGCGGCCGGCAAACGACGCCAGTGCCCCACCTTCTTGAAAACATGGCCAACGGTGATCGCTCGCAGGGGACCGGCGGGCGAAGCGTTTTCAAGATCGTTACAAAACTCGAAAAGGGAGGGAGCCCAACATGACTCGTATTCCATTGCGTCAGTTCGAGAATCAGGCCGACAGTCTGGCAGCTCGGTTGGAAATGAGCACGGCGGAGATTGGCCTGTCGGTACGAACCACGAACTGTCTCGAAGAGCGCGGCATCTTCACGGTCAACGATCTGTTGCACAGCACGCGCGAAGATCTGCTGGCCATCTCGAACTTCGGCGAGAAGACCCTGGAAGAGGTCTATCGATCGCTGGAAGGAGTCGGCTTCTACCGCCGCAACCGCCGGCCGACCCAGCAATCGGCCGCCGTCGCCTGATTCTTATTCGGGCGAAAAACCAGCGGATTGAGCTGCGGTACACGGGTCGCAAGGCCCCCCATCGACCTGCGCCCAAGTCCGGACCGGCGCCGCCAGAATGGTAGGGGTACGACGCGCCTACGCGGCGTTCCCATGGGATGAGGATTTCTTGAGTCGGGTCGATTGGCTCGCCGCAGGGCTGGCGGCCCGGAGCGTGCGACCGGTCGATTCGATCGGCCTGATTCCCCGGCCGAGCGTCGTGCCCATTCTGCCGCAGGACCCGGCTGCCAGCCTCTGGCGGCGGCGATTACAATGCATTGGTCGCTCGACCGCTATCGCGCCATCGTGTTTTGCGCGTGTCGCTAGCTGGGGCTTTGGCGCGCCGGCGCGTGTCCGAGCGACCGGAGCGGCCACTTTGCCAGCGGAGAACGACGGTTGTCACGACGCTTTCGCTTCTACGAAAAGAAACGGGGAGATCGGCGCACCGGTTCCAAGCGCTTCGGCAACGTGGGCGAAGCGCTCTTCTTCGGCTTCTTTCTGGTCGTCGGCTGCCTGGCCCTGTGGGCGATGGGCAGCGTCTTGGTGGTGCCGGAATGGCGTGCGAACCGGCATTTCGCCGAGACAACGTGCATGGTGCTGGAAAAACACGTCGGCCATTCGAGCGAAGCCGAGAGTCCCCGCTTTCGTCCGGAAATCGAAATCGAGTATAGCGTCGACGGGCATACCTATCGGCGAACGACCTACGATGCGACCGGTTTGTATTCGATCAGCCGGGAGCCGGCCGACGCGGTGCTCGACCGCTTCGAAGTGGGAAACGAATATCCCTGCTGGTACGACCCGATGGATCCGGGCCGAGCGGTGCTGGTGCTCGGATATAGCGGCTGGCTCTACCTAAGCCTGCTCGTGCCAGGTTCGTTTATCGCCATCAGCACGCGGCGGCTGATTTTTATCTGGCTCAATTGGGGAACGTCGGCCGAACGCCGCAGTGTGATGTCGCGTCGAGCGGCCGAACTCGACCCCTTCGAGGAATCGCGCGGCGCGGCGCTGGCCAATGTCCCCTCGGACGCCAACTGGACCAACAGTCCCGGCACCCACCTGGCCTATCGGCTGCCGATCGCGGCGACGCCGGGCTGGACCTTGTTCGCGCTGCTGGCGGCCTGTCTGATCTGGAACGGCATCGTCACCGCGTTCGTCGTGATGGCGGTGCGGACCCACCTGGCCGGCCAGCCCGACTGGTTTTTGACCGCGTTCGTGATCCCTTTTGTCGTCATCGGGATCCTGCTCGTGGGCTACCTCGTCCGACAGGGGCTGATCACGGCCGGAGTCGGGGCCACGCGGCTGGAGATTTCCAACCATCCGCTCTATCCGGGAGGCGAGTACGAAGTCTTCATTTCGCAGGCGGGCCGGTTCACGCTCACATCGCTGAATCTGTTTCTCGTCTGCCAGGAGCGTGCCACCTATCGCCAGGGAACCGACACTCGCACCGACACCTGCACGGTTTATCGCCAATGCGTGTTCACGGTCGAAAACGTCGAATTGGAAGATCATAAGCCGTTCGATGGGCGGTGCCGTCTCGATATTCCAGCGTCGGCCATGCACTCGTTCAACTCCGATCATAACGAAATCGGCTGGAAGCTCGTCGTCCGGGGTTGTGTGGCCAGTCGCCCCAACTACGAACGCGACTTTCCGGTGCTCGTCCATCCGCCGGCCGCGCAGAGCCCCCGAGCATGAGTGAACCACAGATCGAACTGGTGTTGGCCGGCGAGCAACAACGGTACCAGGCCGGCGAAACGCTGAGTGGCCACTACCGTTTGCTGAATATCGCGGCGCGCGACGTTCGCGCCGTCGAACTGTCGGTCTTGTGGTACACCGAAGGGACCGGAGACGAAGATCTGGCGGTCCATTTCTTCGATCGATTCGAACCTGCAACGCGAGCGATTGAAATCTGTCAGCCGCAATATTTCGGCACGCAACTTCCGGCCAGCCCGCTGAGCTATGCCGGACAGATCGTGAAGATCTTCTGGTGCGTGCGGGTGCGCCTGTTTCTGACGCAAGGCAAGGACCTGATCGTCGAGCGGCCGATCCAGATCGGCAATGTTGCCGCCGCACAAGAAGTCCAAGAATGAGCGCCGGGTCACAAAACTTCGAGCACAACCCCTTCGCCACGCGGCATGTGCGGCCGGGTGCCCTCCCCTACCGTTTTCCGACGGGAGTTGACGCCGCCCGGCTGGTCGAGCGATTGGCCGCTTCTGCCTGGCGAGGCCAGATCATCGGTCCGCATGGCAGCGGCAAGTCGACGTTGTTGGCCACGCTGTTGCCGGCGATCGAAGCGAGCGGTCGACGACCGCGGCTGATTGCGCTGCACGACGGACAGCGGCGGCTGCCCGACCGACTCGAGAGAATTCCGGTTGCCGATGAGCGAGCGATCATCATCGTCGACGGCTATGAGCAGCTTGGCCGATGGCATCGGTGGCGGTTGGACCGGCTGTGTCGGCGGCGAGAGTGGGGTTTGCTTGTCACCGCGCATCGGCCGGTCGGCATGCCAACCGTGCTGGAAACCGCTACGACGGTGGAGTTGGCGGAACAACTCGTCAATTGCCTGACTCAGGGCGAAGAGGGAATCGACCGCCAAGAGATTGCCGCGCGTTTCCAGGCCCGGCAAGGCAATCTGCGGGAGGTTTTGTTCGATTGCTACGATCTCCACCGGCGGCGTTCCGGCGCGACCGGCGCCAGCACCGCCGGCCCGGGTTCTGAAGATTTCTCTACAGAAGCTTGAAATAGTTTCAAGTTGCTATCGTGGCTTGACGGCAGATTGCGGCCGCCGCGCGACGCATTCGCGGTCAAATCAAGTTTTTCGATCGGAACCGCGCAATCTGGTCCACCGATTGCTCTAGCGTCATCACAATCGTCTGGCGGTTCCGCCGGCGCATGACTTTCCCCGTGGCGGTGCCGAGCAGCACTCATTTCGCGTGGCTCGGGCCGAGGGGGCGATCAAGGATTCCGAGAGTCCCGGGGTTCGGTTTGTACGGAAGATGCCGGTCGAAGGGCCAGACGAGCGGCAAGTCGGGCATGAACCGACCGCGGGGAGCGCTTCTGCTGGAGAGATCGCGCGAAGAATCATGGCCTAGAGTTTTTGAGACGCGGGTCGGCGCCGAGCGCCGTGGCGTTTTGATGAGCGGCCTTAGACTTTGGAAAATCGTCGCGATCCGATGCAGAGCGAATTCTTTCGACAACCGTAAAGTTTTACCAAATTGCCGGAAGTGGGTCGCAGCGCGTTGACAGGTGGCTACGCTGCCACGTAAACAGAAATTCGAGACCAAATCTCTCACTGGAGTGGAGCGAATCCATGATTGCCCGAAAAATGCGTACGGTTCTCGCAGCCCTGAGCGTGGCGGTGCTTGGCGCCTCACCTGGCCAAAGCAACGCCTGCTGCTTTTGGCGTTCGATGACCACGGCCAATTATGCTCCGGCGCCGGCTTGCAACACTTGCAACTACGTGCCGCAGACCGCCTATCGCACGGTCTACACGAACATGCCGGTAACGGTGATGCGTCCAATCTCGACGGTCAACCCGTGCACCGGTTGCCCGACGACGACCCTCCAGCCGGTGACGAGCTACCGTCTGCAACCGACTTTGGTTCCTTACACCACCTATCGCCCGGTGATGAGCACTTGCTGTGCGGCACCGACGGTCGTTGGATATGCTCCGGCCTGTCCGACCGGTGCTTGTGGCGGCGGATGTGCCACGGGCGCTTGCGGCACGGCCGTTGCGCCGGCAGCCACGACGTATTATGCACCGAGCTACCCGGCAGCGACCGTTCCGGCGCCGGCAGCACCGGGTTGCTGTGGCGGCGGCGCGACGTTTGCGCCGGCGAGTGCGACAACGTATGCGCCCGCGATGGGTTCAGCCTATGCGTCGGCAGGTTCAACTTATATCCCATCGGCCCAACCGAGCGTTTCAGCGCCTGCCGCCGGCGCGCCGAGTCTTTCGCCTAGCCCGAGCTACAACAACTCGCCCCCGGCGGCGGCTCCCTCGAATTCGCCCCCCCAGCGGACGTTCCAGGAGAATCCGTCGAATGACGGCCCGTCGAACTTTACTCCGGCTCCGATTCCCGACGCGAACAACTCGACGGGGACGCAGAAGTCGAACATGATCATTCCGCGCAAGCATGAGTCTGGCGATCTGATGACCGCGAAGCCGGTGATCGGCTCGGCCATTTATCGGCAGACCTCGGCCAAAATCGTCCTGCCGGCGAGCAGCGTCGTCGATGACGGCGGTTGGCGTCCGGCGCGCTGAAGGAATGGCTGGCCGACCTCGGCCGAATCGAAAAACGATTGAACCCGTCCGCGTACGGGACCCACAGCAACCCATCGGCCGCGCGCGAAGCGCGGCCGATGGGTTTGTTCTTTGAGGCTACCGACTACGGGCCAAAGGCTAAAACAATGCGCTCGTCGGCATTTTACCGCTGGCCTGTCGTCTCACGCCACGAGCCTTCGTGTCCCCCCCTAGTCCCGTCCGCCCATGCCGTCCTATCATGATCGGCATGAACAATGCGCAGATTGCCGACGCGTTCGACCTGATTGCCGACCTCTTGGAGATTCAAGGGGCCAATCCGTTTCGCGTGCGTGCCTATCGCCGGGGTGCCCGCGTGGTCCGCGAGTGGCACGAGTCGCTGGCTCGCGTGGCAGCGGACGATCCTGCCCGATTGACGGCGATCGAGGGGATCGGGCGGGATTTGGCTGACAAGATCCAGGCTCTCGTTTCGACGGGCAGCGTGCCGCTGTTGGAGGAACTGCGGGCGCAAATTCCGCCAAGTGTATTGGATCTGATGCGGATTCCGGGCCTCGGTCCCAAGAAAGCCGCGGTCCTGCAGCGAGAACTCGGGATCAACACGCTCGACGAGTTGCGGGCCGCCTGCCAAGCCCATCGACTGCGCGATCTCAAAGGCTTCGGTGCCAAAACCGAAACGGCAATTGCCGCCGGAATTGATCTGGCCCAGAGCGCCAACGAGCGTATTTACTGGTCGGCGGCGGATCAGTACGCACAAGAATTGGTCGAGCACCTGCGGTCCGTCCCCGGAATCGAAAAAATTGCGCTGGCGGGCAGCTATCGCCGCGGGCGCGACACCGTGGGGGACTTAGACATTCTGACGGTCTCCTCGGACGCCACGGCCGCCATGGATCAGCTGGCTCAGTTCGACGGCGTCGAAGTCGTTGCGCGCGGCGGCACGAAGATGACCATTCGGCTGCCGAGCGGACTGCAAGTCGATTTGCGCGTGGTGCCGGCCGAATCGTTCGGGGCGGCACTGCAATATTTCACCGGCTCCAAGGAACATAATATCGTCTTGCGCGGATTGGCCAAAAGTCGGGGACTGAAGATCAACGAATACGGCGTTTTCGAAGTCACCCCCGAGGGAGAGAAGTACGTTGCCGGACGAACCGAAGAGGACGTTTACGGGACGCTCGGCCTGCCATTGTTTCCACCAGAAATACGCGAATCGCGTTTCGAGTTTGCCTTGGCCGGGGCGGGCCCGCTGCCGCGCCTGGTGGAGTTGACGGACCTGCGGGGCGATCTGCACATGCACACCACGGCGACCGATGGGCGGGGGACGCTCGCGGAAATGGTAGCCGCCGCTCGCGCGCGCGGTTTCGCCTACATCGCGATTACGGATCACTCCAAACGCGTTAGCATGGCCAATGGCCTCGACGAGGCTCGGCTGCGAGCTCAATGGGCCGAAATCGACCGGCTGAATGCGACGTTGACCGATCTGCGGGTGTTGAAGGGAGTCGAAGTCGATATCCTCGAACGCGGCGGCCTCGATCTGGCGGATGATTGCTTGCGCGAAGCCGATTGGGTGGTTGCCAGCGTTCACTACGGTCAAAACCAAAGTCGGGAGCAGATCACCGCCCGCATCCTCGGCGCGCTGGAGAACCCCAACGTCTCGGCGATTGCCCACCCGACCGGCCGGTTGATCAATCGCCGCGCCCCTTATGAAGTCGATTTGGAAGCGGTTTTTAAGGCTGCGGCCGCCCACGGCAAATGCCTGGAATTGAATGCCAACCCGGCACGGCTCGACTTGGACGACCTGGCCGCCGCCGCAGCCAAAGCACACGGCATTCCGATCGTCATTTCGAGCGACGCGCATAGCGTCGACGGATTTAACGTGTTGCGCTACGGAATCTTGCAGGCCCGGCGCGCCGGACTGACGGCCGGCGATGTCCTGAACACGCGAGCCTGGCCAGAGGTTCAGCGGCTGCTTGGCCGCGGCTGATCCCCCGCCGTCCCCCGACGGGAACCCGGCAAAGAATTCAAATGCTTTCCCGATCTCGGGTTATGGGCTCCCGCGGATGTCCACGCCGGAGTTTGTCGCGCGGCGAGGGGGAGAAGGACTTGACAAATGACAGCAAAATTCCGATGATAAGTAACATCATCATCATTATGATGTATTGATCGGGGGGCTTTAGCATCCCCGGCGGCAAACGTTTCCGACCGAATGCCGTTTTTTCCGTGCGCTGACTGGAGATCCCAGAGGCAAAGCGGCTCCGCCGCCTAAGAAGAGCGATCCAGCGTTGGTTACTCCGCGGGCCACAGGCCCTAGCGGATGCCGACTGCGGGCAGCTTGATTAGGCCTAGCAAAAGGAGTTCAGCCGTGCCTCATTCACTGTCTGCCAAGACCTGGCCCACCGGGCGATTCAACGCGCGCCGTTTGCGAACGGCCTTTACGCTGATCGAATTGCTGGTGGTGATTGCGATCATCGTGATGCTTGTTGGCCTGCTGCTGCCCGCGGTTCAGGCGGCGCGCGAGTCAGGCCGTCGAGGGCAGTGTGCCAGCAATTTACGGCAGATCGCTCAGGCGATTCACGATTATCAGTCGAGTCACGGTTGCTTGCCCTCGACGCCACGTCCGTGTGGCAGCACAACGGTCGGAAGCGGTTCGGCAAGCACGGCGACCCCTAACTTGTCGTGGGAGGCGACGCTGCTGCCGAGCCTGGATCAAATGGTGATGTACAACCAGTTGGATCCTTCGCAAAGCTGGTCATCGACGACCGTGGGGAAGGGCTTTGCCGTGTCGAACAGCGTGACCGTCGCCACACCGATTGCCCAGTTCGCGTGCCCGTCGGGCACGGATCCTAACCGACTCGATGGCGACCCGGCTCAGACCCCCTGGACTCCGCTGGCGGCCTGCACCGATTACGCGACGATCACACAAGTCGAGCAGCGCACGGCCGACGCCGGGCTGGTTGACGGGGCGGGTTTGGGGATGATGCCGGTGAATGTCCGGGCCAGCCTTGATGATGTTCGCGACGGGTTATCCAACACCTTGTTGCTCGTCGAATCGGCTGGCCGCCCGCAGGTGTTTCGTCGTCGGCTCGCCTTCGGGACGCTGCCGACGAATCGCGTCAACGGTGGCGGTTGGAGCCGGTCGGCCAGCGACTTTGGGTTGGATGGTTCGAGCGCCGACGGGACCAGCTTTCCCGGAACCTGTGCCATCAACTGCACGAACGGGCAGGACATCGGCATTTCGCCCTACCCCTATCCGAGTCCGTACGGGACCGGTGGCACTGGCGAAACCTATTCGTTCCATTCCGGCGGAGCGAATGTGGCGATGGGGGATGGCTCGGTCCGCTTTGCCAACGAAGCGATCGACATGCGGGTGTATGGACGATTGGTGACCCGAAACAAAAACGATCTGGCTTCGGCTGACCAGCTTCAGTAGTCTTAGGCCGGACTTGGGCCTGGCTCTGTTCTTGCCGCAATATTGTGCGCCGCTAGCATTTTTTCGCCGGCAGCATTTTTTTTCGTCGCCAGTCCCCACAAGGCCGCTCTCGGCTCGCCTGGCTGGACAGCATGCGTCGTGATCCTTGCAATTGGGTCGGAACGAATTCCACGGGCGAATCGCGCGCATGACGAGCATCGCCAAAGTTTGCCGGAGCTTGCTGCTCGTAGCGTGTCTGGCGGCAGGTCTGATGCCGGCGCGGTCGGCCGGTGCCGCCGAACCCGAGACGCCGCCGTTCGAAGACGAGCCGCTGGCCAGCGCCATTCGCCAGGCGATCCTCGATGGGCTGAAAGACAAATACGAGGACAAAAAAAACTGGGGCCATACGACCGAGGCATTGCGAGGCGTTAGAATCCGCGGGCAGGGCCTGAAGCTCCGCCTAGAGAAACGGACCAAACCGGTCAACGACGGCCTTTGGCAGCGCTATGTCGTGACCCTGGTTGAGCCCGAGCGACAATTGCACGTCGGCCTCGACAAACTGCGGCTGACCGATCAAGGACGGATCGCCTTCGCCCTACGTTTATCGGCCAGGTTGCGCGGCGAAGCCACGATCGAGCGGTGGGAGCGGGGCGTCAAACTGCTGGGCACCAGCGCCCAAGGTGACGCGATTGTGGCAGCCACGATCGACTGCGACGTCGGCATTCGCTTTGAGCCGGGCAAACTGGTGAGCGACGTGCTGCTTGATCCGCACGTCGAGGCCATCAGCCTGGAACTGATCGATCTCGACGTGCATCGGATCAGCAAGCTCGGCGGCAAAGCGGCACACGAGCTGGGGGACTCGTTCACCCCGATGGTCGCCAGGCAGCTCAAGCGTCGAGAAGGGAAATTGGCCGCCAAGGCCAACGCCAGCATCGCCAAACAGAGCGACCGGCTGCGACTGCCGGTCAACGAATTCATTACGTCCGGTTGGGCGAGGCTTCAGTCGCTGCTATCTGTTGGGGCGCCCACGAGCAGTTCGGCAAAACCCGAGCCCGAAGCCGCCACTGCGACGAGGGCGCCAGCCGCCGAATCGGCCGCCAATCCCTAGCCGGTGGGGGGCCATTGAATGGCCTGTAGCAAGACCCAGCCCAGGGCGGACGGTTTCTCGCCGGCGACGTGTTAGCTGGCCAATTTGAAGTCTTTGGCCTGCCTGCGGTATTTGGCCGCCAGGCGTTGGTAACTGGCGCGGCGGACCTTGCTGCTGACGATCTTGGCCGCGTGGTCGTACTTGTCGGCCAAGCGGGTCTTATGTTCGGCCAGGTGGGCCGCTTTAGTTTGTTTGGTCATGGGCTTGAAAAAATCCTTTGGGGGGTTCCGAAAACGCCGGATGCGCGAAATATCGTAAGGATGCCTGCATTGGAGCCCAATTTTACCGGTTTTTGTACCCCTACGTAAGGTGGCGTGGTCCCTCATCCGCGCCATCCTGGACGACCATTTATTCCGGTGGCGTAGCTCAACACACGTTTCCACCCCCCGCTGGGAAATCATGGACTAGAGTTGTGCATCTAGCTTGAACCGAGGACCAAACCAGGACTTTAAGAAATGAGAGCATCTTTGTCGCGTCTTCGTCGTTTTCTCGTGCAGGAGGATGGGCCCACGGCAGTCGAATATGCCGTCATGCTAGCGCTCATCGTGGTGGTTTGCCTGACCGCCATCAAGACTGTCGGAACGAATGCCAAGACCACCTTCACCAACGTCGCCAACTCGCTGAGCGGCAGCTAGCCCATCCTGGCACGCCATCGAGCGCGGATCGAGTTCCACTGGCGAGCTTTGATTAGCGATCTCGCCGGGCCAGCCCGATGGAATTTCACTTCTGTACCGTCCGCGCCAGCAATTGCCCAAATCTCCGGTTATGCGTCATGGCGGCGCATCCAGCGAGCCGTGATCGACTGAACGTGGCTCAGCCCCTTTTCTTGTCAGCCGCGCAAGTTTATCTCATTCCGACCGGCGGCAGGACCGATAAGCTTTTCGCAGGGGAGCGCTACGGACCCACGGGTTAACCCGATGAGTTCGGTGCCGTGCCTCGACACCATCACTTCTTTGCGCTCGTTGCCTACCTGAGCGCTCGATTCATCTCCACCCACACGCGCAATTCTGGAATTTCCCATGACTGGGTTCCTCTCGATCGCTGCTGCGCCGCGCGCGGCCGGCCGGCCGTTTTTCGCCCAGGGCCAACTGGCTTGGACCCTGTTGGGACCGCTCGTTCTACTTTGCGGCTGTGCCACGATCAAAGAGTCGGACACGGCTCGGACGGGCATCGAGCAATTGCTGATCTCGAGCGCCGTCGACCGGGCGCTGGACAAAGTCAATTTCCAACCGATCCATGGTGCCAAGGTTTACGTCGAACCGAAGCATCTCGACTGCGTCGACAAAGAGTATGTTCTTGTTGCGCTCCACCACCGGTTGCTGGCCGAGACCTGCACCCTCTGCGACAAGCCAGAAGACGCCGACGTGCAGATGGAAATCTCGAGCGGGGGCGTGGGGACCGACCGGCAGGATTTGTTTATCGGGATTCCCGAAATCCCGCTGGCTCCCCCTTCGCCCATCGCGATTCCCAAGCTTTCGCTCTTTAACCGCTCCAAGTCGATGGGGACCGCCAAATTGCTAGTCGTGGCCTTCGATTCGAAGTCCAAGCAGCCGGTGATCAATTCGGGCTATGCCTTGGCCCGCTCGGACTTCAAGAACTTGACGATTCTTGCCGGCGGCGGCGTGCAAAGCGGATCGGTCGAAAAGGAACTGGTGGCCGCCACGGGCGAGCGCAGTTCGACGATTGGTCTGCCCCAGTCGATCGCCGCTCGCGGTTCCGCGTCCAGCGTGAAGTAACGCCTTCCCCCCAGGTGCTCAGGCGGCAAAGGTGACGCAACGAACGGCCCGGCGTCGCGCCGCGCGGCGCCGCGGCTTGCTACTTCCACCACGGCCCGGCCCCCCTTATTATCACCGACATGTCGATCTTTACAGGCTTCGGTGCAAAGTCCCGCCAGTTCGCTCTTTGGCACGGGTCGTGGGCTTGCCGATTGGCGGCAATCGTTTGGCTCGCGGGATCATCCTTCGCTCTTGCCGGCGGCGGCCCGGAAAACGTATTTCTGGTGGTCAATTCGGCCAGTTGGGCATCGCAAGCGGTGGCCAACCAATACATTCGTTTGCGGCATATCCCCGCCGACAATGTCTGCTACCTGGACTGGCAAGGGGGCTTTGAGACGACCGATATCGCCACGTTCCGCCGCCAGATATTGGCTATCGTGGTGGGGAAATTGCAGCAGCGCGGCCTGGAAGGACAAATCGACTACATCGTCTATTCGAGCGACTTTCCGACGGCGATCACCGCTAACATCGAATTCCAGAGCGCGCAGTTCCCCAATCAATTGTATCCCACCGCCTCGATCAACTCGGCGACCTACTTTTCGCAAAACGTCTTTGCGAAAAACGCCGCCATGATCGGTCTGGCGAATAACGGCTACCTGCGAAGCGCGGCCGGCGAGAGGGCAATTCCCTCGGCACA
>Ga0182024_10018015_pt1 | contig 13187 bp, 5 predicted proteins | sample P32metaG_FD_120480 | JGI IMG/M metagenome (GOLD analysis project Ga0182024, IMG submission 120480) | Permafrost microbial communities from Stordalen Mire, Sweden - P3-2 metaG (Illumina Assembly) | ecosystem: Environmental > Terrestrial > Soil > Wetlands > Permafrost | place: Sweden: Stordalen...
CGTCACCTTGAAGTGAGCGTAGGAGCCGCAGGGCGTTTCAAAACTGTTGTGCGTTTTTGTGAGGCTGGCATTCACCTCCACGCTATCGGGAGCCTTCAACATTTCATCCGGCCCCCAGCCGCCAGTCGCGAAACTCTGTGCGGTCAGCATGGCAAAAGCATTCTTCGTGGCCCGCAAATATTTTTCGTTGCCCAAAGTCAGATACGCCTGCATCGATGAACTTAGCGAATTGACGTAACTATATGCGTGCTTTCCGGCCAGAACGTTTTCGCCGCGCGCCAAAGGATCGAACCACGTCGAGTCATCCAGATACTGGATTGCTATCTCGCGATAACGCTCGCCCGCGCCGCGCTGGTATGCAAGAAATAAATTTTCCGGATTCGTATAAGACTCATCCCAACGGTAAGACTGATCTTTATTTGGCCGCCACGCGAGTTCGCGGTCGATGGCTTTGCCCGGCATGTGAGGCAGTGCAGCCTTGGTGGTGCGTTCCAGCATAGCGAACGCGTCGGGATCGCCAACGTAAGTGTGCGAATCGATCAGCCCCAGCAGCAACTTGTCATAGCAATAAGCTGGAAAGCGATTGTTCTCGTAGAAATCCTCCGAAATAGTCTGCGCATACAAACGGTTCAAGCGCAAAACTTTCTCTCGCGTTTCGACCGACCCGCTAATCGCATAATAACGGGCCAGCGCCGAAATCCACTGCCCGAACGTCGCGCCAGGGGCGAAGCCGGCATCATCTTTGTGCCAGTCAAAATTTGGATCGTAGTTGTACCAGCCTCCCAGATCAGCGCCGGGAGCGGGTTGTCCCGCCATCTGCCGAAATGGCTTCAATAAACTGTCTTCGTTAAGATTCATCAGGACGTCGTGAGTGTTCTTGAGTTGCGCTTCGTGAATCTCGCTGCTGATTGTGACATCGCCGTATCCGAATTCAGCGAGTGGCGAAGCAGGAACCGCCGCGCCAGCAATCGCGCTCGGAAGCCAAAACGAGTGGCTCGCAGCGGCGGCCGCAGCCGCGCCCGTCAACTTTGAAAACTTGCGGCGCGAAATCTTCGCTCGTTCCATGATGTTCCTCCCCCGCTATCGGCGCGTCTTGATCCCTATCGCCCCGCCATGCGCGCTAGTGGAGAGCCGCGCGTCCCCGCCCGGCTGGACAGGCGTGACGCCCGTCCCCACACCTCTCGTCCCCGCACCTTCAACTAGCGTGACGAATCGATCCATACTCTCTCCCGGAAAATTCTCTCGCTCGCCGTTCGGCCATCGCACCTCGATGCGATCGACATTCGTGCTACTTCCGAGCCCGAAGTGCAACCGCATATCGTTATTAGAAATGTAACTGGAACCGCTCCGCACTTCCTGTACATATTTGTGGCCCGCTGCGAACACCGTGACCTTGGCGCCGATCGCATCACGATTCGATTTCGTGCCGCGTGCAATTATGCCGAGCCAGTGATTTTTATTCGGAGCCTGATTTACCAGCAGCATCGGCTGCCCGCTCATATTATTCACCACAGCAGACATGCGCCCATCGTTCCACAAGTCTCCAACCGCCAAGCCGCGACTCGATTGCGGTTCGGTGCAACCGGGCCCACACTGCTGGCTGAGATCTTTGAATCGGCCATTCCCCGCATTCCAATACAAAAGCCGCGATTGGCGATAGGTTGATCCGAGATGAGCGGTGTCGACTTCGGGATACACATGTCCGTTGACGGAAAGAATGTCGAGCCAGCCGTCGTTGTCGACATCGACAAACATCGTGCCCCAACCGAGATAGTGCGTGTTCAGGCCCAAGCCGGCTTCGAAGATTGTTGAAGTGAAAGTTCCATCTCCATTATTTCTATAGAGAGACGACGAGTCGTCGGAGAAATTTGTCTTGAAGATATCAGGGCGCCCATCATTATCATAATCGCCTACCGTTGATCCCATACCTGCTTGTTCGCGTCCGTCCTCATTAAACGCAACGCCAGTTTCCGGGGCGACGTCTTTGAAAGTTCCGTTCTTGAGATTGTGATAGAGAATACTCGGCGTGCTGTCGCAGGCCACGTAAATGTCCGGCCAGCCATCGTCATCGTAGTCGAGAGTGGAGACGCTGAAGCAATAATGTCCATCGGTCTTTTCAATTCCGCTGGACTTGCTTACGTTCGAAAACTTTCCACCGCCGATGTTGTGATAAAGAATATTGGGCGAGGACTCCAGACCGCGCGGCCCGCACATGACCGGTGTGCCCTTCCACACACAAATTAATCCTTCTCCCGGCTTCGGAGCTGTCTTGACGTCGAACAGAACGTAGTTAGAAACGACCAAATCAAGTTTGCCATCGCGGTCATAATCGACGAATGCGCAGCCTGTTCCCCAAGCCGCGCCATCGCCCGACACTCCGGCCTCTTCGGCAACTTCTTTGAAAGTGCCGTTGCCCTGGTTATGGTAAAGGCGATTCTTTCCGTAATACGTCACATATACATCCTCAAACCCATCATTGTCATAATCGCCTACGCACACCCCTTGGCCCCATCCGGTGAATTCCAACCCAGCGGCGTGCGTAACATCGGTAAATGTTCCATCATGATTGTTGTGAAATAAGTGACTGGTGGGTTTTAATTTTTTTTCTTGAGCGGCGTCGAGCGTAGTGCCGTTCACAAGAAATATGTCAGGCCAGCCATCGTTATCGTAATCAAAAATCGCCACGCCGCTTCCGGTCGTTTCGATGATGTACTTCTTGGTGTCGACTCCGCCGTTAACATTCTCCATCCGAAGTCCAGCTTGCGCGCCTACATCGACGAACCACGCAGGACCGGCGTGAATGTCCCCTGACGGAGCTTGATAGGGAGATCGAGGCGTAGCTGCGAGAGCGGCGGGCTTTCCGGCTTGGGCAAAGCTAAATGCGCTGGAAAAGCAGATTATAAAAGTTGCCCAACTACTCACCGATTGCCACCAGCGCATGCTCGAATCGTACCACTGCAATACGTGAATGCAACCCACGCCCCAGAAGCGCCCAACCACGCAACGAGACCATGCAGCATGCCGCTGCTATGGATAAAATGCAGCATGCGTATTTTTCCAGTCCTTGTCCGCTTTCTGATGATCGGATTTTTGATTAGCGGCATTGTCCGCGCGCAGGTGGCTGGTCCAGGGACATCTTCAGGAGCGACGGCTGACGAAGCTCCGCCCACCTTGACCGATCGCACAGCCAGCGCTGCCGAAAAACCAAGCTTGGAAGAAACACTGGCAGCCGCACATCAGAAGCTCGAGCGCGGCAACCCGCAGGAAGCAATCGCCATGCTGGAAAAACTACGGAATACCGCTGGTGAAGCCGCGAAAGGTCTTCAGCATGAATTGGGCATCGCTTACTATCGCACCGGCAAGTTAGTCCCCGCTGAACAAGCCTTCGCGCGTGCCATGGAGCAAGATCCGCGTGATATGGAATCGGTACAGATGCGCGGTCTGGCTCTCTATCGTTTGGGACGTCCCGCCGCGGCGATCCCCTTCCTGGAACGGGTAAGGGAATGGACTCCTAACGCAAATGCCGACGCCAACTACGTTCTCGGACTTTGTTATCTCAATTCCCAGCGATTCGACGACGCCCGCATCGCTTTCGCCCAACAATTTGCCGTCCCTCCGAGCTCGGGCTCCGCCTATCTTTTGATGGGCAAGATGCTGATGCAGGCAAACCTTCCCGAAGCTGCTGCGGAAGCGGCAAAGAAGGCTCTGGATGTATCTCCGAAGCTGGCGCTCGCGCATTTCATGTTAGGCGAGTTTTATTTGTTCAAATCTGATACGGAGCAAGCTCTCAAAGAGTTTGAACAGGAGCGCGAGATCAATCCTGCCAACTTCGCCGTCTATGACCGGCTGGGGGACGTATACCTCAGAGCGGGGCAATTTCAGCAGGCACAAGAGGCACTCTCCAAAGCTATTTCTCTCGATACTTCCAGCACCGGCCCATTTATACAGATGGGAAAGGTTCTCCTGCGCCGTAATGATCCTCAAACTTCGTTGCTGTATTTGCAGCACGCCGAAAAAATGGATCCGGGAAATTTCATGACCCACACTCTTCTCGGGCAGGCCTACCGCAGTTTGGGACGAGAAGAGGACGCGAAGAAGGAGATCGACGCCGCTTCAAAAATTCATGCCGCAAATCAGTTGAAATTAGAACCGGTGAAATAGTCCGCTTTTATTTGCGGTTGCGAACGGCGACGAGTTCAATGCCAACGGGCACACCCCGCGTGACTTTTATCCGCAGCAGCGCTTCAAACGGTTTAACGTCTCCACCGGCAGGCACGGCCAGCTTGCGTAACAATTCTTCCGCCGAATCATTCGAGCAGACGTACTCAACAGCCGCCTGAGTTCCAATAGTCGTTGTTCCCGCGAGGATCAAAACATGACGCGCTGGATTCAGGCCGTGCACAAGAGCAACAATCGCGTAATCTTCCGTAAGTGGTTGCGCCGAGCCGCTGGGATAATAAATTGGCGCCTCACCCGGCTGCGGATGCACATTCACAATTCCCAAATCGCCCGTGTGAGGTCCAGAGTCCAGACGCCTGAAAATGAATTCCTGGCTTCCCGGAAGATCGGATAACGCCAGATTCTCCGCTGGCGAGCCCACGAAGATTAGATCGTTCTTCTTGGCGTCGTCCAAAGTAAACAGACTGCCCCGTTTGACCTCGATCGGATGATTCAGGAGGCTGAACACTTTATCCAGTTCATGCACTGCCAGCACTTCGCCGACCCCGGTGTAATGGTCGAGAATAAGATCGCGAGAGTCACTTGCCGGGTTCATATAGCGCATGCCCGTTTCAGGACGCCCAACGAATGCCGCATTGCTAAAAATTACCCACGGCGCATCGGGAGCTGACGCGAACTGACTCCAAAATCTGCGCAACCCCGGTGAAACTCTCAGTTCACTTCGCTTCACCGCTTGTGCTGAAATTAAATCCTGGTACAAAACGCCAATTGTCACTGCCGCAGCCACGAGCAATAAGGAAAGGGCGGCTACCGCGATCATCCATCTCCGGCGCCTCTTGCGAGGTGCGATCGGCGGAACCAAAGATGGAAACTGCGCTGGGGCGGGCGAGGTGCGGGCAGCCGAAACAGGCTCTCGATCATGAAAGTTAAGGACGTAGGACCCGGCGGGCATTTCCACAACAATGGAGTCGCTCACGCCTTCATGGTTGTAGTAGTCAAGCAGCTTCAGCCGAAGCCGTCCCGCCTGCACGCGAATTGCAGAATCCGCCTGCGGATCGAAATTCTCCGGCCTACCGAAGACCTCCGTGGCGATCTGATACTCCTTCAGCGGCACTCCCGGCTGCGTTAGCGCATGGTTCCCTAAGTAGCGAAGCAATTTACAGAGCGACTCCGCCTTTCGAAGCGTCTGGCTGTGAACGATTTTTTCAATCTGATGGAGATAACGGTCCTTTTCAGCGAATTGAAGCGTTGTAACAGACATGTAACAATTGAAACAATAGCAGCCTAACGCCAAGAATTTAAATGCTCTTCCGCTGCTGTGTGACGTGTAACTGACACACTGTTACTTCTAACTGAAAACAACTAGGAAGAGTATTCCTCACGTTGCCTTATGGCTCCGGTTCGGTGAAGCATTGTCCGCCGATAACTTGAGCTCAACTATTCAAACCTCTCTCGTAGAACGACTTTTAATGCTACTCCGTTCCGCGATTGCGTTGCAAGTTGCTGACCAACCGTCTTTTTGCGTGCGCCGTTTTAATTTAGATCGGATTCCTTTTTTGTAATGAACGTCTGTAACGAACTGCCAAGAAGCAGTTGTACCGGAGGCTCCACGTATGAAGAGCGATGTGAACATCAAAACCATCAGTGTGTCCAGATCCTTGGGTCACAAAAACATTGGCTTGTATCTCACGATTTTGATGTTCGCGGTCTGCGCCATCGTCGGTCCACAATCCGCCTCAGCCCAAGCTGTCTACGGATCAATTTTCGGAACAGTAACAGACGCCAGCGGCGCGGTTGTTCCCAACACCACCGTCACCGTCTCCAATCCCGCCAAGGGCGTTTCTGTATCCGCGCAAAGCGACGCCAGCGGCGAGTACCGCGTCCAGCACCTCATTCCAGATACCTATAATGTGACGGCCGAGGCCACCGGTTTTTCCAAAAAAACCACGGAGAACGTCGTGGTGTACGCCGACACCGCGCCCAAGGTTGACATCGCCTTGGCGATCGGGTCCGCCAGCAACACTGTGACCGTCTCGGCCGAAGCGCCCCTGCTGCAGACCGAGCATACCGACGTCAATACGATTTTGAACGAACGCGCCGTGGAGACCCTCCCCAATCTAAATCGAAACTTCACCGCCTTCGAACTCCTCACCCCAGGCACCACATATATCGGTTGGGGAGTTGACGAATCGCAGAACCCGCAACGCAGCCAGCAGATCGAAGTCGACGGCCAACTTCCTTTCGCCACCGGATACGAACTGGATGGCACCGACAATCAAGATCCAGTCATCGGCATCGCCGTAATCAACCCGAATCTCGACGCCGTTTCCGAAATGAAGGTTACGTCGCAGAACTACGACGCCGAGTTCGGCAAAGCGGTCGCGGGACTCGTCACTGCACAGACCAAGTCGGGCAGCAACACTTTACATGGCTCTGGTTTCGAGTTCTATCGCTCGGATGGGTTCCAGGCTCGCGACCCCTTCTCCGAATCAACGCGAAATTCGATCACTAACAAGTACATTCCGACCAGCTCCCATAATCAATTCGGCGGATCGCTCGGCGGTGCCATCATCAAGAATAAGTTGTTCTTCTTTGGCGACTACCAGGGCCTTCGTGAGAAGAGTGGTGTAGCAGGTCTGTTTACGGTTCCCACTGCCCAAGCGCGCTCCAGTTGTTTGGCGGCAGCCGCCAATCCCGCATTGACTTGCGATCTCAGTGAATATCTTGCGCAAGGCCAGATTTACGATCCAAACAGCGGAACCTCTTCAGGTTTGGGACGAAACGCCTACCCAAATAATCAGCTACCAGGAACCCTGCTTTCTACCCCGGCGATCAATCTGTTGAATTTAATTCCAGCCCCGAATCATGGCGCGGCAGGCTTGCTGACCAACAATTACGCAGCGTCGGGCACAGGCTCGTTCCACACCAACCAGTTTGATGTGCGCATTGACGATCAGTTTTCGGACAAAATGCACCTGTTCGGACGGTACACGTACTTTAACTCGTCGCTGGACGGAGGTTCAGTATTCGGACCAGCCGGAGGTTCGGGATTCGGCACCAACGGATTTGCCGGCACCGACACCAGCAAGGACGATAGCCTTACGGCAGGCGGCGATTACACACTTTCATCGAAGTGGCTCACCGACTTCCGCTTCGGCTGGTTTCGGTTCCACTTCAATGAACTCCAGCCAGGATATAACCAACCGCTAGGAACCAATCTGGGCATTCCCGGTGTAAATACAGGAGACCTCGCCCTCAACGGCGGCCTACCTGCCTTCGCCATTGATGGGTTCACTCAAAATGGCACAAATTTCGGCACCAACACCGCTCCTTTCCTGTTGACCGAAAACTCGTATCAAATCAATAACAATTGGAGCCATAGCGCTGGCCACCATAACATTAAATTTGGGGTGGATTTCCGTCGCGCCACGCTATATGCCGTCGGTTTGGATAACAATAACTTCCGTTCTGGCAACTTCCATTTCCCGTCCACTATTACCGGTCAGGCCGGAACAGCAGTGGCGGGAGATGCAGGCGCATCGCCGGGCGTCGGCCTTGCATCTTTCCTTCTCGGCGATGTGGGAGCGTTCCAAAGAACACAAACTCAGAATACGAGTGCCGCGACGCATCAGTACCGCGCCTTCTACTACGCGCAGGATCAGTGGCGTGCCACTAACACCCTCACGATAAGCTATGGCTTGCGCTGGGAGTGGTATTTCCCCGAGGCAGCGGACGGCAAGGGACAAGGCGGTCTGCTGGATCTCAACACCGGGAATGTGCGTATTGCGGGATATGGACCGTATAACGATTCGCTGAATGTACAAAGGAGTTGGAAAAAGCTGGCGCCGCGAGTCGGTTTCAGCTGGCAGGCTCGTCCGAACACCGTTGTTCGGGCTGGTTTCGGACGCGTTTACGGGCAAGGCTGGTCCGGAAACACTTTCGGAGAGGTGCTCACCTTTACCTACCCGGTACAGGTTTCGCAAAATTTGAATCCCTCAACGCAATACACGCCTTCATTTAACTTGGCGGCCGGTCCGCCGGCTTATACCTTTGCTCCCATACCGGCGAGCGGAAACTACCCACTTCCCGACGGCGTTGGTGTACCGACGCGTCCTCTTGAAGTGCGTCTTCCAACGCTGGATGCGTGGAACCTAACCATTCAGCAAGAGCTTAACAAGAGTACCGCTCTTCAGATTGCATATGTCGGCAGCCACGGCATCCACAACATGTTCGATTCGTCAAACCAATTCGACCCGAACCAGGCGACGATTAACGGATTCAACCAGATCGACCCTACCACGGGCCAAACATACACCTACAACGACCGCCAACCTTATTTCAATGGGGATGCCCAGGCTCTAGGTGTCAAATACGGTGCTGCCTTCGGCTGGACACAAAGTCTTCGCTACAACAACAATCAAGCGACCAGCAGCTACAACGCATTGCAAGTGAAGCTCGAGAAGCGCTTTAGCCATGGCTTCCAGTTCCTTTCGCATTACACCTGGTCGCGTGCCATGACGCATGAATCGTACTACTTTGCAATCGATCCGAAAATTGGATACGGTGCCAGCTATTACAATCGCCCGAATGCCTTTGTTCTCGCTGGCAATTGGGATTTGCCGTTCGGAAAAGGCAAGGCTCTAGGGGGCAATTCATCGCGCGCCCTCGATTACCTGATTGGCGGATATGCGCTCAATGGTACGGTGACGGTTGAATCCGGTTTGCCGTTCACTCCCGGGCTCAATGGCAACTGCTCCTCTACGAATGACTTGGGAATTTGCCGTCCGAATGCGATTGGTTCGAACTTCGGTTTAGGTGCCGGCAAATTCGATCCGGTAACTGATTCTGTTCCTTACTTCACTCCGTCTCCCTATGTGTTGGGCGGCAATAACTGCGGCCCTAATGGATCTGCAGGTGCTTGCCCCACAACCTTTGGACCTTACGCTCTTCCGGCGGTCGGGACCTTCGGCAACATCCATCGCGACTCGCTTTATGGGCCGGGATTGGTGAACACCGATCTCTCCATTGCGAAGAAATTCCCGATTACCGAAAGAGTCGCGCTAAGTTTCCGCGCCGACGCGTTTAACCTCTTCAATAAGGTGAACCTCGGTCAGCCGAATAGCTGCGTGGATTGCCAAAATTCTGGGGCTGGCTTAATCACAAGCACCGTCGGATCGCAGGATGGCACTTCGATGCGCCGCCTGCAGTTCGCACTGCGGCTTGATTTCTAGTCAAGTCGTAGCACCAGAAGTTGACTAACGAGGGAAGCTTGCCGCGGTAGATGATCTTAGTTCGGCCAGGATTCTTGCTATCGTAACTGCCTAGGAGGGACGAGGTGCAGGAATCTTGGCTGGCTACATCGCAACGCGAACGCCAAATCGTTGTTGCAGAGACACAAATAAAGACAACAATAAAAATAAGATTAAAGATAAATAAGTTTTTGTCCGCGGCGCTTCTCGCCGTTCTTTCCGTTGCCGCGTTCGCGCAATCCCCACCTCCTATTGCACCGCAGCCAACCCAGTTTCAGGATGCAAATCTCAACGCCATTCTCGAGTACATTCATACCGGCTGGGATTCCCTCACACGCTCCACCAACTCTTGTGGCGCCATGTCCGACACCAAGCTCTCCTCCGCGCCCGTGCTTTATCTCCCCGCTGAATTTCCTCAGCCCAGCGATCTCGACCGATTACAGCGTGACTGTGCGGTCAAGATCGAGCATTTGCCGAAAGTCATTCACGCGCTGGGGACCACCGATGTCGAGTCCCTTCAACCGCCAGGCCTGCTCTATCTCAAAAATAAATACGTTGTTCCCGGCGGCCGCTTCAACGAAATGTATGGATGGGATAGCTATTTCATTATCCGCGGCCTCTTACGCGACGGACGACTGGATCTGGCGCGCGGCATGGTCGAAAACTTTTTCTTTGAGATCGAACACTACGGCGCCCTGCTCAATGCGAATCGCACTTACTATCTGACGCGATCGCAGCCTCCATTTCTCAGCTCCATGGTGATGGCTGTTCATGAGGCGCAAAAAGCCGCCGGAAAAGATGACAAAGCCTGGCTGATAACCGCCTATCCCTACGTTGAACGCGACCATGCCATGTGGACGCGCACTCCGCATCTAGCAGGCGATACCGGGCTTTCGCGCTATTATGATTTCGGCGATGGCCCTGCAACCGAGGCTCTACAAGACGAGAACGATATCTATCGCCAAGTGGTCGAATATTTTTTACTGCACCCGACAATTCCCACTTATGAGGCCGAAGATTCCAATGTCCCAGGCGGCAGAGCTTCCGGCTCGCCTTACTCGGTGCGAGTTTGCAGTACGGGTCAATCTACGGGTCAATCCGAGTCGTCGTGCGAAGCTCCAAGCCTCATCAAATTGAAGCCGGATTATTACAAAGGCGATCGCTCCATGCGAGAGTCGGGATTCGATATCTCATTCCGCTTCGGATCTTATGGCGCTGCCACTCATCACTATGCTCCGGTATGCTTGAACAGCCTTCTATTTAAGACCGAACGCGACTTGGAAGAAATGAGCCGCATGTTAGGCAGGGAAGCCGACGTCGCGCGATGGAAAAAACTCGCGGAAGCCCGCCAGCAAGCAATACACAAATATCTATGGGACGATCGGCAAGGTCTCTTTTTTGATTTCAACTTCGATAGTCAGCAACAGTCAACTTATCGCTTTGCCACCACGTTTTATCCGCTGTGGGCTGGGCTGGCGACGAATGAGCAGGCAGCCGCTGTGATGAAAAATTTGAGTTCGTTCGAAAAAGCGGGCGGAATCGTCACCAGCCTGCAAGAGTCTCAAGGCCAGTGGGATTTTCCTTTTGGCTGGGCGCCGCTCCAGTTGCTCGCTGTCGAAGGTATGCGCCGCTACGGACACAACGTGGAAGCGGATCGCGTCTCCGCTGAATTTCTTTCTACAGTCCTGGAAAACTTTCAGCGTGATAAAACCATTCGTGAAAAATATAACGTTGTAACCCGCTCTTCAGAGACGAATGTAAAGGTTGGCTATGCCGCGAATGTAATTGGATTTGGCTGGACAAACGGCGTCTTTGTCGAGCTGCTGCATTCGCTTCCGCCGGAGAAAATAAAACAGCTTTCAGAGGCAGCGTCATCGACAGCCGCTTCGAATTAACCAGCGCCATGCTTTGCCTGTCGCGCCACCCGTTAGGAGAGTTAATGAGGCCACCTTTCTTCGCATTGCCTCTGCTTTTGCTTTTCAGTTTCGTAGCCACCGCTCAACTCAATAATCCGGCCAGCGACCAGTCTCCCGTTCTCGCGAAATTTCCCTTCGAAGAGAGCGCGCCTCTAAAGATCATTCGAGAAACCGTGCCGTCGAAGCCCTTTACCGTGATCGGCCCGCGCGGCGCCATCCTCGGCCAGCAAGATGGGTCCTTCGAAGCTTGGATTTATCCCTGGAAAATTTTCGCCAATCTTCGTATCACCGCCGAGATGCAGGACTATTCCGTCCCCATCGATGTAAACGATCACTCTGCCGTGATCGAAGTGCGTCCCGATCACACCACCATCACTTTCGCGCACGCGAATTTCACCGTAAGAGAAATTCTCTTCGCTCCCCACAACGCACCTGATGGCGCTGGCGTTCTGGCATTCTTTGAAGTCGAGGCCGTGCGCCCCATGACGCTAACTTTTCAATTCATCCCGGAGATGAAGCGCATGTGGCCCGCTTTGTCCGACGATCGCTGCTCTCCCGAATGGGTCAAGACTCCAACCGGCGGATTCTATGTATTGCATCTGAATTTCCCCGATCATGCGGCAGCCCTCGAAATGCCCGGAGCCGAACCCGGCATCATGGCTCCCTATCAGGAGCGCGCCAAGTCCTATCCCACGCAATTCGTTTTGCATTTCGATCCCGCCCACGACGCCAACAAACTCTTTCCTCTCTTGATGGCAACAGCGGACACGGTTGCGGACGCGAATACCGCACAACTCGCAACTAAGTTGGCTTCTCTCGGCCATTCGCTGCAGTCGCTATATGAGGAAACCGGAAAATATTACTCCGACTTCCTAGCCCAACACTTGACCATCCAGACTCCAGACAAAGAATTTGACGATGCGTTCCTGTGGGCTCAAGTCTCGATCGACCAGCTGAAAGTACAAGTCACTCCCGGTTATCAGGAAACCGCGCTGGTAGCCGGTTTTGATGGATCCGGAGATTCCGCCCGTCCCGGTTTCGGATGGTACTTCGGCCGCGATTCGCTATGGACTCTCTACGCCGTTAATGCGTACGGCGATTTTCAACTCACCCGCGATCAGCTGGAATTTCTTTTACGACGCCAAACTGCTGACGGGCAGATTATCCACGAATGGTCTCAAACCGCGGGAATTGTGGATTGGAAAAGTCTCCCTTACATGCTCGCCTCATCCGATGCCACGCCGCTCTTGCTGATGGCGGCAAACGATTATCTTCAGGTCAGCGGCGATGTAGCTTTTTTGAATTCGCACTGGGACGCGCTTGCCAAAGCCTGGCAGTTCGAGTGTTCCCACGATTCCGACGGCGACGGTATTTACGAAAACATCGCTGGCTCGGGCTGGGTCGAATCCTGGCCTCCCGGAATGCCCCATCAGGAAATCTATCTCGCCGCTCTCGATCAGCAGGCCAGCGCAGCATTTGCAAAACTTGCAAGTTCCACGGGACACTCGCAACTCGCCGAAGATGCCCGCAAACGTTCTGCCCACATCGCACAGCAAATCGAGAAAGAATACTTTCTGCCCGATGCGAACTTTTACGCCTTCAGCCGCAATGCCGATGGCACGCTCGATTCCAGCCCAACGATCTATCCCGCGGTTGCGGACTGGGACGGAACTTTCAAGCTGACTCGCGCCGGCGCAATGCTCGACCGCTGGGCATCGCAGGAATTTTCCACCGATTGGGGCACGCGCGATCTAAGCCCCAGCGTCAGCTTCTACGATCCCATCAGCTATCACCAGGGCAGCGTGTGGCCGCTCTTCACCGGATGGGTTGCGCTTTCCGAGTA
>Ga0182024_10018016_pt1 | contig 13186 bp, 9 predicted proteins | sample P32metaG_FD_120480 | JGI IMG/M metagenome (GOLD analysis project Ga0182024, IMG submission 120480) | Permafrost microbial communities from Stordalen Mire, Sweden - P3-2 metaG (Illumina Assembly) | ecosystem: Environmental > Terrestrial > Soil > Wetlands > Permafrost | place: Sweden: Stordalen...
AAATGATAACCGTCCGCGTCTTCGACCACGTCAGCCGCCGGCGCAGCCTTACGCGCTGGCTCGACCTCGTTCCACAATACGTTCCAGTGGCGCAGCAATGAGTCGTTTGGCGTATAGCCGTTCATCCGCACTTCCATCTTGAAGAAAACCTCCTGCCGTATTTTTTCTGCGGCGCGATTTTTGATTTCGGGGCCGCTCGGCGCGAGGAAGGCTCTATCTGTCCTTCGCTCGAATCGCCTCGCGTCCCACAACTTCAAGATAAGTACGAACTCGGACGCGTCAAGCGACACATCGCGCGAAACCTCGAAATATCGGGCAAAAGTGGCTATTTCGTCGGCTCTGCAGTCTTCGAGACGTTCGCAATTTCCTGCGCAAATCGCGCAGCCATCTTGCTATCGCCGTTGCGTTCGGCGATTTTCATACCCTCATCCAGCTCTTTGAGCGCCCGCGGAATCTCCCCCTTGCCGAGATACACTCCAACCTTGCGAAAGATACGCGCGTAGAGCTCTCCTTTTTCGGCGGCGTTCATGACAACGAAAGCGAATTCAGTTCACGAAAACGAAACTCGCGATACGATCCTCGACGGTTCTATCACGCTGATCCAGCCAAAGCATGGATACCGATTCTCGATCGAGGCAATCCTCCTCGGCCGCTTCGCCCGCGCGAACACGCGCGACCGCATGCTCGAACTGGGCGCCGGATGCGGCGTCGTATCGATTATGATTGCCACCCTCTACGGCCCGCGCGAAGTCATCGCGATCGAAATCCAGCCGCCGCTCGCCGAGATGATCACGCGCAGTGCAGCAATCAACGGACTCAAGTCGGTAACCGCGGTAAACGCCGACCTTCGACAGAAAAAAATCGCAGGCGTCGAGCCCGCCAGCTTCGACCTGGTCGTCGCAAATCCTCCCTATCGCGCGGCAGCCGCTGGCCGCGAGAATCCAGACCACGGCCGCCGCGTGGCGCGCGGCGAAGGCGCCACTGTCTTGACCGATTTCGTCGCGGCCGCGCGCCGCTACGCGCGCACTCGCGGCCGCGTGGCCTTCGTCTTCACCGCGCGCAGAAGCGCCGAGCTGATCTCCGCGATGCGCTCGAACCAACTCGAGCCCAAGCGCATCCGCTTCGTTCATCCGCAAATCGCAACGCCCGCATCAGTGATGTTGATCGAAGCCCGCGTCGCCGGCGGAATCGAAGTAGCCATCGAGCCCCCGCTGATACTCTACGACCGCCCCGGAATATACACTTCCGAAGCACGAGCATTACTCAGTCCACCCGACTCCCAATAGCCTCTCCCTGTCCGGGAGAGGCCGCGCCTCCGGCGCGGGTGAGGGTCCAAATCGCTTGATGTCCTTCCGCGTTCCGCTCTCTTACTTCAGAAATCCGATCGCTTGATCAGCAGCGTATTCCGGCTTTTCCATCGGCAGAAAATGCCCGGTATCCGCCACATCGATCACGCGCCCATTCTTGAGCTGCTCAGCGACCTTCGCCGACAGCGACGCGCCGAGCGAATCGCCGCGCGCGCCGAACATTACCAGCAAGGGCGAAGTGCAACGGAGAATTCGCCCAAGACCGTCGAAATCGCGCGCCGTCTCGTAGAACCTGGCCTCGACCTCCGGCGCGCACTTGAGTTCCCGCTTCCCGTCGCTCGTCGGACGCGTGCCGAACTCGCAATAGTCGCGCAGAATGTCCTTCCGCCACGTGTTATAGGGAGGCTTGTTTTCGAAGTTTGAGTACATCGCCTCGACGCTGTCGAAAATACGCCTGCGCTTCAACGTCCGTTCGATAAACGGATTGCGCCATCCAAGTTCCGGCGCGTCCGGCGATTCGAAAATCACCGGCTCCACCAGCACCGCACGCGAGATTAGATCCGGTCGCTCGCTCGCGAGCGAACCAACCGCCGTCGCCCCAGCAGAATGACCAACAGCCCTGATGCCCGACCATCCCATCGCGGCTATGAACCCTTCAAGGTCACGCATCGTCGCGTCCCAACTGTACTCGCCGCCCGACGCCGCCGAACTGTCGCCATGCCCGCGCTGATCGTAGCTGTAAACATGACCGATCGCGCGCAGCCGCTCTGCAAGCGGCCGGTAGATGCGCCCAAGAAACCCGGTCGCATGCAGGATCACGATCGGCGCGCCGTCACCGCCCCAATCAAGCGTATGCAGCCGGATGCCGTTGACGTTCACGAAACTGCTGCGTCGTTCGAATTTGTCCATATATTCAAATATTAGAGTATGAAAGAGGGCGGCGAATTCACTGGTTGGCTTTGTGCTCGGTCGCCGCCGTCTCCTGATCGACAGCCTTCGCTTCCGGAGAACGGATGTCTTCGAGCGTAATCGTTTTGAGCAGGCCGTTGCGCACCGCACCCATCTTCGCCAGCACGAGGTCGACGCGCGGATCGCCGTCCCTTGCGCCTTGATCGAACTCGACGGACTTGATCGCGTCCGCCAATACGATCGTCGAGGACTGACGCGCGAGGAATAGTCCCTGGTTCAGTGAACCTGTGGTCGTGTCGGCTTCGATCACAAAGCCGCCGGCCTTAAGGCCGTCGAGAATCGGCTTAAGCGTGGCTTCCGGCACGAACAGCTCGTGAGAAAGCGTCCACGACGTGATGTCGTCGCCACCGCGGTAAGCGCGATCCGCGAGGCGAATCAGAATATGCATCGTCGCCGAGTACAGAAAATCCGGAGACATCGGACCGAGCATCGGCGGGATGTCGCCGCGCTGCATCGACGCAGTCAGTTCGGCGCCGAACAGAATCACCGACCAGGCGACGTAGATCCAGACCAGGAAAATCGGCAGCGTGGCCATCGCGCCGTAGATCGCGCGATAGTTGGCGACCCCCACCTGGAAGCGCACGTATCCCCACTGCGCGAGCTGAAAAAGCACCGCGGTCACGAACGAACCGATCAGCGCAGGACCGTATCTGACCTTGGTGTAAGGGAAAAAGACGAACAGAAAAAAGAATCCGCCCCATACGAACAAGTACGGCAGCAGGTGCGTGATAAACGGAAATTCGGAAATCCGCACCGAGAAAACCGCCGTGACGCCGAGCGCCGCGACGATCAGAAACGGCACGGTGAATAGCACGCTCAGGTAATCGGAGAACTTGCGAAAATAACTGCGGCTCTGCGGGACGTTGAAGATCGTGTTGAGCGCCTGCTCGACCGTGCCCATCGTGGAAATAACCGTGATCAGCAAAAACGCGCCGCCCGCCGAGCCTAACGCCGCCGCATTTACGTTCTCGACGTAGCCCATCAGCTGCGAACCCGATGAGCCGAGTCCGAGGTATTGCTCGACCAAAGGCTGCAACCGTTCGGCACCGCCGAATCCCTTAACCGCGGAAAACGCGAGCGCAAGAATCGGTACGATCGACAGCGCGACCGTGAAGGTCAGCGCCGACGCGCGCAGCAGATCGTTGTTGTTGATGAATGCTTCGACCGCGTGGTCCAGGACGCGCCAGACGCGAAGCGCGGTGGTGTGCCGCGATACGCTGGTTTCGAGGTCCTGCGTCTTCCGCTCGAGCCAGCTGGGAGCGTGTCGCGCCATGTCAGTTACAGGATTGCGCCGCCGCCGTTTTCGCCCTTCACAGAACGATTGTCAGGGCACGACTTGCGCGAAGTCAAGTCTGCGGCCGCTCCGCGCGTTGCGCGCCCATCGGCTTTGCGATTAGCTCATCGTTCATGGCTCGGCTGGTATCGCACGGAAAATATCTCCGCGACGGCGCGCAAAAGTTCTACATTCGCGGCGTTTCGTACGGCCCCTTTGCTCCGAATTCCCGTGGCGAGCGATACCCCGAGCCCGAGCGCGCCGCAGCCGACTTCGCGTTGATGAACAGACTCGGCGCCAACGTGATTCGCCTTTACGTTCCACCGCCGGCGTGGATGGTCGAGGAGGCGCAGAAGGCCGGACTGCGCATGATGCTCGGCATCCCGTGGCCGTTCCACATGGCGTTTCTCGATTCGGCCGACATGATGCGCGAAATCCGCGACGCGATTCGCAAGACGATTCTCGAGACGCGCCAATTCGGCGAGACCATCGCCGCCTACAGCATCGGCAACGAGATTCGATCGGATATCGTGCGCTGGCACGGGCCGCGCGCCGTCAGCAGCTTCCTCGCCGAGCTGCGCGACCTCGGCAAACAGATCGACCCCGGCGCGCTTTTCACCTATTCGAACTATCCGTCGGCCGAATATCTCGATCTGAGTTTTCTCGATTTCATTTCGTTCAACGTTTATTTGCATCGCGAGGAAGACTTCCGCCGCTATCTCACTCATCTGATGGGACAAGCGGGCGAGCTGCCGCTGGTGCTCAGCGAAACCGGCATGGACACCATTCGCGAAGGCGAGGAGCATCAGGCGGAACTCCTCTCATGGCAGTGCCGCGCGGCGTTCGAGCTCGGATTGTCCGGCTTCATCGTGTTTGCGTTCACCGACGAATGGCACACCGGCGGCGCCGAGATTACCGACTGGGCGTTTGGACTGACGCGACGCGATCGATCGCCCAAACTCGCCTTCGACGCGGTCGGCAAAGTCTTCAGCGAAAATCTGCCGCTAGCTCTGACGGCCGCTCCCAAAGCGACCGTGGTCGTCGCCGCCTACAATGCCGCGGCGACACTGGGCGAATGTCTCTCCTCGATTCGCGAGCTCAACTATCCGGATTACCAAACGATCGTCATCGATGATGGATCGACCGATTCTACTTCCGAAATCGCCAACCAATCAGGAGTCCGCACGATTCGCGTCGAGCACCAGGGTCTCGCGGCGGCGCGCAACGCGGGCGTCGATGCCGCGTCGGGTGAAGTCGTTGCGTTCATCGACGCCGACGCGCGTGCTGATCGCGACTGGCTGTACCATCTCGTCGAAACGATCTCGCGTTGCGATGCGGCTGCGGCAGCCGGGCCGAACTTTGCTCCCGATCCGCAATCCGCGCGTGCGGCCGCGATGGCTGCCGCGCCGGGACTGCCACGCGAGGTGCGCGCCGGCGACGACCGTCTTGCGCAGCTGTGCGGATGCAACATGGCAATCACCAAGGCCGCATTGCTGAAGGTCGGCGGCTTCGATCCGATGTTCACGAGCGCGGGCGACGACGTGGATCTTTCCTGGCGTCTTGCCGCGTCGGGAGAAACTCTCGCGTACGCTCCTGGAGCCGTCGTGATTCACGAGCGCCGCGCGACTCTTGCAGCTTATCTCCGCCAGCAACGCGGCTACGGCATCGGCGAAGGCTTACTGTTCCGCAAATATCCGCTCCGCACCGCGGACCAGGACGGAATGTACGCAGGCCCGTCATGGATCGGCTCAATTCTCGGCGGCGCGCGCGTATATTACGGAGAATTCGGCCGCGGCCTCTTTCAGACCGTGTATTCCGCGGGCAACTCGTACGCTGACCTGCCTCTGACCATTGACTGGATCGCGGTTTCGCTGACTCTTCTGGTGCCGGGCTACTTCAATCGATTGCTCGGCGTGTTCGGCGCCGGTGGAATCGCGATCTCAATACTGGCCGCAGCGGCAAGCGCAGTATCCGCTCCCCTGCCGCGCGCGTATTCCGGCCCGGTCGCACGAATTTATCTGTGGATCATCAATCTACTCGGCCCCACCGTTCGCAGCCTTGCGCGGACGCGCGTCAAAGAGCGATTCGCACCAGCGACGACGACCGATGTTGATGACTACGGTCCGGTTGGATTGTGGGGCCAACTCGAATTCGTCATTCCAGACGGCGCCGCGCGGATCCAATCCGCGACGATCCTCGCTGCGATGCGCGACGCACTGGTGCGCGGCGGCGTCGCAGTCGCGGAGACTGACGGCTTCCAGTCCTACGATCTCGAGATCGTCGTTCCGCCGACGATTCGCGTACCTATCAACGCCGTGCGGACCGACTCGCACATCGTACTGCGCTGGCGAACTCGAACAGCTCCTCGACGCGCACTGCTCGCGGCGGCGATCGTGGTGCTCGTTTTCCTGGCTGCGGGCTTCTCGCTTGACGCGACACTCGCGATCCTGGCAGGCGCCGCAATTGCCAACGTCTTGATAGCGATCGGTCGCGCGGTACGCATACCGGCGATCATCAGGGCCAGCGCCAGCGAAGTTGCCGGCTCACTTGGAATCTCAATCGCCAAGCGCACGGAAGACAAAACCTGATGACCACGCTGGAACTCTACGGCCACGTGATTCGCAGGATGCGTCCGCATCTCGGCCGCCTCGCGCTCGCGATCGCCGGTGTGCTGCTTGCCTCCGCGACCGAAGTCCTCAAGCCGTGGCCGCTCAAAATCGTGATCGACAACGTGCTGCGCGGCGCGCCGCTCGTGAGCACCTGGATTCCTCCGATGCCGCGTGCCGAGCTGCTCATCGCCGCGTGCGTCAGCCTCGTCATCCTGTACGCGCTGCTCGGCCTGCTCAACGTCATCACGAATTACGTCACTATCTCGATCGGCCAGCGGATGGTAAACGAGTTGCGCGCGCGCCTGTTCGATCATCTGCAACGCCTTTCGCTCTCATTCCATCGCCGCCGCGAAGTCGGCGATCTGATGGTGCGCATCACCTACGACACCTACTCGATCCAGACGATCGCGATGAACGGCTTCTTCCCGGTGTTGTCGTCGCTGATTCTGCTCGGCGGGATGTTCGTCGTGATGATCCGAATGGACGCGACGCTGACATTGGTCGCGCTCGCGGTCATCCCGCTGCTGATTTTGTTGATCATGTCGATCAGCGGCCGCATCGACACGATCGCCGGCGGCGCGCGCATCAAGGAGAGCCGCCTGTACACGGTTGCGCAGAGCGCGCTCGCCGCGATTCACGTCGTGCAGGCCTTCACGCGCGAGGGCGAGTCGTACCGCGAGTTCGTCGAATCGAGCAGCGCGAGCCTCGATGCGACCCTGCGCCTGTACACCCTCCAAACGCTCTACGCCGGCGCGGTCGGCGTGTTGATCGCATGCGGCACGGCGCTGGTGATTTACCTCGGTGCGCAGCACGTCCTCGACGGCCGCCTCACAATCGGCGACCTGATCGTTTTCATCACCTACCTGGCCTCGCTCTACGCACCGGTGAATCAGATCTCGCAAACCTACGGACAGATCGAAGGCGCCAAGGCCGGCCTCCGGCGATGCCTCGAACTGCTCGCGATCGACCCCGAAATCAAAGACCGCGCGGGCGCGCAGACGCTTGGCCGTGCGCACGGCGAAATCGAATTCGACAACGTGGTGTTCGGTTACGAACCGGGCCGGGTCGTGCTCCAGGGGATCAGCTTCAAGGCGTCGCCCGGCGAGACTATCGCGATCGTCGGTCCGAGCGGTTCTGGAAAAACCACGATGGCCAGTCTGCTCGCGCGCTTTTACGAACCGCAAGGCGGCGCGATCAAGATCGATGGCAACGACACGCGCCAACTCACGCTCGATTCGCTACGCGGCAACATCGCGATGGTCCTGCAACCACCGCTCGTGCTCGGCGACACCATGCGCGTCAACGTCGCGTTCGGAAAGCCCGCCGTCGACGACGCCAAAGTGCTCCGTGCGATCGAGATGGCCCGACTCGATCCCGTGCTCGCCAAGCTGCCTGCGGGATTGAACGAAGTGCTGGGGCAGGGCGGTCACAGTCTTTCCGAGGGCGAGGCGCAGCGCGTGACGATCGCGCGCGCGCTGTTGAAAGACGCGCCGATTCTGATCATGGACGAGCCGACCAGCGCGCTCGATACGGAGACCGAATCGATGGTGCTTGCCGCAGTGCGCGAAGCGATGCGCGGGCGCACGACGCTCGTGATCGCGCATCGGCTCTCGACGATTCAGAACGCCGATCGCATCCTCGTGCTGCGCGACGGCGCGATCGTCGAGCATGGATCGTTCGACGAGTTGCTGGCTCGCGGCGGTTTCTTCAGCTACCTCTACAACATCCAGGCATGGAGCCGCGAAGCCGCGGGATGAATTCAAATGCTTACAATTGGTCTCACTGGCGGAATCGGATCGGGCAAGAGCACGGTCGCGCACATTCTCGGCGAGTTCGGTGCACCGATCCTCGACGCCGACAAAGTTGCCCACTCCACATACGCACCCGGCGCTCCCGCCTACGCGGCCGTCGTCGCGGCTTTCGGCGATGATATCGTTGCACCAGATAGAACAATCGACCGAAAGAAACTCGGCGCCGTCGTGTTCGGAAATCCTGAGCGGCTGAACAAGCTGACATCGATCGTGTGGCCCGCGACGTTCGAAAGCATCCGGCGCAACGTCGCCGAATTGCGCGCGAGCGGCGCGAAGCTTCCGATCGTCGTCGAAGCGGCGATTCTGATCGAAGCAAACTGGCAGCCGCTGTTCGGTGAAATCTGGCTGGTGCGCGCTTTGCGCGAACAAGTCGTCGCCAGAATCGAGAGTCAGCGCGGACTGAAGCCGGCCGAGACGGAAGCCCGCATCCGCGCGCAGTTGTCCGACGAAGAACGGGCAAAGCACGCGAGCCTGATAATCGAAAACAACGGCTCTCTCGAAGAACTCCGCGCGCTGCTGAAAACCGTCTGGGCCGAAGCACTCAAGCGCAACGATTAACCCCTAATCGCTGCCAGCACTGCAAACGTGACGACCTCGGCCAGCGCGCATCCGCCCGCGAGCATGTAGCCCGAGGCTCCGCCCATCCGGCGGCTCAGCACCAGCCGCATCGCAAGGATAGTCAGCGCGAGCACGATGATTACCGCCAGCCCCACGTTTTGATACAGCGCCATTGTGAGTCCCAGTGCGACCACGCTCGAAACGGCGAACTCGCGAAATGAAATGCCGCCTTCGTACGGAATGCCAAGGCCCCAATGTTCGAGCGGCTTCAGCCCGTAGCCGATCGGAATGATCGCCCATCGCGACAGCATCGTCGCCATCACCAGAGCGCCTGCGCGTCCCGCGTCGTCAGAGATTCGCGACAGGCACCAGGCCTCGAACGCGAACGCAGCGATCGCCGCGCCTGCTCCTGCCGGTCCGATTCGCGTCAATCCGGTCGAGGCTGGCCGCGTTCCTCGCCGGAGCACCTCGACCGTGTCCGCGACTCCGCGATTTGCCAACCCCAGCGACAGCGCCGCGCCGACGATCAGCACGATGAACGAGCGTGCTACCGGTCCGGCGACGATGGCGGCCGCTCGATCTGCGATCGCGAGAATTATACCGAGGATGAATCCGACGACCGGAAAATAGACCATTGCGCGCGAGCGCTGCGATGCGGTGCCCTGCGATCTTTCGTCGAGGATCGGCCAGAGAGTCAGCGTCGCAACCGCCAACAGCGCCTCGAACAGCAGGTCGCGCACACTTGTCAGACTCGTTTCGCTCGCCGATTCCATCGTGACCGGGGATGATTACAACAGATCGCGGCGGCGCTACGATAGGCAAGTGAAAAGTGACAAATGAAAAAATGAAGATCCTCGTGATGGGCGCGGGCGCGGTGGGAGCGTACTTCGGCGCGCGGCTACGAGCGTCCGGCGAGGACGTCGTGCTGTGTGCGCGCGGCGAGAACTTGCGCGCGATTCGCGAGCACGGGCTCGACATCGCCAGCATCCGCGGCGATCTGCGGATCGAGGTGGCCGTCACCGACACGCCGCGCGACTTCGCGCCGTACGATCTGATTCTCTTCTGCGTAAAAGCCTACGATACCGACGCCGCCGCGCAGGCGATCTCGGGATGCCTCAAGCCGGGCGGCGCGATTCTGACTTTGCAGAACGGCGTCGAGAACGAAACAAAGCTTGCCGCGATCTTCGGTCGCGACGCCGTGATGGGAGGCAACGCGCGGGTCGGAGTCGAGATGGTCGCGCCGGGCAAGATTGTCCATCTGAGCACCGGCCATATCGATTTCGGCGAGCTCGACGGCTGCGAGACGGATCGCGCGAGGAAGATCGCGGACGTATTTCAACGCGCTGGAATTCTTGGCCAGGTCTCGACCGACATCATGACTGCGCGATGGGACAAGCTGATCTGGAATGGCGCGCTCAACACGGTAACGACCCTGACGCGGCGGCGCGTCGGAGAGATTCTCGACGACCCCGAAGGCTTGAAACTACTGCGCACGCTGATGCAGGAAATCGTGAGCGTCGCGCGCGCTGATGGTGCGAAGATTTCAGACGACCGCATCGACGCATACGTCGCCCATTCGCAAAAGAACCTGCGCGCGCTGAAAACCTCGACGCAGCAAGACCTCGAACGGGGGAAAGCGCTCGAGTACGAAGCGCTGAGCGGCGCGGTAGTGCGCGCAGCCCGCCGCCACAACATCAGCGTCCCGACAGTCGAAACAATCTACGTGCTATTGCGATTGTTGGACGGCGCGCCCAAGCTCCGCTCTTCCTAACACTGGGTGCAGGGGTCATCCCTGCTAGCGCTTCTCGAACTGCTTGTTGCCGAACAGTATGTCCCACGTTTTTGGATCCTGCGGCGGCTGATTTGCAGCAGCTGTCGCCGCCGCCGCGCGCATCTTCTCGACGATTTCGCTCATCACGGCAAAGCCGCGTTGAGTTGCCGGACGCGCGCGGAGTTCGTCGTACCACTTTTTGAGATTCGGGAAATCTTCGAGCGCCTGCCCCTGCATCGAATGCGGCACGAGCCAGGGGTAGGTCGCGATGTCCGCGATCGAGTAATCGCCCGCCAGGTACTTCGCTTCGCCGAGGCGCTTGTCGATCACGCCGTAGATTCGCTTCGCCTCGTTGGTATAGCGGTTAATCGCGTACTCGAGTTTCTCGGGCGCGTAGCGGCGAAAATGATGCGCCTGGCCGAGCATCGGACCGACGCTCGCCATCTGGAACATCAGCCACTGGATCACGTTGTATTTTCCGCGGGTGTCCGACGGCATCAGCTTGCCGGTCTTCTCGGCCAGGTACATCAGGATCGCGCCGGACTCGAAAATCGAAATCGGTTTTCCGCCGGGACCGTCGGGATCGGTCATCGCGGGCATGCGATTGTTCGGACTGATTTTCAGGAACTCGGGCTTGAACTGATCGCCCGCACCGATATTGACCGGGATCACATTATACTTGAGGCCGACTTCCTCGAGCATCCAGGTGATCTTGTAGCCGTTGGGCGTTGGCCAGAAATATATATCGATCATCAGCAACTCCTTTGTACGATTAGTCGAAAGCGTCCGTTTCATATTGCAACTTGGATCAGTCCGTCGCGCGACGCAACATGAAACCGTGCCTAGCGCGGCATCAGATCCAATTCCGCTTCCGCCGATGACTGCGCGCGGGTGTAACTCGGGTCGAGTGCGTGATACTCGCCGCGGCTCCACGGGCCGATCATGTCGTCGTAATGGCGCGACGCTGGATGGTCCGATTCGCCGCTGTGATTCATGCCGAGTGCGCCTTCGGGATCGGCAAGGTCGGCGATGAATCGATACGACGAAATCTGCGTGACCTTGAATTGATCCGATTCATCGCCCAAATCGAACCACGAGTTGTTGACCGTATGCCGTCCGCCCTCGGTCGGGAACGGCCCGCGATTGAAGTACCATCCGAGCACGCCGCCGCGGGTGCCCAGCGGATGATCGAATTCGATCGTCTCCATCGCGCCCCATCGCCACTTCTCGCGATCGTTGCCGAGCCGAGTCGTCAGCAGCGCGAGCGAGTCTTTGACACTTGCGCGCAATGTCGCACTCTCGGAGTCGGCGCCGTTCGGCCACAGCGTGCTCGCGGGCCTCACGATCATATCTTCGCTCGCCGGATATGCGCCGCCGTCCTCGAGCAGCATGAACGATTTGTAGTCGTCGGCGAGAAGTGGCTTGAAGACCCGCCGCGCCAGCGTGACTTCAGCCGCAGCGACGATAGCCGCGGGCCGGCTGTTCGACGTCATTGCGCCGTCCCATCCGCGGATTTCGCCGAGCGCCCATCGCACGTCTTCGTCGCCGCCGTCGCCGGCCTGCACGAGCGCGTCGCGCAGCTTGAGCGCGAAGAGCGACACGCGATCGCGCTGGATCGTTTTAAAATCATCGATCGTCATCTTCTCGTGCGCGCGCAGCAGGTCCGAGATACGATCGTAACGCCACGGCGGCGCCCAGCTTCCATTCCACGACACATCGGCCAGCCGATTGTTGGCGGTGACGAGAAAATGTGTCGCTGGATTCTCGCTATGCGGCAGACTGTCGAACGGAAGCATCCCGTTCCACTCGAATTTCCCTGTGAAGCCCGGCGTGGGATATTTGCCGTCGAAGCCCACGCGATTCGGTATCGCGCCAACGATTTTCCACCCGATATTTCCAGAATCATCGCCCCAAACCAGATTGAGCGGCGTCGTTGTGAACGTGCGATACGCCTCGACCAGCTCCTTTCCCGAGCGCGCGGTGGCCGAGCCGAATCCTGATACTGACGACGGCCCGGGAGTCAGCCCTGCAAAGCGCATCGACAGAGCGTAGTTTCCGCGGACCTTGGCGCCGCTCAGCGCGTTGTCTTCACGCGCGAGCACGTCGCTGACGATGGGCCCGTGCCGCGTCGAGAGAATTGTCCGCGTCACGTCGGCACCGTCTCTGACGTGAATCGTCACGTCGCGCCGTTCGAGCGGGAGCCACCTTCCCTGGAACTCGTAACTTTTGCCGTCGGCAGACAGATGCTCGAGGCTGAGATCCATCACGTCCGCGCACACGCTGGTAACGCCCCACGCGACATGCCCGTTGGTGCCGATCGCAACCGCAGGCGAACCGGCGGCCAACGCGCCCGAGGTGAAGCCGTCGGGAGTCACCAGCACCGCCTCGTACCAAATCGACGGCATCGACTGCGGCAGATGCGGGTCGTTCGCGAGCATCGGCTTGCCGGACACCGTCATGGTGCCATCGACCACCCAGTTGTTGCTCGCCGGGAGGCCGATGTGCCCGAGTCGCGCGAAGCCGGGCGCGAGATGAAACGCCAGCTTCGCGCCGCCGAACTCCGCGGTCGTTTCAGGCAGCGGCGGCTCCAGAGGCAGCGTCGGATATACCGGCATCAGCGAGGCGATCTCGCCCGGCGTCATCTTCGGCGCGAGGTTCATGTAGAGCGATTCCTCAGTCGCGTTGTAGCCGAGCAGCACCGCAATCGTCAGCGCGCCCGCTTCGAGATCCTCGGCCGTGTAATGCGCGGGCTTGATACCGACCAGCCGGAACGCGGGCTCGAGACTGTTCTGATGGGCGTCGATGTATGCGTTGATGCCGCCGACGAACGCGTCCACCTGCGCGCGCATCTCAGGCGGGTAGGTCGCGACGCTGTCGTGCGCAAATTT
>Ga0182024_10018017_pt1 | contig 13186 bp, 14 predicted proteins | sample P32metaG_FD_120480 | JGI IMG/M metagenome (GOLD analysis project Ga0182024, IMG submission 120480) | Permafrost microbial communities from Stordalen Mire, Sweden - P3-2 metaG (Illumina Assembly) | ecosystem: Environmental > Terrestrial > Soil > Wetlands > Permafrost | place: Sweden: Stordalen...
GCGCCATGTAACACAACTGGTACGAAACGAGGCCGGAATTGAGAGGCGGCCGTGAAGTGAAGAACGACGCGCTCGCCACCACGCGCTCGTCGAGCAATCCGGCGAAGTGCAACGAGGTCGCTTCGTCATCGCGCGGGTCCTGCACGGAGATTTCCGGGTCGCCCTCGCGCAGCACGCGACGGCGCAACTCAAACAGATCGTTCGCGCTCGCCCGGCGCACGTGAAACTCCCCCGGACCTCGGTTAGGCAATGCTCTTCACCATGGTGGCCAAGAGTATGGACTGGTCGCGGTCCATTTTGATGACGTCGCCGGTCGCGCGAAATCCCAGGCTCTCGTAGAAGGTCCGGGCGCGGGCCATGGGTTCAGCCACGTGCAGGTACAGCTCATCGGCGCCCTCGCTTCGGGCCCACTGTTCGACCACATCCACCAACAGATCGGCCACGCCGGAGCCGCGCGCGCTGGGCGAGACGTACATGCCGTACAGCCAACGGGTTCCGGGATGCAAGTCGTTGAGTCCTCCGGAAGCCACGCCCACCACCCGACCTTCGTGTTCGCCCAGGTAGTAGTTCCACTGGCGACAGAGGGCCCGCCAGTGCCGGTCGGCCCAGGTGCGCGACTCCTTGTACGTCGACCCGTAGGCCTGGGGCGAGTCGAGCAGCGCCTCCAGTCGAATGGCGCGCAGAAGCGACGCGTCATCCACGCTGCAGTGGCGCACGGAAGGGGTACCGCTACTCGTCAAGATTCATTCGTAACGCGACGTTCTGTTCGGCCCAACTTCCCTGGGCGAAGTGTTCGCGAACATGGTCGTGATCTATCTCGGGACGGTTCTGGGAGAGCTTGGCCTTGCCCTGAATGGCGTCGACTTCGATTTCGAGACCGACGATGGCCGTGAGCTGATGACCTATGTACTCGGCCGGCGAATCCTCCACCCGCCATGGCGGGCGATTGTTGGCTTCAAAGCGGTTCGTCAGGTCGTGGACCTGGTTGGACGTCCACTCGAGGTCGTCGTGCACCCGCAGGCGACCGCGCACTTCGCAGGCGACGTAATTCCAGGTGGGGACCACCCCGGGACTCTCCGAACGGCTGGGGTAGAGATTCGGTGAGACGTAGGCGCTGGCCGCCAAGAAGAGGGCCAGCACTTCGGTGCCCTCGTTGACCGAGCGCCACCAGGGATTGGCCCTCGCCACGTGGAACCGGATCGTGCGGTGGTCTTGGCTCGGGAGCACTGGCACGAACACACTGGCCAGACCCTCTTGCGTCGCGATGACCAACATCGCGGCGCCGGCGTCGTGGACTATCTGCCAGGCTTCGTCGTCGTCAACCTTGAACAATGGTGGAACGTACACCTACCTATTCTTTCACGATTGAGAGTGGCCACGGGACCGCTACGAAGGCGCACGGCGCGGCAGACGGGCCGAATAAATCGAATAACCGTCTACTTGTCGGACCACGAAGGTCGCTATGGCCACGGCGACGATCATGGGAACGGCCAGTGCGAATCCGCTGTGCGTCAGTTCCAGTACCAAGACCAATCCGGCCAATGGGGCCTGCATCACGGCGCCCACCATGGCGGCGGCGCCAATGAGGGCGAAGGCCCCGACGGGCGTGCCGTGCCAGAAATGTGTCCATACGACACCCAGAAATCCACCGAGGACCGCGCCGGTACTGAGAAAGGGGGTGAAGACGCCGCCGGCCGCACCGCCGCCCAGGGTCAGCGCGGTAACGAGTGGTTTCAGTGCGAACAGAGCGAAGAGCAGCCCCATGCCACCCAGGCCGAGAAAGGCGTCATGCGCCATGTCCTTGCCGTTGCCGAAGAGTTGCGGATACCAGATCCCCAGCACGCCGACCACCAGGAAGGCCAGTGGCATAGCCCAAAACATGGACCGGCCCGAGGCGCGGTTGGCCGAGACCCAGCCAATCAGTCGTACGTAGAAAATCCCTAGGAATCCGATCACCAGACCGGCCGGCAACGACCACACCATGATCGATCCACTGAAGTGATAGCTCGGAATATCGGCGTAGGTGGCTCCGTTGGGCAGATAGACCCAGGCCACCATGGTGGCAATGGCCGAACAGGCCAGGGCCGGCACGACCGTTGGCAACGCGAAGCTGCCGCAGAGCACTTCAGCGGTGAAGATGGCTCCCCCCAGCGGCACGTTGTACACCGCGGCCAGTCCGGCGCCGCCGCCACAGGCCACCAGCAGTCGACGTTGCGCCGCGGAGAGCTTCATCCAGCGCGACAGCAGGCTGCCCGAGGCACCACCCATCAACTTGGGCGCCGCCTCGCGCCCGACCGACGCGCCCATGCCGATCACGACCTCGGACGTCACTGAGGTGAGAAAACTGCGACGCATCGACAGCTGCCCGTCGCCGTTCCAAAGAGATTCGTCTATCTCAGACTTCTCGTCTTTCAGGTACCGGCGAATCAAGAACCAGGCCACGGCACCGATCAGGCCAGCGATCACCAGCGTGGTCACTCGATGCAGATCCGACGTGCGCGCGACGGCAGCTGAATAGCTTCCCGAGTGATCGTTGAAGGCCAACCGCTCAGAAGAAGAAAGGATCCACATCATGAGATCACCGAAGAGGCCGGTGGCGACGCCGGTAAGCACTACGGCGAGCCAGAACGTGGGGGTGAGGGCCGCGCCGCCGTCGTGGGTGACGTTGGGCTGCTCCATGGCGCCACGGCCCGAGGCAATGCGCCTCTTGATGAATGGCTGAGGGACTCGCTGACGCTCGCTCTCACCGCTTCGCTTCCACACCATGGGCCTCTCGCTGGGTCGCAGTAAACCAATCGTACTCTTGCCATTATTTCTGACTACCGTCGTCGCGCGTCCCGTCGATTACACGACAAAGGGAATGATGGCCTTCACGCGCTCGCGGTACCGCGGATACTGATCGGGAAAATTCTCCGTCATCAACTTCTCTTCCAGCATCATCTTGGGAATGAACACCGCGATGGCCACGCCCAGGATGATAAACCCGTAGGGCTCGTCGAACTGCAACGTCGTCGCCAATCCCATGAGCAAGAGTCCGGAGTAGATCGGATGACGGACCAAGCAATAGGGGCCACGCTGGATCAACTCGTGGTCCTCTTTCAAAGTGACCACGCCACTCCAGTTGGCCCCTAGGGTGACGCGAGCCCAGATGGCGAACGCGGCCCCGACGACGACCACGATCAGTGCGACGAGGCTCAATACCGGCGAAGGCCCCCAGATCCGGTCATGGATCGACGAATTGGCCAAGGGACGCGAAAGGACGATGACGACAGCGACGACCAGCACGGCGAGACGGGCCATGCCGCCGGAACGCCGCACCGTCCGTTTGGTGCGGAAGGCCAGGATCAACCAGACCGCGGCCACGACGTACCAGACTGCCTGGATGAAATCGCCCGCGAAACGTTCCATCGAACCATTCTGACAGGTCATCGCGTATTTGATTGAAGTGATCGCAAAACGAATGAACCCGACTTCGTGCGTTGACTAGCGCGCTAGGTCGTTCGGTGCCTGCGCCGTGCAGCCGGAGTGATGCGCGGTACCGTCGAGCTGCACGCCGCACTCGGAGCAAAAAAGATGGAGCCAACAGGAAGGATCGCCGCCCATTTCATCCGGTGACGCTGTCTGGTCACGATTGACGATCTTCGCTGCGTCGACGTCCTTGCTCACCACGCCACCTTATCCACGCCGCGGGATTCCACGAATCGCGTTACGCCTCGCTCAAGGATCGACGAGCACCGTGCGGTCGAGGTCCTTGACGTCAGTGATGCCGGTGAGTCCCAGGGTGACGCGCATCTCTTCGCGGATAATCCGCAGAAGATGGTCGACGCCCTTTTCGCCCCGGGCGGCCACCGCGTAGGCCCAGGGCCGACCGATGAGACAGGCCCGCGCCCCGAGCGACAGCGCTTTGACGATGTCAAGGCCGCTGCGAATTCCTCCGTCCATCAATACTTCGCACTGGCCGTCGACCGCGTCGACAATGGCCGGCAGCGCCCGAATGGTCGAAGGAACGTCGTCCAATTGACGGCCGCCATGATTGGACACGATGACGGCATCGGCACCCCGCGCGACCGCTTCGCGAGCGTCGTCGGCGTCAAGGATTCCCTTCAGCGCAATTTTTCCGTCCCAGTGCTCGCGCAGCCAGGCGAGGTCGTCCCAGGTGACGCTGGGATCGAATTGCCCGTCAACCCAGCGTTGGAAGTCCTGGGGAACCTTGGCGTCGGGCAGAGCCCGTTCCAAGTTCCCGAAGGTGAGCGGCCGGCCGCCGAGGGCCACGTCGCGCATCCACGAGGGATGACGGGCGAAGTCCAGCTTTCGCTGGAGCTGACCGTAGGACGAAATGCCTCCCGCCAGACCATTGCGCACGTCGCGATAACGGCGTCCTATTACGGCGAGGTCAACGGTAAGCACCAGGGTGGAGCAACCGACCGCTTTGGCCCGGTTGATCAAATCCTCGGCATACGCGCGGTCCTTCATCACGTAGAGCTGAAACCAAAAGGGCCGTTCGACGGCCTCGGCCACCTCTTCCATCGCGCAGATCGAGAGCGTCGATTCACAGAACACAATCCCGGCTCGCTCGGCGGCCCGAGCCACTTGCACTTCGGCGCGTCGGGCCAGCATGCCACCAAAACCGACCGGAGCGAGAATCAACGGCAGCGAGAGTTCTTGGCCCATCACCGTTGTCGAAAGCGAGTGCTTGGAGACGTCGCGCAGCACTCGCTGGCGAAGTTGAATCCGCGCCAGATCTTCGCGGTTGGCCGCCAACGTGTATTCACCGAAGGCACCACCGTCGACGTAGTCGAACAGTTGACGGGGCAGCCGCTTGCGAGCTAGCTCTCGGTAGTCCTCCACCGAGCCCGGAGCGAGTCCGAGAGAGCGGTCACGACGTTGCATTGGCATATTCTTCATTATGGTCGACGGCCAACTTCATCCCGTAGTCGACCGATCAGCGCTGGTCTGTAGATGCTTACGGTCGCCGCCCCGAGAGATCGAGCAGCTTCATCTGGCTTGAGGTGCTCGCGTCAAGATCTTCGGTGGGCCCCAGTCCGAAGATACCGATTTGACCAATGACCTCCTTCAGCGGGTGCAGCATTTCGTAGACGTGGGTGACGAGCGCGTCCGGAAGTTCCTCGCTGGCTCCAATCGATCGAGCCAAGTCCCACGAGTGAAGCGTGAGGTCCATGATGCGAAAGTCGAAGAACTGCCGGGTGGTTACGTCGCCCATCGGATGGTGCACGATGAGCTCAAGGTCCTCGGCGGCGGTGAAGGCGTTCGTCTGTGCATCGAGAGCGCGGCGGCATTCGCTAAGGACTTCGGGGGGTACCGCCAATTTGAACATGTCGGTGGCTTCCGCTTTCGATCCGCCGAGCAACAGCAGGACCGCCATGTCGGACCCCCTCGCCACGTGCCAGATCAATTCCGCGACCGACCATTCTTCGCAGGGTGTGGGGAGCGAGAGTTCTTTCTCGGAGACCTCCTCCAATGCCGACAGGAAGTTTTCCGAACTAAGTGCCAGGGCTTGATTGAGATCCACGTCGAAAACCTACCCTCTACCCCGCACCTGAACGCGTCGCCGCGGCCAGTCGAATTCGGTCAAACCGAAACCACATCGAGCATCTGGGGAATGACGCCCCGAGCCAGTAATGAAGCGGCTCGTCGGGTACAGGGTCAAAAGAACCTAGTGGCGCACTGCGTCCAGTTACCGAACGGGCGCGAATTAGATGCGGAACTCGGATACGTACGTGCGCGGCCGCATAAACGACCTAGACGTTCGACTAACGTCGCGTGAGTTTCTCTCCTACGACTTGACGTGAAACGGCGCAACGCCCTCAAGTTCGACTTGAACTTTCACGATGGCTGCGGGGTTAATGGGCGCGGGGATCTCTTGTCCGTACAACACCATTCCCTCAATATGAAAAGTGATGGCTTTCCTCATATTCTCCGTCACTTCATCGAGGGTTTTGCCCGTGGCAATGCACCCGTCGAAGTCAAGGACCGAAGCACTGTAGTTAGTACCGGCCTCTTCAACCACAATTGTGTATTCGGTCATCTACATTTCCTCTCGAGCGCTGTCGGTCGCACCATGCTAGCGAACGCAGAACGGTGGCGATTTTCACCTCGTGCGCTCCAAGGAAGAAGTACTAACGCGGTCGATTCAAGCCAGCGCTTGGGCCAGATCGGCGATGAGATCATCCAAGTCTTCGATGCCCACGCTCAGACGAATGAGACTGTCGGGCGGTTCCAAGGTTGACCCCGCGGCCGACAAATGCGTCATCATCGCGGGCAGTTCGATCAAACTCTCCACGCCGCCCAACGATTCGGCCAGAATGAACGTCTGCGTCGACTCGCAGACCTTGCGGGCCGACGCGGCCCCGCCTTTCAAGGTGAAGCTGACCATGCCACCGAAGCCACTCATCTGCTCGACGGCCACTTCATGGCCGCGGTGCGCTTCCAAGCCCGGGTAGTACACCCTCTCTACCGCTGAGTGACTCGACAGAAATGCCGCGATGGCCGTCGCGTTCGAGCAGTGACGATCCATTCGCACCCCCAGCGTCTTGAGTCCCCGCAACAGTAAGTAACAGTCGAGCGGACCGGGAACTGCGCCGATGGCGTACTGGTGAAACCGCAACGTCGCGGCCAACTCGTCATTGTTGGTCGCGACGAATCCCCCCAGCACGTCCGAGTGCCCTCCCACGTACTTGGTCGTTGAGTGCACGACGACGTCGGCCCCCAGGGTAAGAGGTCGCTGTAAATAAGGTGTCGCGAAGGTGTTGTCCACGACCAGCATCGCCCCGTGCTGGTGGGTCACTTCGCTCAGTGCCGCGATGGCGACAACTTTTAGCAATGGGTTGCTCGGGGTCTCCAGCCAGACCATCTTGGTCGAGTCGCGAAAGGCTGATCGAACGGCGTCGAGGTCGCCTAGATCGACGGTGGTAATCGTCACTCCCCAGTCTCCAAAAACGCGGGTAAGCAGTCGGTATGTGCCGCCGTAGGCGTCGTCACCGAGAATTACGTGGTCGCCCGGGGACAGCGAGCGAAGCAGCGCATCCTCTCCGGCCAGTCCCGACGCGAACGCCACGCCGAACTGGGCCTCTTCTAGTGCGGCCAAACAGGTCTCGAGCGCCGCTCTGGTGGGATTGTCCCCGCGGGCATAATCGCTGAACCTCAGCACGCCGACGCCATCCTGGGCGTAGGTGGAGGTCAGATAGACCGGCGGATTGACGGCTCCGATGACCGAGTCCGGCTCCGAGCCCACGTGTATGGCCCTGGTGTTAAAGCCGCTCACTTCATACTCCTCTGCTCCAAGAATCCCAGCAGGTCGCTGCGCGTGAGCACTCCCACCGGGTGGCCCCCGTCGAGCACCAGCACACTGGCCGACGTGCCGAGCCTTTTGGTCAACTCACTAACGCTCATGCCCACGCCCACCATGGGCATCGGCGGATCGGCCACTTCCTTCACTCGCAAATCGAGCACCGTGGCGTCGCGCGTCGTCACTTCTAACAAGCCCAGTTCGCTCAGCGATCCCGAAACTTCCTTGGCCGCCAGCGGCAGCTCGTCAGTCACGGTCACCAGCAGTTGGGAAACATCGTTGCTCCGCATCAGTGAAATGGCGTCGCGCACCAGGGTCTCCTCGGTAACCAGCACCAGATCGGCCATGCCGTTGGGCTGTCGCTTGATCTTGGCGCTCAACACGTCGCCGGCGTCCATCCCATGGCGGGGACGCAAGAAGCCGAAGTCACTCATCCAGGTATCGTTAAATATCTTGGAGAGGTAGCCACGACCGGAGTCCGGTATCAACACCACCACCACTGCTTCTTCGGGCAACGATTCGCCGACCTTCAGTGCGGCCGCCACGGCCGTGCCTCCCGAACCGCCGATCAGGATGCCTTCGCGCTGGGTCACCGACCGCGCCATGGCGAAGGCGTCGGCGTCACTGACCGCGATGACTTCATCGACCAGTGACGGGTCGTAGTTCGCGGGCCAGAAGTCCTCGCCCACTCCTTCGGTGAGATACGGACGCCCGGCGCCGCCGGAGAACACCGATCCGGCGGGGTCCGCGGCGATGATCCGTATGCGAGGATTGCGTTCTTTCAAGTATCGACCAACCCCCGAGATCGTGCCTCCGGTGCCGGCTCCGGCAACGAAGTGCGTGACCCGTCCCTTGGTCTGGGCGTAGATCTCGGGGCCGGTGGTCTCGTAGTGAGCACGGGGATTGTGAGGGTTTGAATACTGGTCGGGTCGAAAGGAATTGGGGGTTTCCTTCGTCAATCGCTCGGCGGTCGAATAGTACGAATCAGGGTGTTCCGGAGCCACCGCGGTGGGGCATACGACCACCTCGGCTCCGTAGGCCCGCAGCAAATCGATCTTTTCCGGCGCCATCTTGTCGCTCATGACGAAGATGCACTTGTAACCGCGCTGCGCCGCCACGATCGCGAGCCCCACGCCGGTGTTGCCGCTGGTCGGTTCGATAATGGTCGATCCCGGTCCGAGCAGTCCGTCTTTCTCGGCCGCGGCGACCATCGTGAGGGCCGGTCGGTCCTTGGAACTACCCCCGGGATTGGTCGTTTCCAGCTTGGCGACGAGATCACATTTCAGATCCTCGCCAATTCTGCCTAAGCGGACCATGGGCGTGTTGCCAATCAGTTCGAGGGGGCTCTCCGCGACATCCATATCGGTGTGCAACATGATGTTCATTTCTACTAGTACTGCTCGAAGATCGATGGCGTCAGCGGACCTCTACGTTCATTCTAAAGGTCCGCCTGGCGCCGCTCGGGAGAAGTGGAAATTAGGAAAAATCCTTGAACATCGAAACGGCCATGACCTGGTAGTTCATCGACTCGTAAAGTGCCCTGGCCACCGTATTGGGGCCAAAAACGTTGAGTCCCATTCGTAGGCCGCCGTGACTTTTCACGAACTCCTCGGCAGCCTGCATGGTTAGGCGTCCTAGACCTTGGCCACGAAAATCCTCATTCACCGCGATGTCGTAGATGTACCAATCCTTTGCCTGTGGATTTTTCTTGTCGGCCAGCCAGAGATTTCCTACGATCGTGCCGTCGTTGAGAACGTCAAAGAAGTATTGGCCTTCGGCCGGCTCATCGCCACTAAAAAGTAACTCCCGGTTGCGCTCAATATTTCTGTCGGCGTCCTCAGGAGTCGTGCCGGCGCCGAGCAGTTCCGAGCGATAGCCCGCCCACATCTCGACCAGCCACTCCTTTAAGACGGAAGAAGGTTTCTCGATGAGTTGTATCATCCGAACAATTTATATCCGACCCAATCCAATGACAACGTTCATCGAGAAGCTACGTTCCCGAAAGATCGAATCGGTACAGGACGTGTTGACGTTCATCCCACTGCGGAAGCAAGGGGTGATCAAAATCGCCCAAGTTGTCGTGCGTGAATCCCAGCTTTTCCATGACCCGTCGTGACCGAACGTTGCGAACCGTGGTGAAGCTGACCAGCTCTCCGCGGAACGGTCTCACGTTTTCGCTCGCCCACTCCATCACGCGACGGGCAGCCTCCGTCGCGTAACCGTTCCCCCAGGCCTCGAACGAGAGTCGCCACCCAATCTCGACGGATGGCCCGAACGGGGCTTCCCACGCGGGCGCCGACAATCCAACAAAACCAATGAACGATCCGGTCGCACGCTCTTCCACGGCCCAAAGCCCGAATCCCTGCCTCCACCCTGCGACAGCGCGATCGACGAATGCCTCCGATTCCTCTAACGTCAGCGGAACGGGGAAATGCTCCATGACACGACGATCCGAATTGATCATCGCAAAAGTGCTCCGGTCTTCATCGCGCCATTCACGTAGAATCAAGCGTTCAGTTTCGATGACCGGCACATCATGCACCAATCGATTATGCCTTACCCCTCAACGAGGAATTCGGAAATCGAGAAAGTGTACGGACCAACTAACCCCTATCACCGTGGGGCCGGATCAATTCACGATCAATAAAGCGAAGCCGTCGTAACCTTTGCTTCCGACGGTTTGCACGGCGGTACCCGACACTCGCTGGTCGCCCTTCACGGTGTCGAGAAAATTGCGGATGCCAATGACCCGATCATCCGGGTGGTGTGGATCAATGACGGCGCCTTCGCGAACGACGTTATCGGCCACGATCACCGTGCCCGGGCGAGAGAGCTGCAGGGCCAGCGTGAAGTACTCCGAATAGCCTTCTTTGTCGGCGTCGATGAACACGAAGTCAAAGGGTTCGGTCTCCTCGGCAATCATGGCGCGCAGGGTTTGCGCGGCCGGACCAGTCCGTATGTCAACCAACGATCCAACACCCGCTCGATCGACGTTGACGCGGGCCACCTCGGCGTGATGCTGATCCAACTCCAGCGAAATTAATCTTCCATCGGTGGGCAGCGACCGAGCGAGCCAAATGGTGCTGTACCCTCCGAGCGTGCCGATCTCCAAGATCCGGCGAGCGCCACGAATCTTGGCAATCAACTCCAATAGTTTCCCTTGATTGGGAGCGACGTTGATCTGGGGAAGACCCGCGGCGGTGCTGTCGGCGAGCGCGGCTTCCAATGCAGAATCCGAAGGTACGAGCATCGACACCAGGTAACCGTCGACATTGGTCCATAGTTCATTGTCCATCTGGAAAGTCTGGCAGAAACTCGCAGATATTACATTTTGAAGAGTTCGTCCTACTAATTGGCTTGCCGCTTAAGGGCGATATCTGCTGCGTTTAATCGCACTTCAGTGTTTCGCCGGATGGTTGGTCATGTGTGCCATCAACTTCTCGGACGTGGATGAGGCCGGTATCGTGCCGGCCTGAATGGTTCGCCGATACGGGTAGTGATGTTCATCGGTAAAGAACCGGAGATGGTGGCGCCGTGGTGGGGGTGGAGGAATTTTTCCTTTTCGACGTGGATGGGATCGAGTTCGGTTTTCACCCCGTCGACGAGCGCAACCCGATGGGCGCGAGCGCCGTGGTCCATCCCTCGGTGGCCGACTTCGAGCACACCCGTGTGCGATTACTCGCGCTGGGCTGCTCAATGCGACGCGGTCCACTGAAGATCGACGACTATCGACACATCTGTCGAATGACCGACCCCTTCGGCAACACGCTCGGGCTTGAGGGTCCACGAGTCGCTCGACCATCGCCCGCGGCCTTTTCTCGCGACCGGTCGGCCGAAGCGCCGGCTAGTCGCCCGTCTCGCCGTCGATCGCTTCACGAAGCAGATCAGCGTGCCCACAGTGTCGCGCGTACTCTTCGATCATGTGCACCACGATGAATCGGAGACTGAGGGGCCTGTCAGTGTTCACGCCGAGCGTATCGAGACTCTTACCGACGGCAAAAGCATTCGCCTGAGCCACGCACTCGAGGAGTTTCTTGGCGACGGACTCCCCGGGAGTGTCCGAAAGGTTGTCGAAGTCGGCGCCCACCATCTCGGGGTCGAACGCGTACGTCACCTCGACGCCGGCGAAGACGTGGCCGAACCACCAGACCTCCACATCGGACATGTGCCGAAGAATTCCCATCAAGGTGAGGTTGGACGGCGGGACCGAACGCGTCATCAATTGCTCGTCATTGAGTCCGGCGCACTTGATCAAGAGGGTCGCTCGATAGTACTCAAGCATCTCCCAAAGGGTGGCCGCCTCATTGCCCGCTGAGGGGGGCTCGGTGCGTTCCGGTCGTTCGATCGGGCTCATGACCACGACAGTACTCGCGCCGTCACGTCAACCTCAAGGTCCAATTGCATCTGGGACGCATCCGAACAACCCCTCGTTAGCAGTGTGCCAGGGGATTAGACACCAGCAACCTCGCGGGAGCTCGAGAGAGGACATAAATTAATCCCATGCCGATCACGCCCGATACCAAAGACTGGACCTGGGTCCTAGAGCGACCCTGCAACGAATGCGGATTCGACGGTGCCGACTACGCCAGGCAAGACCTTTCGACGCATATTCGTGCGAACGCCCGCGAATGGCAAAGCGAACTCTCCCGCGACGACGTGCGGATCCGACCAAACGAAGGGCGTTGGTCGGTGCTGGAATACGCGTGCCACGCCCGCGACGTCTATCGAATCTTCTTGGAGCGACTCATCTTGATGGAGACCGAAGTTGACCCCTTGTTCGCCAATTGGGATCAGGATGAAGCCGCGATCAACGATCATTACGAATTACAGGATCCGCAGATTGTGGCTCGCGAGTTGGCCACCGCAGCGGAGATTTTGGCGCAACGACTCGACGACGTCGACGAAGACGAATGGTCCCGAAGCGGCACCCGATCGAACGGCAGTCGCTTCACCATTGAGACCTTGGGGATCTACCTGCTCCATGACTCACTGCACCATCTCTGGGACGTGACGGCTCTCTAGTCACGCCCCATGTGCAATATTTGGTTTCGTAGGGCCGAACACCTTGGCCCGAGGGACTCTCTGATTGTCCCTCGTATCGTCCGAATCTTCGGCGTTAGCGCCGAGCGATGACGTCGGCGTGGACAATGATGAACAGTCCGTCGTCGTCGTCGGCCCAACGCAAAAAAGCATCGGCGATTTCGTCCAACTCATTTCGAGTGGTGAGACCGTATTCCAAACTTTGATTGGCGAACTCGCTCATCCGGACCCGGTCGGCCCACATGTGACCCCACCACGCCCGCTCGTCAGGCTGATAAAACGTCCACGTCGACGATGACACCTCCAATCCTTCAAAACCAGCTTCGCGTATCCAGGACGGCAAGTACCTTCCGGCATTGGCGTGAGCCTTATTCTCCGTCGTGAGTTGCTGGTAGATCTCCATCCACCGGTTCAAACACCGATCATCCGGCGCCCAGACAAATGCCCCGTAGTCACTGTCTCTGACGGCGAGGAGGCCGCCCACACGTAAAACCCGTTTCATCTCTCCTAGCGCCGCTACTGGATCAACCAAATGCTGCAGGACTTGGTGGGCGTACACGACGTCAAAACTGGCGTTGGCGTAGTTCAAGTCGTACACGTTGCCCACGTCAAAGACGACGTTCCCGGATTCACTGGTCTCTTGGATCTGACGGGCCGTCGCGATGACGTCGGGCGAAAGGTCTATTCCCACCGTCCGACCGGGAGCAACGCGTAGAGCAAGATCGGTGGTGATGGTGCCGGGACCACACCCCACGTCCAAAAGATCCTGACCAGAAGCGAGATGGTTCAGGAGAAAACCTGCCGAATTCTCGGCGGTGCGCCATTGATGACTGCGTAGCA
>Ga0182024_10018018_pt1 | contig 13186 bp, 11 predicted proteins | sample P32metaG_FD_120480 | JGI IMG/M metagenome (GOLD analysis project Ga0182024, IMG submission 120480) | Permafrost microbial communities from Stordalen Mire, Sweden - P3-2 metaG (Illumina Assembly) | ecosystem: Environmental > Terrestrial > Soil > Wetlands > Permafrost | place: Sweden: Stordalen...
GAATCGGTGCGCGCCAAGATCTCCCCATCCAGCGCCACCGCGGGAAGCTGAGCGAGCGCCAAGTCCAGCACCGTCAAGTGATCACCAGCGTTGTTGGCGCCGGCGTTGCCCGGTCGCAGAATCCCGGCCAGCACTTCACGACCACAGGTCGCCAGCAGGGGGTTGGACGCGTAGCCGCCCTTGTAATGCCCGGCCGCCCGCTCCTTCTCAGAATGCGAATCGACCGGTGTCGCGTCGAAATCCAGGATCACCCGCCGCGGCGCGCCGCCCGCCACCCACGCGCGTTCGCGGGCGATCGCCCGCGCCCGGCGGACGCGATCAAGCTCCGTCTGACCCATCGAGACCAGCACCCGCCGCGCAGTCGACACCGACGCGATCTCCCCAAACAACGACGCCTGACCCGCCAATGCCGCCAAGTCAGAGACACACCGCCCACCGTCGCCGAGCATCACCGCCAGATCACAAAACACCCCGCCGGGGTCATGAGCCGACCGCCGCTCCCGCGTGTCGGCCGGCGCGTCAGACAGACCACCAGTCAACCCCAGCCGCGCGGCCACCAAAGCCAACAACGCAGTCCCCGACCGAGACGACAGGCAACTACCGTCCGCCACCACATCTACCGTCTTGACCCTCGAACGTCCCATCACCTTCAAGGTGTGCCTCCTGAGCGGGGGGATCTACGATTCGCAACCGCGATCCTCCCTGCTCAGGCGGACGTTCCAACCGTCCCAGCACGCGACACCAAGACCGCTCCTAACGAATCGGGGCTAGGCCGACAGCCAAGCACTGGCGAAGTTGAAATTGTCGGCGATTCCGGCTGATGTTGTCTCTAGCCCCTTTACCCGTTTGGCGTAACCGTCGACGTAGTTCATGTCAGCGTAAATGACGTCGCCGTTGCGCGCGTGAATCTGCTCTTGAACGGCGTGCCATTTCTGCTCGGCCGTGGAGGGATCGGTGTCGCCCACGGCGTCGAACAACAATGCGTCGTACGAAGGATTGCCCCAGTGGGTCTCGTTGACCGGTGCCTTCGAAAACAGTTTGTCGAGATAAAGCGCAGTGAGCGACGGATACAGGTACCAGAAATCCTGCGTAAAGGTACGGTTGAGATAGTTGCTGGCCGGCGTGAAAAACGTCGACCCCGGGATCGATTGAAGCTTTATCGTGACCCCACCCTGCTTCGCCTGCTCCGCAAACAGCGTGGCACCGCCGTACATGCCGTCAATGACACTCTGCGAGGTCTGAAGCGCTAAGGTCAGGCTCTGCTGGCCGGCCGCCTTCAGCAGCGACTTTGCCTGTTCGACATCATGCGCGTAAGGCTCAATGTCGGAAGCAAAGTACGGGAGTCCTTTCTGAGGACAGTCGTTGCTCACCGAACCGTAACCATCGAAAGCAGAGGCGATAATCGCCGGACGATCGATCAGCATCTTCAGCGCCTGAATCACCCTCACGTCCGTGAACGGCGCCTGATCCACGCGACAGACAATGTTTTGGAAGCTGGAGCTCGATGCGTTTCCGATCCGCAAGCTGCCGGTGGACCCGTCCTCTTTCGCAAGGACATACGGCATCGAGGTGACCACATCGGCATTACCGCTAATGGCTGCATTGACACGCGAAGCGTCATCTGTGTAGGAAGAGTCGATGACCAGCGTGTCGACATATGGCTGGCCGGTGCGCCAGTAGTGTGCGTTTTTAGTGAACACGCTGCGTTGCCCGGGGGTAAACGATTTGTACACAAACGGCCCAGTGCCCACGGGCGAGTTCAGACGAGACCCGTCCTGGATCACATACGCGTTATAGAGCGCAGTGATCGTGCGGAATTCCGCCACGCCGCGGGTGAGTTTCACCTCGACGGTGAGGCGATCGCGCTTCCGAACGCCGTTGCTATCGAAGATGATTGCCGCTATAGGCTCTAGAAACGAGTGCTTTCCAAGCCACGACTTGATCGTATACACGACGTCATCGGCCGTGAATGGTTTCCCATCGTGCCACGTAACGCCGTCTAGGAGGTGCAACGTCCAGACCGTGGCATCGGCGTTGCTCTCGGCTGCTACGGCCAGGGCAGGCTCGTCACCGTAACCATTTGGACCGATCCTAAACAGGCTGTCGTGAAGGTTTTGCACGCGGGCAATGTCTGATGGAGCGTACGCCAGGGCCGGGCTGATCGTCTCGGCTTGCCCACCCGACAGAAACGCGGCCGTCAGTGTCCCGCCGTAAACAGGCTTGGTATGTACAGCTGCAGTGGTCGCAGGGCTGCTTCCGCTACCGCAGGCGGCAAGCCAGTTCGCGCTGGCCACGGTTAGCGCGCCGGCGGCTCCGGTCTTGATCAGCTGACGGCGATTTATGGCGATGTCATGCAGATGGTCAGACACGGTTTCGGTCCTTTCGGTTCATGATTCACCCCGGGTGAGGTCGGAAACTGCGCTGTCGAGGTGCCTCGTCATCGCTTCCAGGGCCTGAGGTTTCGTGCCACGTGCGATCGCCGTCAAGAGCGCCCGATGCTGGGCGGCTGTCTTCGGTGCCGATTGGTACGCAGGACCCAGCTGGAGTAGCGCGAGACGTATCTCGCCTTGGAGTGACTCGTAAATGCGCGTAAGTCTTGGATTTTTGATCGAGCTCACGAGCGCCATATGAAATGCGCAGTCGATATCAACCACGTCCGTCCACGCCACTTCCCCGGTCAGGCGCTCGAGCCGCCTGACCGTCTGCTCGGCCTTTGTCGGCGGCGACCCGCGATCGACGATCGTCGCCACGACCATTAGCTCGAGCGGTGCGCGCACGGAGTACAGATCGCGCACATCGTCGTGGGTGAGCTCCGGTACATGTGCGCTGCGGTTGGGCTCGCGGCGTAACACCTGGTCGGACACCAAGCGTTGGAGGGCTGCTCGCGCTGTGGGTCTCGCGACACCGTATGCCTCGGCGACGTCCATCTCCGCCAGGACCGCGCGCGGCGCGAACTCCCCCTTCAGAACGCGAGTGCGCAAGGACGCGACGAGCGCGTCGAGCGTCGAGACCGCGGCGAGCGCCTGAGCCGGAGCCACGACGCCGCGTTTCTCCCGGTGCGCACCGCGATCGGATCTCATGTCCGGCGAGCCGGAGGGCGCTGAGCTTTGGCGTTCCATTCAAAGCGTGAGGCTGACACCAGCTGCTCCGGATTGTTATACAATTATCATGCTATGTCAAGACTGGACCGGAGCGGGCGTGTGACGCGGCGCGGGCAATCGCTGGTAGTCCGCTGGTGATGCGCGGCTCGGCCGATGCTGCAGCCGCCGAACGTTTGACCTGCGGCGCCCTTGTAGTCAACAGCCTACGTAGCCATGGAGTCGACGTCGTCTTCGGGATCCCCGCGACGCACACGCTGGCGATCTACGACTACCTTTCACGATCGCCTATCCATCATGTGACACCGCGTCACGAGCAGGGTGCCGGATACGCGGCTGACGCTTACGCGCGAGCAACGGGCAAGCCCGGGGTCTGCATCGTGACGACCGGGCCCGCAATCATGAACCTTGCCGCGGCCGCCGGGACCGCCTACCACGATTCGATCCCGATTCTCCTTATATCGCCGGGCATGAGCACTCACCGCAACGGCCGCGACACGGGCTTCCTTCACGAGATGAAGAATCAGTCGACGGCGCTGGCAAACATCGTGGCCTGGAGTTGGCGCGTCGAATCGCTCACGGATGTCGGTCACGCGCTTGCGGCGGCATTCGAGCACTTCGCCACCCAGCGGCCACGACCGGTGCATGTGGAGATCCCGCTCGACATCTTGAACGCTGGCGAGGAGGTGGCTCCGCCGCCTACCTACCGCCCTCGACCGGCGCCGGCGCCCGACCGCGGCCAGATCGAGACGGCAGCCCGGCATCTGCTTGCGGCGCGCACTCCGGCGATGCTGATCGGGGGTGGAGCGGTCGACACCGCCGACGGCATCGTGGCATTGGCCGAACGTCTCGATGCCGTCGTCGTCACAACCTGCAACGGCAAGGGCGTCGTGCCCGAGGGTCATCCGCTAACGCTCGGGGCGGCACTGCGGCTGGAAGCGGCGCGCTCGGTGTTGTGCGAGAGCGACGTGGTACTGGCTATCGGAACAGAAATCGCGGAATCAGACCTATGGGTAGAGCAACTGGAGTTCTCAGGTGACCTGGTGCGAGTTGATATCGACGAGCAGCAGCTGCAGAAAAACGCGCACTCCTGCGCTCCAATCCTCGGCAGGGCCGACGCCGTCGCGCCGGAACTGCTCAGCTCTCTCGGAGCCGGGCCGCAACGCGTAGAGAAGCCGGGCGCCAGCCGCGCCGCCGCTGTGCGAAGGCTCTTGCTGGAGGCTCGTGAAGTAGACGGCGCGCCGTTTGCTGAGCTTCATCGTCAGCTTCGCGAGGTGCTCGCCGACGACGCGATCATTACGGGAGACAGCGCCCAGGTCAGCTACTACGGCACCGTGCACTACTTCCCGATGTCGCGCCCGCGACAGTTTCTTTACCCCACCGGCTTCGCCACGCTCGGGTACGGCCTGCCCGCCGCAGTTGGGGCGAAGATCGCCTTTCCCGATCGACAGGTTGTCTGCGTGATGGGCGACGGGGGCTTGATGTTCACCCTGAGCGAGTTCGCTACTGCGGTCGAGACCCGACTCGGGTTGCCGATCGTGGTCTACAACAACGGGGGCTATAAAGAGATCAAGGACGAGATGCTTGCTCGCGGATCCAGTCCGATCGGCGTGGATCTTCGTGCGCCGGACTTCATCGCGCTCGCCCGGGCATTCGGCGGACGTGGAGTCCGACTCGACGGGGTGAATGGTCTTTCGGAGGCGGTGCGCACGGCGCTCTCCGCAGACGTTCCGACGCTGATCGAGATCTTAGGATGAGCGTCCTCGGCGGCTCATCGAGGATGATGGTGGGCTGCCCGACCGAAGACCACTTGCGCGTCACACTGGGCAACTGGCAAGACGGACCATGGAACCGGTGGTCGTTCCAGCACACCCGCGAGGTGCTCCCGACCGCGCTCGTGCGCGCAGATTGCTCAGCCGCCACGGAACTCGAGCACGACCCCAGGATTGACATCGGTGCGGTCCAGCTACCGCAGAGCCGTAGACCTTCGTTGACGCTTGATCAGCACTTCGCCGATTCCTTCACCGATGGTGTCGCTGTGCTTCATGACCGATCTTTGGTCTACGAGCGGTATTTCGACGGGATGCGCAGCCACTCGCTGCATCTCTCGATGTCTGTGGCCAAGTCGATCACAGGTCTCGTGGTCGGGGCGATGGCCGCACGCGGGCTGATCGAGCCAAGCCGAGCGCTCACCGACTACCTGCCTGAGCTGAAGCGATCTGGCTTCGCGGGCGCCACCGTCCAGCAGCTGATGAATATGACGGCCTCGACCAGCTACTCGGACGACGGACCCACGTCCGAGCTTGTCAAGCTGGACATTGCATCTGGCTGGCGACCCCCCGCGGCCCATCAAGGCGCCGTGGGGATCCTCGACTTTGCAAAAGGGGTTCGACCGGGCCGATCCGCGCACGGGGGATCGTTTCGTTATGCCTCACTCAACACTGACTTGGTGGCAATCGCGGCTGAACGAGCAGGTCAGGCGAGGTTCGCCGAACTGCTGAGCGAGCTGCTGTGGAAGCCGATCGGCGCGGCGTCAGACGCCGAGATTGCGGTCGATCCTGCCGGTTCGGCGATCGCCAGCGGCGGGTTCTGTGCCACGCTGCACGACTTCGCCCGCCTCGGGCAAATGGTCCTTGACAATGGCGTCGTCGATGGACGGACCGTGGTGGCCGGGCCGTGGTTGGCGGAGTCGCGGCGGCCGGACGGCGTTCCGACCACGACCGCGACGGGCATAGGAGCGACCTATTGGAACTACTGGTGGCGCGTCGCTGGACGGATGTGCGGGCTGGGGATCCATGGCCAGGTGCTGGCGATCGACCATACGGCGCCAGCCGTAATCGTGATCTTGAGCTCCTGGCCCACACCGGAGAACGATGAGCGCCGTCGCGATCAGTGGAACGCGATCGAGGCAATCGCCACGACGCTCAGGAGCTGAGGACGGTCATGAGCCCCTCGGCTCGTGCACGTTGCCTGCTCTACGCCATCGACCTACGCAGCGCGTGAAGAGAAAGCATCTCGTGGCACGCGCTCGCAGCGAGCCAGGCAGTAATACCGGACGGATCGTAGGCCGGGGCGACCTCGACGCAATCGAAGCCGCGGAAGTCGATATCGGTCAGAGCTCGAAGATAGGCAAGCGCCTGTGCGCTCGTTGGACCACCCACCTCCGGCGTGCCGGTCCCAGGAGCAAAGGCTGGGTCGACGAAGTCGATGTCGAAGCTCAGGAACGCGGGGCGGTCCCCGACACGCGCACGTACGCGGTCGCCGTAGCTCTCGGGAGTCAGCTCTGCCATCTCAGGCCACGGGATGGCGTCATACCCGAGCTCTCCCGGCGCGCGTTCGTCAGCCTCGCCGTACAGCGTTCCGCGCAAGCCGGCCTGGACCGATGCGTGTGGATCGACGAGCTCCTCCTCCACGGCCCGTCTAAAGACCGTCCCGTGAAAATACCGCACCCCGTAGTACTGGTCCCACACGTCCGCGTGGGCGTCCAGATGGACCAGCGCCAACGGCCCGTGGATCGCCGCAGCCGCACGCAGCTCGGCCAGCACCATCGAGTGATCGCCGCCGAGACACAGCGGCCGGACACCGGCCTCGTGGACAGGACGCAAAAACCGCTCGATCCGACGCAGCGATTCCTCGTGGTAGCCGGGAACGGTCGGCGCGTCTCCATAGTCGATCAGGGACAGATGCTCCACCACATCCACAGCAAGATTCGGGTTATAGGGCCGCAGCAGGACGGACGCGCTGCGGATGGCCTCCGGGCCAAACCGTGCCCCGGACCTGAACGACACCGCGTCGTCTGTGGGGATGCCTATTACCGCGACGTCGACGTCCTCGAGGGTCTGCACATACGGCAGGCGCATGAATGTTCGCGGCCCGCTGAACCGCGGCATCTCCTGCGGATCGGGCGGGCCATAACGGGCCACGTCCTTACCGGCCCAGATAACCGTCGAGCATTGTATGACAACATATCACGAGAGCGGCCTTCTGGCCGGTATGTTCTCGGCAATCTAGATGCCTGAAGCCCGCGACCATGACAGCAGCGCCGTAACCGACGGACAGGCATCAGGATCTGTGCCGATGCCTGTGCTCGAGGTCACCAATCTGCAAGTGCACGCGCCGTCTGGGGATCCGATCCTCGAGGACGTTTCGTTTTCACTGCGTGCCGGTGAGGTGCTCGGCCTGGTGGGTGAGTCGGGTTCGGGAAAGACGACCACGGCGCTTGCTTTGCTCGGCTACACACAAGCCGGCGCTCGAATCGTCTCGGGCCGGATCTCGATCGGCGGCGAGCTCGTCGAGGCCAAGGTCGAGCCACTCGCGCGACGCGTGCGCGGGCGGCTGATCTCGTACGTCCCGCAGAACCCTGGGACCGCACTGAACCCATCGATGCGCATTGGCGACGCGATCGGTGCCATGGCCGAGACGCACCGACCAGATCGGCCATCGCCGTCTATCGGCGCAGCGCTAGCGGCCGTCGGCCTGCCGGACGCCCCGGACTTCCAGCGCCGTTATCCTCACCAGCTCTCCGGCGGGCAGCAGCAGCGCGTTTGCATCTCTGCTGCCATCGTGTGCGAGCCACCCGTGGTCGTCTTCGACGAGCCGACAACCGGGCTTGACGTCGTCACCCAGGCTCTGATTTTGGATGAGCTCATGCGATTGAGACGCGAACGCGAGATCGCGATGCTTTATGTCGCGCACGACCTGGCCGTCGTTGCGCAAATAGCTACTCGGATCGCTGTCATGTACGCGGGACGTATCGTCGAGGAGGGGCCAGCCAATCAAGTGCTACGACGACCGCGCCATCCTTACACCCGCGGCTTGCTGGCATCGATCCCGGACCACATCGAGCCGCGCATATTGGAACCGATGGCGGGTGTCGCGGTCGGGATCGGCGAGCGTCCCGCAGGCTGTTCATTCGCTCCTCGCTGTCCGATGCGGATCGATGCATGTGATCAAGCAGTTCCAATGCTGCGCGCGCTCGGCAACGGTCAGCTCGCACGCTGCGTGCGGGCCGAGGAGGTGACTACGCCCCCACAGCGTCTAATTGCCCTCGACCGGTCGGCGCCAGCGGAGGCCGCGGCAGCATTGTGCGTGTCCAACCTCCGTGCGGAGCATCGCAGTCGACGCGAAACAGTAGTTGCAGCCGACCAGGTCAGCTTTGAGATCGACAAAGGCCGCTGCCTCGCCCTCGTCGGCGAGTCGGGAAGCGGCAAGACAACAATTGCCCGGACGATCGTGGGCCTGCACGCGATCGCAGCCGGCGAGATCAGACTCGGCGATGAAAAGCTTGCCCCCCGCGCGCGACGGCGAACCAGAGACCAGCGTCGTCGGGTCCAGATCGTGTTTCAGAACCCAGGTGACGCCCTCAACCCGAGACAGAGCGTCGGCACGGCGATCGCACGGCCGGCGCGTGGCCTGCGAGGCCTGAGCGCAACCGACGCCGTCGCGGAGGTCAAACGATTGCTCGATCTTGTACGGCTGCCGCAACGACTGTTGGAGCGCTACCCAGCCGAGCTGTCTGGCGGTGAGCGGCAGCGGGTCGGGATCGCGCGAGCCTTGGCGGCAAACCCGGAGGTGGTCATTTGCGACGAGGTTACGTCCGCATTGGACGTATCGGTTCAGGCGGCAGTGCTCAAGCTACTCAGCGATCTCCGCCACGAGCTCGACCTGGCGCTGCTGTTCATCACCCACGATCTCGGCGTCGTTGCAGCCGTCGCCGATCGGGTGCTCGTTCTCGAGCATGGGCACGTCTGCGAAGCTGGGCCGACGGACGCCATTCTTCACCACGCCACAAACGACTACACGAAGCGACTGCTGGCCGCCGCGCCGAGCATTTCGCACGTACTCGAACATGGCCACTGATCAGTCAGCCAGCCGGGCGCGGTTGGCGACCCTAACGCAACGGTAGAGATGGGCACGGCCGCGCCACCAGTCGATCCCGTCATTCCGACGGCGCGTCGGCGCCGCTTTCGTGTGTTCGGTCGCAATCCGGTGGTTGGCTTCATCGTTCGGCGGGTGACAGCGGGACTCGCGACGCTCGTCGTCGCGTCGTTTCTGATCTTCGCGGCTGTTCAGGTGTTGCCGGGTGACGTCGCCTCGATAGTTCTCGGTCGCAACGCGACTCCCTCTCGGGTGGCTGCGCTGCAGGCCGACCTGCATCTCAATCGTCCGCTGATTCCTCGCTACCTCGTGTGGCTCGGCAACACGGCTACCGGGCATTTCGGTGACTCATCGGCCGCTCTAGCGCAGGGCAGCAAAGTTTCCGTCTGGCAGATCATCCACACGCCCTTGCGCAATAGCCTGGTGCTGGCCGTCATCACGATCCTGATCTTCGTTCCCCTCTGCTTGGCTTTGGGTGTTGCGGCTGCGCTGCGCGCAGGGCGTCGGACCGATCACGCAATTTCGCTCACCGCTCTCTCTTTGGGAGCGCTCCCGGAGTTCCTGGTTGGAACTCTGCTCATCGTGATCTTCTTTACGCAGTTGAAGCTGCTTCCGCCGATTTCTCCGATAACACCCGGTGAAACGCCATTCACGCATCCGAATGCACTGGTTCTGCCAGTTCTAACCCTGCTCTGTGCCAGCGTGGCGTTCGGCTCGAGGCTCGTGCGCGCATCGACGATCGAGGTTCTCCGCGAGGACTATGTCGCCATGGCTCGCCTGAACGGATATCCCGAGCGGCGCGTCATTCTTCGCTACGCGCTGCGCAACGCCCTGGCGCCTTCCGTACAGGTGTGTGCGCAGATGGTTCAGTACCTGATTGGCGGCATCATCATCACCGAGAGCGTGTTCAACTATCCGGGCATCGGCACTGCGGTCGTTCAAGCGGTCTCAATTCGTGACACTCAGGAGACGGCGGTGATCGCTGTGATCCTGGCGGCAATCTACATACTCGTAAATATCGTCGCCGACGTAGTCGTAGTTCTGCTCGTCCCCAAGCTGAGGACGCAAGTGTGAGGCATCGGACATTCCGGATTCCGGCGTTCGCTCAGACGACTTCTGGCGCCACCGGGTTGGCGCTTGCAGTGCTGATTCTCGCGGTGGCGCTGCTCGGCCCACTATTCGCGCCACACAGCATCGCGACGCCCATCGGGCCGCCCGGTCAGCCGCCTTCGGCAGCGGCACCGCTCGGCACTGACTTCCTGGGCCGCGACGTGCTCTCGCGCGTCCTTCACGGTGGCTTTTCGGTGGTCTGGATCGGCACCGTCGCGACCACGCTGGCCTACGCCGCGGGATCAGCGGTCGGTCTTATCGCGGGCTACACCCGCAATCTGATCGACCCGATCTTGATGCGAGCGGTCGACGTCCTGCTGGCATTCCCGGCGCTGCTGGTGCTGCTCCTACTCGTCAGCGGCCTAGGTCCGCACATCCCTGTGCTGATACTCGGCGTGGTGTTAGTACAGCTACCAGGCATTGCCCGCCTGATTCGCACCGCGACGCTCGAGACCTCCACGCGCGGGTATGTCGAGGCCGCCGTGGCCCGCGGTGAGTCCATGATGTCGGTCCTCGGCCGCGACATCGCTCCCAACATTGCCCCAGTCATGCTGGCGGACTTCGGCATCCGCTTCGGCTACTCGATCATCTTGGTCGCCAGCATGAACTATCTCGGACTCGGACTCGCACCGCCGACGGCTGACTGGGGATTGATGATCTCCGAGAACCGCTCGGTGATCGGCCTCAACATCTGGTCCGTGGTCGCGCCGGCAATCATGCTCGCCCTACTCACGATTGCCGTCAATCTGATCGCGGATGCGTACGTCCGTACGTCGGGGCGCTCGTTCACGCCGCGCGGCCGGGCACGCATCCTTCGCCAGACAGACGGCTAACACGCCGCCAGGTAGCTAGGCGGTCGCGATCCCTGAGCGATCGCTCGGGCGACAACGGCCAGCGCATCGCAGGGCTGGCTTACACGCGACTATTCCCTCGCGGGATCACTGGCTCGCCGCTCACCTCCTGCGGTGTTTGACAGCCTCTTGGTGGCTGCTATGTCGTTCCTGTGTCAAAGTTCTAGAACGCCGCACCCCACCTGCCTTCGGGTTGTCGGCGCCGCTGAGAAACTGACCCCCCTTCGCCGGTTGAGATTTGACCCCCCTGGATCGTGGCGGAGGCGTCCGGGGTGATGGCGAGCCTGGCTTGGTCGTGGTGATCGAGTCCGGGAGGAAGGGCGTGCTGGATGTGGAGCGCTGGGCGGAGTTGCGGCGGGAGCATTTCGTGCGGGGCGTGTCGATCAAGGAGTTGGTCAGGCGCACGGGGCTGGCGCGCAACACGGTGCGGGTGGCGTTGCGATCGGAGCAGCCGCCGGCGTTCGCGATCCCGGAGCGGCCGTCGAAGTTGGATCCGTTTCGGGATGAGATCTGCCGGCTGTTGAAGGAGGACCCGAAGCTTCCGGGTGTCCGGGTCCGGGAGCTGATTGAGCCGTTGGGGTTTGACGGTTCAAAGACGATCGTTGATGACTATCTGCGCGAGATCCGCCCGATCTTTTTGAAGCTGCGCACGCATCAGCGCACGGTGTATCGGCCGGGCGAGATCTGTCAGTGGGATCTGTGGGAGACCTCTGAGCCGGTGCCGGTCGGTCACGGCCAGGTCCGGCGCGCGTGGGTGGTGGTCTGCTGTTTGGGTTACTCGCGCGCGGGCGCCGGCGCGCTGGTGTTCAGCAAGGAGGCACCGGATGTGTTGTGGGGGATGGCCCGGTGCGTGTGGTCGATCGGCGCGCTGCCGCAGCTGATGGTGTGGGACCGCGAGGGGTGCTTGCACGCCGGTGGCGGTCGGCCGACTGTGGACTATGCGGGGTGGTGCGGGCGGCTGCCGGTCGGCTGGTATTTCTGTGAGCCGGCGGATCCTCAGGCCAAGGGATGTGTCGAGCGGCTGCAGGGCTACATGGAGACCAATTTTGAGCCCGGCCGGCGGTTCGCGAACCATCTCGACTTCCAGCTGCAGCTCGACGCGTGGTTTGAGAAGGCCAACTCGCGGACTCACAAGACGCTGCGGTGACGGCCGATCGACCGCCTGGTCGAGGAGCGCGAGGTGATGCGGCCGCTGCCCGGCGCAGAGCCTGACCTGGACCGTCGCTGGGTGCTGCGGGTGCCGCCCGACCCGCACGTCCGGTTTGACACCAACGACTACTCGCTGGACCCCAACCTCGTCGGGCGCCGCGTCGAGGTTCGCGTCAGCCAGCGCGAGATCATCGGTGTGGCGCTGAACACCGGCGAGCTCGCCTGCCGCCACGAAAGGGTGTTCGCCAAGAACCGGACGGTGACCGCGCTCGAGCACGCCCGAGCGCTGCGCGAGCGCCGCGGCGCGCCCGCCGTCGACGAACTGATCGTCGAGCAGCGGCCACTGTCGGTCTATGACCAGCTGATCGCATGAGCCACAGCGCCGAGCTGACCCATCTGTTCCGGGCGATGAAGGCCCCCGCGGCCGCTCGGGCGCTGCCCAAGCTCGCCGAGCGCGCCCGCGAGGAGGAATGGAGCTATGAGCGCTTCGCCGAGGCGCTGCTGTCGACCGAGGTGTCCTCGCGCGAGTCCTCCGGCGGACGACTGCGGATCCGCGCCGCCCGGTTCCCCGCCCACAAGACCTTGGAGGAGTTCGACTTCACCTTCCAGCGCAGCGTCAAAAAGCAGGTGATCGAGCACCTCGGCCAGCTCGACTTCCTGCACGCCCGCGAGAACGTGATCCTGCTCGGCCCGCCCGGGACCGGCAAGACCCATCTGAGCATCGCCCTGGGGATCCGCGCGTGCCTCGCCGGACAGCGCGTCCTGTTCCGCACCGCGACCGAATGGGTCGCCATCTTGGCCCGACGCTCAACGCCAAGGCCGCCTCGACGCCGAACTGGCCCGCCTGGAGCGCATCCCGTTGCTGGTCTGCGACGAAGTCGGCTACATCCCGTTTGACCCCCAAGCCGCGAGCTTGATGTTCATGCTCGTCTCCCGCCGCTACGAGCGCGCCTCGATGATCGTCACCTCCAACAAGCCGTTCTCCGCGTGGGGTGAGATCTTCGGCGACGACATGGCCGCCACCGCGATGGTCGACCGACTCATCCACCACGCCGAGATCCTCAGCCTCAAAGGCGACAGCTACCGCCTCAAAGACCGCGA
>Ga0182024_10018019_pt1 | contig 13185 bp, 9 predicted proteins | sample P32metaG_FD_120480 | JGI IMG/M metagenome (GOLD analysis project Ga0182024, IMG submission 120480) | Permafrost microbial communities from Stordalen Mire, Sweden - P3-2 metaG (Illumina Assembly) | ecosystem: Environmental > Terrestrial > Soil > Wetlands > Permafrost | place: Sweden: Stordalen...
CAAGAGCTGCGAGAGGGCAGCAGACGAAAACCCGCAGACGATCGACATGACGCACAAGAGTGGCCCCGACCTCACCGACGCTCAGCTGGGCGCGCCGCTCGCCTCGGGTCAGTTCCTGTCTGGATGCGGCCTCGCCGGGAGCGCGAACGCCGATCTTTGCGTAGCCGTGAAGCAGGGGCGACCCTTGGGGGTTTCGGTCAAGGTAACGCCGAAGAACAACCAGATCGCCGCGTGCATCGACCGCGCAACGCGGCGCGTAAAGTTTCCGGCAAGTGAGAAGCTCGACGTGGTGCACGAACACTTCTGAGAGGCACAGGCCGGTCGAGCGTTCGACGGCGTATGTTCCATCAGAACAGTTTCATCTGCCCAGTGCGGTTAGGTCTCTCGAAGGCACTCGTATTGGCCACATCGGACGGAGCGTCCGGATCCATCCAACTCGTCCGGAACCCAAGCTTTCGCGTGGTCGCTTCAAACAACGCGTGAACGGTGTCGGCATACGCACCGACTCCTCGACCGCGGACGCCGAAGCGCGCGTCGTAGAGCTTCCCGCCGCGCGTATCACGAATGCGGCGCATGACCTTTTCAGCCCGAAGGGGCATCGCGGTTCTCAGCCGCTCTTCGAACACCGAAGCCACCGAACCCGGCAATCGAAGCATCGTGAAACCCGCGTGCGTTGCTCCGGCGGAGCGCGCAGCCTCGAGGACTGGGAGAATGGCGCTCTCGTTCAGACCTGGAATGATGGGGGCGACATTGACGCCCACGGAAAGGCCCGCGTTCGCGAGGCGTTCGATCGTGCGCATCCTCCGCGCAGGCGTGGCGACATAGGGCTCGATCGCGCGCGCCTGATCGGGATCCCAAAACGGGATACTGAGGGTGATTCCCACGTTCGTCACGCGGCTGAGAGCCGTAAGGACGTCGATGTCCCGCTCGATCAGCGGACTTTTCGTGATGACGCCGACGGGCTGTTTGTACGTGACCGCAACCTCGAGGCACTTTCGCGTAAGGCAATAGGTCGCCTCGAGCGGCTGATAGCAGTCGGTGACGCCGCTGAAGACGATGAGCTCGCCCTTCCACGACGGCTTGTCGAGCGCGACGCGTAGGAGCGACGCGGCCTCGGGTTTGACGACGATCTTTCGATCGAAGTCGGTCCCTGCACCGAAGCTCAGGTACTCGTGCGACGGGCGGGCATAGCAGTACGCGCATCCGTGAAAACAACCACGGTACGGGTTGATGCTCCACGCGAAACCGAGATCGGGGCTGTCGTTCCTCGACAGAATGTTTCGAGTGTGATCTTCGAAGACTTGAAGCCGCTCGTGAGGAGCGAGAGACCGCGTTGGGTCTTCGGGATCGGGTGCGTCGATGTAGTCGACCTCGGTGAGCGCCCACGGGTTCGGGGGATTGGCGATCGGCAGGAGTCGCACGAACTCGACAATACCGCACGGACGTTCAGGCAGCGAGCCCGGATTCTTTCCCTCCTCGTGAGAGGGCGGTCGCGCTAGAACCGCGCCCAACATGTCGACTCTTGTGCGTTTTCCGACGGGCTTCGTCTGGGGGTGCGCCACCTCCGCCTATCAGATCGAAGGAGCGACAAGCGAAGACGGACGCGGGGAGTCCATCTGGGACCGATTTGCGAAGACACAGTCTGCGCGCATTAAGGACGGCTCCAACGGAGATGTCGCCTGCGACCACTATCACCGGTGGCGCGAAGACATCGCGCTCATGAAGCAGCTTGGGATGGCGGCATACCGCTTCTCGGTCGCGTGGCCGCGAATTTTACCTAAGGGTCGCGCTACAGCCGGCGGCATCAACGCGCGAGGTCTCGACTTCTACTCCCGGCTCGTGGACGAACTCCTGCGCCAGGGCATTACGCCGTATCTGACGCTGTATCACTGGGACCTTCCGCAGGTCCTTCAGGACGAAGGCGGCTGGGCAAATCGGGCCACCGCCGAAGCCTTCGTGGAATACGCCGACGTCGTGAGCCGACACCTCGGCGACCGGGTAAAATATTGGATCACGCACAACGAACCGTGGTGCTCGGGCCTGCTTTCTCATCAGAAAGGCATTCACGCCCCCGGCGTTCGCGATTGGCCGGTCGCCCTTGCTGCCTGCCATCACCTCCTCCTTTCGCACGGCTGGACGGTGCCTGTCGTTCGCCAAAACTGCCGGGACGGTGAGGTTGGGATCACCCTGAACCTTTCGCCCGTCATGCCTGCGTCTCCGAGTCCTGAAGACGCCGAGGCGTGCCGACACCACGACGGCTGGATGAATCGCTGGTTTCTCGAGCCGCTGTTTCGAGCGGCATACCCCGCCGACATGGTGAGGGACTACACAGCGCTCGGCTACCTTCCCAAGGCCGGACCGTCGTTCCTTCAGCCGGACGACCTTCACGATATCGCAGTGCAGACAGATTTCTTCGGGATCAACTACTACAACCGCTTTGTCACTCGCAGCGACAAGATCGCGGAGAAGGACAACCTTCCGCGGACGATCCTCCCCGCCGGACCCGGAGAATGCACCGACTTTGGTTGGGAGGTTTACCCTGACGGAATGTTCCAGGTCCTCATGCGAGTACACCTCGAGTACCGCCCACGGAAGATCCTAATCACAGAGAACGGTGCCGCCTATTCACGGGAACCCGATGCTGCTGGACGGGTGGCCGATGACAAGCGCGTACGATACTTCCGCGATCATCTCGCGTCTGCGCACCGTGCGATCCAGGCAGGCGCTCCCGTCGCCGGCTACTTCGCGTGGTCGTTGCTCGACAACTATGAGTGGGAGCAGGGCTACACGCAGCGGTTCGGCCTAACCTGGGTCGACTACGCAACTCAACGGCGAATCCCAAAGGACAGCGCACTCTTCTATCGCGACGTCATCGAAGAGAATGCGGTGTCGGTCGAGTAAGCTGACTGGATTTTGCGAAGCTACTCGGCCGCAAAACGCCGGCTGCGAAGGCAAGCAAGTCGGCGCTCCCTACAGACGCGACCACGTTTGGGGGAAGCTTTCGCAAGTACCATCGGACCGTCCAAGATATCGACGCGCCGGGTTGGATCACTGTGTAAGGCCCCTGGACTTCGACCTCGACATAACGGTTGTTCGCGTAGACTTCGACCTCAGCTTCGCCCGGAGCCCGCAACTCAGGCACCACTTCCGCGAAACTCTTTACGTAAAGAAGCCCGTGGGCCGTGTGCGCCACGTATCCTTGCGTCCCAGCAGCAAACGACTTCAGTCCCACGTCGTCCAGTTGATTCGGATCGTGCGCGAACCAGGTTCCCGCACCGCGACGCTCCATCCGGAGGGGTCCGCTCGACAGCGAGCCCGTTGGAAAGAACGTCAACCCGCGAGAATGGACCCGTGACACTTCCCATGGCGCATACCTCTTCCGCGCCTTGCTGAGGTTGTGGATCGTGTACTTGAGAACGATGGCTCCCCGCAACCGATCGGGCGAGAACTGCTTCGTTACGCGAACGCCCAGAGCGGCGTTGGGGGCACTCGTGAGTGTCAGGGCGTCTCCGTCCGCACGCAGAGAATAGGGGGCCTGGTCGACCTCCGCGGGAGGCGGCCAACCCCAGTCACTCTGCGGACTCGTCCAGAAAGTCGATCCGTAACTATTCGCATCTACATCGGGGCCCGAAAGCACGTTGACCCCACCGAGACTGAAGGACGTCACTCGCCCACCAACGTCCGGATCGACCTCGAAGCGCAGGTCTTCAAGCTCGATCGCGTGTCTCGAGTGTCGGGGAGCTACAGTCACTAGACCTCGCAATCGACCACGACGTGGGCCCCTGGGGAAGCGAACGGGACAAGGTCTCCTTCGATGGCATTGCCGTCCACCTTCAGCTTCGACGGCAACGCGCCGGCTCCAGTGTTCTTCACCCGAACCTCGTACTCGGCCCCACGCCACTTGCGCGTGACTGTAAACGAGGGAATCTCCGCGGAAATAACGGGATGCACCCGCAGCCCCTCATAGTCCGGGCGAATCCCCAATAGGTGCTGCGACAGCGCCACGAAGTTCCAAGCCGCCGTCCCCGTAAGCCACGAGTTCTTTGCCTCACCGTGTCGTGGCGCGTCTTTTCCGGCAATCATCTGTGCGTACACGTACGGCTCCAGCCGGTGAACCTCGCTGATCTCTTCCAGATACGCCGGAGCAATCTTCTTCCAGTATTCGAACGCGCGCTCGCCGCGTCCGAGAACAGTCTCCGCGATGACTACCCAAGGGTTGTTGTGGCAAAAAATGCCGCCATTCTCCTTGTAGCCGGGCGGGTACGACGAGACCTCTCCGAGTTCGACGTGATAACGCGTGTACGCCGGGCTATTGAGGACAATGCCGTACTTGGTGTCGAGCAACTCCTTCGTCGAATCAAGCGCTTTCTTTGCCTGACCGGTGTCTTTACCTATACCGGCCATGACGCAGAAGCCCTGCGGCTCGATGAAGATCTTCCCCTCTTCACACTCCTTGCTTCCCACCTTGTGGCCGAAGAAATCGTAGGCGCGTAGGAACCACTCGCCGTCCCAGCCCTCTTTCAGGACGACTTGCTCCATCTTGGCGGCGTCTTCGCGCGCGCGCTTCGCCTCATCGGCTCGACCCATCCGCTCGGCAAGGTATGCGTAGTCGGGGGCCACGCCCACGAACATGCCAGCGATGAAGATCGACTCCGCGGTACGCCCGGTTCGATTCCCTGTCGTCTGAAACGACTCGTCGGGAGTCTCCGAGAAGCAATTCAGGTTGAGGCAGTCGTTCCAGTCGGCGCGCCCGATGAGAGGAAGGCCGTGGGGGCCGAGATTCTGCGTTACATGATGAAAGGATCGTTCGAGGTGCTCGAAAAGCGTCGCGACGTTCTTCGGATCGTTGTCGAACGGGACGAGCTCTTTCAGAATATCGAAATCGCCGGTCTCCTTGATGTACGCAGCGACCCCGAAGATCAGCCAAAGCGGATCGTCGTTGAAGCCACTTCCGACGTCATTGTTCCCGCGCTTGGTGAGTGGCTGGTACTGATGATAGGCGCTGCCGTCCGCGAATTGCGTAGACGCAATGTCGATGATGCGCTCTCGGGCGCGCGCAGGCACGAGGTGAACGAACCCGAGCAGGTCCTGATTCGAGTCGCGGAAACCCATTCCACGACCAATGCCGGTCTCGAAGTACGAGGCCGATCTCGACATGTTGAACGTCACCATGCACTGGTAGGGGTTCCAGATATTCGCCATTCGGTTCAACTTCTCGTCCGGCGAATCGACCTGATAGTTCGAGAGCAGCTGCGTCCAATGATTGCGCAACTTCTCGAGCGCGGTGTCCGCTTGCGCCGACGTCGAGAATTGATCGATGAGCGCGCGAGCCCGCGTTTTGTTGATGATTCCAGGTCGCTCCCATTTCTCGGGAACTGGATTTTCGACGTAGCCCAACACGAAGACAAACGTCTTCTCATCACCGGGCTTGAGAGAAACCTCCAAGCAATGCGAAGCAACGGGCGCCCATCCGCTTGCCACCGAGTTCCCAGGTTCTCCGTTCGCTACGACCGCGGGCTCGTGCATCCCGTTGTAGAGGCCAAGGAACGTCTCTCGATCGGTATCGAAGCCGAAAACAGGTGCATTCACATTGTAGAATGCGAAGTGATCGCGTCGCTCCCGGTATTCCGTCTTGTGGTAGATCGTGCTGCCAACGATTTCGACCTCCCCGGTACTGAAATTGCGTTGGTAGTTGGTCATGTCGTCGTACGCGTTCCACAGACAGAACTCGAGGTAGGAAAAGAGCTTGACCGTCTTCGCCACCTTCCCCGTGTTCTTGACGACGACGCGATGAACCTCCGCGGTGTGGCCGAGCGGGACGAAGAAGGTCGTCTCCACGCGTATGCCGTTACGCTCTCCCGCGATGGTCGTGTAGCCAAGACCGTGCCGACACTCGAAGAAATCGAGTTCGCGCTTAACCGGCATGTACGAGGGAGACCAATAGTCCGCCCCGTCACGTACATAAAAGTAGCGTCCTCCAACGTCCGTCGGCGCGTTGTTGTAGCGGTACCGCGTGAGGCGGCGAAGACGTGCATCGCGATAGAAGCAGTATCCGCCGGCCTGGTGCGAGATCAGGCCGAAGAAATTGTCGCTGCCAAGGTAATTAATCCACGGATACGGGGTCCGCGGCGTGGTGATCACGTACTCGCGGCGGGCATCATCGAAGTGGCCGAATCGCATTAGGGTGTCTCCACGCGGACATCAAAGGGGGTCTAGAAGCGCCGCTTCATAACGACGGAGGCGGATTTCCTTTTGAGCGGCTCATTGCCCTGGGCAGGGACCCCAACGAACAAAGCATGAACACGTGGTCCAAGGTGGGCGACTCGATGGCCATAGTCGCCTCAACCCCCCCACCGCGGCACAGAAAAAAAAGGGCGTTGTGGTCGTGTCTGCGATCGTTCGTCGCTCGGCACAAAGGTGGCTTTCCTCACGAAGGAGATGTGGGGTCCGAGAGTAGGTCGCCGGCTGGGGGCGAGCGAGTCGTGCACCGGAGCCCGCCCCTCAAGAGGAGCGCGCAGGCGTGGGTGTCCCTATACCACAAGAAGCGCGGCGCCCCCACCTCTGTTGTCACAATTCCAGCGGTTCGCGATGAACGGCCGGCCGAGCAGAACCCCCGTGGAAGGGGCCGAGTACTCGCATATACATTTGATTTTACAAGTCTTTGCGGATCCATGGCACGCGGGTACCCTCAAGAGCACCGTCCTGACGAACTCACGCCCCGCCCCGCGCGCTGAGGACTTCGACAGTGAACGTGCGGGCGAGCCTGCCTCCGCGGTATTGCTTCAGCTCGCGCCTATCGACGGACACCCGATCGGGAAAGAGCGTCTGCCCGTCGATGGGGAAACGGGAATCCGTGACGTAGATGAGGAGTGGCGCGCGTTCCCAACGCTTTCGTGGGTTCCAATACGCAAAGTCCGCCTCTTCTGCCCCGGTACACGCGACCGGCAGCTCGCCCCGGAGGATCGCCTCCATCTGGGCGCAGATGACCCAGCGGGGCCCGACGACTACGAGTTCGCCCGGGTCGGGAGCTTCTTGCCGATGCCCGCGAGCAACCTCTCGAATGGCGGCCATCGCTTCGGGCCAGCCATAGAGCTCGTTGGCTAAATCGAGCCTGGCCTCATACATCGATGGGGGCACGAGAGAGAGGAGCCGAGGCTCGAGCACCCAGGCATACACCGCGACGGACACGATGCCGGCAAGCAGGACGGCGGGTGTCCCGAGGCGCCGCCACCGGTGAGTCTTGGCTGCGCTCGTGGGGCGCGCGTAATGCAAGGGCAGCGCCAGAAGCGCGGGGGCGACCCAGTGCGGTTCGGCAACACGGCTCCACACGCACAACGGCACTAGCCCCGCGAGCGGCACTACGACTGCATTGGCGAGAAGCGTCGCGACAATGTCGAACTTCCGCGACCTCCAAAGATCCCATCCGACAAGAGCCGCGACGATCGCGAGCAGCGGCGAGAGATACACCAGCTGTCCACCGACGAGCCCTCCGAGGTTGCGCAGAGATACGCCCGCCGCACCTTGCGTGGCCACCAGACGGTGGCGGAGCATTTGCCACCCCGTCTGTGCCTCGTACGCGCACGCGGGAAAACCGACGACGGCGCCTAGGACGAGCCCTAGCCACGGCCATACTGTGCGCGCGTGGTGTCGCGCCGCTCGAGCCCCGTACGTGAGCGCCAACGCAACCATCAACGCCCCGGCGCTCACTTTCGCCGCAAATCCAATTCCCGCGACCAACCCTGCAAGCAGAAGGCAGGCAGCGGCGCACACGCTCGAGGGGGACGCGAGCAGGCCCGCGCACGCGAATCCGAGCGACGCAGTCCACGCGGGGAAAAGGAGAAGGTCCGGGGTCATCGCGAAGAGCCCGACGGCGACCTCGGGTGCAACCGCCACCGCCAGCCCCGCGACGAGAGCCGGCGCCCACTTCGCGCGTGCTGCCCTCGCCGCAAAGACCGTAGTCCACGGCGCGACGGTGGCCAAAACCGCGGTGACCTGGTGCGCGCGTGCAGGCGTCGGTGGACCCCCATGGCCTATGGCACGCGCGAAGACTCCGACCAACCCGGGATGGTCGAGGTACGCGGGTTGCGGGTGGAGCGCATACGAAGCATAGAGAGCTTCGCTGTCTCCGAACCCGACCGTGCGCGCGGCGTGGAGGCGAATCGCGAGAGCGAGAGCCGACGCCCCCACGAGCGTCGCCGCCCCCATGAGGGTTGCCCGCGTCACTACGGTGCGTCCGCGAATGTACCGCCGCGCGTTCGCGACGACGGAATTGAAAAAGACGGCTCTTGAAGCCACGGCCGAAGCATTCGGGCCACGGTTCTCGAAGGGCTCCGCCCTGAACCGAGAAGCGCCTCTACTTCGTCGCACGCGAGAACGAACTCACGTCTTCTATCCAACGCGCCGCGCAACGCCCGAGTGAGCGCCGCAGCCGTTGCTTTGCGCTGGAGAAGCTCCGTGAAAGCGTTGCGACCGAGGAGCACGTTGGGTAACGCGACGTACGGAGTGTGGAGGAGGGCCCGCGCCAGAAGCTCCGTCACAAGCCCGACGCGGTAAGCCACGACGGGGACCGCACGGGCGAGCGCCGCTTCCAGTGCGGCCGTGCCGGAGGCGCAAAGTGCTGCATCGAACGCGCGAAGCACGCGTCCAGCACCCTGCTGCGCGTCCACGTCGAACACCCCCACGCGCGCCCCGCGGGCCTTCGCGACGACGTACCGCCGTGTGTCGTCATCGAGGCTCGGCGCGATCAGCACCCGCCCGTCGATGCTCGCCCGATCGCTACGTGCACGTTCGTAAGCGTCGAGCATCGGCGAAAGCAAACGCCGTACTTCATGCGGACGGCTTCCAGGCAGAATCGCGACCGCCGCCGACCGCGCGGTCAGGCCGAGCAGGTTACGCGCGCTCTCTCTCGAGAGCGCGTCGATCTCGAGAGCAGGATGGCCGACGTAATGAGCGTCCACGCCACGCGCCCGCCAGAGGGGCTCCTCGAAAGGAAGAACGACGGCCATCCTGTCGACCCCAGGACGAATCGACTCGGTCCGCGCCTTCCGCCACGCCCAGACTTGAGGAGCGCCATACCAGAGGACGCGGACACCCTGGGCATGCAGGCGGGCAGCGATGCGGGCATTGAACTCCGTGTAGTTCACGAGCAAGGCTGCGCACACCGTACGCCGACGCGCAGCCCGGAGAAGGATACGCTGGGCCTTTGCGATGGCCCGCACTCGCGCAACGACCGCGCCAACCCCCATCGCCGTCATCCGTCGTAGGTCCGCGAGCAGCGTCACGCCCGCCTCTTCGAGCGCTGCGCCCCCGAGGCCGAAGACGCGGACGTGCGGCGACTCCCGAGCGAGTGCATGCACGACGGCGGCCGCAGCGCGATCTCCCGACGCTTCTCCAGCCGCAACAAGCAGCTCGACAGTCATCCAGCGGTCCCGCGTTTCTTACCAGCGAACGAGCGCACAACCCCAATGGAGCCCGGCACCGAGGGCGAGCATCATGTTGAGCTCTCCCTTCTTCAGCTTGCCGGCGCGCGTAAGCTCGTCCACGAGAATGGGGATCGTCGCGGCGCTCGTGTTGCCGAAGCGATCGATGTTCATCGGCATTTTCTCTACGGGTACCTTGAGCTTGTCTCGGACGAACTCGTTGATGCGCTGATTGGCCTGGTGGGCCAGAAACCAATCGACCTGGTCGACCGTGACCTTGGCCTCTTCGCAGAGCGCGCGCGCACACTCGGGGAGCTTCGTCACCGCGAATTTGAAGAGCTCCTTGCCTTCCATCCTCGGAATGTAAGCCTGCTCGTCGAACATGTTCGGCTTCCAATACGGTCGCGTGCGGAACCCTCCGCCGGGAACGTAGAGAAGCTCCGCGGAACGTCCGTCGGTATGGACCTTGAGTCCGCGCAGACCCGCATCTCGGTCGGTTGCCCGAAAAAGAAGCGCGCCCGCGCCGTCGCCGAAGAGAACCGCGAGTGCGCGATGTTTGTTCGCCCGCTCGCGCGCCTCCGGCGTGACCGGCGCGTGGCCCGGAACTCCTGCAAGGGCGTCCCAATTCTCCCAGGGCATAAATCCGGCATGGGCCTCTGCCCCGACGAAAAGAATGGTCTTGGCTGCGCCGCTCTTGATCAGTGCATCGACAATCTGGAGCCCGAAGATCATCGCCCCGCACTGCTGGCGGATGTCCAGCGCAGGAACCCCCTCGAGCCCGAGCTTGGCTCCCAGAAGAGCGCCCGGACCCGGGAAAATGAAGTCCGGCGTCATCGTCGCGAAGACGATGTAGTCGATCTGCTTCGGCGCGATGCCCGCCATCTCGATGGCGCGCTTGGCCGCCTCGGTGCCCAAATCGCTCGCGCCGACGCCCTCGGGAGCAAAATGACGCTGGCGGATGCCGGAACGCTGGAAGATCCATTCGTCCGACGTATCCATGACGCGGGTTAGGTCGTGGTTCGTAAATGGCTTGCCGGGCACATAATGCCCGGTCCCGATGATCTCGAATCCCATCATGATGAATGCAGGCATGCCTCCGGGCACGCGAAGAACTTCAGCTTCGGCATAGTTTGGGTGCGAAGGAAGGGCGAGTCACGTTTTCGTCAGCACGAGGAGCGCTAGAGTCCCCTCGCTTTTATCTTTAGCTCGGCATCTCGGTGCGCTTCGGCGCGACGCGTCAAGCGCGTCAAGCGCGTCAAGCGCGTCAAGGCAGACGCAACAGCTCGCGCGATGAAGAATTCAGGGTCTTCACGGCCTTACCGCCCTTCCCTCTTCGGGCGATCTCCTTCTCCGCTCCTTGCCGTTGGCGCGACCAAGACCGAGCACGGTAAGCGTTTCGTCCGAGCGTCGCATCGTAATGACATCGCCGACGGTGACTGGATGAGCGATGTGATGCCCGTCGAGGAACAGCTTCGCGTGACGCATCTTGTTCAGAATGACGAGAGCACCCTCCTCGTCGATGGTCCCTCGAAAGAGCGCAAGGCGATCGCCCCGCGGGGTGTAGGGCTCTCTTACGACGTACTGAACTTTGCGCGAGGTGAGCGGGAGGACGAGGCCGCCCGCGCTCCTCTGCGCTGCGGTGGACCCGGCAGCAGGACCGACCCAGAGGCCGCTCGACTTCTGCTCCTCTTCTTCGAAATGTCCATCGCCGTGCGTGACACGCAAGATGTAGCGCGACGTAGCCGCCGGAATTTCATGGCAGAAAAGTGCGTCGTTCAGCACGCGTTTGTGAAAGCATGTACCGTTCACATCGACGCGCATTCGGCTAAGAACGGTACCCTTCATCGTCCCCTGGAGCGCCTCCGAGAGACACTCTCTCGCCGTCTCTTTCCGAGCCGCACAGAAGAACCCCACGGAGTGTGCGGGGGCGCTGTTGATGCCGAGCACGGGAACGTCTGGGCCCACTCGATGCGAAGCCGCGAGGAGCGTGCCGTCTCCTCCCACAGTCACGACGAGGTCGAACTTTCCGTCCACCTTGCTGTGAGCGCCGTCGACAATCTTGGCCTCGACCCGCAGCTCCTTCAGTACACGTTCGACCTCGGCTCGCGTCGCTTCGTGGTCCTCGTGCGAGCGGCGGAGACGGCGAACCGTCGGATCGCCGCGCGCCAAGAGACTCTCGATGCGGGTGTCCTTGTCCTCCAGCACGAGCGTTCTGTACGAGGTGCGCTTGCAGAGGACCAAGACGTGCGGTGCGCTCACGAGAAAGCCTCCGCGAGGCGCCGGAGCACAAGCTCGGTCTTTGCGTCCGTAATCGCTCCACGTCGACAATGCTCGAGCGCATCCTCGAGAGAGACGTCAACGACAAACGCGTCTTCCTCGAGGACGGAACCGTCCTCCGTCGGCGTCCCTCGATCGCGAGGGTCCACTTCCACATGAAAGAAGTAGTGAATTTCGGCGATGAGACCGGGCGCGGGAAAGACTGGGGGGCCGATGGCCGAAAGATCTTCGGGATCCACGCAAAAACCGAGCTCCTCTCGCAACTCCCTCGCGGCCGCCTGTGAAGGTGTTTCGTTCTCGTCGATCAGCCCCGCCGGCAGCTCCCAAAGTGCCCCATCGTGCAAAGGGGGAACCCCACGAAGCGCGAGCGCCGGTCGAACCGCCGATCGCAAGAACACCCGCCGAACCCCACCTTCTAGGTAGTGCGCAGCCATGACCACGGCGTCGAGAGAAGCCCGCGTCGCCACGTCATAGGAGAACGGTAAGCTTGCTCGTCCATCCGGTCGGATAGCGACGAGGTCGACGCGGCACAGATTCACGAAACCGCCCAGCGCTCCGCTCTCGCGCGTGCGGTCACGCTCGACGTGAACCGACACGCGCGGCAGAGCGGGGAGGTCGGGCGGCGGGGATCGACGGGAAGACAAGCTCACCCTTCTTCGGCGTTCGAGAAGGTTAGCGCAGCGCGTCCCAACTTGGCCACCAGGTCTGTACACCAGTGTCGCACGTCTTCGAACCGGCCAGGGCGCCGACGGAAGGTAACTTCGTCCATGTAAAGCCGCCGTGCCAGCTCCACTTGGACAACATGAACCCCCTCTGCCGGGCGGCCATAGTGCTGCGTGGTGAACCCCCCCTTGTAAGGATCGTCGTGGGCGACCGAGAAGTGGGCTTCGCGAGCGTGCGAATCCACGAGGTCGATGAAACGCGCGTCCGCGCTCGAGCGCCCGAGGGTGCCAGGAACGACGTCGGCGCGAGCATTCGCACGGTCGGCGTGGGACGCCCGTCCGAGGCTGGGCATGGAGTGGGCGGCAAGAACGACGGCGCAGCCAAAGCGCGTCCTCTTCTGCTCGATGAGTTCTACGAGTCGAGCATGATACGGGCGGTACACCTCGCGAAGACGCTCTTCGAACGCCTCGCGCCGGAGTGGGGCGGCAAGTGCACGGTCCCCCTCGCCCGTATTGCGCCAAATGACGCCACGTGGCGAATGCACCTCCGGCCCCCCGACTACCGACTGAGCGTCGATATCGTTCTCCGCTCGGTTCAGGTCGACGACGTAGCGAGATGTCCGTGCGACGAGCAAAGTAGCGCCTTCGAGATGCGCCGTCCGATAGAGCTCGTCGACGTAAAGATCCGCATCTTTTCCAATGGCGCGCGCCGAAGCGAGAAGATTCGGCAGAAAGTGCGCAGGAACGTGGAGTCCCGCATGCGGGATCTCGACGATGAGCGGGGTCTCTGTCGCCTCGGGCGCCTCGGGCGCCTCGGGCGCCTCGGG
>Ga0182024_10018020_pt1 | contig 13185 bp, 11 predicted proteins | sample P32metaG_FD_120480 | JGI IMG/M metagenome (GOLD analysis project Ga0182024, IMG submission 120480) | Permafrost microbial communities from Stordalen Mire, Sweden - P3-2 metaG (Illumina Assembly) | ecosystem: Environmental > Terrestrial > Soil > Wetlands > Permafrost | place: Sweden: Stordalen...
GCTTCGAGGGTTCCGGCCGACCCGCCGTGGTTCGGCCGCTTTCGTGTGTGTTCCGGAGTACCGCGTGCCGACGATTTCCCAGCTGGTCCGTAAGGGCCGCGAAAAGCAGCAGAAAAAGGTGAAAACCCCGGCCTTCCGCGTCGTCTCGACGGGGCCGAAGCCGGGTCACCCCGATCTGCCCAATCGCACCTTCGAGGTGCCCGGTAACCCGCAGCGCCGCGGCGTCTGCACGCAAGTCAAGACGATCACGCCCAAGAAGCCGAACTCGGCCCTGCGCAAAGTTGCCCGCGTCCGCCTCACCAATGGTGAGGAGGTCACGGCCTACATCCCCGGCATCGGGCACAATCTGCAGGAGCATTCGGTGGTCCTTATCCGCGGCGGGCGCGTCAAGGATCTGCCCGGCGTCCGCTACCACATCATCCGCGGAACGCTCGATACCTCGGGCGCCGCAAACCGCAAGCAAGGGCGCTCGAAATACGGCGCCAAGCGCAACCAGAAGAAGAAGTAAGGAACCCCGCAATCCATGCCGCGTAAGGGCCCGGTCCCGAAACGACCGATCCTCCCCGACCCGAAGTTCGGATCGAAAGTACTCGCACGCTTCATCAACAAGGTGATGCTGCGCGGGAAGAAGTCGGTCGCCGAGCTGATCACGTACGACGCGCTGGAAGTCATCGCGACGCGGACCGGCCGCGACCCGATGGATATTTTCACGCAAGCGCTCGGCAACGCGATGCCGCTGGTCGAGGTGCGCCCCCGGCGCGTCGGCGGTGCGACCTACCAGGTGCCGATGGAAGTCCGTCCCGACCGCCGTCAGGCGATGGCGATGCGCTGGCTGATCGGTTACGCGCGCCAGCGGCCCGGAAAGTCGATGACGGAGAAGCTCGCGAACGAGCTGATGGATGCGGCCAACAACCAGGGCCAGTCGATCAAGAAGCGCGAGGACACGCACAAAATGGCGGAAGCCAACAAGGCCTTCGCTCACTACCGCTGGTGATCGGCAACTCCGTACTTCATCATGCCACTCAAGCGCGACTATCCGCTCGAACACACCCGTAACATCGGGATCGCTGCCCATATCGACGCCGGCAAAACGACGGCGACGGAGCGGATTCTTTTCTATACCGGCCGCACCCACAAGATCGGCGAAGTGCATGACGGCGCTGCCACCATGGACTGGATGGTCCAGGAGCAGGAGCGCGGCATCACGATCACGTCGGCCGCGACGGCCTGCACATGGCGCGACACGCGCATCAACATTATCGATACGCCAGGCCACGTGGACTTCACGGTCGAGGTCGAGCGCAGCCTGCGCGTCCTCGACGGCCTCGTCGCGCTGTTCGATTCGGTCGCAGCCGTGCAGCCCCAGTCCGAGACGGTTTGGCGCCAGGCCAACAAGTACGCCGTCCCGCGGGTCATCTTCGTCAACAAGATGGACCGCGTCGGCGCCGACTTCTTCAATTGCGTCGACAAGATTCGCGAGCGCCTCGGCGCGCCCGCGACGCCGATCCAAGTTCCCATCGGCGCCGAGGGCGACTTCAAGGGCGTGGTCGACCTGTTCACGATGATGAAGGTCATCTACACCGACGACGCCGGTTCGACGATGGACCACGAGCCGGTCACCGAGGCCGATGGCGAGCTCTTCACGACGTCGCAGAAATGGCGCGGCGCCCTGGTCGAGGCGATCGCCGAGCACGACGATGCGCTGCTCGAGATGTTCTTCGACGGTCAGGAACTGCCGGTCGACCGCCTCAAGGCGGCGCTGCGCAAAGCGACCATCGTGGGTCAGGTTCTGCCGATGCTGTGCGGTTCGGCCTTCAAGAACAAGGGCGTGCAGCCGCTGCTCGACGCGGTGGTCGATTTTCTACCCTCGCCGCTCGACGCCAAGCCGATCACCGGCAAGGATCCCAAGGACGACTCCGACATCACGCGCCAGCCGCGCGATGAGGAGCACTTCGCGGCGCTCGCGTTCAAGATCGCGACCGATCCGTACGGCAACCTGACCTACTTCCGGGTCTATTCGGGCGTGCTCGAAAAGGGCACGTACCTCTACAACGCGCGCAGCGGTAAGAAGGAGCGCATCGGGCGCATCCTACGGATGCACGCCAACCATCGCGAGGACATCGACGCGATCGGCGCCGGCGACATCGCGGCGGCGGTCGGCCTTTCCGACACACGCACCGGCGATACGCTCTGCGACGAGAAGCATCCCATCCTGCTCGAGAACATCGTGTTCCCGGAGCCGGTCATCTCGCAGGCCATCGAGCCGAAGACCAAGGGCGATCAGGACAAGCTGGGCATCGCGCTGACACGCCTGGCTCAGGAAGATCCGACCTTCCGCATGCGCACCGACGAGGAAACGCAGCAGACGATCATCGCCGGGATGGGCGAACTCCATCTCGAGATCATCCTCGACCGCCTCAAGCGCGAGTTCAAGGTCGAAGCGAACGTCGGCAAACCGCAGGTCGCCTACAAAGAAGCGATCACCAAGAAGGTCGAGAAACGCGGGCATTTCGTACGGCAGACCGGCGGCAAAGGCCAGTATGGCGACATCTGGATCAAACTCGAACCCGGCGAACCGAACACCGGCTACGTCTTCGACTGGAAGATCGTCGGCGGCGTCGTCCCCAAAGAGTATCAGAAGCCGGTCATGGAAGGCATTCGCGAAGCGGCCGAATCCGGCGTCTTGGCGGGCTATCCGGTGCTCGACTTCAAGGTCACGGCGTTCGACGGTTCGTTCCACGACGTCGACTCGAGTGAGATGGCGTTCAAGATCGCCGGCTCGATGGCGTTCAAGGAAGCAAACCGTGCGGCGGGGCCGATCCTGCTCGAGCCGATCATGGGCGTCGAGGTAACCGCTCCGCGCGACTATATGGGCGCGGTCAACGGTGACCTGATGCGACGCCGCGGTCAGATTCAGTCGCAGGATGAAGCGATCGGCGGGGCGGTCGTGATCAAGGCGAACGTTCCGCTCAGCGAAATGTTCGGCTACGCGACCGATCTGCGCAGCGCGACCCAAGGGCGCGCGACCTACACGATGGAGTTCGCGCGCTATGAAAAGGCGCCGAAATCGGTCGAAGAGGAGATCGTCGCGAAGGCGCAAGGAAAAAAACTGGCAACCGCTTAGAGAGCGACGACGACGACGACGAGCCGCCAACGGCCGGAGCCGGAGCACGTCGCAAACGCTAACCTCTCGAAAGCGGGCGGTTAGCGCGCAAGCTGAAAACACACGCAATCCCGTACCAAGCAATAAGCAAGGAACAGAAGACAAGGCATCATGGCAAAGGCAAAATTCGAGCGGTCAAAGCCGCACGTCAACATCGGCACGACGGGTCACGTCGACCACGGTAAGACGACGCTCACGGCTGCGATCATCAATTGCCTCGCGACGGAGCACTCCAGCATCCAGAAGCGGGGCGTCGACGACATCGACAACGCGCCAGAGGAGAAGGAACGCGGCATCACGATCGCCATCTCGCACCAGGAGTACGAGACGAACGCGCGCCATTACGCGCACGTCGACTGCCCCGGGCATGCCGACTACATCAAGAACATGATCACCGGCGCGGCGCAGATGGACGGTGCGATTCTGGTCGTGGCGGCGACTGACGGCCCGATGCCGCAGACGCGCGAGCACGTGCTGCTCATGAAGCAGGTCGGCGTGCAGCGCATCGTCGTGTTCTTGAACAAGGTCGACTTGGTCGACGATGAAGAGTTGCTCGAGCTGGTCGAGATGGAAGTGCGCGAGCTGCTTTCCAAGCAGGACTACGACGGCGACAACATCCCGATCATCCGCGGCTCGGCTACCAAAGCGCTGGCCAGTTCCGGCAAACGCGGCGACCCGGCTGCGGAGCCGATCTTCGCGCTCATGGATGCGGTCGACACCTACATTCCGACGCCGGAGCGTCCGGTCGACAAACCCTTCCTGATGCCGGTCGAAGACGTGTTCACGATCACCGGCCGCGGCACGGTCGGCACGGGGCGCGTCGAGCGCGGCCAGGTCAAGGTCGGCGAAGAAGTCGAGATCGTCGGGCTGCAGGATTCAACCCGCAAGACCGTCGTCACCGGCATCGAAATGTTCCGCAAGCTGCTCGACGTGGGCATCGCCGGCGACAACGTCGGCGTGCTGCTGCGCGGCGTGGAGCGCAACGACATCGAGCGCGGCCAGGTGCTGGCGAAACCCGGTTCGATCAAGCCGCACAAAAAGTTCAAGGCTGAGGTCTACGTCCTCTCCAAAGAAGAGGGTGGGCGCCACACGCCGTTCTTTGCGAACTATCGGCCGCAGTTCTACTTCCGCACGACCGACGTGACCGGCACCATCCAGCTGCCCGAGGGCGTCGAGATGGTCATGCCGGGCGACAACGTTCAAATGAACGTCGAGCTGATCACGCCGATCGCCTGCGAAGAAGGCCTCCGGTTTGCGATCCGCGAGGGTGGTCGCACAGTAGGCGCCGGCGTCGTGACGACGGTGGCGGATTAGCATGGCTAAGCAGAAGATTCGGATTCGGCTCAAGGCGTACGATCATCGGGTGCTAGACCAGTCCGCCGAGCGGATCGTCGACACCGCGAAGCGGACCGGGGCGTTCGTGAGCGGTCCCGTGCCGCTCCCGACCGAGATCAACCGGTTCTGCGTCAACCGGTCGCCGCACGTCGACAAGAAGTCGCGCGAGCACTTCGAGATGCGGACGCACAAACGCCTGATCGATATCCTTCAGGCCTCACCGAAGACGATGGACGCGCTGATGCACCTCGATCTGCCGGCCGGCGTGGACATCGAACTCAAAGCCTGATCGCCCGCGACCCGCACCGCGAAAAGAATCCCGTCGGGATTCTTTTTTCGTTTTCGAACGCAGAAAACGCATCCGGCGGGTATGATCCGTCTGATGATCGCGGGCGGCGGCGATGGTTTACCGGAGGTCGATCGCAGCACGCTCGACTTGCTGCCTGATCCCGCATGGATCACGCCGGCCGAGCGCGGCGTCGCCTACGTCAATGCGGCCTGGCTCGCCCTGACGGGGACAACCGAGCGGCTGGTGCCGATCGAGGAGTTTCTTCGCTGTGTCCATCCCGACGACCGCGAGCGGATCGGCATTGACTGGGGTGCGGCTCGAGCCGCCGGCGCGCCGTTCGCGATGCACTACCGCATTCGCGGCGGGGACGGCGTCGATCACTGGTCGTTGATGCGGGCGGTTCCGATCGTGCAGCACGGCGTCATCACGGGCTGGCTCGGAACGCTGCTCGACGTCGAAGCGGAGCGAAGCGCCCGCGCGCGGGTGGCCGAAGTCGAGAACCGGTCGCTGTCGCTGGCCAACGCGATCCCGCAGCTCGTCGGCGTCAGCGATGCCGACGGGTCGCTGCTGCTCGTCAACGACACCTACACGGCCTACACGGGCTTGACCCTCGAGCAGGGGCGTGAGGGCGCCTGGATGTCGGCCGTCCATCCGGAGGATCTCGGCGCACTGCTCGACAGCTGGCGTTCGGCCTTCGCGCGCGGCGAGAGTTACGAAGGCGAGTACCGTCTGCGCCGGCACGATGGCGCCTACCGCTGGATGTTCCACAAGGGCGTGCCCGTGCACGACGCCGGCGGCAAGATCACGGCCTGGATCGGTTCTGCGACCGACATCGACGACCGCAAACGTGCCGAAATCGCGCAGCAGGTGCTGGTCGAAGCGACCGCGGCTTTTGCGGGGACGCTCGATGCGTCGGTGGCGCTGCAGCGGCTGGCCGACATCTGCGCCGAGCACCTGGCGGATTGGTGCGGCGTCCACGTGTACGACGGCGAACGCAAGCTCGTACCCGTCGCGATCGCGCACCGCGACCCGGCACGGGTTCGGTTCGTTCGGCACTATCTGCGTCGCTATCCGAGTAGCGGCACCGACCCCGCGTCGACGGTCGCCGCGACCGGCGAACCGTTCCTCGTGAACGAGATCGTGCCGGAGATGTTCGAGGTGATCGAGGATCCGGAGCAGCGCGAGCTGGCACTGTCGCTGCGCCTGAAGGCGATTTTCTATGCGCCGCTGGCGCTCGACGACCAGCGCTACGGCGTGTTCACGCTCGCGATTTCGGAGAGCGACCGCCGTTTCTCCGACCAGGATTGCAAGCTCGCGCTGCTGATCGCGAAGCGCGCCTCGATCGCAATCGGAAACGCCCAGCTCTACGAGCGCCAGCGCGAAGTCGCCCGCACGCTGCAGGCCTCGTTTCTGCCGCCGACCCTGCCGCGCACGGCCCAGGTTATGTTCGACGCGGTCTACGCCGCCGGTACCAGCGATCTTACCGTCGGCGGCGATTGGTACGACGCGTTCAGCGACGAGAACGGCCGGCTCGAGTTTTCCGTCGGCGACGTCGGCGGACACGGCCTGGACGCGGCGGTGCCGATGGGCAAGATGCGTCAGACGTTCCGCGCCCTCGCGGCGATGGAAAGCGATCCGGCGAGAAAGCTGGTGCTGGCCGACGTCGTCCTGCGCCGGGAACATCCGGACGTCTTCGTGACCGCGTTCGCAGCAACGTACGATCCCGGCGCGCACCTCCTGCAGTACGCCAACGCGGGCCATCCGGCACCGTTCGTGCGCGCCGTCGACGGGGCGCTCTCGCGGCTCGAAACGGCCGGCGTTCCGCTCGGTTTGGGAGCCTTCGACGCACCGCGGACGCGCGAGCGCACCCTGTGCGACGGCGATCTTTTCGTGGCGTTTACCGACGGGCTGATCGAAACGACGCACGACATCGAGCAGGGTGAGCGGTTCGTCGGCGACGCGTTGGCGCATCCGGCATTCGGCGTCTGCTCGGCACCCGCCGCGCTGCTGCGGATCCTTGCCGTGCCCTCGTTGCCGGGCGACGACGTCGCAATTCTCACCATGCGTGTGGGCGAGGGCGGAGCGGACTGGTCGTTCGATGCCAACGACGCGCGCGCCGCACAGGCGGCGCGGGAAGAGTTCGTCGGCCGGCTGCGCGCGGCGGGGGTGCCGGCCGAGCGCTGCGAGGCGGCGGAGATCGTGTTCGGCGAAATCGTGGGAAACGCGGCACGGTACACCCCGGGTTGGCTCGACATGAAGCTGCTGCGCACGCCGGGGTTTGCTCTGGCGGCGCTCGACCGCGGCGCCGGCTTCGCCTGGAACGGAGCCCCTCCCGCGGATGCGCTGGCCGAGAGCGGCCGCGGCCTGTTTCTGATCGAAACACTGTCGAACGACGTGTGCGTCGAATACCTCAACGGTTTCGGAACCTATCTCGAGGTGGCGCTCGACGCCTGAGGTTCCCACGGACGCGGGCGGTTTTGTCGACCTCGCGTCAGAAGCAGACCGTCATGCCGAGCCCAGTCGAGGTCGTCTACGAGCGAACGTTCAGCGGGACGCCGCGGCGTATCTTTCAGCTGATCGCCGAGATGGGCACGTCGGGCGATGCGATTTGGCCGTTCGCATCACAGCCCTTCATCCGCAGCGCGGGTCCCCTCACGCCGGGAACGACCGAAGAGTGGCATCTCGGCCTGCACGCGATCCTCGACGGAGTTGAACCGGAGCGGCGTGTGACCTGGCGTTTCGACACCGACGGCATCGAAGGAATCCACGAGTTCACGCTCGAGCAGCAAGGGCGGCGCGTCGTGCTGCGGCACCGTTTTGCAGCCATGCTGTCGGACACGCAGGGGCGCCTTCTGTGGCGCCGCGTCGAGGAGCAGCACGAACGCGCGATCAACGGACTCTTCGACAAGCTCGCCCGGGTGCTCAAGCGCTGAGCGCGGCGGCGGTCCTCGCACTGGGCTTGGCTCTGACCCCGCCGGCGACCGCGCAGCGCGTCGATGCCGCAGGTGCGACGTGGTGCCGCGCGGTGCCGGTCGAGCGCACGTTCTGCCGGGCACTGGTCATCGCTGTGCCGGCGGGCACGCTGCGCGTCGCAGTCGCCGATACCGACGCGCGGCGCGAGCGGGGTCTGATGGGTGTCGGCGCAGTGCCGCACGGCGAGGGGATGCTGTTCGTGTTCCCCGATGCGGACGACGCCGAGCGCGACTTCTGGATGAAGGATACGATCACGCCGCTCGACATGATCTTCATCCGCGTCGACGGGACGATTTCCACGATAGCCGCCAACGTTCCGGCGACCAAGCCCGCTACCTCCGACGCCGCCGTCGCGCGGCGCGCCGGCGTAGGACGCTACGTGCTCGAACTGGGCGCCGGCGGTGCCCACCGCGCGGGCTTGCGCACCGGCGACCGGCTCGTGCTCCCGGCGCTGGCCGCCAGTTGAACGCGCTCAGAGCTGGATATCGTTGACCGGCGACGAGCGCATGATCGACACGTTGATCGGAATGCTGGCGCTCTGACCGTCGCTGCGCGATGCGGTCAGCGTAAGGTGAAGCGAGGTCGCGCCGGGCGGCAGTCCCAGGACGTTGGCGGTGAACAGGCCTTGCCAGAGACCAGGTCCGACCGTAGCCAGCGTGATCGAACCGACGCCGCTGCCGATGGTGACCCGCTGCACGTTGGTCGTCGTGATCACGTTGACGCGGACGGTCGAGTTCGGCATGAACACCGTCGGTGAGAGCGTGACGTAGAACATCTGCGGCGCGTCGCCGGGTCCAGCGTACGTGCTCGGCGGCGGCGAGCCGTAGACGAAGGTGTTGGCTTGCGCGAACGCGCTGGGGAGCGCCGTTGGCGACCCCGTGCTGCTCGGCGCAGGCGTCGGCCGGCCGCCGCCCACTTCTTTGGCCTGCACCGCCGGTCGCGCCGTCGGGGGTCCCGGCTCGGGAAAGATCATGCCCGGTGCGAGCGTCGGCAACGGCAGCGCGGTCGGTATCGTCATCCCCGGCGGCCGGGCCGCGTCGGGGATGGTCGACGTCGCTGTGCCGAGCAGGTGCGGCGTCACGACGATGATCAGTTCGTTGCGCGTGGTGGTCGTGTTCTGGTTGCGAAAGGCCGGCCCGATCAGCGGCAGATCGCCCAACAGTGGAATTTTCGATTCCGTGCGCTGCGCGTTCTCTTGAATCAGGCCGCCGATCACAAGCGTCTCGTTATCGTGAAGGTGGACGCTGGTCTGGGTGTCGCGCGTCGAGATCTGCGGGACGCCGTTGAGGTAGCCGGTCAGCGAGTTGACGATCGGGTGCAGCGCCACGATCAACTCGCCCGCGTTGGTGATGATCGGCGTGATGTCGAGCGTGACGCCGGTCTGGAAGCTCTCTAGCTGCGTCGTCGCGACCGTTCCGGTGCCGCCGCCGATCGAGGTGAGGATGCTGATCGTGTCGCCGGCCCGGATGCTCGCGGTGCGGCCCGAGAGCGTCGTGATGCGCGGATCGGCGAGCACGCGCGCGTTTCCGTTCTGCAGCAACAGGTTAACCTGGGCTTGGAAGCTGAGCGGGGTCCGCGTGATCGGCTGCAGCCCGAGAAACCGCCCGGCCTGGCCGTTCGGCGCCGGCGGGGGCAGCACTTCGCTGAAGGTGGTGCCGATCGACGTCGTGCCGAGCTGAAGACCCAGATTGCGCGAACTGTTTTCGTCCAGTTCGAGGATCTCGGTATCGAGGACGACGGATTGCGGGACGACGTCCAGCTCTTCGATCAGTGCCTTCGCTTCGCGAATCGCGAGCGCGCTGCCGGTCAGGATGACGACCTGCATGCCGTTGGGCACGGTGACGTGCAGGTCCGGGTGCGAGGTTTGAAGCGCCTGCAGTACCGCGGTCGCGATGTCTTGCGCGGACGTACTCGAGCCTTGCGTCACCGGGACGATCGAGCGCAGTTGAATCGTGGCGTGCGAGCCCTGCGGCGGGCTTGCGCCTTGCCCTTCGTCGCCGCGGTTGACGTTTGCGGTGTTGCCGTCGAGACGCCCGATACCGTCGGCGATGCGCTGCTGATCGACCGCGCGCGCGGTTACCGAGATCGCGTTGAGGCTGACGTCGACGTTGACGTCCGCTTCGGGGAAGGCACGCTTAACCAGATCGGCAACCGACTGCGCGTCGACGTTCTTGAGCCGGTAGATCTGCGTGTAGCGAGTGCCGAACGGCGGTGCGTCGAGTTCGGCGATCAGGGCCTTGGCACGGGCGACGTCTTCGGGAGCTCCGCTGATGGTGACCGTCGGCCCGGAGACCGCGACGCGCACGTGCGCGACCTGTGACTCGACGCTGCGGGCGATGTCCTGCGGCCGGCGCTGCACGACGTTGACGGCTTCGGTCGACAGCGGCGCGGTCGTCGGCAGCGGCATCGCGGCATCGATGCCCGCCATCGCAAGTTTGATCTGGGCGAGGTCGGCCGGCGCGGCGGTGACGAGCATCGTGGTGCGGCTGATCGGCGTGATCTTGGCGCTGGGAAAAAGCGAACGCAAGCGGTCCGCGACGGTCGCCGCCGGCTGCGCGCGCAGCGTCAGCGCTTCGGTGACCGGCTTGCGCGGATCGCGAACGTCGAGCCCCTGCACGACCACGCGTGCGGCCGTGATGTCCGCGTCGCTGCCGGAGACGATCAGCGTGTTGCCCGAGCCGCCCTCGGTCACGGTGAGGTGGGGAAAGAGGCTGCGGATGACGTGCGCGGCGCGTTCGGCCGGTACCAGGGTGAGCGGCAAGACGGCCGTGTTCTGCATCGACACCAGGACCGTGCGGCCGCTGCGCGTGCAGCGCAATCGAAGCTGCGAGCAGACGGCATGCAGCGCTTCGTCGGGCGTCGCGTCGCTGAGCGAGAGGTTGACGGTGCCGTGAACGTCCTCGCCGATCGTGAGGTTGAGGTGCGCCATCGCGCCTAGCCGCAGCAACACGTCCCGGACCGGCTCGTCGCGAGCGACCAAACGCACCGTGCTCGGCCCCGGCGCAGCCGAGCCCTGCGCCGACGCGAGGGCGCTCGCGAGCACGAGGACGGCGCCGGCCGCTCGCAGGAGGGACCCAAAGGAAACGCGGTCGCGCCTCAAGCGCGGAGTCTGCTCACGCCGGGCGGTTTCGCGGTGCCCAGGCGTCCGGCCCGCGCCCCTACCGATGCTTGACCTTTGTGGCCGGGGCCGTTTGGGGCTCCCGGCTTAGAACGCGCTCTCGCCGGTAATCGCCTGACCCAGGATCAGGGTGTGGATTTCGCTCGTGCCCTCGTAGGTCAAGACGCTCTCGAGGTTGTTGGCATGCCGGATGACCGGATAGTCCAGCGTGATACCGCTCGCGCCCAGGATCGTGCGCGCCTCGCGGCAGATCGCAAGCGCCTCGCGCACGTTGTTCAGTTTGCCGAACGAGACGTGGGCCGGGTGCGCCTCACCGCGGTCTTTGAGCCGTCCGATGTGGAGTGCCGTCAAGAGGCCTTTGTTGATCTCCAGCATCATCGCGACCAGTTTTTCTTGGGTGATCTGAAACGCGGCGATCCTTTTGCCGAACTGCTCGCGCGTCCTCGCGTAGGCGAGCGCCGACTCGTAGCAGGCGCGCGCGGCTCCCAGCGATCCCCAGACGATCCCATACCGCGCTTCGTTCAGACACGACAGCGGCCCGCGCAGACCTTCGGCGCCGGGCAGCATTGCCGACGCCGGCACGCGGACCTCGTCGAGGATCAGCTCGGAGGTGACCGAGGCGCGAAGGCTGAGCTTGCGCTCGATGTTCCGGGTCGAGAAACCGCGCGTGTCGGTCGGCACGACGAAGCCGCGAATCGATCCGCTGCGCGGCCCGTCGTCCGGGTCGGCCCGCGCCCAGACGATGGCGACGTCGGCGATGCCGCCGTTGGTGATCCACGTTTTCGTTCCGTTCAGCACGTAATCTCCGCCGTCGCGGCGTGCCGACGTGCGCATCCCACCCGGATCGCTGCCGAAATCGGGTTCGGTCAGGCCGAAGCAGCCGATCGCGTCGCCGGCCGCCAGGCGCGGAAGCCACGTCTGCTTCTGTTCTTCCGAGCCGTGCGCGGAGATCGCGAACATCGCGAGCGAGCCCTGCACCGAGACGAAGGACCGAAATCCCGAATCTCCCGCTTCGAGTTCGAGGCACGCGAGGCCGTAGGCAACCGCGCTCGTCCCGGCGCAGCCATACCCCTGCAGGTGCATGCCGAGCAGGCCGAGGTCGCCGAGTTCCTTGGCCATCGTCCTGGGAAACGTGTGGTGCTCGAACCACTCTCCGATCTGCGGCAGCACGCGTTCCCGCACGAACGCGCGGACCGTGTCGCGGATCAGGCGTTCGTCGTCCGAAAGCAGGGCGTCGATCCCCAGAAAGTCGTGCGGGTTGGGCGCTGCAACGCGGGGGGCATCCGCGTGCGAACGAGCCGTCGTGGTCATGGGCTCGGCTTTCGGGCGTCGTCGTCGCACCTCCCGGCCCGAGGAATGTCATGTGTACTTGACATAATGACAAGGATCAGCTACAGTGGCCGACATGGAAATGCTCACTGGACGGTCCTACGCGACGCGGCTGATGTTGTGGCTGGCCCTCTATGCGGTGCTGCTCTTCGGCAGCCTCGGCCTGATCGACCGCAAGCTCGTCGGGCCGCTACCCTTGCGGGTGGCGCTCGGGCTGTCGCCCATGATCGCGGCCTTCGGCATCCTGTTCCTGGTGATGGGTCGCTACCGGTCGGCGGACGAACTGCAGCAGAGGATCATGGCCGAGAGTTTGATGTTCGCCTTCGGAGCCACCGCGATCATCACGTTCTCTTATGGCTTTTTGCAGCGGACCGCCGGCGCACCCGAACTCTCGTATTTTTGGGTCTGGCCGGTGATGGGGAGCGCCTGGTTTGTGGGAGCCGTGATCGCGCGCCGGCGCTTCGAATGAGGAACGGCCTGCGCGTGCTGCGGGCCGAACGCCGGTGGTCCCAGGCTGACCTGGCGGGGCAGCTCGGCGTGAGCCGGCAGACCGTGAACGCCCTGGAAACGGAAAAATACGATCCCAGCCTGCCGCTGGCGTATAAGATTGCCCGCTTGTTCGGGCGGCCGATCGAAGAGATCTTCTTCGACGACGAGGGCGCGCCGGGTTCTGCGACGCCGGTCCGAGCCGCGGCGGCGGGGCCGTAAACGACGGCCGGTCACGAACGCCGGGCACCGTGGATACGTGGCCCCGGCCAGCGGCCGGGGCGCCTTGACGCAGTGCGGGCGTTCCGGTAAACTGGGGCGGTTGTGGTCCACGCCGCCGGTGCCGTCTCGGAGCCTGCGGCGAAAGGCGTAACTGATACGCCAGGATCCGTGGATTTCCGAATAGGAACGATCAACGTGAAGAACATCATCGGCCGCAAGGTCGGGATGACCAGCGTGTTCACGGAGGACGGCCGGAGCGTTCCGGTCACC
>Ga0182024_10018021_pt1 | contig 13185 bp, 9 predicted proteins | sample P32metaG_FD_120480 | JGI IMG/M metagenome (GOLD analysis project Ga0182024, IMG submission 120480) | Permafrost microbial communities from Stordalen Mire, Sweden - P3-2 metaG (Illumina Assembly) | ecosystem: Environmental > Terrestrial > Soil > Wetlands > Permafrost | place: Sweden: Stordalen...
CTGAGCGGCGTGCTGAAAGCGTCCCGTGGCGAGGTGTATGTCCTCGGCCGGAAGACGACGAACATGCCCCCGGAGAAGCTCGTCAAGCGCGGCCTCGGCTATGTCCCGCAGGTCTCCAACGTCTTCCCCGACCTGACCGTGCTGGAGAACCTGGAAATGGGGGCGTACACGCGCCGGCGCGGCGTGGCTCAGCGCATCGGCGAACTGTGCGAGCTGTTCCCGAGCCTCGGCGAGGCGCGGCGCCGCCGGGCCGGGATGCTGAGCGGAGGTCAGCGCACCATGCTCGCCATGGCCAGGGCGCTCATGCTCGAGCCCGCCGTCATGCTGCTCGACGAGCCGAGCGCCGGGCTGTCCCCCTTGCTCCAGGCAGCGCTCTGGGAGCAGATAGAGAAGGTCGCCTCCACTGGCGTCGGGATCTGCGTTGTCGAGCAGAACACCCGGCGGACACTCCGCCACGCGCACTGGGGCTACATCCTCGTGCTCGGGCGCAACAGGCTCGACGGTCCTGCACAGGAGCTGCTGCACGACGAAACCGTCGTGGAGCTCTACGTCGGCCGCATGAGTTGACCACGCGAGCCTCATGGGCCGGCCGTGCCACCGGAGTCTCAGGCCGGGCGCCCCGGGCGGCTCGCACCGGATAGAGGAGAACCACCGTGAAACATTCCACGATCAGCAGGTCCGTCGGTACCTGCGCGGCGGCTGTCCTGCTGGCCGCCTGCGCGTCCTCGAGCAGCGGATCGGGCGGAGGCGGCAGTTCATCCGGCCCGGTCACCTATGGCGTCCTTTCCTGCTTCAGCGGCCGCCTGGCCAGCCTCGGGCAGGCGATGATCCAGGGGGCCAAGGTCGCCCAGACCGAGATCAACTCGGCCGGCGGAGTACTCAGCCGCAAGGTCCAGCTGGTGACGGGCGATACCAGCTGCGATGTCGCCGACGGCGTCACCGCCGTGAACCAGATGCTGACCAGGAACGTGAGCGGCGTGATCGGGCCGGAGACCCAGGAGATCAACGGCGTAGAGCCGATCCTGGACTCCAACAAGATCGTCGATGAGTTCCAGGGCGGCGACACGGCCCGTGACCACCAGACCGATCCGTTCTTCTTCCGAGACAGCCCTTCCGACTCGCAGCTGGGCGTCGCGATGGCGTTGTACGCGCACCTGAAGGGCTACCAGCGGGCCGTCATGCTCTTCTACTCCGACCCCGCCGCGCAGACTTTCCTGAAGCCGGTCGCCCAGACGTTCACCAAGCTCGGCGGCACGATCCTGAAGACCATCATCGTGACCCCGGACCAGACCTCGTACCTGAGCCAGGTCCGGCAGGCGCTCGCCGCCCACCCGCAGGTGATCTTCACGCAAGAGGACCCGCCGACGGCGGCCGTCCTGTTCCGGGAGTTCAAGCAGCTCGGCGGCCAGGCGATCCCGTGGGTCGGCACAGATGTCACTAGCGGTAGTGACTACCTCAAGGCGATCGGCTACGCGACCGCCAACGCGCACCTGACCTCGGTGTTCGGCACCTCGGTCAGCGGGTCGGCGAGCAGTGCGTTCCTGGGCCTGTTCAACAAGCTCTACCCGGGCCAGAAGTCGGCCGGCCCGCTGGCGAACGCGAACTACGCCTATGACGCGGTCATCTCGCTCGCGCTGGCCGATGAGTACGCGAAGACGACGGATGGCACAACGGTCGCGCACGACATGACCAAGGTGACGGATCCGCCGGGCACGGCGTGCTTCACGTTTGGCTCGTGCCTGAAGCTCCTGAAGGCCGGAAAGAAGATCAATTACGAGGGAGCCAGCGGAGGCCTCGACTACAACAAGTACAACAACACCTTCGGCCCGTACGGGGCCTTCCAGTCCACCACGACGGGCCTGGAGAAGCAGATCTCCGTGATGACGGCGAGCGCGCTGGCGGCAGCGACGCCTTAGCCACCCGCCGGCGGGCCAGGTCCCGGCAGCGCAGACGCGACGCCGCACGAGGAGGAAAGGATGCAATGGCGGTGAACCATCCCTTGTCCCGGCCAGCTGAGCGCGCCGATGCCGAGCGGCCTGTGCCGGCCGGCCCGCTGGCCGGCTTGCACGTGCTTGACCTGGCCCGCGTGCTCGCCGGGCCGTACGCGGCGATGCTGCTCGGCGACCTGGGCGCCGAGGTCATCAAGGTGGAGCGGCCAGGGACCGGGGACGATACGAGGCAGTGGGGCCCGCCGTTCATGCCAGCCGGCGACGGGACCGAGAGCACGTATTTCCTGTCGGTCAACCGGGGCAAGCGGAGCGTGGCCATCGACCTGAAGGACCCGGCCGAGCGCGCGTTCGTGGAGGCGCTGGTGCGCTGGGCCGACGTGCTGATCGAGAATTTCCGCCCCAGGGTGATGGACCGGCTCGGGCTGGGCGATGACCGGCTGTCGGAGCTGAATCCGCGCCTGGTCCGGCTGGCGATCAGCGGCTTCGGCGAAACCGGCCCCGACAGCGACCGGGTCGGCTATGACCAGATCCTGCAGGCCGAGGGCGGGCTGATGAGCCTGACCGGTACGGCGGCGAGCCCGGCAGTCAAGGCCGGCGTGCCGATCGCCGACGTCAGCGCGGGCCTGTTCGGCCTAATCGGGGTGCTCGGCGCCCTAGTGGAAAGGGCGCGGAGCGGGCTCGGCCAGCGCGTCTCCACCTCGCTGCTGGCCGGACAGGTCGGCATCCACACGTTCCAGGCGACCAGGTACCTGATCGCGGGCCAGGTGCCCGAGCCTTCGGGTAATCACCACCCGACGGTGGCCCCGTACGGCATGTTCGATGCGTCGGACGGTCCGCTGGTTATCGCGGTGGGCAACGAGGACATCTGGCGGCGGTTCGCCCCGCTGGTCGGGCTGGACCCGGCCGACAGCCGTTTCGCGACCAATGCGCTGCGCCTGACCAATCTCGGGGGGCTGCACCGAATCCTGAATGCGGGCCTCGCCGCGCGCACGGTGGCCGACTGGCTGACGACGCTGCGCCAGGCCGGCGTGCCCGCTGGCGAGCTGAAGACCCTGGACCGGGTCTATGACAGCGAGCAGGCACAAGCCGAGGGCTTGGTGTGGGAGGTCGACCACCCGCAGCTGGGCAGCATCCGGCTGCCGGCCAACCCGGTGCGTTACAGCCGCAGCGCGATGTCACCCGGCCTGCCGCCGCCGGCCCTGGGCGAGCATACCGGCGAGGTCCGCGAGGCCCTGCTCGGCCGGGCGCATGCTGATGGCCCCTGATCCCGGCGCCGCGCCGGTCCCGGCGGTCCCGCGTGCGCTGTACCACGCGCTCGCTGATGTCGGCAGCATGGAGCTTTTCGGCCAGGAGATCCAGGCAGGCAATCCCAGCGGCTGGCCGGGTTACGAGGATCAGCTCCGCCGGGCCCAGAGCGCGACCGGCGCCCGGCATGCCGTGACGACCGGAGTGGCGACGGTCGCCGGGGAACTCTGCGTGATCGTCGGCTTCGAATTCTCGTTCCTGGGCGGCTCGGTGGGAGTCGCCGAGGGGGCCCGGATCGCACGGGCGTTCTCAGTGGCGACAGCACAGCGCATCCCGATCGTCTGCGTGGCCGCCTCGGGCGGATCGAGGATGCAGGAGGGCACCAGCGCGCTCGTCCAGATGCAGGTCGTCGCGGCGGCGATCGCCCGTGCACGGCGAGCGGGCATCCCCCATATCGGGGTGGCCAGCGACCCGACGACGGGCGGCGTGTGGGCGTCCCTCATCGCCGGCGCCGACGTGCTCGTCGGCGTGCCTGGCGCGCGAGTGAGCTTCTCGGGTTCGCGCACCCGCCCGGCAGGCACGGACCCCGAATCCGCAGAGTTCCTCGCCGACGGCAAATGGGCCCGCGGCTTCGTCGATGTGCTGTCGCCGGAGCACGGGCTCCGAGCTCAGGTCGGCGCGATCGTCACGCTGCTGGCGCCGGGGTCGCGTGGCGACACGCCCGGTCGTGCGCCGCTGCCGGCCTGGCCGGCCGGCCACGCGGACGCAGGGCGTCCCGGTCAAGACGCCTGGGCGCAGGTCAACGGCGCGCGAAGGTCGGCTGGTGCCCGCGCGGACCGCTGGCTGGCCGGTTACTTCGATCAGGTCTTCGAGATCCGTGGCGACCGCTGCGGCGGGGTAGATGCCGGACTGCGCTGCGGCTTCGGCAGGCGCGACGGCGCGACGATCGCGTATGTCGCGCAGACTGGCCAGCGGACGACCCCGGCCGGTTTCCGGACCGCGACGCGCCTCCTCGCGCTGGCCTCGCGCTTCGGCCGGCCGGTCCTCACGCTGATTGACACGCCGGGTGCGGCGGCCGCGCCCGGCGACGAGGCGGCCGGAATCGGCCCGGCGATGGCTGAGCTGTTCGCCGCGATCGCGTCCTGCCCGGTCCCGATTACCTCGGTCGTGATCGGCGAGGGCGTGTCCGGCGGAGCCCTCGCGCTGGCCTCACCGACCGACCTGTGGCTGGCGCGAGACGGCTACCTGGCGGTGACCGCCCCGGAGCTGGCCGCCTCAATTCTCAAGCTTCCTGCCGACGACGTGCCGCAGGTAGCCGCGCGGCTGCGGCTGACCCCGGCCGAGCTGGCCAGGCGCGGCATCATCCGCGGTATCGTCGGGCCTCCCGCGGCCAGCGCCCGGTAGCTGCGACCGGTCAGGCGGGCGACCCGAGGTAGTCAAGCGCGGCGCTGACGCCGTCGCGGGCGATGGGCACTCCCGCCTGCGCCAGCCCCATCTCCACTCCGCACAGCGCCCCGGCCAGTGACAGGTCGCCGAGGTCCCCGAGGTGCCCGATGCGGAAGACCCTCCCGGCCAGGCGGCCGAGCCCGGCGCCGAGCGACATGTTGTAGCGATCAAGTATCAGCTGGCGTACGCGGTCCGCGTCGTGCCCGTCAGGAACCAGCACGGCGGTGAGCGTGGTGGAGTAGTCGTCCGGATCCTGGCACAGGATCTCCAGGCCCCAGCCGCGGACCGCCCGGCGGGTAGCCTCCGCGTGCCGGGCGTGCCGGGCAAAGACGGCAGGCGGTCCCTCCTCGCTGAAGATGGCGAGTGCCTCGCGCAGCCCGAAGAGCAGGTTGGTGGCCGGGGTATAGGGGAACAGCCCGGTCCCGGCGGCGGCGAGCACCGGCTGCCACTCCCAGTAGCTGCGCGGCAGCCGGGCCCGCTGCGACGTCTCGAGAGCCTTCTGGCTGACCGCGTTGAGACCCAGGCCCGGGGGCAGCATCATGCCTTTCTGCGAGCACCAGATGGTGACGTCCACACCCCACTCGTCGTGGCGATAGTCGATCGAGCCGAGCGAGGAAATCGTGTCGACGATCAGCAGGGCCGGATGCCGGGCACTGTCCATGGCCGCCCGGATCAGCGGTATCTGGGTCGCGGCTCCGGTAGAGGTCTCGTTCTGAACGATCGTGACCGCCTTGATCTGGTGATCGGGGTCCGCGGCTAGCTTTTCCTCGACCTGGCCGGGATGGACGCTCCGGCGCCAGTCGCCGGACACGAAGTCGACATCCAGTCCCAGGTTTCGGGCCATCCGGGCCCACAGGGTGGCGAAATGACCGTTGTCGAAGGCGAGAATGCGGTCTCCGGGCGACAGCGTGTTGACGAGCGCAGCCTCCCAGGCGCCGGTACCTGAGGAGGGATAGAGGGCAACGGGCCTGGAGGTCCCGCACAGCAGCCCGACGCCCGCGAGCACATGGCGTGCCAGATCGGCGAACTCCGCGCCGCGGTGATCGATGGTGGGCGCGGCTATCGCCCGCAGCACCCGCTCAGGGACATTCGTCGGCCCGGGGATCTGCAGGAAGTGCCGGCCGCTCTGGTAGGCCATTTACCTGTCCTTTCGCCGCCATTACCATGTTGTCGCAGATAACACCGACACTCGGGCGGGACGCGAGCATACGTGGCTGGCGGTGGCGCGGAACTGGCGGAAGCGCTGCGCGGCGCGGTCGGCGGCGAGGTCCGTTTCGACGCTTACAGCAGGCACCTGTTTTCCCGCGACGCGAGCATGTACGCGATCGAGCCGATCGGCGTGGTCTTCCCCCGCGATGCCGACGACGTGGCCGCCGTGGTATCCACCGCCGCCGAGTTCGGCGTTCCGGTGCTGCCACGGGGGGCCGGCACCAGTCTGGCCGGCCAGACGGTCGGGCACGCGATCGTGGTGGACCTATCCCGGCACATGAGCAGCATCATCGAGATCGACGCGGGGGAGCGCGTGGCCCGGGTGCAGCCTGGCGTGGTCCAGGAGCAGCTGAATCTGGCCGCCGCCCGACACGGGCTCATGTTCGGCCCGGACACCTCCACGAGCAACCGGGCGACGCTCGGCGGGATGATCGGTAATAACTCGGCAGGCAGCCAGTCGGTGCGGTACGGCATGACCATCGACCACGTGCTCGCACTAGACGTGGTGCTGTCCGACGCGAGCCGGTCCACGTTCGGGCCGATGACAGCTTCCGAACGGCTCAGCCGCGCCGCCGCGCCGACGCTGGACGGGGCCATCTGCCGGGAATTGCCCCGGCTCGCCGAACGCCATCAGGAGGCTATTGCCACCGGCTTCCCCCGGTTCTGGCGGCAGTCCGGCGGCTACCGGCTGGACCGGCTGACCGGATCGGCCGGGCTGGATCTGGCGAAGTTCGTCGTGGGCTCCGAGGGCACACTTATAACGGTCGTCGAGGCGACTGTTCAGCTCGTGCCCGCGCCGCGCTGCCGGGTCATCGCCGTGGGCCACTTCACGTCCGTACCGTCCGCCATCGAGGCCACGCAGGACGCGCTGGCCTGCCAGCCCGCGGCGGTTGAGCTGCTCGACCGGACCATCCTCGAGCTGTCCCGCCAGAAGATCGAGTATCAGGCGCTGGGCTCGATTCTCCAGGGCGACCCCGATGCGCTGCTGTTCGTGACGTTCTTCGGCGACACCCTGGCCGAGGCGGTGGCCGGGCTGGACCGCCTGGACGAGCTCTGGCGTGCCCACGGCCACGGGTACCACACCCTTCGGGCGGTGCATGCGGCGGAGCAGGCGGCACTGCTGAAGGTCCGCCAGGCCGGGCTGGGACTGCTCATGGCGGCGAGCTCCGGTGCCCGCCGCCCGCTGGCGTTCGTCGAGGACACCGCCGTCGAGCCGGCCAGGCTGGCGTCCTATGCCAGCCGGTTCAGGGAGATCCTGGACGCCCGCGGCCTGACGGCCGGCTTCTACGGTCACTGCTCGGTTGGGTGCCTGCACATCCGCCCGTTCGTGGATCTCACCGCACCCGGGCAGACCGAGGTGATGCGTGCGGTCGCCGAAGAGGTGCGCGAGCTGGTACTAGAGTTCGGCGGGGTCAACTCCAGCGAGCACGGCGACGGGCTGGCCCGGAGCGAGTTCAACCGCCGCGTTTTCGGCGACGCGCTCTACGGCGCCATGCAGGAGACGAAGCGGCTCTTCGACCCGGAGAACCGGATGAACCCGGGGAAGATCGTCAACGCGCCCCCCATGACAGATCACCTGCGCGATACGGCGCTGCCGGTCATGCTGCCGCTTCCGACCCGGCTGCGCTTTGAAGCCGCCGGCGGAATGCGCGGCGCCGCCGACCGCTGCATGAACATCGGGGTCTGCCGGAAGACGTCGACAGGCGTCATGTGCCCGTCTTACATGGCCACTCGCGACGAAGAGCACTCGACCCGCGGCCGCGCGAATGCACTGGTAAAGGCGCTCTCCATGCCTGATCCGCGCCGGGCGCTGGGTGACCAGCGGCTGCACGGCATCCTTGATCTGTGCCTGGAGTGCAAGGCATGCAAGAGCGAGTGCCCGCTCGGAGTCGACATGGCCGCCCTGAAATCGGAAGCGCTCGCCGCTTACCACGATCAGCATGGCGTCCCGCTGCGCTCGCGCGTGTTCGGATCGATCCGCGCACTGAACCGGATGGGCTCTGCCGCATTCCCGCTGTCCAATCTCGCCAGCGGGTGGCGGCCCGCGCGCCTGCTCGCGGAGCGCTGGCTGGGCGTCACCGCCGCCAGGCCGCTCCCGACGTTCCAGCGCCAGGACCTGCGCAGCTGGTTCCGCCAGCGGCCGAGTCCGGCCAGGCCAGCATCCCAGGGGGAGCTGATCTTTCTCGCTGACTCCTTCACCACCTTCACCGAGCCATCCGCCGGGCAGGCTGCGATCGAGCTGCTAGAGCTCGCCGGGTGGCAGATCCGGTTCGAGGACGCCGGGTGCTGCGGGCGGGCCAGCCTTTCCAAGGGGCTGATCGACCAGGCCCGGCGGATGGCGGCAGGCATGGCCGGACGCCTTGGTGACGCAGCTGCCCGCGGCGTTCCGATTGTCGGGGTGGAGCCGTCGTGCCTGCTGACCCTGCGCGACGAGTACCCGGCACTCCTGCCCGACGACCCGCGAGCCCGCGCCATAGCCGCGGCCACCCGGCTGCCGGAGGAACTGCTCGTGGAGGCCATCGCCGACGGCAGGCTCGTCCCGCCGCCGGACAGTAGGGTCAGTGGCCGCCGCGTGCTGTTCCACGGTCACTGCCACCAGAAGGCGCTGGCGGGTACGGCGGCAACGACAGCGCTGCTGCGCAGCATTCCTGGCGCCGACGTCACGGAGCTTGACGCCGGGTGTTGCGGGATGGCCGGCTCGTTCGGCTTCGAGGCCGAGCACTATGAGCTGTCCATGAGCATCGGCGAGCTCCGGCTCTTCCCTGCCATCCGGGCCGAAGCAGACGACGTGATCATCGCGGCGACAGGTGTTTCCTGCCGGCAGCAGATAGCGCATGGGACCGGGCGACCTGCCCGGCATCCGCTGGAGATCGTCCGGCAAGTACTACTTGCCCCGCCGTCAGCTCAGCGCAGCTGAGAACCGAGCATGTCGTCTTCCTTTCCCCGCGTCGAGTAGGCGAGGCACGTGCGGATCTGGCTTCATTGCCGTCAGCACACCGGGCGTGCCTTCCGGGGCCGATCCGCTCGTGGGCCTGGCTGCCGTGCCGGCCGGTGAGCCGGCACGGCAGCCGCTCAGTCCTTGACGCTGGAATACGGAATGGCCGACGGGGGGACCGAGACGGCGAATGGCTTGCCCCAGTGGCCCAGCGTGACGGTCTGGGTGTTGCCGCCGGTGCTGGTCGTCTCGCTGATGGGCAGGGTCGTGCCGGTCGCGGCGAGAACGAGTTCATCGCTGATCGTAGTGCCCGACCCGGCGGCGGTCGCCTTCCAGCCCAGGACATAGACCTTCCGGCCGCCCTCCGTCGTGCTGCGCAGGTGCACCGCGGCGCCCGAGGAGGGCGGCAGGATGCTGGCCGGGAGCGAGGAGAAGGTGTCCTCGGTGGCCAGGTCCTGGTACTCGCTGGTACCCGCCTGGATGTCGAGCCAGCGGGAGCGGGCCCGCTGCGCCGCCGCGGCGGGCAGGCCGATAAAGGTGGTCAGGCCGGCGGGGTTGCCCGCGAAGTAGGCGTCCTTGCGGGTGACCCGGATCGTCGCGGTGGCCGTCCCGGAGCTGATGGACTCCGTCCCGGTGGCGGCGCCGATGTCGGCCACGATCCGCTCGGCGACCGCCGCCTCGCCAGGGTGCGGATGACCTTCGCTGAAATGGTGGGCCTCGTCGGCCGGCTCCCGGACTCCGCTCACCGGCACCGGGTTTGGCGGGGCAACAACGGCTCCAACGTCGAGGCGCAGGCATGGCTGGATGCTGGCTGGCGCGTGGAGTCAGTGAATCAGGCCGCCGCAGAAGTGGTGTTTGCGCGCAGCGGCGAAGGTCTGCCCCGCAGCCGCAGGTCCACCGTGACCGACCGGCTGGCCCCTTATGCTGATCTTCATGTCAGCGCCGGCATGGCGGCCAGAGCGGAGCAACTCGGCATGGACCCCGGCAAGCTGATAAGGCTCGTGGCCGAGCTGAACGGCAATTACAGCCGGGGGAACGCCTGCGCCGCCCATGCGCTGCTCCGCGCGATCCTTGACCACATACCACCGCTGCTCGGCTGCACTGACTTCAAGGCGGCCGCAAGTAACTACTCGTGGGGGCGCCACGCGGCGTACCCGCTGTTCGGTGGGCTTGTGGTGGGTTCGCCTGGCTCGCCGGCACGCATCGGGACGAGTTCCGAGCCTTTGACATCCGGTTCAGGTTCTCACGCCATGGCGTCTCGCCTATCCGTAGGTGGGATGCTGCGGCCAGCCAGGCGGGGAGTCTTCCCAGTCCTCCTGGCGTCCGTACGGGGCGAGATCGAGGATGTTGTTGACGAACAGGAGCCGGTCCACGCCGCGGGCGGTGGTGCAGTAGGTCCGGTAGACGTCCTGCCCGTCTCGCAGGAAGAAGCTGAGCATGAAGCCGCCGCCCGCGCCGCAGTCGTCGGCGAACGTGGTGCCGCGTGACGACACGAACGGCATAGTCCAGCCCATCCGCGCCTTGTAGGACTCGATCTGGGCGAGCGGCATGTTGGACACGGTCGCCCAGCTGACGCCGGTGTCGGCCAGCGCGGCCAGGCCGGTGACGTTGCTGGTGAAGTGGGTGCAGCCCGGGCAGTAGTCGTCGGGCCCGTTGTCCATGAACTGGTAGACCACGAGCTGCCGCTGCCCGGCGAACAAGTCCAGCACGGTCTTCGGGCCGGCTGACGTGCTGAACGCGTACCTGCTGGTGTCGAACTTGACCATCGGGAGCCGGCGGCGACGCGCGGCGAGCACGTCAAGCGCGCGAGTGGCCTCCTTCTCGGCCTTGAGCAGCTCATCGCGATCCTGCTGCCACTTCCCGGCTGCAACGATCTCCGGGAGATTGATCATCTTTCCCTCCTTCGCAGTCGTCGGCGATCCTGCGATTGACAGCACCTCAGGACCGGCTGCGCCGTCTCGTGGGCGGGAGCCGCCCACACAACCTCAGACGCCTCGGCGCAACGGAACTCATCGGTGCGGCTGCCCTGCCGGTGCCCGCCGTTCGCCGCGGAACCGGGCGGCACCGTACCGCACCGGCGGTAAACGCCGGGAATCGGCGCTGCAGCCACCGCCGCCGGGACCGGGCTCACCGAGCCCCTTGCCGCCACTCACGTCCTAAGCTTGCCGTTTAACCTGCCTGGCTGATGTCCAGGGTTTTCGCGGATCTTGACTCGGGTCTGTCCGGCGTGTCGCGGTGCGTGAGTACGGCCTCCGCATGATCATTTGTTCTCGCCAAAGGACAAAGATCACCAGCGAAGGCCGTGATGGACAGCTTGCCAGAGGATGCCGGTGCCGGGCCACTCGCCGTGCTGTCGCGGTTCCGGGTGGATTTTCATGCCTGCCTGACCGCCCGCGCCGATGAGCTGGCGGATGCTGTGCTGTGCGCGGACGGGCCGGTCAGGTCGCTGGCCGGGCTGTCGCTGGCCCCGGAGCACCGGCGCGGCCATGGCGCGCTGTATGACGCGGTGAATCACGGGGCGATCAGCATCGGCCGGCTGCGGCGGTCGCTGGCCGGGCTGCCGTTACCGCGGGCAGCCGATGGGCGGCTGATGCTGGCCGTGGACGTGAGTAACTGGCTGCGGCCCGGCGCGGCGACCAGCCCGGAGCGGCTGTTCTGCCACGTCTACGGGCGGGGGAAGGGGCAGGCGCAGATGATCCCGGGCTGGCCCTACTCGGTGATCGCCGCCCTGGAACCGGGCCGCACCTCGTGGACCGCGGTGCTGGACGCGGTGCGCCCGGGCCCCGATGATGACGAGGCCGAGGTGACCGCCGCGCAGGTCCGCGACGTGATCACCCGGCTGATCGCCGCCGGGCACTGGCGCGAGGGCGACCCGGCCATCCTGGTGATCTTCGACGCCGGGTATGACCCCATGCGCCTGGCCTGCCGGCTCGCGGACCTGCCTGTGGAGGTACTGGGCCGGCTCCGCAGCGACCGGGTGCTGCACTTCCCCGAGCCTGAACGGCGGCCCGGGACACGGGGCCGGCCCCGCAGGCACGGCGGGGAGTTCGCCCTCGCCGACCCGGCCACCTGGCCCCCGCCACCGGTCACGACAACGACGGCAACCTCCCGGTACGGCACCGCGCTGGCACGGGCCCGGGACCGGCTGCATCCCCGGCTCACCCACCGCTCCGCCTGGCTTGACCACGACGGCCCGCTGCCCGTCATCGAAGGCACCCTGATCCGGCTGCAGGTGGATCATCTGCCGGGCGACCGGGACCTCAGGCCGGTCTGGCTGTGGTCCTCGCGCACCGGCGCCACTCCTGGTGATGCGGGCCGGCTGTGGCAGGCGTTCTTGCGCCGGTTCGACCTGGAGCACACTTTCCGGCTGTTCAAGCAGGTCCTGGGATGGACTATCCCCAAGATCCGCGACCCGCACGCTGCGGACCGGTGGACCTGGCTGGTCATCGCCTGCCATGCCCAGCTGCGCCTGGCCCGCGCTCTGGCCGCTGACCTGCGCTACCCCTGGGAACGCCCCGCCCCGCCAGGCCGGCTGACCCCGGCCCGCGTCCGCCGCGGGTTCCGGAACATCCGCGCGAAGGCTGCCCAGCCGGCCGGTGCACCGAAACCCGGCAAACCCGGCCCCGGCCGCCCACCCGGATCCAGGAACCGCCGGCCTGCACCCCGCCACGACGTGGGGAAAACGGCCAGGAGGGAACCCAGCCTCAAGGCAACGCGCGAACGCGCAGGTTAAACGGCAAGCTAAGGGATTAGCGCCCGTCAGGCTCACCACGATGATCATTAGTCGCAAGCACTGAAGGCTGCGGATCTTCAAGCCGGAGAACCTGGACTAGTAGGTATCAGGAACCACTGGACACAGGCCACACAGGCCACGAGAATCGCCCCCGCCCGCTCAGCGGATATTCTGAATGACATGGACAGCCGGGCGAGTGACAAAATCCCCGGAGCCAGGGTGCGCGTCAAACGACACGTACCAGCCCAGCCTTCATCAGATGCCAGGCCACGGGAGTGGCTGGCGCTAGCTGACGGAGCTGTCCAGGAAGCCAGGACCGAGGGGCCTGCTCTTGCCCTCGTCGGACAGCCGCTGCCGTACCAGCCGGGTCGCGCCGAGCGGCGCAGCGGCGTGCCTGCCGAGGTCGTAACTTCCGACCACGTACCTAATTCCTGTACATGCTCGTGGGCGTATTCTCAAGGAAAGCTGACCTTGAAGTACTATAATGCAGCATGCCCGGTGCACTTAGAGACCCTTGGCCGCTAATGCCGGAAGCGCCCGCATATGTCATTCCTGATGTGCGCCTGGAACACGATCACGGAGCCCATCTCGGCGGGTCTTTCGTGCTCCATCACCCACTTATTGCTGGCCGCACCATCGCCTGGTCGGAGCGCGGGTTGGCCGGAGTC
>Ga0182024_10018022_pt1 | contig 13184 bp, 13 predicted proteins | sample P32metaG_FD_120480 | JGI IMG/M metagenome (GOLD analysis project Ga0182024, IMG submission 120480) | Permafrost microbial communities from Stordalen Mire, Sweden - P3-2 metaG (Illumina Assembly) | ecosystem: Environmental > Terrestrial > Soil > Wetlands > Permafrost | place: Sweden: Stordalen...
GCCCCAGAAGCGGCCGTCGAGCCAAAACGAGTACAGGTGGTCGTCCGACCATCCGAACGCCTCCCGAAGCCCTTCATGAAGGTCCGCGAGCGTCTGGTCCTCGCGCACCTCGATTGCGCGGCTCACCCCTTTGAAGTCCTGGAGAGCAGCATCGAAGCGCAGAACCGCCGGCACCGCCGCAAAGGTAACACTTGCCGGCGCGATCCGCTTGGGAGGAGCTGAGACCTCGCGGGCCAGGCCCAGCCTGGCTCTATGCCCAAGAAGTCCGGCCACGCGGCGAGGTCGTCGCGGACCGTTGCGCCATTCCGGCGCGCCGTTCGACTGCCGGGCGCCGGTCCGTCGGCGATCACGTACTCGATCTCAGGGCAGCACACTCGGCAGAGCTGAAGTCTCCGCGCTCCCACGCCTTACAGATTGAGCGCACCAGGCCCAGGTTCTCCGAGCTCACGAACGTCAGTATCCCGTCCGGAGCCTTCGGGACGATCGGCCCATGCCACGGATCAGTTCCTTCTACGGGATAGTGATCACTATGTACTGGCGGGAGCGCGATCATCCGATTCCGCACTTCCACGCTGAGCAGGCGGGCGATCGCGCGTCGACCGCGTTCGACGGAACGGTGATCGCAGGCGAGCTCCCGGCCAGGGCGCTGCGATTCGTGCGCGAGTGGGCGGCGCTCCACGGCGCTGAGCTCCTCGCGAACTGGGAGCGGGCGCGCAATCTCGAGCCGCTGGAGCCCATCGCCCCGCTTCCCTAACATCACCGTCGATATGACGGAGATCCCGCCACTCGTCCACGTCGTCGGTGTAACCGTGATCGGCGACCACGAGCTGCGCCTGCTGTTCGAGGACGGAACCGTCGGCGACATCGCGTTCGGCGACGATGAGTGGCGCGGCGTGTTCGCGCCGCTGCGCGACCCCGAGCTGTTCGCTCAAGTATGCGTTGATCCTCAGGCCGGCACGATCGTCTGGCCCGGGGACTTGGACATGGCACCTGAGGCGCTCTACCTGCAGGCCCGCGCGCGCCAGGTTGCGGCGCCGGTACTCGGCTCATAAGCGAGCCGATCCGCGGCAAGAGGGCCCGGGCGGGTATCGCACGCCGCTGAGCAAGAGAAGGCCTTCCGATCGTGTCCTTGCGCTGCTCCTTTGCGTTGAAGCAGAAGCCAGATTCTCGGTTCCCCAAGCGCTGCAATAAAGCGCTCGACGAGGCCGCGGCGCCGGGATGGCGCATCGGCTATTCATCCGCATCGCCGCCCGCGAGGTGCATCCGGCGAAGGCGTTCCGCGAGGGATGGATCGATGTCAACGGCAAAATTTCGAGGCGGCCGCCCGCATCGGTGTGATGTTCGGACTGTCGCGGTAAGACAGCACTCTCACTACCCATTCGCCTGAGCACAGTCGGATACACACCGCGCTGCTGCTCCTCGATCACTCCAGCACGGAGCGGCGCTCCGTCGAGCTCACGGCTCGCTCGTGCTTTTTCTCGGAGGAGCATGGGCGGGAAGCGTCCGGACGATCGCCCGGACTCGCGCTCGGGGAAATGAAGGGGGGGAATGAAATCCTGAATGCGAGACGCGCGTTGTCGGCTGTCGACGGCCGTGACACACCGATAAGTGGCCTGCTGACCGCTTACAAGGGCTGACTTCGCCTGCAAACCAGCGATATCCCCAAAAACCCCTGCAAGAACGGAGGGGGAGGGATTCGAACCCTCGTCGGAGGAAAACCCCCCGAAACGGTTTTCGAGACCGCCGCATTCAACCGCTCTGCCACCCCTCCTGGGCGACGCGTCCCAAGGCTAGATGATTTGCCAGCTGGGCCCCGGCGATGGCCGCCGGTCGGATGCTCAGCCGCGGCGCCGGCCGCGCGTCGTCAGCGCCGCGAGGCGAAGAACCCGCTCAAGAGCGCTCCACAGTCCTCCGAGAGCAGGCCTCCCGCCACATCCGGGCGGTGGTTGAGGCCGGGCTCTGAGAGCACGTCCAGCACGCTGCCACATGCGCCTGCCTTCGGGTCGCGCGCGCCGTAGACCACGCGCGCGGCGCGCGCGAGGACGATCGCGCCGGCGCACATTGCGCAGGGCTCGAGCGTCACGTAAATCGCAGCGTCGAGAAGCCGCCAGCTGCCCGCCAGCCGGGCGGCCTCGCGCAGCGCGATGATCTCCGCGTGAGCGGTCGGGTCCTGGCGCAGCTCGCGCTCGTTGTGCGCCGCCGCCACGACCTCACCCTCGCTCACGACGACCGCACCGATCGGCACGTCCTCATGGGCCGGCGCGCGCCCCGCCTCGCGCAGGGCGAGGCGCATTAAGTGCTCGTCGCGTGGGAAGAAGCGCTCGCGCATCGGTCTCGCCCGAGATGCCTGCGACAGTTGTGTGCCGCCGATACCGGCTCGGCACATCATCATTACTGAAACACCATGCTCAAACGAGGAGACATCTCATCCCGAAACGGCTCGAGGAGGCGCTCGCCGATCCTCGTCGCGATTTGCCTCGCGATCGTGGCGAGCACCGCGTCGGCCGCCCGCGCCGAATCGGGCTCGTACTCATCCACACACGTCCTCGTCAAGTACGCCGCCGCAACGCCCCCAGGCGTGCGCGCCACCGCGGCGAGAGCCGCGGGTGGGATCGACCCCGTCGTGCTCGCGCCGCACACGCGGCTGCTCCGCCTACGGGCCGGCGTCAGCGTCAGCTCTGCGCTCGCCCGCCTGCGCCGGCGCCGCGATGTGGTATGGGCTGTGCCCGACTACCGCGCCCACGCCGTCGGCCAGCTGATTCCCAACAATCTCGGTGCCGGGACCGCGCCTGGCGACTGGCAGCAGCTGCAGTGGAACTTCGCCGGGACGTTCGGCGTGGGCGCGCCGGAAGCGTGGGCAAACCTCGCCGCCGACGGCGCCCCGGGCGGGCGCGGCGTGATCGTCGCGGTGCTCGACACAGGCGTCGCGTATGCCAATCGCGGACCCTTCTTGCGCTCGCCCGGCTTCACTCAGTTCGAGTTCGTCAGCGGCTATGACTTCATCGCGCACAATCGCTTCCCCAACGATCGCAACGGTCACGGAACCTTTGTCGCGGGGACGATCGCCGAGGCAACGAACAACCACTACGGCCTCACCGGCCTGGCCTATGGCGCGCGGATCATGCCCGTGCGGGTGCTCGACACCGAGGGCGAAGGCGAAGCCTCGACGATCGCCGAAGGCGTGCGCTTCGCGGTCAACCACGGCGCTCGCGTGATCAATCTCAGTCTCGAGTTCTCCAGCGACGTGACGGCCTCGGACATTCCCGAGCTGATCGAAGCGCTGCGTTACGCGCGCCGGCGCAACGTGCTCGTCGTCGCCGCCGCCGGCAACGAGGCGCACACCGCGATCGCCTATCCCGCGCGCGCTCCCGACGTGATCGCCGTGGGCGCCAGCACCGAACACGGCTGCCTTGCCGACTACTCAAACGACGGCTCCGGGCTGACGCTCGTGGCGCCCGGAGGGGGTGCCGACGCGAGCCTCCCTGGCGACCCGAACTGTCACCCCGAACAGTCCGCCGGCCGAGACATCTATCAGGTCACCTTCACCGGAGCCTCGCCGCGACGCTTCGGCCTGCCCGCCGGCTACGAAGGCACCTCGATGGCCTCTCCCCATGTCGCCGCGACGGCCGCCCTGGTGATCGCAAGCGGCGTGCTTGGTGCCCACCCGACGCCGGCGCAGATCACGGCGCGCCTGCGGGCAACCGCGCGCAAGCTTGGCGGTGGCGGCGACGAACGCCTTTACGGCGCCGGACTCCTGGACGCGGCGGCCGCCACCGCGCCGGGCGGTCCGGGGGCCGTCTCGCGCTAGCGCGCGCGGCCTCCGTGTCCTCGCTGCACCCCGACGGCAAACAGCCACCGGACAGGTGTGAGCTCGCGGTCATCGGAGGCGGAATCGTCGGACTCGCCGTAGCTCGCGAGCTCATCCGGCGCAATCCGCAGGCCTCGGTCTGCGTGCTCGAGCGCGAGATCGCGGTCGGAGCCCATCAGACCGGTCACAGCTCCGGCGTCATCCACGCCGGCATCTACTACGAGCCCGGCTCGCTGAAGGCGCGCCTGTGCGTGCAGGGCGCGCGCGAGCTTTACGAGTACTGCGAGGGCCGCGGCATCGCGAGCGAGCGATGCGGAAAGGTGATCCTCGCGACAGATCCCTCGGAGCTCGACCATCTGGAGGAGCTCGAACGTCGCGGCAAGGCAAACGGGGTCTCGGGCCTGCGGCGGCTCGACCCGGCGGGTCTCGCCCAGATCGAGCCCCACGCGCGCGCGATCGCCGCGCTGCACTCGCCGGACACCGGCGTCGTGGACTTCCGCGCGGTCGCGCGCGCGTACGCCGACGACGTGCTTGCAGCCGGCGGCGTGATTGCGACCGGTTGCGGGGTCAAGCGGGTAGAGGTCAGGACCCGCTCGCTCCACTTGGTCCACACGCGCGGGACGATCGAGACCCGCCACGCGATCTTCTGCGCCGGCGCGTGGGCCGATCGGCTCGCCGTGTCGGCCGGCGCCGACCCCGATCCGCGAATCGTTCCCTTCCGCGGTGCGTACCTGCGGCTGAGAGCAGAGCGCAGGCACCTGGTGCGCTCGCTGATCTACCCGGTTCCGAACCCGTCGCTGCCATTTCTCGGCCTCCACCTGACCAGGTCGATCGACGGCGACGTCCTGCTCGGGCCGACCGCGCTGATCGCGGGCGCGCGCGACGCGTACAGGCCGTACAAGGCGCGGCCCGCGGACGTGCTCGACACGCTTGCTTGGCCGGGCACGTGGAGGATGCTGCGGCGCTGGTGGCCCACCGGCGTGACCGAGCTGCAGCGCGCCGCGCTGCGCTCGGCGTTCGTGCGCGCCGGCGCGCGCTACGTGCCCGAGCTCCAGGCGGCCGACGTTGAGCCTGCGTTCGCCGGCGTGCGCGCGCAGGCGCTCGGCCGTGACGGACGGCTGCTCGACGACTTCCTGTTCTCCCGCACCGAGCGAGCCCTTCACGTGCGCAACGCCCCGTCCCCGGCGGCGACCGCCTCGCTTGCGATCGCCCGTCACGTGGTCGATCGGGCAGAGCAGACGATCGGCCTGGGATCTTAGCCTCGACGCCCCGAGCTTCGGGGAGGGCTCGAGTGCTCCGGCTCAGGGCCGCGGCACGGCGAGCCGTCCGACCGCATCGGCCACGCCCTCGCGCGCAGTCGGGAACCGGGGATGCCAACCCATCTCCTGCTTGATCCTGGCATTGGAGGAGCGGGCAGAGCGCACGACGGCGGCGACGGCGTTGCGCCCAGCGGCCAAGCGCGCGAGGACGGCCGGAATCCGTCGGGGAGCCCCCACGCCGAGCGCCTGGGCTGTGAGCGCCATGAAGTCGTAGTAGGTGATCGGCTCGTCGTCGACAACGTGGTAGATCGACCCGCTGGACGCATGCTCCGCCGCGAGCACGAGCGCTCCGGCGACGTCGTCGACATGCACGACGTCCCACAGGTTCTCGCCGCGCCCGATCACCGTGAAGCGACCGGGCTGGCGCAGGCGCGCGACGAGCTCCTTCGCGTACCAGCCGCCCGGCCCGTAGACATGGGAGGCGCGGATCACCGTCGCGGGCAACCCGGACTGAAGGACAAGGCGCTCGCCCTCTTGCTTGGAGCGCCCGTACGGCGTCTGCACAGGCAGAGCCGTCTCCTCGGTCAGCAGCGCCCCGCGCGCGTCGCCAGTCACGACGGTTGAGGCGAACACCAGGCGCGGGCCGGCGGCCGGCTCGTCGCCGGCGACGGCACGGCAGGCGTCCAGGAGTCGCTCAACGCCCCGCACGTTGACCTCGTGAATCCTGCGCTCGCTGCGCTGAGAGGCGATCTCGGCGGCCAGGTGGACCACGCAGTCGGGGCGCTCGAGGGCCAGCACCTCGCTCAGGCGCGGTCCGTCGCTCAGCTCGCCGACGACGGCGCGCGTTCCGCCGGGCTCGGAGCCGGGACGGCGCACCAGCGCGACGACCTCGTGGCCGCGCTCGAGCAGCTGCGGGCAGAGCGCGCGACCGATGAAGCCACTGGCTCCCGTGACGAGGGTGCGCATCCTGCCGCGAGCCTACCGTCTCCCACCCGCTCCCACCGCTGCGCCCCTAACGCCCCCAAACCTCAGCGCATGACGCGGAAGTCGGCGGTGCGCCGAGCGCCGAGATGCCCGCCAAACGCCGGCACCGCCTGAAGTCGGTACTGCCCGGGAGCGAGCTTGCGCCCGCCGATCCGGCCGGTGATACGGAAGCTGTTGTGCCCCTGACGGTCACGGTGGGAGAAACCGCCCAAGAGCACCCAGCGCGTGCAGCGCCTTACGTGAGGCCCGCCGGAGCCGCGAGGAGGCTTGACGCACCCGCGCTTGGGGTTCTGTATGCCCGGTCGCGACTGAAGCACGCTGAAGCTGGTTGCCGCCGGCTCGGAGTCGCCGTAGCGAACGGCAGCCCCGCCGGAGGCCGAGCCGTTGCCGATCGCCGAGCCGCGGCCGGCCGCCCTGAAGGCCTTGGGCGAGATTGTCAGGCCGCTGATGATCGCCCGCGCTCCACCCGCCGGCGCTCCACCCGCCGGCGAGCCGGCCGTGGGACCGGTGAGGGCGGGGGCCGGCGGCTGACCGGCGACTCCGGTGACATAGCCCAGCCCGTAGCGGGTCGTGGTCGCGACCGGTACGCCCTGCGCCCAGTCGATCTCGAGCATCTGGCGTGTCTGAGCCAGCGGGGGAAGCGTGGCCACGATCGTCAGGCTCTGGGTGTCGATCACGTCGCCCGAATCGCCCACGTAGACAAAGCGCCCGTCGCGGCTGGCTTGCAGCCATCCGTCTTTGGCGCAGTCGTAGGGACATGGGCTCTCTTCACCTGCAATTGATGACAGCTTGATGCTCGCGAGCAGGGTCGGTGCCCGCGCGGGCACTCCGCTCACGTCGAATACGTGAACGTAGCCGTAGGGTGCGTCAAAGACGAACAGTCGCTTCTCGTCGGGTGTGAGTGTGATGCCGTGACTCGGCGCACTGAGTGGAAAGCCCTGTGGCAGTTCAAAGCCGGGTATCGGCACGGTGTAGAGCACGTGACCAGTTGTGAGACTGGAGACCTGAAAGCCCAGGAATTCACTAGCAGTGGTATACGCAAGCGTGTTCGTGCCATTAACCGTGAACGGGCGCACGTCACTCTCGAGCGGACCGACTTCACGCACGACCTGGTTGGTGGCCGTGCTGACCACGTCGAGATAGTTATGCTGCCGTCCACCGAGGAAGACGTACTTGCCGTCGAGGCTCACTATCGTGTTGTGCGCACCGGATCCGCCGGCGATCGACCCGATCGGGTTGCCATTCGCGGCTTCGAGCACATTCCACACGCCGCTGCTGTCATTCTCTCCGGAGGGCATATAGATCGTTTTGCCATCCGGCGTAATCGCCCCGCTGTCGACCCCGAATGGGTAGGAGCGGTTCCACAGCACTTGACCCGTAGGCAGGTCGTAGGCCAGCAGCGCGCCGTTGCCGAACACCCCTCCGTCTCCTCCATGACTGATGTAGAGAGTGTGCGTAGACGGGCTTACGAGGACACCCCGAACGCCGTCTGTGTCGGGCAGTCCGGTGACGTGTTCTACGAGCTGCTGCGAGTTGTCCATGTCATACACGTACATTTCGCCGGGCCGGAACACATACTCATAATGGTGGACTTCCGAGACGCCCGCCGTCGCCTGCGCCGGAGCGGATTGCGCCACGATGCTCGCATGCGCAATCGGAGCCCGGCTGCTCGCATCCGACACCACGGATTGACCGAGCGCTCCGGCGGCCAGCCCGATAAACCCGATAACGAGCGCAGCCCGCATTGGGCAAGAGTATCGTGACTCACATATGGACCGATGCTCACTCAGACCGACGCTCACGCCTCCTGACGGCCGAGCCATCACGGAATCGCCGTGATCGACCTGCATTCTCACGTGCTTCCGGCCCTGGACGACGGACCGGCGAGCATGCAGGAGGCGCTTGCCACAGCGAGGGTGGCCGTCGCGTCGGGAACCACCATCCTCGTCGCGACGCCCCACATCGACCATCACTGGAACGTCAACCCGATCGACGTTCGCCGCTACGCTGCGATGCTCGCGCAGGAACTGAGGAGCGAGGACATTGCCCTGGAGATTCGAACGGGCGGTGAGATCGACTTGGCGCGGCTGGCGGATCTCGCGCCCGACGAGCTCGACGCGGTGCGCCTTGGCGACGGGCCGTATCTGCTGCTGGAGAGTCCTCTCAGCCCGTCAGCCGGCGATTTCGATGCGCTCATGCTCAGCATCCACGCCCGCGGCCAGCCGATCCTGCTCGCTCATCCCGAGCGCTCGCCGCTGTTTCAGAGCGAGCCGGAGCGGCTCATCCGCCTCGTCGATGCCGGGTTGCTGTGCTCGGTCACGGCGGGATCGCTACGGGGCCAGTTCGGCGAGCACGTGCGCCAGTTCACCCTCGAGATGCTGCGTGAGGGACTCGTGCACGACGTGGCGTCCGACTGCCATGACCACCTGCGCCGGCCGCCCGGCCTGGCCGACGCCCTTGAAGACGCGGAGCGCGAGATCCCGGGAGTCGGCGGTCAATCGGACTGGCTGACTCGCCTTGCGCCCGCGGCGATTCTGGCGGGCGAGCCGCTGCCGCCAAAACCTCGCATGCGCCATATCGAGGCGTTTGGAGACCCCGCGCAGGATTGGAGCTGAGGCTCGCGACCGGCTGATCCGCTGCATCTCGGATCTCAGGGCTTGGCCGCGCGCACCAGGTAGTGCCAACCCGTCCACCTCAGACCCGGTACGCGTCGATCTGCGAGAGCCTGCAGCCGATCGTTGACGCGCATGCTCCTCGGCTCGCCAAAGAGCGGCCGGCCCAAGAAAGACAGGGGACCGAAGCCGATAGTCCGTCGGGCCACCGGATTCAATCCGCTCCGTCGCAGCAGCTGGTCGATGTCGCGGGGATAATCGAGACGCGAGGTGGCGAGCCCACGGCGGCGTCTCAGCGCAACCTGCGCGCGCTTGAGCGGCGACAGCGCAAGCATAGCCCGGGGATCGGTGAAGGAGGACAGGCGCGCGCGGTTGTCGGCGGTCACCACGAGTTGGCCAGCGGGCCGCAGCACACGCGCCATCTCGTCGACGGCGGCGTGCGGTGAGTGCAGCCAAGGAATCACTCCCACGGCAACGATCAGATCGAAGTGACTCGACTCGAACGGGAGCGCGTGAACGTCGGCCACCTCAACGTTCACTCGCTCGTGCAGCCCTCCCTCGAGCACCCGGTTCGCGGCAGCCTCCACCATCGCCGGGCTGGCGTCGATCGCCTCGACCCTCAGCTCCCGCTCAGCGAGCCGTATGGTGAGATGCCCGGCGCCGCATCCGATCTCGAGCACCCGCGCCCCGGCCGGGAGTTTCGCGGCGTCAACGCCGTCCAAGACGGCGGCCTGGCGTTGCTGGTAGATAAGTCCTTGCAGGCTGTCGCCACGATAGACTCCGTCCCAGTATGACGCCGACGAGTCGAAGTGCGCGTTGACGTGCTCCTGGACAGCGCGGGGTTGATGGTCAGCTTGCGACGAATGCTCAGTGTCATTTTCACTATTTCGATGACTCATCACACACTCGTCACCCAGCTGGCAAATCCACCCGCCCTTCAAGGACTCTGCTCGACGCCGGAGTCGAGCTGAATGCAGCGCGATCCAGCTGGTTGCAAACGAGTGTACCGAAGGCTCCATCGACCCGAAGTCCAGCTTGTAATCGGGGCTCGGTATGGCACGTAACGCCGGCGCGCTGTCGAGTGCGGGGGACACGACAGCGCCGATCGTCATGCTCGGATTGAGCCGTGGCGTATTTCATCACGGTGTACTCGGAATCGCCCGCAGCGCCGGTCGCCTCGGCGTTCCGGTGCATCGCCTCGGCCGCGAGCGCCGGGCGCCCGCATCCGCGTCGCGCTACATCAGCAGCTGGCGCGTGATTCCCGATACCGCGCCGGTCGATCAGATCCTCGAGATCCTGCGCGCGCTCAGTCAAGAACTCGGTCGAGCCATCCTGGTCCCCGTCGACGATTCGGGCAGTGTGTTCGTGGATGATCACGCTGGAGTGCTCGGAGAAGACTTCCTGCTTCCACACCAGCCGGTCGGACTGGCAGCGGCGCTGTCGAGCAAGCGGGGGATGTATGAATTGTGCGCGGCGCATGATGTTCCCACGCCGCTGTCCGTTTTCCCGACAACCGAGTCAGACGTCCTCGAGCATGCAGAGCGCGCCGAGTTTCCGATCGTTGTCAAGTGCATCAACGCCGGCGACGCACCACCCACCGCTCCCAGGGTCATGATCGCGGCAAACCGCGAGGAGCTGACCGACGCATACAGGCTCATGGAGGCCCCCGGCCTGAGCAATCTCATGCTTCAGGAATACATTCCCGGATCGCCCGAGACCGTGTGGATGTTCAACGGCTATTTCGACGAGCGGTCCGAGTGCAAGGTTGGGTTCACCGGCAAGAAGATCCGGCAATCTCCTCCTTACACCGGCGCCACGACGTTGGGTGTCTGCCTGCCGAATCCGACGGTCCACGAGACGACGCTCCGCTTCATGCGGGCGATCGGATATCGAGGCATCCTCGACATCGGCTATCGCTTCGATCAACGTGACGGCAAGTACAAGCTGTTGGATGTCAACCCTCGTATCGGCGGCACGTTCCGGCTGTTCGTCGGCGAGAACGGCGTGGACGTGCTGCGAGCGCTGCACCTCGATCTCACCGGTGGAGAGGTGCCGGCGACGAGCTCGCCCGATGGGCGTCGCTGGATCGTCGAGCCGCTGGATCTGGCCTCGTCGCTCGTCTACCGCCGTCGCGGTGACATCACGCTCGGCGCGTGGGCGCAGTCCTTTCGGGGCGTTCGGGAGGCCGCGTGGTTCGCGCTCGACGATCCGCTTCCCTTCCTGGCGCTGTGGCCGCACCTGCTGAGGGATCAGATCAGCGGCCGAATCGGGCGGCACTGATCCCGTTCGCCCGAATCGCGCTCGCCGGCGCTCGCAGTCGCCGGTTTCGAGCTCAGATCTCAGCCGCCGCGCGGATCTCGCCCTGCTCGACGACGAACGCGGCGTCGAGATCGTTGACGTGCTCCAGCACGAACGCCAGGTCCCGCTCCTGGCCGGTGTCACGCAGGTACTTGGCGCTCCGGCCGTCGAGGAACGCGTCGTCCGGAGCATCGCCGAAGCGCTCGATCACATCCTCCGTGGAGGAGTCGGCCAAGCCGTAGCCGCTTCGCACCAGAGCCCGCGCGACGCGAGCGGCGCATAGCTGGTCCTCCTCGCGGAATTCGCCCCGGCTGTCGGCTCCCAGGATGAGCACATCCCTGGCCTGCCCCGCGAGGTACGCCGCCTGAGCGTCGGTGTTGCGCAGGCAGCAGGCGTAGGTCACCCCGTGACGGACCGCCTCGGCGATCAGGCGGGTACCCGAGGTCGAGAGCAGGATGATCGGCCGCGAGGACTCCTCCAGCTCCGCGATCTGCGCGGGACTGTTCTGGAGGTCGAAGCCGTAAGGCTGAACCCCACCCAGCTCCCCGGCGAGGATTGGACGGTCGAGATCGGCGGCGAGCCTGACCGAAGCCTCGATCGAGCCCGCGGGAAAGACGCGCCAGCCGACGGCGGCGGCGGTCACGGCCGTCGTCGTCGCGCGAATCACGTCCACCGCCACGATCGCCGTGTCGGCGGCGACCGGAGCAAGATGCTCGTGAAAGCAATCGATGGCTACGTCGGGCATCGAAGCGGACGCGGGTTCAGCTGGTCTCGCCGACCGGCGGGCGGGGTCGGAGATTGCTGCGACCGAAGGCATCGGAGTGCAACCCGCGCCGGTAGATCTCGACTCGAAGCACCTCCTCCAGCCGCACGTTCCCAAGCTGGACCTCTGGTCCGAAGTGATCGATGAGCGCGAACTGGCTGGCCTTGTTCGGTGCCTCGAACAGCAGCTGCTGTAGGCCGAACGCCTCCGCGAGCCGATCGGCCTGGCGACCGTCGAACTCGCCCGGAGTCGAGAACAGGCCTACGTCCTCAGCGCTCTCCCTTGCCTCCACGACGAGGCGCACGGCGCCGGCCGCCAGCCAGCGATGCCCCGTGGCGATCAGCTCGTCGGTCTGATCGTCGGTGAACCGCCCGGTGTGCTTCTCGCCCAGCTCGAACTCCACCTCGAGTCCGCGCTCGCCGGCCTCGCGGACGATGTCGGCGGGAGCCGCAGTCAACTCCGTGAAGCCTTCACCGCACTCGATCCGCGTCAGGCCCATGTCCGCGCACAGGTCCAAGTAGGCAGGAAGCGCCCGCTGCGCGACGGCCGTCTCAAACGGCCCGCCTCCCGCGACCGCCGGGATGCCCAGTCGCGTGACCGCCTGGATCTTGCGGCGACTGGCGGCCTCCGCGGCCACCATCCAGCACGCCATCGAGATCTTCACCGTGGCGATCAGATGGCCGCTCTGCTCCATGTGGCCTTCGAGCGTCGCAGGGTCGTATCCGGGATCGAACGGGCATGTGGCCCGCGGCGTGTCCCGGACCCCGATCTGGGTGAGGTACCGCTCGCAAATCGAGCTATCGGCTCCCGCTGTCATGTCCGACGAGCGGATTCGTACGGGCAGCTTCGCAGGCGATCACCCGGTTCGCTCGGATCCGTGTCTCTTGGTCTCAGACTCATGGTTGAAGGCGACCGTCAAGTGACTTCACGAGCCGGGAACACTACCTGCCGCGGCTGCGGACGCCCGACCGGCGGATGCGGGCGAACGCCCATGTCGGCGCGGCGCCATTGTAGTGCGGGCGGTCGGTCGTGTCCGCGTCCACCAAGGGCGATCCGCTGAGGCCCCAAGCAGCGCTGGGCAAACGCTTGCAGCGTCCGCTTCTTGCGCCAATATGCGAGCAGAAAGTGAGTTGATCCTTCGAGGTCCATTCCCTAGACTCCCGGGCCTGCATTGCAATGGATTGCGGGCAGCGTCGCGTCGCGACGAACCTGGAGGGCGAGGAGCCGTTACATGAGTGCCCACGGATTCGGACCAGGGCCACGACGATCCACGTGGCTGGCAGCGCTGGCGTTCGTGGTCTCCGCGGCACTCACCCTGGGAGCTCCGCTAGCCGAGGGTGGCGGAGTTGGACGCGCCGCTCCAACACACGAGCCTCGCGCCGTCCCGCCCTCTTCGCCGGCTCCCTTCCGCCCGGGCGTGGTCCTGATCGGCTTCAGCCCCGGCGTCTCGAGCGCCCGCC
>Ga0182024_10018023_pt1 | contig 13184 bp, 12 predicted proteins | sample P32metaG_FD_120480 | JGI IMG/M metagenome (GOLD analysis project Ga0182024, IMG submission 120480) | Permafrost microbial communities from Stordalen Mire, Sweden - P3-2 metaG (Illumina Assembly) | ecosystem: Environmental > Terrestrial > Soil > Wetlands > Permafrost | place: Sweden: Stordalen...
ACGTCCTGCGCGCCGAGCGCGTGCTGGCGGCGGTGACGGCCGAACAGGGCGTCGCCACCGCTGACCTGTTCCCGCACCTTGTGCTCGGTGGAACGGCCGGCGTGCAGAGCCGCCATCTGAACCAGTTGTTCGACCAGCACGACCCCAGCGCCGGGTTCTATGCCGCCGGCCCGCTGGCGAAATGGACGATCTTCGACGGCGGAAAACGCGCGGCGAACATCGACCGCTCCAAGGCCCAGGTCGCGGCGGCAGCGGCCGCCTACGAGGCGGCGGTGCTGGCCGCGCTGCGCGACGTCGAAAACGCACTGGTTTCATATTCACACGATCAGGCACGGCGTGACACTCTGGTGACCCTCGATGCCGAGAACAACGAGGCGGTGCGGATCGCCCAGGCGGAGTATGCACAGGGTTTGGTGACCCTGCTCGACGTTCTGGAAGTTCAGCGGAACCGCTATGCCGGCCAGGACGCGTTGGCGCAAGCCGACCAGGCGGTCTCGGCGGACCTGGTCGCCATCTACAAAGCGCTGGGCGGCGGGTGGGAGGCGCCGGTGAGCCCTGCGACACAGCCAGTGATGCCGTTGGCAGCCGACAGCCATGCCGCGATCCATCATGCAGCGGAGACGCCGTGATGCCCGAAGCGACACAGGCGACACGCCTTACCACGTCCGGCGCGATCGGAACCTATTCGCCGGGGCTGGACCGCACGATCAAGATACTGATCGTCGGGGTCGTGACGCTCGTCGCCAGCATGGAGTTCCTGACCAGCTACGCCATCGGCGTCGCATTGCCCGATATCCAGGGAGATCTGGCCGCCTCCTTCGATGAGGGGAGCTGGATCCTGACCACCTACACGACATGCTTTCTGATCGGACTGGTGCTCAGCAACTGGATGGCGGACCACCTCGGATACCGCCGCTACCTGATCGGGGCAGTAGTGCTGTTCATGTTTTCCTCCGTCGGTTGCGGAACCTGTCACACTTTGGCACAGATGCTGGTGTACCGTGGCTTCATGGGGTTCGCCGGCGGGACCTTTCTCACCCGCGCCCAGACGGCCATCAATCGGACCCACGAGGGGCCGGCCCGCCTCAAGGCGTTGCTCGTGCTTGTGTTCGGGGTGGTTATTTGCGCGCGCACCTGGGGAGCGGCGATCGGCGGCTATCTTACCGAATGGTATACCTGGCGGTACATTTTCTTTCTTAATGTGCCGTTGGCGCTGTCGGCGCTGGTGCTGCTCGTCGCCTTCCTGCCTGACGTAAAGGCCGCGCCCCGTCGCGCTCCGCTCGATGTCGTCGGCCTGCTTCTCTTGATCGGATGGCTGGCTTCGCTCCAGATCGTGCTCAGCCGCGGCGAACGGGACGACTGGTTCGCCGACCCGTTCATCGTCACGCTCACGGTCGTCGCGGCAACCTGCTTCCCGCTGTTCATCTGGTGGGAGCGACGGCCAGCCAATCGCAATCCGATTGTCAGCCTGCAAACCTACGGCAGCAGAAACTTCGTGGTAGGCTCGGTCTACGTCGTAATCCTCGGGATGATGCTGTACGGCCAACTGTACTTCGTTCCACAGTTCCTCAGGAGCATCCAGCAGCATTCCGCCTGGGGCACAGGCAAGCTCCAGACCGTCAATGCCGTGGCATTCACGATCGGATTGATCATCGGGGCCGTTCTCATGAAACGAACCGGCTTCCGAGTCTCGCTGGCGATCGGTGCGGCGATTTTCGCAGCCGGTATGTGGGTCTGGACTGACCGGCTGACCGTGGACATCTCGGACCATGCCATGATCCTGCCTCTGACACTGACCGGCTTCGGCGCCGGCTGGCAAATCGGGCCGATTTCCACGTTGATCAACAGCCAGACGCCCAACCTGCTGATGGGCGAAGGGATGGAACTATATCTCTGTCAAAGGCAGCTCGGAGGCAGTTGGGGCATCGCCATCCTGGCCATCCTGGTTGACCGTCGGCGAAGCTTCTGGTCGGGCCGGCTCGGAGAAGGGCTCAACGAGTACAGCCTCCGCGCCCAGGATGCGCTGCACCAGGGCGCGGCGGCATTCCACGCTGCCGGCTTCCCCCAGGCACAGGCGGAGGCCGGGGCGGTGGGACTGCTCCACGCCAGGCTGGTGGTTCAGTCGGTTGTGAACGCGTTTGTTGATACATATCGATACCAGACGGTGCTTGGGGTCACCGCCCTGCTCGTTGCCCTGTTCTTTGCCCGGGGCCGCACGCTCAAAACGGCGACTCGATGGGTCGTGAACATGGTCCGGTAGTGGAGGAGGCATTATTTGCCGCTCGACGCGGCCGAACGAGAGCAACGAACCTCGATTAGAATTCCCAGTGGAGTCTGGCGCCGAAAACAGACACCGGTCCACGATCGCGGTTGAACGCCGGGTCGTCGATGAATTGGTAATCTAACGTGAACTGCACGCTCTTGAAGATCTGAAAGGCATAGTACGCCTCCAGGACCTTCTCGGGGCGATAGCTCAACGCGCCGTCGCCGTCGGTCAGGTCTACGCCGCCTGCCTCCAGGAATTTCTGGTTTTCGCGCGAAGCTCCGCTCATGATGCCGGCCAAGCCGAAGGTATCGTCGGGCCGATGCCAGGCATCGCCTTTGACGCTGACGCCCAGCGAAATCGTCCAATTCACATCGGTGAAAGTCCACGATTCATTGTGGCCGTCATTCCAACCCAGCCGGGAAAAAACGCCGACGTCGCTTGCAACTTCCTGTTCCCAGTTCAGCCCGAATCCGTATTTGTAGCGGTAGGCGCGCGCCGGGTCGATATTCGCTCCCGGCCCGTCAGCAATCAGAATGGCAGTGGCGGCCTGGTAGCTGGCGAAGTGGGCCTCGTCGAGCCATGCCATGAACTGGACCGCCCCCGGATGCCCGTCAATGGCATACCGGCGCTCAAACTCCGCCATCATGGCCCAGGAACGCAGGAACGGGCCATATGCTGCCGAACTGTCATACGGCCATTTGAACACCTGGTCGTCTCCTGTATATCCGTTTTTGTCGGCCGGCATTTGGAAAAATCCATAACGCAAGGCCCATTTCGGCTGGTTCAAATCCACGGCAAATCCGGTGGTGTATCCGATAGTATCCTGCCCATAATCCCAGGCGATGTTGGCCATCGTGGCCCAATTCATGAACTGCGTGTGGGGGTCGTGGGCATAGGTGTTATTGTCGCAGATGTCCGTGGGACTGAACCGGCCGATGGTCAATGTCAGCCGCGAAATGTCCTGCTTGCCGGCAAGCGTAAGCTGGCCGTCGGGTACATCTTCCTGTTCGCCGCCGAAACCGATGGTTTGCCGAATGAAGAGGCGTGCGATGATGCCGGCGGGAAGTTCGGTGCCGGCTTTGAAGGCGTCACCATTGGGAAATGCCTCAATGCCGTGCGTCGAGCTCAAGCCGAAGCCCTGCCACATCAATCCGTCAATGTGCGCCTCGGCGCCGCGCCACAACCGCAGACCGGCAAACACGTCCGCGGTAACGGTTTCCTTCACCTCGCCTTTGGGGTTGAGGCTGCCGGGACCAGAGTATTTGGCTGGGAATCCGGGATCGGCTTGCGCGATGTCGGTATTCTGGAAATGCAAGTTCCAGATTTGTTCCGGCTCGGCCGCCCCCGGCGCGGGGCGGTTCGAACGCGCGTCCTGATCGGTTGGCCCGGCCGCCGCCGAGAGGGGGGCGGCGCTTGGCTGGCTTGTTGACACCTGCTGTTGTGCCGACATCGTGGTTTGAGAAAAGGCGGGGATGGCTAACCCAGCCACAATACACAGCGTCCAGCGAATCCTCTGGCGTATGACGCCGCCTGAAGCGTCAGGCGCAGTTGGACGGTGCTGGTTGGACATTTTCGCGGACTGTTTGGAAAGGACTGGCATTCGCCGTGGCGGAACATCGCCCATGATTGGACCCTTCTAACCGATGACTGTAGATGATAATCCACAATGTAGTCAAAACAATAAGATGTATCACATAGTACAAATTGGATCGCGCCTGTCAACTGCCCTTTTTTTCTTGTGGATGATCAGGTGGAGCGTCCGCCCCTCATTCCGCCCGCCCCAGTCGCCGGCAGAACGCGGCGAGGGTCTCCTGGCTGACGTGGTGCTCGATCCCCTCGGCATCGGACTGGGCGACGGCGTCGGGGACCCCCAGCGACTTCAAAAATTCCAGGACGATTTCGTGGCGTCGGCGGGACTCCTCGGCGAGCTTGCGGCCGGCGTCGGTTAGGAAGATCGCCCGGTACGGCCGTGCCGTCACCAGGCCGTCGCGCTGCAGCCGGCGGATGGTGCGGCCGACCGTCACGTGCGTGACTCCCAGCCGGCTGGCCAGGTCGATCACCCGGGCCTCGCCGTTGGTGACGATCAGCTCGGCGATCATCTCCACGTAATCCTGGGCCAGCTCCTGCGAATGTTCCTCGCGGGTGCGCCTGGGGTTGGGCTGCAGCGTGGCCGCACCATTCTTGGGCCGGCTGGGACGGGTCGCGGGGTTCTTCATGCCCTCAAAGCAAACCAAATTAGCGCCGGCTTGACAAGAGGAAGCGCAAAATGTAGCATTGGGTACATAAATAAGTTCACCATACACCTTGAGGTGGCCGATACTTCATGCGGGTTGATGGAGCAGCGCGATGGACAGTGGAACGAAACAAGCCCCTGATGATGAGGCGCCTGGCGCCGGTCTGGGCAGTGGTGCCGTCGCACAACTGGACTACCACGGGCCGGAACCGCAATTGGCCCAAAGAGCCTCGTCGATGTCACTGGAGGGGATGCATGGGTCGGTCCAGGTCCCCCATACCCAAGCCCCCTTCTGGAGGCAGTGGCGGGCCTACGTCGGCCCGGCCCTGCTGATCAGCGTCGGGTACATGGACCCGGGCAACTGGGGGACCGATCTGGCCGCCGGTGCCCAATACAAATACGGCCTGCTCTGGGTCGTCGCCGTCGCCAGCGTGATGGCTATCTTCCTCCAGGTGATTTCGGCCCGGCTCGGGGTGGTCACCGGCAAGGACCTGGCCCAATGCTGCCGCGACTGGTATCCCAAGTGGACGCGCTGGCCCAACTGGCTGCTGTGCGAGCTGGCCATCGGGGCCTGCGACCTGGCCGAGGTGCTCGGCAGCGCCGTCGCCATCAACCTGCTCACCCACGGCCACATCCCCATCTTCTGGGCCGTGCTCATCACCTCCGCCGACGTGCTGCTCCTGCTGGTCCTGCAACGCTACGGCATGCGGAAAATCGAGAGCGTCGTGCTGGTCCTGGTCTCCACCATCGCCGTCTGTTACTTCGTGGAGATCTTCGTCCTGCCGCAGACCAAGCCGGACGCCCTGGAGATGGGGAAAGCTCTCATTCATCCAGGTTTCCGCCATGTGGGGATGCTCTACGTCGCGATCGGGATCATCGGCGCCACGGTGATGCCGCACAACCTCTACCTGCACTCGGCGCTGGTGCAGAGCCGGAAGCTGCAAAAGGACGAAGACGCGATCCGAACGGCCATCCGCTTCAACACGATCGACTCGGCCGCCGCCCTCACCATCGCATTCTTCGTGAACGCGGCCATCCTGGTCCTGGCGGCCATGGTCTTCTTCAATAAAACCAGTGTGATCGTGCCCGGCGGAAAGGTCGTTACCTTCGATGACAATACGGACTGGATCCAAATCGCCTACCTGACGCTGGCGCCGCTGCTGGGCGTTGCCGCCGCCAGCCCCCTGTTTGCCATCGCGCTGCTGGCCAGCGGCCAGGCCAGCACCATCACCGGCACCCTGGCCGGGCAGGTGGTGATGGAAGGCTTCATGCACTGGAAGCTGACCCCCTGGGCCCGGCGGCTGATTACCCGCTGCCTGGCCATCGCCCCGGCCGTCCTGGTCATCGGCATCCGCGGCGCCAGCCACGTCAATGACCTCCTGAACCTCAGCCAGGTAGTGCTGGCCCTGCAGTTGCCGCTGGCGATGTTCCCGCTCCTCCACTTCACCAGTTCCCGCAAACGGATGGGAAAATGGAAGAATGGGTGGTTTCTTTTGGCGGCCGGCTGGACCAGTGCTATCCTTATTACTGCAATGGACATCTGGGGCTTGCCCGACTCGCTGAAGCAAGCCTGGCAGGTCATAGCAGGAGGCTAAAATGTTCTCCAGGAAGCTTTCACGACCGCTGCACTCGGGTGACTGGGTCATCTTCAGCGCTCCCAAGCACAGCGTCCATCCGGGGCCGCGGGCCAGGAACATCCGCCCGGAGCGGAGCGGCGAAGGGTATGCGTACGTCGTGGACAAATTCTGGGTCGTGAGCGAGACCCGCGGCAAGCAAGTGGTCTTGAAGACGCGCCGGGGCAAGGCCCACGTGGTGGACGCCGACGACCCCCACCTGCACCTGGCATCGTGGTGGGAGCGTCTGGTCTGCCGCCGGCGCTTCCCCAAGCCCGAGCCGCTGGCCGACGAGAACAGGTTGCCGGTTTAGTCAGCAGTGGTCAGTGGTCAGTGGTCAGTTGCGGGTTGTCAGTTGTCAGTTGTCAGTGGTCCGTTGTGGGTTGTCAGTAGCCATCGAGTCCCGCGTTGCTCCTACTGACAACTGACAACTGACAACTGACGACTGACCACTGACGCTGACCACTGACAACTGACCACCCCCCAATGGAGCGATCCATGTACCACAACATCCTCGTGACATTGGAGGCCACGCCAACTGATCGGGCGATCATCGAGCACGTTAAGAAGCTGGCAACCGAGATGCACAGCAACCTGGTGCTGCTCCATGTGGCGACCGGCGTGCCGGCGCAGTTCAACGGCCCCGACGCCGCCGGTGAGGAAATCCGGGAAGATGAGGCCTACCTGGGCCGGGTCAGGTCCGAATTTGAAGCCGACGGAATCCCCGCCCGGGCCCAACTGGCGTTCGGCGATCCATTCACCGAAATCGTCAAGTGGGTCAAGGAAAACCCCTGCGACCTGGTGGCGATGAGCACGCACGGCCACCAGTTGATCGCCGACTTTGTCCTGGGCTCGACCGCCAGCCGGGTCCAGCACCACATCAGCGTTCCGGTGCTTTTGTTGCGGGCCAGGTAACGGGTGCCGCCGTCGGTTTAGACTTTGTAAACAACTTGCAGTGAGGCGCTTCCCCGATATCCTACCCTGCCCATTCCCCGAGGGTTTGGGTGCCACGACCGTGGCCAACCACGGAAAAAATGATGGAGCCTGCATGCAGCGTTTCGTGAAGCGGCTATCTCGCCGATCTCAATTCCACATCATCGCGAATCTCCTGTTGGGTTCGGTCGCAACGGCAATGGCCGACGATTTGAGCCCCGCGACCGTTCCGGCGACGCAACCGACATCAGCCGCCGCGGAGAAGGGGACAAGCGCGCCGGAGGAGATTTGGAATTTTCACGTTCAGAATACCGACGTCGTCCAGGGATATCCCGCTTTCCGTGCGAAGTATTCCGGCCAAAACAGCCTGCCCGCCTTCGGTGAAACGCGCGAAACGGTTTCGGTAGATGTCACCGCCGGGCTCCGCTTGTGGAGCGGGGCCGAGGCGCACGTCGACGGCCTCATGTGGCAGGGATTTGGAATTGGCAACGCCTTTGGCGTGGAAGGCTTTCCCAACGGCCTGGCTTATCGCATTGGCACCCAGGACCCCAACGCCACCCTCTCGCGCCTGTTCATTCGGCAAAACATTGGCTTTGGCGGCGAGCAGGAGGACGTGCCCGAAGACCCGATCACGCTCGCTGGAAGACGGGATATTTCACGCCTCACGATCACGCTGGGACGCTTCGCAGCCTCGGACATCTTCGACAAGAACACATACGCCGGTGATCCTCAACGGCAATTCATGAACTGGGGGTTGATGAACAACATGGCGTGGGATTTTCCGGCGGACACCATCGGATATACCATCGGGCTTGCCGTGGAATTGAATCAGCCGGATTGGACTTTGCGCTACGGACTTTTCGAAGTCCCGGATGTCCAGAATGGGATGACCGCGGAAGACGCCTTTATCACCTGGCCGTATAACCCTTCGATAGAAGGCCCGGCGGCGGATGGCTCGTTTGGGATGGTGGCGGAATTCGAACGCCGTTACAGCATCGGCGCTCATCCCGGGGTGATTCGGTTCCTTGCCTTTCTGAACAAAGCGGACATGGCGAGCTACGCCGCCGCGATTCCCATCCTGGAGGCCCATGGCCCGGGAGCGAACATTTCCGCGGCGCAGAACTACCGCAACAAATGGGGCTTTGGGTTGAACCTGGAACAGGAAGTGGCCAGCAACGTCGGGATATTCTCACGCCTGGGCTGGAATGACGGCCGGGAGCAGTCGTGGATGTTCAACGACGTAGATTACACGGCTTCCCTGGGTGCGAGCATCAAAGGTGAATCCTGGCACCGTCCCGGCGACACCTTTGGTCTGGGGTTCGTGGCCAGCGGTATCTCGAACGTGGAGCAGAGGTTTTTCCAGGTCGGCGGCCTGGGCATCCTGGCCGGCGACGGGAATTTGAATTACGGCTGGGAGAAAATCGTGGAAACCTACTACGATTTCCTGATCTTTACCAACACCCATCTGACCGTGGATTACCAGTTCGTCGACAACCCCGCGTTCAATCGCGATCGCGGGCCAGTGTCGGTTTTTGCCATCAGGTTCCATTGGGAGTTTTGATGGTTCGCTGGTGATCCGCGACTACTTTGAAGGATGTTGCTTGAAGAACGTCACCACCTCGGCCCACGCCTCGGGCGGCGGGGAGTGGCCGCCGTCGTAGAGGTATGTTTCCACCGGCGTTCCCGTGGCGGAGGGGTAGACCGTGATGCGGTCGCCGTCGGCTTTGCCTTGCGGTTCGCAGCCGTCGATCTTGCGGGCGGCATCGATCATTTCATTCTGCCACTGGAACTTCACGATGGGGTCCTTCAGTCCGCCGATATGCAGCAGCGGCTTGGGCTTCAGGTCGTGCATGACTTTCAACGCCGCCGACGACGCGGGCGCCACCGCGGCGAAGGTGTCGCCGCGCGTGGCCCAGAGCAGGTAGGTGAAGCCGCCGCCATTGGAGTGGCCGGCACAGTAGATGCGTTTGTCGTCCACCTTGTAGGTCTGGCGCGCCCACTTCAGCACGGCATCGAACATCTTCAGGTCCCGATCGCCCTGATCGCCCGCACTCGCCTGCCAGCCCGCCTGTTTCCCGTCCGGGTCAGTCAGCCGTCCCGGCGTCGGCAAGCCCTGAGGGTAGATCACGATCGCCTCCGGCCACAGTTTCTCGTATTTGAACGTCTTGGCCGCATTGCGCATGGACCCGCCATGCCCGTGGAACGCGAAGAGCAGCGGGGCCGGCTCAGACTTGGCTGATTCCGGCGCATACACCAGCCCCTGCCGCTCGACCCCGTCGACCTCCCACTTCTGTACCGGCTCTTCGGCGGCAGAGACGCGGGGCAGCCACAGGAGGGCAAGGGTAAACGCGAGATTGAGTCACCAGAGCATGTCGATCTCCAGCAAAGCGGGTCCCAGATGGTGGCGGATTGTCGCGGAGGTTGACGGAAATTCCAGTTCAGGCGACCCAGCACCCTGTACTCGCGATAGCGTAGCCATTTCTTCACGGCCGGGTATCCGCCGAGCATCCCTACGCCTTATATGCAAGTAACTATGATATAATAGCTTATGAATTGAGGTCGGCGGAAGACCGATAGAAGACGAAGCTGCCGAGACAGTCCAATTGGCCGCTGCCGGTCCAAGCGAGGAGGAGAACTCGGGAGATTCTACCCATCATGAACCGTGACCACTATTCGCTGGGTCACTCGCAGCAAATTATCCTATTTATTGTGTGATGACGTGGATTTTCCCATTGATCTCAACCCATTTGGGACCTAAACTATTGGTGTGGAAGCGAACTGGTGGGCACCTATGGGTGTCGACAGGATGCGGGAAGTTAAGGGAATGTCGCGAGTGTTGCCGATGGAACCAATTGAGCCTAAAACGTCCTATAGCGCCGAAGAGGCCGCGCGCCTCCTTGGCGTCAAAGCCGACACAGTCAAAGCGTATTTACGAGGTGGCGCACTGAAAGGCGTCAAAGTCGGCCCGAAACGGCAATGGAAGGTCCAAGGAACCGAGCTAATTCGGAAGCAAAAGGAGTGGAATCTCGCGTAGGCGGGAGCCCCAAAGGCGCGTCTGACGCATCCTTGACAAACGGCCCGGCCGGACGACAATTCGTCGCCCTTGGCTTCCGATGACCGGGGAATTCCGATGGCGAAGAAGCTTCCAAAACCGCGGATCAAGAAGGTCGACGAGACCTATTTCGGGCAGCAACTGGTTGACCCAAAGGTGCAGGAGCTTCACGCGCAGATTGTGCAGAAGCTTCGCGACGCCGCTAAGGGCGAAGTTGAGTCGCTGGAGCGATCCGAGCGGCTGACGAAGGAAGACTTCGCAGTTGTCATTAATGCTCGCGCTGACGACATCCATTTCAGCGAAGACGACTGCTGATTGAATGCACGTGACGTTCGAAAGCGCGTCCATCCTGAATGCGCGGTTGGACTATTCTATTCTCTCATCGGGCCTGGGGTGGCTGGCTGTCCCGCGCGGCAGTTACTAGCGGGAAACGAGCGTGAACGTAATCGACCAAAATCTCGAATTCTACAACCTGAACGGAGCGACTTCGCTTGCAACGATATTAGCTTTGGAGTTGCCGCCGTTTCGAACAGCAGGGGAGGTTTTCCACCAGCTCAACTATTTGGTCGATTACGTTCGTCGCTCCGACATCACCGCAAACGGACCGGATCGGTCCATCGCGGTAGAAGCGCACTATATTGATCGCGATTTCATGGAAGATCACAGCGTCTTCTACTCACGCAACCTGTCCCCAACTCCTAATCATTGCCGTCGCGTACATTTCTTCGCGGGTCCCGAAGACCAGGTCTCTGCCGAGCTGACGTCCCTGGCGCGAAGTGCATATTCTCTTCCACTGCACGATCCCAAGTCGGAATCCGAGCATGCCGAACGGTGCAAACATTTCAGTGGACGCCGCTATCTCGGCTTCACGGTAATTCGCCCGCTTCGCGGCTCACCGGTTGGGCGGACGGTTTTGCGAACCCTCGGCCGCGAGAAAAAAAGCGACGCCTCGCTGCGGGTGATGGCCTGCACACGGGAGTATCAGGTCCATCTCCTGGGCGCGGAGCTAACAGTTCGAGGCTTGGCGTTTCAACAACAGGATGTTGGCGTCAGCGCATGCGCCACGATCGCGTTGTGGAGCGCCTTGCATCGAGTACGCGAAACAGAAGACATTGCGTCTGCCACACCGGCGCAGATCACAGGACTGGCCTCCAAATTTCGACTCCCCTACGGACGATCAATGCCCTCCGAAGGACTTGATGTGGAGCAGATGTGTCTCGCGGTGCAGGCTATCGGCGTCTCGCCCTACCTCTCGCGCGTGGAGAAGTTTCCGGGAGCGAGAAGCCTGCTCTATTCAGCGACGCGATCGGGCATGCCCGCAATTCTGATCATTGAACAAGCTCCAGATTGCAACGTGAAACAACCTTCGCCGGTGGGCAATGAAAGTCCAAATACCGAGAATGCCTCTCAGGAACGCGCGCCGGGGCCGACAGGATCGGAGAGCTCAAAAGACGACGATGTCACCGAGCCGATTGCCAGGCGGGGCGGATCTGCCGCCTGGCACGCGGTCACCGTCGTGGGAATGAAGCTCAAAGATCACCACGTGCTGTGCCCCGTTTCCGCAGGCCTGTCGAAGGCGGCCGGAGACGATGTGAGCGGAGATCTCAAGGCCTTGTATATTCATGATGACCGGATCGGACCCTACCTGAGGGCCGAACTTGCTGAGGCGAAGAATGGGGACACGCAGCTCAGCATAAGTCCCGAACCGCACAAGGTTGGCGCCAAGCCGGAGGTCTGGAACGTCCGAAAGATCTTGATCCCGCAACACGCGAAAATTCGAGTTACGTTCGCGGACCTTCGCGCGCTAACAAGAGACCACCTTATTCCCGAAGCGCAGGCCGTCGTAGCGCAGCAAATAGGGACTCAGAACCTTGCCGACCTACCCAGTATTGCGTTCGAGCATTGGATCCAGCCCGGACATGGATATATGCGGCGGGTGCTCAACGAAGGGCTTCTCGACGAGGAAAGTGCAATAGAGTTTTGTAGAGTCTTCGCGATGCCCCGATACATCGCGGTGATTCGCCTGACCAGCGAAAGGTTTGGACAAATGGACATCTTGCTCGATACAACAAGTCCGCGGCGCAATGTTCAGTTTCTAGGCGTGGTTGCGAACGACGACGGAAGTGAGGGAGCACTCCGCGTACGCGTCGCCCAATATCTCGCCGCCAAGTGTGATTGCCCGTACTATTTCGACAGAGAATGAAAGGTGGTCGGGTACCTTCCGCGGGCGTTCAGCCATACTGCTAGCAGCGAGAACCAATTAGGGCTTGTTTCATGACACGAAAGGACGGCGGGCACCATGGCAACAACATTTGAACTGCGCGACCTCTACAAGACCCTGGAGGAGGATCAATGGCGAAAAGAAGAAGGAAACGCATTCAGCCAGCAACTGGCGCTTGTCCAAGAGGTCCTGTTCCATCCTTTCGCGCGCGACAGCGATAGGATTGAGGCCATTGAACTTTGGCTTCAGAGGCACCAGCCCTGCATCTTTGGCCGGATGGCTGCGGCAACTCATGGAGTGCACTTTTGCATCCTCACAGACGAGGACATCGTCACGTCTGATCAGCATGTCGCCTCAAGGATCCAAGATGCGCGTCTCGCCTGGAAACGGCGATCGTTGCGGCCTGCCGCGGGTATGGCGCTCCCCGCTCATGGCTTCATGCTTATCGTGGCGTCAAGAAGAATTGCGCTCGCCAGACCGGATGCCAACCTTCACCGTCTGGCTTCAAAGCTGCGCCAACTTTGGGGTTGCGAGTCCTCAGAAACCGATCACGGAACGGTCTCATGGGAGACGCTTTTCCTTGCCAATCCGAATGATGACATGTTTGCAAAGTTCACTTTTAGCATCGATTTCTTCGCGGCTCACGGCGATGGGCGCTGGTGGCACGACCATCGGGCTCCAGGTGGATTCGCCTTCACGGCAAATTCGATTGGACATTTGCGCCGTTACCGCGAGTGGTATGAGAAGGTGACACTTCAGCCGCGTGCAGCAGCTTTCGCTGGCAACGGGGGTAATTTCCCTGTTTGAAGCATCTCCCGCAAGGCGGCGACGATTGTTGTGGTGGGATCGTGGCCTCGCAGCTTCAG
>Ga0182024_10018024_pt1 | contig 13184 bp, 10 predicted proteins | sample P32metaG_FD_120480 | JGI IMG/M metagenome (GOLD analysis project Ga0182024, IMG submission 120480) | Permafrost microbial communities from Stordalen Mire, Sweden - P3-2 metaG (Illumina Assembly) | ecosystem: Environmental > Terrestrial > Soil > Wetlands > Permafrost | place: Sweden: Stordalen...
CCGAAGCCCACTCGGGAAGCATGGGTGGCAGCCCGGTTATACGAGAGTACCGGCTGACGATCTCGGCCGGCCTCTCACCGGCTGTGACCCAGTAGTCGACCTGCAGGGCGTCTGCGGACCATCTCGTATGGTTTGCACCCAACTCCACCCGTCCCACTCCGGGCATGTTCCACAAGAACCCATAGCCGCGATTGGACAGGGCGAACGGCACACAAACCTCCGTGTTGCGCTGGATGAGGTCGATCACCGCTCCCTTTTGGTCCAGCAAGCCGTGCTGATGTTGGCCGAGGCCATAGATCCGTTCTCCTCGAAAGGCGTTAAAGGTGACCTCGCAGTGATGAAGGTCGCTTCCGCTGCGTGTGTAGCGCCGCTGAGGCGGCGAGGCAAAATGTTGGGCGCGCTCGCCGAAGAGTTCCTCCCCGTTCGAACGGAAGAACCTCACCAAAGGTGGGGCCTGAAGGAAGAACTCTCGACCGCCGTTAGTCGCGACTTCGACTACCAAGTCACCATTTCGCAGGCGGGCCCGGTTCTCTGCTATTTCGACGTGGGCTCGGCCAGCGGGAGCTTCACCTAGCGCGCTTCCAGGTGTCTCAGTTATAGATGGGCGCAACGTGGACCGTACGCGCGCGCTGTTCTCCCCCCATGCGTCGACCTGGAGGATCTCGCTTCCTTCGTAAACAGAGAAACCCGTGTCACTGCCGACAAAAGTGGCCACGTCGCTGCGTCCTCACTCTCGCACAGAGCCGAGATCTTCGGCTTCGGTGTCCGGCCCAGCGGCGGGAAGCCATACTCGCATCGTCCCCGACGCCCGGTTGCTCCGGGAGAAATATGGTACGAAAGTCAGAGCTAGCGAGCCGGTGTCGAGCCGGCTCCCTTCCGCTTCGCCATAAAGCTGCCCTAGGCCCTCGGCGCGCCGGCCGGATCCGGCCACGGTTACCTCGACATAGCCTTGGAGACCGCTAGGGACATCATGGCTGGGCTCGAGGGGACGAGCCACGTCCAAGAACACGTCCTCTACAGCGGTACCTTCTCCGAGGTCATCCGCCTCCAGGCAGTAAACCAGGGGGCCGCGTTGGACAGCCACGCAATTACGGACTGCGTCCACCCTCCAGTGCGGGCTCAGCACCCGCACCGGCATCGAGTTGTGGATCTGAAGGCGGTCCCCCGTGCTCCAACGCCTCGTTACACGGGCATAGGTGCCATCCCAGGAGGCTTCGGCGGGCCGACCGTTCACAGTCACTGTGGCACTCCGTTTGCTGGCCCACTCAGGACAACGCGCCGATAGGGGCCAGGCCTCGGTTGAAGTACTGCTCGCTATCTCGATCTCCGTGTTCCCCTCCCATGGGTGACCCGCATCGACCGTGAACGCCACCGCCCCCCCCGGGATCGCCGTGGAGACGCTCCCCCGGAAGGGCATGTGCACCTGCAAGCCATCCGCATCGCGCGTCACGAGGTAGGCCTGAATGCTCGCCATCAGACGAGCGAGGTTTGGCGGGCAGCACGCGCATTCATACCAGCCGAGTCGGTGACGGGGGGAGTCCTCGTCGACGCCGGCGTGGTCCGTCCGTAGGTGCAAGCTATTGGAGTAGAAGAACTCCGTCCCCGGCCGGGAGACGGCACCGGCGATGGTGTTCCAGAACACGATCTCCATTGCCTCTGCATAGCGAGGCCGACCGGTGGCCAGTAGGAGCCGCCAGTTCCAATGAAAGCTTGCGATCGCAGCGCACGTCTCCGCGTAGGCGCGGTCGCTCGGGAGCTCATAGGCGTCACCGATCGACTCGTCACGGTGGCGCGAACCGTGCGCGCCGGTGACGTAGGTCTTGGTGGCGAAAAGGTCCTCCCATATCGTCTCTGAGACCCCTAACAGCTCCTCGTCGCCGGTCTCGACCGCCACGTCCACCACACCCGCTTGTAAGTAGAGCTCCCGCACAGCGTGACCAGTGGCCAGGGTCTGCTGACGGACAGGGAGGTGGTGTAGGAAGTAGGACGGCTGAAAATGCCTGTCACCGAGCCGGCCCGAGGACGGCAAGTCGACATCCGCCCGTCCCCGCAGGTCGACCTGCCGCTTAGCCAGCTTGAGCGCCTGAGAGCCTCCCGTAAGGCGATAGAACTCCACCAGAGCGGTCTCGATCTCGGGGTGCCCGCACACCCCGAGCAGCCTCCCGTCGCCGTCGTCCAGGGAGAACGTGTCCAGCAAATGAGCTACGAGCTTGCCCGCAACGCTAAACAAGTCGGGGTGGCCGCCGGTCCGGCGGCTCGCCACCGCCGCTTGCAGCAGGTGACCAGCGCAGTAAAGCTCGTGGCCCCAACGCAAGTCCTTCCAAACCAGCTCCGGGTGCTGGCCCTGGAACCACGAGTTGAGGTAGCCGTCAGGGCGTTGAACGCTCGACAAGAGACCGGGCACCTGTTCAGCGAACTCCTTCACCCCCCCGCTGGGGCCTCGGACGCTCTCCCAGGCAGCGGCTTCGAGGACCTTGTAGACATCCGAGTCAGAAAAATGCATCCCGACATGGGGCCGGCGCGGCCCGTCCGCCAAAACGTTCTCGAGGTTGCTGACTGCGCCCGACGCCCGCACCTGTTCGACACAGTGAGGCAGGGTCTGGGCTCCGTTGCGCCGCTGCCAATCGCCGAGGGCCCCGCCCCCGGTCAGCACCACTTCGCTCAAACCAAGGGGGTGGAGGCGAGCGATGGCGGAACTCGTCGGGTTGACCGGACCCTCGACAAGAGGCGCCGGGGCCGTGACTCTAGTGCCCGAGGGCACTAAATGGCTGTTGTCTTGCATGAGGTTCCCGTGCTCTCGAGCGGTTCGTTGATGTGCCGGACCAGAACGACTTTCCCAAGCACCACCCTCCCCTTACGCGAGGAAACGCTACCCCATTGAGATCTCGCCAGTCAAGGCAAGATAGTCGGCTTTCCTACCGAGCCGACAGGCTCGAAGGCGTTGAATGTGCGGAAGCGTTTCCTCGGGCCGTGAGGTACCGCTTCAGCGGCGTCTGACGACCATTGCGAGGCCAGATCTATGCTTGAACCGTGCAGGCGGGTCGTCCAGCGACGTTGACCGAGGTGGCGCACCGCGCCGGGGTGTCGCTAACGACCGCGTCCAAGGCACTGAACGGACGGGACCGGATCTCGCACGCGACGCGCGAGCGGGTGCTCAACGCGGCGAGCGAGCTCCGTTACACCCCCAATCTGCTGGCCAAGGGGCTGGCCAGCGGGCGGAGCAGCGTGATCGGAGTACTGCTGCGCAACCCCAGGGTCCAGCGCATCGCGATGCCACTCGTGATAGGCGCCCAGTCGGCGCTCGAGCAACATCAGCTGGCTGTGATCATCGCTGATGCCAGGGGCATGGGCGACCGCCTTGCGGAGCTTGCCAACATGCTCCGCCAGCGCAAAGTAGAGGGCTTGCTCATCGTCGGCGACAACCAAGGAGAGACGCCCTCAATCACCGCCTCCGCCAAGCTCCCTACTGTCTACGTGCACGGGCCGACCACGAGCTCACGAGACATCGTCCACGTAGTGGACGATGTCTCCGGCGCGGTCAGGCTAATCAACCATCTCGTGGGCATCGGACGGTCTCGTATCGCCCACATAACCGGGCCCGAATACTCCCCGGCAGTCCAACAACGCGTCGCGGGGATCAACCACGCGATGAAACACCATGGGCTCCGGCTCGAAACCGGTACCAGGTACGTCCAGTGGTCCCGCCGATGGGCAGGCCAAGCGGCCCGGGACGTCCTGGACGATGTACCCGACGTCGACGCTATCGCTTGCGGCTCCGACCAACTCGCCACTGCTGTCCTCGAGACGGTGACATCCTTGGGCCGCAAAGTGCCCGAAGACATCGCCATCACCGGTTACGACAACTGGGCTGTGTTCGCCGAGGATACCGACCCGCCTTTAACGACGATCGACATGGAACTGGAGCACTTAGGCGCGGCCGCCGCCAGCGACCTTTTTGCCATGATCAGCGGTACGCGAGTAGGCGGTGGTATGCGCTACCACGAGGGGACGCTGGTCGTCAGGGGATCGACCGTCAAGTGAACCCGTCGCGCAAATCTATATTTATGGCTCCACTATTGGAAGTCGCGCCCCATCCCGGTAGAAAAGTGGGATCCTTTCGAGAGGCGCCTCAACAGTTACAAGCGCGCCGCCCGGCATGTGCACCCCAGTCCAGGAATTTGTCCACTCGGCTCCCGCGGGCAGGTATACGGCCCGGTCCGTCGCACCTTGCTGAAGCACCGGAGCCACCATTAGGTCCCGGCCAAACATGAACTGGTCATCGACCCCCCAAGAGGTCGGGTCTTCGGGGAACTCGACGAGCAACGGGCGCATAATGGGTATCCCGGTCCTGCTCGTTTCCGCTGCCTGGGTGTGGAGGTAAGGCCGGAGCCGTTCACGGACGAAAATGTAATCCCTCAGGATGCTGTAGGCTTCCGCACCGAAAGACCAGATCTCATTGGGGCCACCTGTCATCTCTGGGCTCATGGGGACATTGGGGACTCGGTCGCCATGTAGGCGGAAAAGCGGGCTGAACGCCCCGAACTGGAACCAGCGGACGAGGAGCTCCCGGAACCCCGGGTCGTCCGGGTCGCCCGCGAAGAAACCGCCGATGTCGGTCCCCCACCATGGGATCCCGCTCATCGCCATGTTCAGCCCGGCCCGCAGCTGCACCCGGAAAGACTCGAACGTGGACGGTATATCTCCTGACCAGACCGCTGCACCGTAACGTTGGCTGCCAGCCCAAGCAGACCGGCATAACATGAGCACCTCTTTCTCCCCGCGACCGACCATGCCTTCGTAGAAACCCCGTGCATGGTCACGGGGATAGAGGTTGGCAACTTCGAGGCCCGGCCCCGCGGCGAACCTCAGGCTCGCGGGGTTCCCGGGCTTCATCTCCGGTTCGCAAGCATCTAGCCAGAAGACCCGGATCCCCGCCTCGTAATAGTTCTTCTCGACCTGTTCCCAGATGTACCTGCGGCCATCGGGGTTCGTGGCATCATAGAAGGCGACGCCGATCCAGGCGTTCGTGCCCCTTTCCGGCCAGTTCGAATGCACTTGTGGGCTCTGTTCGCTCGCGATGAACAACCCGCGCTCCAGCATGGGAGTGTAATTGACCGAGGCCTGGCTGACAGACGGCCACACCGACACCATGAGCTTGGTGCCCATGGACTCGAGCTCGTCCACCATCGCCGGCGGGTCGGGCCACTCGCCCGGGTGGAAGCTCCAGTCCCCAAGGTGGTCCCAATGGAAGAAGTCGCTCACTATCACCGCTAGAGGGACACCTCTGCGGTGGTACTCGCGCGCTACGTCCAGCAGTTCTTCCTGGGTACGGTAGCGCAGCTTGCTCTGCCAGAACCCGCTCGCCCAGGAAGGTAGTGCGGGTGCGTGCCCGGTGGCATCGGCATAATGCGAGAGGATCTCTGCCGGCTTGTCGCCGGCTGTCACCCAATAGTCGATTTGCTGGGCGCTATCGGCGACCCAACGCGTCCCGTTGGCAGCCAGCTCCACGCGCCCAACAGCGGGCGAGTTCCAAAGGAACCCGTAGCCCCTGCTCGAGACCATGAAGGGTACCGATACTTCTGCGTTGCGCTGGACGAGGTCCATAACGAGGCCCTTTTGGTCGAAGAGCCCGTGCAGGTGCTGGCCAAGACCGAAGAACTTCTCGCCTTCGTACGCCTTGAACCGCTGCTCAAGGCGATAATGCCCGTTACCGTTAGCCACGAAGAACCTCGGCCCCGGCCACCAAAAGTGGGCTTTCTGTTCAGACAGGAGCTCCGCGCCGCTGTCGGACCGGGAGAACCTGACCAACCCTTCGACGGAGATCTCGGCCTTCAGTTTGCCACTGACAAGGGAGGTGCCGTCGCTAGTCGCCCCATCCGAAGGGGCCGGTCGGGGCGCTATGAGTGCATTCGGAAGATCCTCGGCTATGTGGGCCTGGCTGGCCCGCACTCTTATCGAATCTTCGCCCCAAGCCTCCAAGCGCAGTCGCTCGTGACCCGAGGAGTACTCAAGCGATGCTCCTGTCTCATTGGCCATTCTGGCATCTTTCTATAGGTCGTCGAGGGGTTTCAAGCGCGTGGCGTAGACCCGGTGATGGCGACGTCGACTGTTCGGCACGGCGTCCTCTGTCACTCCTTGGTCGAGCCGGCCAGCATCCCGGTGACCAACGATCGCTGCGCGAAGAAGAAAATGATGAAGACCGGGGCGATCGCCACGAGTGTGGCCATCGCCAGCTCGGGCCGCAGGACCGGGCTAGCGGCGGCGGACGCAACGGGGTTGAATGCGGCCGTTGAGGAAATGAGGTAATCCAGGCCGACCGGGAGCGGGTACTGCCTGTCGGTATAGAACATCACGAACGGGAGGAAGAAATTGGTCCAGTCCGAGACGAAGGCGAAGAAGCCGACGAGGGCCACTATTGGCCGGGCCAGGGGCAACGCCACGTGGCGGAATACCCCCCACTCGTTGCAACCATCGACTCTGGCCGCGGCCAGGAGCTCCTTGGGGATCGTCGATGAGAAGAAGATGTAGGAAAGGTAAACGCCGAACGGGAAGAAACCAAACGGGAGGACCACCGACCAAGCCGAGTTCGAGAGATGCAGGAGGTTCATCTCCAAAAAGAGCGGGAGCACGAGGGCGCTCGCGGGCATGATCATCACGATCAGGGTGATACTGAGGAGCACCTTCCGACCGATGAACTCCGTCAGCGCCAAGCCGTAGCCGGCCGGGACCGCGCAGGCGAGGGCCAAGAACACGCCGCCGACTGAGTAACGGGCGGAGTTCCACAGCCACACCAGCAGCTCGTGGGCCTGGAAGGCGTATATCTCGTCCCATGTCCGAAGGAACGTATGGAAAGACCCCAAAGCCAGCGGGTTCCAGTAGACCAACTGGTGGTCGGTCTTGGTGGGCGCGATAAACAGCCAGATCACCGGGACGACGAAGAAGGCTGTGAAGGCCAGCATTACGATGAACCATGCCAGCCGCGCCCAGGTGGGCCGGCCCGACAACCGACGTCGTCGACGGGTGGGCCCGGCAGCCGACGACGCGTGAGCTGCCGGATGCCTCCCAACGGGCTGCGCAGTTATCTGGGCCATACGGGCGAGCCGCCTTTAGTCGATCTGGAACAACTTGGAGCGGAAGACGAGCAGGGTGGCCGCCATGAGGCCGACGATCAGGAGGTCGACCGAGATCGAGGCGGCGTAGTTGAAATTGCCGTTTTGAGTGGCGAAATAATAGGCCAGCTGGTTCGGCGACCAGGTGGGGCTCACCATGCCCAGGCTGGCTGCGCCGAGGAGCTGAGGCTCGACGAACAGCTGTGTCCCGGCGGCGAAGGCGAGGATCAACATGAAGACGACCCACCTCTTGATGAGTGGCAGCTTGATCCGGATGGCGAGCTGCCAGGAGTTGGCGCCGTCGATCTTGGCAGAGTCGACCACTTCGTCGGAGATGTTGTTGAGGGCCCCGTTCATCACCACGATCCAGCCACCCGCGCCCGTCCAAAAGGCGATCACCGCGAAGATGGCCGGCAGGTGCCCCGGTGCGAGCGTTTGGGGCATGCTGGAAAAGTGGAACAGGGAGAGCGCAAAATGCCAAGGGCTGATATCGGGGTCGAGCATGAAGGCACAGACCAGGACGCTCGCCGAGCCGGCGAGGGCACCGGGAAGGTAGAACAGGAAACGGAAAAAGGGGACCACCCGTCTTACCCCGCCGTGCAGCAACAGAGCCATAGCCAGTACCAGCACCACTAGCACGACGAGCCAGATCACCAGGTAAAGCCCGATGTGCTCGAAGGCGGGTAGGAACCGGAAGTCTCTCCCTGTGGCGAAGAAGTTGGAGAGGCCGGCCCACTGCGCAAAGCTGACCGGTCCCACGCTCACACGTTTGCCTGCGGCCTTGGAAAAGGCCAGGTAGACGGCGTAGGCGGTCGGTAAAACGCCGAAAAGAACGAGCAGTACTAGGTACACGCCCACGAATGCGTAGCCGGCGCGTCGGCGACCACCAACCCGCCCGCGCCCGGTGCGGCCTGGGGCTCGCTCCGGGACGGGCAGGCTGACGGTTTCGCTCACTGCACTGAGCTAGCTACGGCTTGGTAACGACTTGGAAGCCGTCGCTTTGTGCGTAGTTCGAGATAGCGGCCCCCAAAACAGGTAGCTCGGACGAGACGCTGTCGCCCGCTGTCAGGTTCGGCAAGACGGAGTCGGTCCATATGCCGATCGTGTCCCAAGGAGTCTCGGTCCAACCGCTCCAGACCTCGTTAACCGCCTGGGCGAAGGCCGGCGCCAGAGGAGTGGCCCAAAACCCGCTGGCGTCTTGCAAGGCGATCCACGATTTCGCAGCCGGGATGTAGCCCGGGTAACCCTGCGACAGGTTCTGCGACACAGTCGAAGTGGCCAGTCCGACCAGAACCTTCGCCACGGCCTGGGGGTCCGCGGTGTGAGACGACATGATCCAAAGGCCACCACCCACGTCGCCCGTATAGGTCTTGGGGCTACCTGCCCAGTGCAAGGGAGGATATGCGGCGACCGTGCCCTTGAGCTCGCCCAGTTCGCAGGTGCCGCAGAATATGGCGCCCGAGTACCATGCGGGGCCGGGCATCATGAGCACGTGGCCGTTGGGGAACGAAGACGACACACCGTACTGCTTCCCATAGGTGCTGGCAAAGACGTAACTCGGCGAGAGCGCACCGTCTGCCTGCAGGGGGTCTAGCAAGGACGCCATCCCGGTGCAATTAGGGTCGGCAGGGTTGTCGAGAATGGTGTACGCCTTGATCTCGTCGTTGATCGGGCACTGGGCCGCCTGGAGGTAGATTTCGTCGTCAAAGTCGTCGCCGATGCTGCCGACAATGTACCCGGGGTGGTTCTTGGCGACGTCCTCGCCGATAGCCTGCCACTGCTGCCAGGTGGTGGGGACCGTGTAGCCGAACTGCTTCATGAGCGCGACGTTGACCCACAACACGTCGAAGGCGACGTCGTTGCGGAGGCACTCGAGCTTCCCGCCGATGTAGCAGTCGGCGAGCGTACCCGCAGCGTAACCCTTGAGGAGCCCCTTCGGGAGGAGCCCTCCCTGGTTGAGCACCGCCGGGAAATCGAACGGCGCGGCGCCCAGCTTTTGGACGTCGTTGGCCTCGCCGGAGAACACGATGTCGGGCCAGCCGTGGCCGACGCGGTTGAACAGGCTTACCTTGCTCTCGATGCTGCCAGAGCCGTTATCGCCGCCGTCGAAAGTCACGAGGTCGATCTTGACGCTCGGGTTTGCCTTCTCGTAGGCCTTCACCTGCGGTACGCGGGCGGCGTCGACCCAAACCACGATCGGCGCCGAGCTTGCCTGGGCGGGGGCGGCACTGGTGATGTTGGTACCGATCGTGGCCATCGACACGGCCAGCCCGGTTGCTGCGAGGGTATTGAACAAGCGGCGCGGCCGGCCCAGCAAGGCACGGCGCGGTGACGTTGAGTTGTCTTTCATTGTCCTCCTTATTTTCGTGGTTCGTCGGTTTCTCAATGGTTTCAAGCGGCCTGGCCGGCCCAGGCGGTCAATTGACTTCGGCCACAACAAAAGGCATAAGCGCCTCCGGGTACTCGGGGCCCGCCGGCAGGCCAACGCCAGGAGCCGTCGGCGCGGGCACCAGGCCGCGCTTGTCGATACCCCGTTCCCGGCGGACGGGGTTACCCCATACCAGCGACTCGTAGTAGGTGCAGTTCGAGATGGCCATACACAAGTGCCGGTTGGACAAGGTGGGGCCGTGCGGCTCGGCTCGCAACCGGTAGGCGTCGGCCAGGTGCGCTGTGCGCATAGCGCCGGTGAAGCCGCCGCGCAGCTCGGCACTGGTGCGTACAAAGCTCGCACAACCGGAGGCAATGAAGTCTGCGGTGTTCATATGCGCACCATCAGAGGTCTCGCCGACCAGCAACGGTACCCGGACTCGCTCCGCCAGCCACTTGTACGCGGTTACCGAGAACTCCCGGATCGGCTCTTCGTACCAGAGGTAATCGGCGGCGGCCAAAGCGTCGCCCAGGTAGACGGCGTCGGGCAGGTCGAACCCGGCGGAACCGTCGTACATGAGGGGAACATCGCCCCCGACGTGCTCACGCACCGCCCCGCACAACCTGGCATCCTCCCGGGCGTCGCCGAAAGCATGTAGCTTTAGGGCCGGGTAGCCCAGCTCGGCGCACTGGTCCGCCACGTCCAGGTACTCCTCGACGGAGGCGTAGGTAACGGTCGACGCATAGGCGGGGATCACCTTGCGGAAGCCTCCGAGGAGTTGCCACGTGGGCATGCCTGCTGCCCGCCCGGCTAGGTCCCATAGAGCCACGTCGACCATGCCGAGCAAGTAGAGGGGGATCTCCTCCACGCGGTCGAGCTCCCACAGCTTGTGCCATAACCATTCCCGCTGAAAGGGATCTTCGCCAATTAGCACCTCGCGCAATACGCGGTCAACGATGTCGGGGAGCACCGCGCTTGCGGCCCGCCTCGGCTGGAACGCCACACCGTCCAGGCCCGCGTCGGTCCGGATCTGGAGCACGGCGCCGTACCCGTCTGCCGGGCTGCCGGGCAACCCGCGGCGCCAAACAAAGTGGGGGTCGGGCGCATGCACCAGTACCCGGTGGACCTCAACGACGGTGATCTTCATGGGCCCTCCGTGCCAAACATAAGACGACTGTTGTAGGATGGCATAGGACCTATGTATCGCGCAAGTCGTGGTCAAGCCCACCCGGGAAGACCGGTTGTCCCGCCTCGCGGGCGCTAGTCACGTAGGCTCACGAGATGGAGATGTGGAGGGGTTCTCCCTCGCAGCCAAGCGGACCGATCGCTCTGATGCCGGGGGACAAACGCTATGACATGGCCGGTCGCTGACACCGCAATACCCTGGCGTCGACGTCCGGCCCGGCTGGGCGAGGCGGTTGTCGCCTCCTTGATCGACCGGATCATAACCGGGACGCTCCCGCCGGGATCCCCCTTACCGGCGGAACCGGTTCTGTGCCAGGACTACGGCGTGAGCCGCTCGGTAATCCGGGAGTCACTCAAGCTGCTCGAAGAGAAAGGGCTTTTGGTAGTAAAGCAAGGGCACGGCACCACGATCTTGCCTCCCGAGCATTGGAACTTGCTTGACCCCGTCGTGTTGAAAACAGTTATCGGTCGTGACCAGAGCCTGGCAATCTTCGATGACTTGATCGATGTCCGTGCTGCGTTGGAGAGCCAGATGGCGCATAGGGCCGCCACCAAGATCACTGACGAGCAATTGGACGAGTTGCACTCTCATATCACCAAGCTGGAGCGAATGCTCGATGACACCGATGGGTACGCCGAGGGAGACATTTCGTACCACGACATGATCTCGCGGTTCTCAGGCCACCAGTTAGCAAGGTCGATCCTGAGGTCCGTCCAACCGTTGGCCCTTACGAGTACCTACTACAGCCGCACCCACCGGATACCCGAGGACAACATCCGCTCCCATCGCGGCCATGTCGCCATCTTCAAGCAGCTGTCTAAGCGCGACCCCGAGGGCGCCTCACGCGCGGTCAATGCTCACATTCTCAGCTCCTGGGAGATCTACAAGAACCGGGCACAGGCGGCCCTCGGTTAGCGGGCCGGCTCATCGCAGGACTAGTTGCAACCCGGTGCCGAGTACGCGCCGACACGGTCCAACCTCCGCTCAAGCCGCATTCTCGCGCGTTACTCGAGGCTGGCGCGTTGCGCGGGGCGACATCGCCCAACTGTACGTAAGCCTCCTCCAACAAGAAAGACACCAGCCCGGCCACCCGCAAGATCGACGAGATCGTACTCCTCTTGGCCGCGACGAACGTCTCGGCCAGCAAACAGTTCTACGTCGAGCACGGGTTGTCCGTGGAGAAAAGCTTCTTGAACAAGTACGTGCAGTTCGACGCCTCGTCAGGTTCGGTCAAGCTGGCCCTGTACGGACGCCGTGCCTTGGCGAAAGACGCGGGCATTGCCCCGAAGGGTACCGGATCCCATCGGATCGTCATGACCAGCGACGCCGGCCCATTCAGCGACCCCGACGGCTTCCTTTGGGAGGCCGCCCCGTGTACCCAAAGCACGCTGCAGGATCAGGGGGAGAAAAGATGACTGAGAACCTTCGCTCAACGCCCATCCGATTCAAGGCTGCGGTGTTGGCGATCGACCGCTCGATGATCCTGCGCCTGCCCGAAAAGGCGAGCGAGCAGCTTCCGTCGCGCGGACAGGTGGCCGTCACCGGCACGATTAACGGTCACGCGTTCCAAACAGTCATCGAACCCGATGGCTTGTTCGGTCACTGGATAAAGGTCGACGAGAAGCTCCAGAAGACCGCGGCGTTAGAGACGGGGGCCGAGGCCACAGTAGAAATGGCGGCAACAAAGGCGTGGCCGGAACCGTCCGTTCCCGCGGACTTAAGGGCGGCCCTCGCGGCAGCGCCAACGAAGATTCAAGACCTCTGGAATGAGATCACCCCGATGGCTCGTTGGGAATGGGTTCGCTGGGTGAACGAAACGAGGAACTCTGACACGCGCAAACGCCGCGTCGAGGTCACGATCTCGAAAATGAACAGCGGCAAACGACGGCCTTGCTGCTTCGACCTCGCCGCGTGCACTGATCCGGACTTGTCGAAGAGCGGGAAGTTGGTAGAACGGGTGTAGTTGTGTTTCGACGCGCCGATCGTGGAAGGGACGCCACGAGTTACTTGGAGGGAAGGCGTCAAAAGTGAGCAGGCGGGTGCCCCGCCGGCCGCATATGCACAGCCCTCCTACCGGCAGTTTCGTTACATCTGTAAACCAAAAGTCGCTCGATTCCAGTTGACCCCCGCCACCAAGTATGGGCGTTTTTCGCGCCTTCTTGCATATACACGGGCCGCTGACCAGCATGTTTGGTCGGCGGCTTCTGCGTTTGTGGGGACAGTTTGTGGGGACCTACTCAGCCCGTGCGTGTGCAGCATGTGCAGGGTGGCGCGGACGCGAGCGGCCCGCACGCTGCGTTTTCGCAGACGACGCTCGGGTCGGGCGGAGCGGCGCATATGCATGCCTTGTGCATGCCCATGCAGTTGCCCTACTCAAAGTGCTTCAGGGTTTGGGCGGGGTGATCTCGAGTTCGGCGGAGATGACGACGGCGAGGTGACACCTTTTCGTGCCGTGGTAGGCACTCTGATTTGGTCGGCTGGTGGAGTTCGATTCGATCGGTCATGGCTCAGCGGCGTGTGC
>Ga0182024_10018025_pt1 | contig 13183 bp, 12 predicted proteins | sample P32metaG_FD_120480 | JGI IMG/M metagenome (GOLD analysis project Ga0182024, IMG submission 120480) | Permafrost microbial communities from Stordalen Mire, Sweden - P3-2 metaG (Illumina Assembly) | ecosystem: Environmental > Terrestrial > Soil > Wetlands > Permafrost | place: Sweden: Stordalen...
CTATAGGGATCAAGGCCGCCGAGGCGATCGTTTTCGCGATAGGGCCAATCCCACTCGCGATTGAAATACACTTTGTCGGTGGTCACGCAGACGACGGCACGGACGCTGTCGATGCCGCGGCAGGCTTCCAGAAGATTGGCCGTTCCCAGCACATTGGTCTCGAAAGTCTCGATCGGGTCGGCATAGGATTGCCGCACCAGCGATTGCGCCGCCAGATGCAGAACGATGTTGGGCGCGACCTCCGCGACGGCGGCGCGGAGCTCCCGCTGGCGCCGAATGTCGACAATGCGCGATTTCATTCGCTGCGCGAGATTTATGGCCTCGAACATGTTGGGCCGCGCGGACGGCTCTAGGCTTATGCCGGTTACCTCAGCGCCGAGCTTGAGCAGCCAGGTCGACAGCCAGGCGCCCTTGAAGCCGGTGTGGCCGGTGACCAGAACCCGAAGTCCTTTGTAAGTGCTGGAGAAATCGACTCCTGCGGACTCGTTCAAGTGCGGCTGCCTCCGTTCCACGAATCACTGCCGGACGGCTATCCAAGGCGCGATGTCAAGTCAATCGAATTGCCACATCTGTAAAAAACCTGCTGTACAGTGAAAATAAATATTGTGTTCGGGAATCGACGCCTGTACCAGTTCGCACTGCCCCGTTACGGCAAACACCCCTGGAGAGAACACACATGGCTATTCCGTCGACCGGTTTCACGTTCCCGCCTGCCAATAACACCGATTTCATTACCGAGATCTACATCGGCTACTACAACCGCGCCCCCGATCCGGCGGGTATGAATTTCTGGTTGAATGCGCTGGCCGGCGGCGAGACGCTGACGCAGGTCGCCAACCAGTTTGCGAATTCTTCGGAATCGACCGCGATCTATCCTTTCCTGACGCTGCCGAACTTGGTCAACGCAGGCTCCTTCGTCACGCAGGTTTACAACAACATCCTGAACCGCGCACCGGATGCGCCGGGTCTTGCCTTCTGGACCGCGGAGCTCCAGAGCGGTGCGGTTACCCCCGGTTCCTTCATCCTTACGCTGGAAGCCTCTGTGAACATGCAGACGGGCACCGCGGACGCGCTGACCCTGGCCGCCAAGGGCACGGTTGCTGAAGACTATGTGCTGCGCGTTGCGACATCGGGCACCCCCTTTTCGCAGTCCTCGGCGCACGCTTCCATGGCGCCGGTTAGCGGCATCGGCAATTCGCCCGTGACTGCTGCCGAAGTGACCACTGCTGAAGCGATCACCACCGCGTACATCAACCATGGCATAAGCGCGACCTTCACGCTCACGACTGGTATTGATGCCCCGGGCACCGGTGCGTTTGCCACTTCTTCCATCACTGGCAACAACAACCAGATCTTCGGCACTTTCGGTACCGGCTCAACGGCCACCGATACCTATCAACCCGGCGATCAGGTCATCGGTCTGGCCGGAAGCACCGGCAATCAGCTAACGCTGGTCGACCAAGGCAGTAACCTTGCGATCCAGAGTGCTCCCTCGAGCATCGCTGCTACGGTCTCAAATATCTCCATCGTGAACGTGATCTCGGGGAGAGGCGTGTTGTTCAACGCGGTTACGAGCCCGGCTGGTTTCAGCGGACTCACCCAGTTGAATGTGACCGCTGTCGGGGCAGGTACCGCCGCCGGCAGTTCGGTTACGGCCGCTGCGACGACCAACATTGCTCTGACGGACGCCAATCTGGGCGCATCCACCGACTCCGTGAATGGCGGCAACAATGTCGTCGTGACGGAGGGCGGCGTCACCGGCGCCGCAACCATCAACGTCGGTCAGGCCGGAGCCGGAGCCGCAGGCACCGTTGCGGTTACGGAAACTGTCGCGGCCACCGGAGTGGGCGCTTTCACGGCGGCTGCAATCAGCGTTAAGGGCGGCACGACGATCAACGTCACGGCCAACCTCGCCGAGACTGCAGGTGCAGGCAACACTGTGACCAGCGGAACCATCACCGTCACGGGCGGTGCAACCACGACGGCTGTAACTGTCAACCAGACGGCTGCTGCAACTGCTGCGGCGGCAGTTACCGGTGTTGCCGGTGCGCTCCTTGTTAATGCGGTAGCCGGTGCTCCCGGTGTGACAGCTGTCACTGGAGTCGCTGCTGTTGCCGCCGCCACAGCCAAGGCCGCAGTTGCGGGTGTTGTCGATGGCAACGTCACTATCACAGACGCGAACTGGAACACGGCAAATGCCAACACCATCACCACGGTGACCTTGGCTAGTTCCGGGGCCGCAAATGTCAATGATAACGCTCTGACGACGCTGAATTTGTCCGGTGCTTCGACCTTCGTGAATATCACTAACGCCACGGCTGGGGGCGGAACTCCGACGGCCAATTCGACGCTCACGGTCAACTTGAGCGGTTACGTCACTACGCCCGGTAACATCATCCAAGACGTTAACGGCGAAATCAAAACAATGAACGTCGTCACTTCTACAGCGGATTCGGCGACGGGCATTGGAGACGCTGGCCTGAAAGCGTTGAATATCTCCGGCACCAACGTGCTGAAGCTCAGTTCGTTTCCCCTTCCGGGTTCTCTGACCTCGATTGCTGTGAGTGGCGGTGCTGGTTTCAATGATGGCGGTGCGGGCCTTGGAACTGGTTTTTCCGCACTGGGAGCCGCGGCAACATTGACCACGACCTCAAGCGGCACGATCACCGCGACCTTGAACGACACTACCCAAACGTTCGTTGGTTCGACGGGACAGGACGTCATTACGATTTCAGATCTTGCCGATGCGACCAAGGTCGTTACCGGTGGTACTGGAACAACGAACGAACTGATCCTTGACGGCGGGGCTTATGCTCTGACGGCTGCGACTGCGGCGAAAGTCACCGGCTTCCAAACCCTCGGAGTCACCGCAGCCGTCACCGGTTCCATCGATATGAGCATACTGGCGCCTACCGTCAGCAAGCTCGATATCATTGGCAACAGCACCATCGCCTTCACAAAGGTTGCAACGGGCGCTGCGATTTCTCTCGATGCAAGCAGCACATCCGTTTCGGTCAAGTACGTTGACGTCACCGGCACGACTGATAGCACAACGGCTACCATCGGAGCGGCAACGAACGCGGCGGCGATTACGGTATCTTCGCTGACGCTCTCGGACGCCAATCTTGTCGGTATCGGAACGTTGAACGCGGTCAGCAACGATGTAACCTTCGGCCAGAGCAACGTGATCTCAACACTTGTAGACAACGGTCTGGCCAATCTGAATGTTAGCGGCTCGGCTGGCCTACAGATCAATACCCTCAATGAAGCGACCACTCAGGCGACGACGTTCACGATCAACAACACCGAAACCGGTGCGGCTGGCGTGACCATCGTCAACTTCACCGATGCGAACTTGGGAGCATTGACTTTCACTGGTTCAAATGCATCCACGATCACAAACTTGAGCGACGCCGGTCAGGTGCTCTCTATTTCTAACACGGGTACTTCGACAGCCAACATTTTTACCCTCACCGACAATAGCCTGACTACCTTGACGCTGGGTTCGGGTGTTTCTCTTGGTCAGACTGCACCTGCTAACAACGCGTTCGGCCTGCAGGATGGCGCAACCACTGGTGTTACCGTCTCGGGTGCTTCCGACAACGCTCACGTCACCATCAACCTGTACAATGGTTCTAGCGCGAGCAACATTATCGACAGCATCACGCTCGGTAACGGCAATGACTTTGTCACCGACGCAAGTGCAGCTGGTACGGTCAATCTCGCGGTCGGAACCGGTGCCAACCTTATTGTTCTAGGTACCGCCTTCAACGATACGACGGCCGTCTACAACGTTACGGAAGGTGCCCACACCAACACCGCGACCTTGTTCAATTCGATTTCGATCGGTACGGCCGGAACGGCCTATGCGACGACGCCGAACCTGAACATCACCGGTGCTGCTGCAAAGGACACCATCACACTCGCTGGTGATACCACTGCGGCGGGAACCGGTGCTGCCAATGCGGTCGTGACCGTAACCCCGGGTGGCACGCTTGCTCAGACCATTAACGCTCTTGAAACAGCGGTAACGGGAGCAGGTAACGCTCATCACGTGTTCACGTCGACCTTCGGCGGGGATACTTACCTGGTTGACAGTTTTTCGGGGACGCTGGGTGCTACCGACACCACGCTGGTGCATCTGGTCGGTCTGCATACCTTCAGCGCGACCGCTGGCGTTGTGACGCTCTTGACCTGATCGAAATACAAAATCCCGGGTGGCAGTTCGCTGCCATCCGTACTACCTCAGGGGTCGGGCGAAAGCCTGGCCCTTTTGGCTTGAGTGGCCATAACATCTGGAAGGCGTCCGATGCCCGGTTTCATACCCATCAGCAGCGAGCAACACGCAGCTAGCAAATGGCGCAAGTTTAACGACTACCGCTTTGCCGCGGGCGAGGCGGCTGCACCCATCGTTGCCGCCGAGATTGCCAAAGTCGCGCCAGCGATGCCGATTGTCTTCATCGGCGAAAACGGGAAGTTCGAGCTATCGGCGCTATTGTCGGTCACGCCTGGTCAGAACATGTTCGTCGCCCCAGACGGCCGCTGGCTTGGTTCCTACATCCCGTCCAGTTTACGGACCTATCCGTTCCGGCTGGTCACGCCACAGGGAGGCGAGCAATCCATCCTGTGCATCGACGAGGGGTGCGTGATCAGTGCTGACAACCCCTTGCCGGGAGAAGCCTTCTTTGGTGCCGACGGGAAAGTAAGCCCTTCCATCCAGCAGGTCGTCAACTTCCTGTCCGCGCTTGAACAGAACCGAATTGCCACCAGCCTCGCCGTATCGTCGCTGGCTCAAGCCGGCGTCATCAAGCCGTGGCCGATCACGATCAAGAGCGAGCAGGGCGACCGGACGGTGGGTGGTTTGAACTGCATCGACGAGGCCGCCTTGAACGCCCTGCCCAACGAAGACTTCGTCAAACTGCGTGCGACCGGGGCATTGCCCATCGCCTATGCTCAGCTACTGTCGATGAGCCTGCTCGGGGTGTTCCAGCATCTTGCTGGGATACAAGGCCAGTTGGCTCCTAAGCCGGTCGCAGCTTTGCCCGATACACTCGATAAGCTGTTCGACCGCACTGACAGCCTTGAACTAAAATTTGACTGAGACACAAGGAGCATCACATGGCCCACATCACCATCGACGGTCGCGACTTCGACCTGGACAAACTGAGCGGTGAAGCGAAGAAGCAGGCCGCGAACATCCATGTCATCGACGTGGAAATGCAGCGGCTCCACACTCAGATGCTGATCCATCAAACCGCGAGAAATGCCTTTGCGGTGTTGTTGCAGCAGGCGTTGCCGAAGGAGTGAGGCGCTATCTTTGCGGGAGCGTTTTGGGCGTCGGAACCCGAAGTGCCCTCAGGCCTGACTGCAACTCACGGTCACAATCTGCCGCGTCGGCCGTGGGTATGGCGTGGGTCAATTTCGGCGCTACCCATCTCTCCTAACCCGTTCATCGGACTTCACTGTTGCGGTGTCGCCCCCGGTGACACAGGGTGCTCATGGGTCAATGTTTAGTGGGTATAGCGTGGGTCAGTGTTTTTTGCGCTGCGGATTTCCGGCGATAGTCCGCTAAAGAGTTTGTCCCCTTATAACCCCCCGCTGACGCCATCACGTTGACCGTTCGGCGCGAACAGTCGGGCGTTTCCACAGGTTTCCATTCGAGCAAGGAGCTGTTTCGCGGGTATCGGCACCGATCAGTTAAATTGCCACACTGACACGGCGACCTGTCCATGAATCTCCTGCACGCCGCTTCCAATCACCCAAGTTAGCGTGCAAATGCTCACTGTCAATCTCACGCCGGCCTTCGTCCGATCCGCCGGCTGTGATCATCCCCACCGAAGGGTGGACTACTTCGAAACCGAATGGCTTCCTGTTGGAGGTGCGTTCGTCGGGTGCAAGACGTTCTACCAGGGATACAACGACACGCGCGGTCGGTTGAAACAGTGCAAGTTGAGCGCCGCAGAAATTCTAACCGTCGAGCAGGCACGGGAGACGGGCAGGGAGATTGTCGCCGCGGCGCTACTCGGTGCCGATCCGCAGGCGCGTGTCGATCTGCGAGCCGTCCTCACACTGCCTGAGTTCGTTCAGGAACGCTACCTACCGTCAAACAGCTCTTGGCCCATCCAGCTTGGGAAAGGACAGAGCTTGCCGCTGCTTTGGCAGACCCTTTTTGTGTTGACAGCGGGAAGCGATCTCTATCCCGTGCAGGACGCTGAAGCGGTGAAAGCTGCTCAATCGCGCTGCAAGAAGCTAAACGCATACCTTTGCCAGCGTGCGCGCGACGGCGGAGAGATAACATTCCTTGCATCACCGTGATAGGCGGCGGCATTCCGGTCAGTCGAGTCCTTCAGCTCTTTCTGCTGGCGCGTCATTCCGGAAAGAAGCAGCCTTCCGAGTGGGCGGCGGCTGCATGGGAGCTGCTCAGCAGTCAAGGACAGAGTCTCATAAAGGGTGGCAAGACGCTGGAAACGCTGGAGCAAAATATCGCGGAACTGACAACACAGGCGCAAGTCTTCGCCGAGAAATAACTGCCGATCCTGAAAGCCATCGGCATCGACTGATCACTGGGTAAGCGGCGCGGAGATTTTAAGAACCTGATGGTCGCGCCAGCCCACATCGGCGGGCGAACGCCGCGCGCAAAGCACTCTATTTGCCGAGTACGCGAACCTCAGCGAGGCTCAGATAGCCGGTCCCGTCTAATTGAATCCTGACAAACCGAGCGCCGAAGCCCGCCTTTACTCGGATCATCCGACAGGGTGAGGATGACCGAAACGCGCCGTGAACGTCGTGACGCTTGGCGAGCGAGGCCGCAGCGGAGTCAGTGGGCAATCGCTGGTTCGACGCCAAGACCCAGAAATCCCGAAGGCGTTCGCTGCAACAATCGGTGCGGTTCCAGATTTCAATCGAACTGACCTCCTTCTCGCTTCCAAGGTCGACCTCCCACCAGGGCCCAGACTGCAGATCCGTGTGGCTTGTTGAACCGCTGCTGAACACACCGTCGACGTTGCCATCCACAGCAGCGGATGGGCTTGCGCCTTTGAGCGTGGAACTCTGAGTCGCCGGTCTGCCGACCGCGAGATTGATTGCAGGAGGATCATCCACCAAAGGCGTTCCCTTACGGACAAAGAATCGCGGGGCCTGATCACCACAATCGGAAGGAACCGTGAGTTCATCGAACTCTCGCACAAGGAGCGCACGGAGTCGCGGCTCTTTTTCGCGAAAATTCTGAAGGGGTATGCACGCCTTCGAGCTATCGTCGACAACAACCATCCGCGTCGTCGGATTCGAGACCGAGCGCAAAACGGTCTCCAACTCCGACTCAAACCAGATTTGGCACATCCCAGCGGAGTGAACAGGGCTCGGTTTTCCGAGCTTGAGATTGACCAAATGAGCATAGGAGGACAAAACCAGAATTTCATCGCTCTCGTTCTGCTTCACGTGGACGAACGCCTCGACGATCGTGCTGGACAGCCTATTCAAGATGGCATCGGGCCGCGAGCTGTGGGCAACCGAGGCGAGCGAGCGCATTGGAGTATATGCCCCAAGCGACCATACAACGAGCGCAGCGAGTAGCGGGGCACCGATGGAAGTGGAAAGGACCGCAGCGACCCACCGCTTAGAAGAGTGGATCCCTGATGCAGCGCGGTCCAAAAGAAGGGCCGCGCAGCTCAGTGCCGGGAGCGAAACAAGCTGCAGCTGCTCTGGCGCGCTGCGCCCTTGATAATATCGGAACCACACGATGCCGGCGGCAGCCATTGCCAGCAGTGCCGCTGCTCGATTCCTGTCTTCAGGATCGGTATTCGACCAAAGTGATCGGAACCCGACGAAAATCGCAATCCCATAGACGAGGCAGTGTAACCCCCAGGCTCCGAACCAAGGCATCGGCAGTGCGCCAACGCCCGCTGAGAATAGGCGAATGCTATCCGCCGACCCCTCGAGATACGGAGCACTTCCGAACCGGACCAGATAGTAAGTGATGACGCCAACGACAGCGACGGCAACCGCTCCGGCGGCGAGCAAACCCTGACGGAACGCGACCCAAAACAGGTCGCCCCGCGAGAAACCGGAGGCGACTACAAATACCCAGTACGTTCCCAGACCTATGATGCCGCTCTCGAGATTCCAGGCCAGCCCAACAGAGAGCAATAGGTAACTCAGAAAGCGGTAATTCTCGCGCGATTTCTGCCAGCACAGCAACGCCAACGCTAGCGAAGGGAATAGTAATCTGACAGGAAAGAATTGGAAGTAAGGGTCCACCGGCCAAAAAGGAAGCACAAGCATGCCTCCCATGATCGCAGCTAGCGTCAAAACTGCAGCCAAGGCCGGATGTTTCGTAAAGCGTGTGATATAGGCAAGGGTGCAAAGAAAAGAGATCAGCAGCAACGCTGCCATCACCACCGTGATTGCGATTGTCGATGGTCCGCCAACGAGATGCCAGATCGGACGAAGGAATATCGGATAGAGACCATATTGCGATTTTTGTCCGTCGCTCCCCAAATAAATTCCGTCCCCTAACCAATCCTGGATTAGGGGATAAACGAACACCTCGTAGTGATGGTGGATCGGATAGTAGACGTCGTTCCCGAGAATCGGAAGCCTAGCCAATAGCGATAATGGGATGGCAGCAAAGCCCGCAGGGATAAGCTTCCATTGTCCTTCGACCGGAAGCATGGCCACGATGGCGATAAGCGTGGCGAAGATCAGACTCAGGAAAATGAACGATCTCGGATCGGCCTGCACGGAAAAGACCACAAATCCAGCGAAGGAAAATGTGCGAGGCAATCCAAATATATTCACTCCCCAGGCCACCGCGCCACTAGCGGCGAGCAAGATTGCAACAACGAATGATGTTCGCACAGCAGGCCTGCTGAAATCACTTTTCAGGGACGCCCAGGCGGCAAGGAGTACAAAGACCAGCCCCGCCAATGTGGTTAGTATAAAACTGTAATTCTCGACCGGCTCTGGTTGGACCAGGCCGTCAAGAACCATCTGCGGAAGAACTCCAAAGGCGGATGAAACCTCGGACGCCGCTGGGGTCGCAATTAGTTCGCCGAGTACCAGACGGACTAATAAACCGAAGGTTATAGTCGCGAGCATCGCGATCGCGAATAGTCCAACTGTAGAAATAAAATCTATTGATACTTTGCGCGACCACTGCATTTCAATGTAAACCGGAATACAGCCTGTTTGTGGGGACGGCGTATCTCCGCCCAAAACCACCGGGCGTAAATAAGGGCATACGGCTATCCTCCCTACCAGAGAATCTACAGCGGGCCTACGGCCTGCAAGACAGAACTTCCGATAACTCGACTGGCCGCGGTAGTGGGTATTGCGCGCAAAAGACGAAAGAATGGCGATGGGACAAATGGATCACTCGCGCGTCCCGGCACTGGACGGACTGAGAGGCATCGCGGTTTTTACCGTTCTGCTTTATCATGCTCCCATATTTAGATTGGTCGGCGGCAACATTGGCGTCGATCTGTTTTTTGTTCTCAGCGGATTTCTGATTACGTCGATCCTGCTAAACGAATGGCGGGCCCGTGGGAAGATCAGTATCTACCTTTTCGATCTGCGTCGCGTGCTGAGGCTGTTCCCCGCTGCCTTCTCGGTCCTGCTCTTTGCTTTGATCTTCGCGCGCTTCGTGCAGCCATCGGGCGATTTAGAAGGCTCTGGCAGCGACGCGCTGGCGGTTCTCCCTTACGTTTTCAAATGGCGGCTGGTATGGCTTTATTCGAATGAGCATGGCATTTTCATAACCATTTGCTCAGTCATTTTTGGTCCCTGTCCGTCGAATAGCAATTCTATCTGGTATGGCCGGGCCTGTTGCTGACGCTTCTGCGATTGAAGGCATCGAAACCCTTGATGCTCGCGTTTTTGCGGTCGGCATTCTCGCTCCGGCCGCCGGCCGTTTCATGCTCTGGCGTGCCGGACCATCTCTTGAACTCTATCTTCGCAGCGATCTTCGCGTCGATGCTTTGATGTGAGGTGCCGGGCTTGCGTGGCTTGTGCACAACGAGATGATTCCGGTCGATGTTCGGCTGCGCCGGCTCGCTGCCTCGCCGGTTTCGCAGCGCTCTGCGCTTTCTTCTACATGTCAAAATACGAACCGCTCAGCGACGGTTTTCTCTATCGATGGGGCTTTTCGCTCGTGGGCCTGCTATCCGCGCTCATGATCTGGTGCGCCACCGCCATGCCGGCGTCGATCTTTTCAAGATGTTTAAGTTTAGGCTGGCTTCGCTGGACTGGTCAGATTTCCTACGACCTGTATCTCTGGCAGGTTCCCGTCTTCAAATTGTGTGGTGCGCTACAGATAGGAGGTGTATTCTGTTTTCGCTTGGTACATTTCTCACGATTCTAATTGCGGCTGCATCGAATGAATTTCTTGAGATGCCCTTCCTGCGTCTTAAGAAGAGGCTCGGATACGCGAAGAAAGGGCACACGGTGAAACAGGAACTACAGTCTGCTTCTTCTGCGCAGCGAGTTCTAACTATCACTGAATGCGAAACGCGCTGATCGTCGAAGGTTTTTACAAGTTGTCTCACAGCTGCAGGCGAAGTAGCGAATAGCGGCTCGACGTGGAGTTTTCCATCGGCCCTCATCATGACCGCATTCCGCGCCGTCGGGAGGGATAGTCGGCCGTGAAGAATGTTTGGAGCGCGATTTTAGGCGAATCGGGGCGCCAAGATGGCGCGGGCAAGGATCGGCAACAGGGCACGCCATAAGCGCCTGAACCATCGCAGCAGCAGGCTGAAGTTGTAACCAGCGGCAGCAAGAACCGCGTTGATGCGGTCGCCTTTGCGGCCCTTGAGACGGTTTCGGCGCATCCGCTGGTCATCCTTGAGATGGCCGATCACGGGCTCGACGGCAGCGCGACGCCGCATCTCGCTGCGGATGGCGGCCCTGCCCGCTGATCCAGACCTTGAACCGATCGGGGTAGTTGTGGCCGCGATAGCTCTTGTCGCCGTGGATGCGGCCCACCTCAACACCTGTGAGCATTTCAAGATCGGCGATGACGGGAGCGAGCGTATGGCCGTCATACGGGTTGACGCCCTTGCGCTTGGCCAGATCGACCAGCTTCTCGATCGCGCGGTGGAAAAGTCGCGCATCCGTTGGATCGGCGATCGCTTTCTCCTGCACGGTGGTGTCCACCACGACCCGTTGGAGATCTTTGGTCTCGATCGCTCCGCTCCGGTGCGCCACCGAGAGGCTCTCTTGCAGCAGCGCGGCGATCTGCTCCTCACCCAGCCGCTGGCGCCAGCGGGTCAGCGAAGAGCGGTCGAACGGCAGCTCGTGCCGGAACACCGCTTCTCCACAGAAATACTGGAAATACGGGTTTTCTATGCACCGGGCGAAACGTTGCGGAGTGAAAACGCGGAGCCGAAAGCCGTACCAGTCGCCCGCGATGGCTAACGGTAGGTGCCGGATGCATGGTGGAACGTCACCAGGGGCCTCCAGAGATCAACACGCTTGGCAGCAGCGATTTCCCGACGACGAGAAATATCGGCCTTGATCCGAATAGCCCAGGGCGCGAGGCGCGAGAGGTGACGTCCGCTTTAGCTTGGTATGCAATCAGAAGCGGAGCGGTGCGTTTTATCTGCATGCCGCGCGAATCGCCACGACGTCGCCAGATTTGGATACGATGCATTCAGCGCTATAGCTGCCCGCGCTGGTTGCGTCGATCAGCACAAATTGTGAGTGAGACGGCGGTGGCGGGTCAGGAAAGAAAAGCGCGTGCTGATCGATTATCGCCTGGCCTGGATGAAGATTACCGACGGCAACGGTATAGTTGGCGTGCGCGTCGTATCGAGCGTTGTGCGAAATTGTCTTGCCATCCAGGTCGACCGAAAGTGGGTTGGCAATCAATGCCAAGACCTCGTTTGCATATTGCTGTTCGAGCTTCACCGGGATTGAGGGACGGCCCGCCACCGTGACGAAAAGGGCCGCGACTCCAAAGACCGAGCCGGCGATCGACAACGGGCTCGTTGCGCCCCGCTTAAAGAACGTCGGAACAAAGGGCCGCGCTAAATCCACAATCAAACAGGCATAGATGATCGCGTTGAGAGTGATAATAAGGAAGCCATATTTTTTGACGGCATAAGCCGACCCGGCGCCTAGCAATTCGTACGCGGCGAATTGCGCAGCACACACGGCGCCGACACCAAGGCTGAGCGCGATGATGGCATCGATGTTGGTTAAGTCGGATTGCCGCCGCAGCCAGATCAACACACCGGATCCGATGACCATCCCGACAAAACTGATGATTTGATGCCAAGCGTCGATCGAGATACCGCCGTCGTTGTTCGCGATCGCTATCGACCCGATGAGAGTGGGATGAATGACGGCCGCGGCCACCAGCACCACGCCGGTGATCACGGCGGTGCTGGCGGACCGCAACGATGGACGATCCAAAAATCCAAGCGCCTGAAACACGGCGCAGGTTAGGGCCAGTTCGATCGCGGAGATCGAATAGACGTAGCCAAGCAGATGGGTGCAGACGGCCGAGATCAACAGCCAGAGGCCGAAGGATAACCTTGATCTACAAAGCACGATTGCGGCGACCAACAGCACAGCGGTTGCGGCGAACTGAGCAAAAAAGAAGTTACCGATCAACTCGGCGCCTTCAAGCGACAGGTTGTGTTGGTAACGGATAACGGCCAAGAGAAAAAAGAGCAAAGAAACGGCCGTGGCCGCCGGGCTAGGCCGTCGCATAAGCTCGCCGAGCGCGACGTAGGTTACGACGAAGGAAAGCGCCGCCACCACGAACATACCGTGCAGGGTTGATCCCGCCAGCTTACCGCTGCCGATCGCCAGCAAATGGGCCGCGGGCGGGTAATGAGCCATGGCGACCAGATAGGACGTCGAGGGGAGCGGCCAGCCCGATCGGGCGATTTCGTTGGCGAGGCCGTAATGAAGCCCGACGTCGGTTCCGACGGCAAAATCGTTCATCCCAAGAACCAGCACCGCGGCGGCCGCGAAAGCGGCTAAGGCAGCGGCCCTGGCGATGGTTGGCTTGGTGAGAACACGCAGATTGGCCCCGTGGAGCGATTTTGAGGATGGTCCGGTGACAAGGTAGCAGGTATCTCGCCAAAACGCATGGGGGCGTTGTCGTCGCCACGGCGCTAAGTGACTTCTCACCGCGCTGGTTCCATTTTATAAGGGTGACTAGACGACCGATTCCAAGAAA
>Ga0182024_10018026_pt1 | contig 13183 bp, 13 predicted proteins | sample P32metaG_FD_120480 | JGI IMG/M metagenome (GOLD analysis project Ga0182024, IMG submission 120480) | Permafrost microbial communities from Stordalen Mire, Sweden - P3-2 metaG (Illumina Assembly) | ecosystem: Environmental > Terrestrial > Soil > Wetlands > Permafrost | place: Sweden: Stordalen...
ATATTTGCCGTTGCCGTCGAACACCTGGACGCGGTGGTTCTCGCGGTCGGCGACATAGACCCACCCTTCGGGGTCGCAGCAGATATTGTGGGCGATGTTGAACTGCCCGGGGTCGGTGCCGGGCTCGCCCCACGACATCTGCAATTTGCCGTCCGGTGTGAATTTGTGGACGCGCGAATTGCCGTACCCGTCCGAGACATAGAGGCTGTCGCCGTCGGGAGACATCGCGGTATGGGTGCAGCGATGGAACGGATCGCCGCTCATATAGGGCGCAGGCTTGCCGGGCACGCCGATGGTGAGCAGAACCTTGCCGTCGAGCGTGCATTGCCGGACCGTGTGGTCGCCGTCGTCGGTCAGCCAGATCGTGCCGTCGGGCGCCATGAAGACGCCGTGCGCGCGCAGGAACACGCCCTCGCCCCAGGTGCGCAGCAGATTGCCGTCGCGGTCAAAGACGCACATTGGATGCTTGCCGCGGTTGAAGGCGTAGACATTGTCGTCGGCGTCGACGCCGACCGCAGCGACGTCGGCGTTGAACTCCATGCCCGGCGGCAATTTCGCCCAGCCGTCGTTGACCTCGTAGCGATAACCGTCGGTGCCCAGGACAACTGGCATGGCGTCTCACTCCTCTGTCGCCGTTTTTCTTGAGTATAATAGCCAACCCTCTCGCGTCATACCGGCGAAGGCCGGTATCCAGAGCACACATGGGTCCCGGCCTTCGCCGGGACGACGAGGAGGGAAGGCTGTCGATTCAGGGTTCGGGTGTGACCATGGCGAGGCTCAGCGTCAACCTCAACAAGATCGCGCTGTTGCGCAACTCGCGCCGCACCGGGGTGCCGGATGTGCTCGAATTCGCCCGGCTCGCCTATGAGGCGGGGGCCGAGGGGATCACCGTGCATCCGCGCCCCGACGAGCGCCATATCCGCGGCAGCGATGTGCCGGCGCTGGCCGAGCTGATGCGGCCTTGGCGCCCGCGCTGCGAGCTCAACATCGAGGGCTATCCCGACGAGCGCCTCCTCGCGATCTGCGGCGCGGTGCGCCCCGAGCAATGCACGCTGGTGCCGGACGGTCCGGGCGTGCTGACCTCGGAAGAGGGCTGGAAGCTCGGCAACCAGGATATGCCGCTGGTTATCGACGCCGTGGCGCGACTGAAGCGGCTCGGCGCGCGGGTGATCATCTTCGTCGATCCGGACTCCGGTATCGTCGACCGCGTGCCGGGGACCGGCGCGGACGGGATCGAGATCTACACCGGGAGCTATTCGGCGGCGTTTCGCGACGAAGATTCCGATGCGGCGCTCTCGGCCTGCGCCGCGACCGCTATGCGCGCCGCGTCGCGCGGGCTCGTCGTCAATGCCGGGCACGACCTCAATTTGGACAATCTGCCGGCGCTGGTCGCCGCGCTGCCGAACCTGGCCGAAGCCTCGATCGGCCACGAGCTCACGGCGGACGCGCTGAAGCTGGGCTGGAGCGAAGCGGTCAGGGCCTACAAGGCGGCGCTCGCCGGCTCCTCCTAGTTTATTGCCCTTGCTAGGCGGGCGCGCGAATTGGGCTGAGCCGCGCGGGCAGCGATACCGTCGCCACCAGGGTCACGACCGCGAGCACGACAGCGAGCAGGAATGCCTGGTGCGCGGCGATGCCGACCGCGTCGCTGAGCCGAGCGAGGCTGTCGGCGCCGAGGCTCGCGCGGGTTTGGGGATCGAGCATGCGGTTGACCAGATTGCCCGAGCCGGGCAACAGCCGGTCGACGCCGAAATTGATGATCGCGCCGAATGACGCGGCGCCGACCGATTGCCCGATCATGCGCATGAACATCTGCGAGCTGGTGCCGATGCCGCGCTCGTGAAACGCCACGGTCGCCTGGATCGCGACAAGAAAGGTCGTGTTGCAGAACCCCATGCCGATGCCCATCACAAAGGCCGCGGCGGCGGGCCACAGCCAACCGCTCGCCGGATCGAGCAGCGCCAGCATCACCGCGCCGACTACCAAGGTCGCGGCGCCGATCCCCGCGGTCAGCCGATAGGAGGTGCGGATCATCAGCTGCCCGGCGGCGAACGCGGCGAACATCCAGCTCACCGATTGCGCGCCGATGACGATCCCGGCGACCGCCGGGCTCTTGCCCATCACCGCCTGGACATAGGTCGGCAGCAGCGCCGACACCGCCATCATCGTCGCCGAGGCGCCGAACCCGGCGAGATTGCACAGCGCCACGACCCGGCGTCCCCAGAGATCGAGCGGCAGCATCGGCTCCGGCGTGTGGCGCTCGTGCCAATAGAGGACGCCCAGCGCCGCGACGCCGAAGATCACCAGTTCGGCGATCCCGGCCACGCCGAGGCTCGTCGCCTGGACCAGCGCCAGCATCAACGACCCCACCCCGGCGATCAGCAGCACGCCGCCGAGATAATCGATGCGGTGCGCGCGCCGCTCGATCCGCTCGGGCAGATAGAGCGCGAACATCGTGATCGCGAGGCAACCGATCGGCAGGTTGACCCAGAACACCACCGACCAATGGACGTGCTGCACCAGAAACGCGCCGAGCGCCGGGCCGACCACCGCGGCAAGCCCGAACACCGCCGAGCTCCAGCCTTGCACCCGGGCGCGCTCGGGCGGGGTGTAGATGTCGCCGACAATGGTCATCGCGATCGGCTGGATCGCGCCGGAACCCAATCCCTGGATCGCGCGGAAGCAGATCAGCACCTCGATCGAGCGGGCAAACCCGCACAACGTCGTGCCCACCAGGAAGATGCCGGTGCCAAAGAAGAACACCCGCTTGCGGCCGTAGATATCGGCGAGCCTGCCGTAAAGCGGGATCGTCACCGCCATTGTCAGCAGCGGCACGGCGAACACCCAGCTGATCAGATGAAACCCGCCGAGATTGCCGACGATCGTCGGCATCGCGGTGGCGACGATGCTGCTCTCGACCGCCGGGATAAAGGTCGCGATCAACGCGGCGACAAACACCACCGTGCGCCGCGGCACGATGAGCGCCGGCCGCAAATGCTGCGCGACGGTCTGATCCAAACGCTGCCTCCCCTTGCCCTAGATTTAGGCAAGGGGCGGAGAGTATGGCGTGCGGCGATGCCGGACAATCGAGCGATATGCGCGAAGAGCGGGAGGCTGGTTTGCGTCGCGCGTCATTGCGAGAAGCGATCAGGAGACGAAGCAATCTCGCGCCGAATATGGCAAGACTGAGCGAGATTGCTTCGCGTAGTTTATCCTCGGGCCGGCTGACGGCCGGACCCGTGGGTTCGCAATGACGGTCTGAAAAGGGGAGGAACGCCGATGCTCTACGATCTCTTGCTGACCGACGGCGACGTGCTCGATCCTGCTGGCGGCCTCAAGGGCCGGATGGATGTCGGCATCGCTGGCGGCAAGATCGTCGCGGTCGCTCCGGACCTGCCGCGGAACGAAGCGCGTCGCACGTTGAGCGCCAAGGGCAGGCTGGTGACGCCGGGCCTCGTCGATATCCACGCCCATGTCTTCGTCAACGCGCACGACATGGGCGGCCACACCGACCGCTTCTGCCGGCAAAGCGGCGTGACGACGCTGTGCGACGCGGGGAGCACCGGCTCGGCGAATTTCGCCGGGCTGCGGCATGTGCTCGACACCGCGGTGCATACGCGGGTGCGCGCGTTCGTGAACCTGTCGGCGATCGGCATCACCGGTACCTCGCGCGGCGGCGAGCTGTCGCATTTTCCCTATGCCGACCCCGAAGGCTGCGCCCGCACGATCAGCGAGAACCCGGACCTCGCGATCGGCGTCAAATTACGATATGGGCCGAACCTCGTCTGGGAATACACCACCGAGCCGGTCAAGCTCGCGCGCAAGACCGCCGCGATGTGCGGCGTGCCGCTGATGATCCACATCACCGATTCGCCGATTCCCTTGCCCGACATCCTCGCCGAGATGGCGCCGGGCGACATCATCACCCACTGCTATCACGGCCGCGCCCACGGCATCATGGGCCAGGAGAAGCAGCTCCTCTTGAAAGAAGTGGTCGAGGCGCAGCGCCACGGCATCATCTTCGACTGCGCGCACGGACGAAACCATTTCAGCTTCGGGATGATCGAGAAGGCGCTCGACCAGGGCTTCCTTCCCGACACGATCTCGACTGATTTGACCTTCACCAGCGCGACGTACGGCCCGGTCTGGGACCTGCTGACGACGATGTCGAAGCTGCTGCATTTCGGCATGTCGCTCGACGACCTCGTCGCCCGCGCCAGCGCCGCGCCGGCGAAGGTTCTCGGCTATGAGGGGACGGTTGGCACGCTGAAGCCCGGCGCCAACGCCGACATCGCGGTGCTCGAATTGCGCGACGGCAATTTCGAACTCAAGGACAGCGAAGGCAGCACGATCACCGCCCGGCGACGCCTCATCGCGCAGATGACGCTGCGCGATGGACGCGTCTGCTACGAGCGGCCGGCGGATTAGCCGGCCGCGCGCCTACGACCCGGCATGCGTCGGATTGGACGCCGGAACGGTCACCGCGCTCGCCGCGGCGTTCTCCTGCTGGAAGGCGGCGTTCGCGGCCCGCTGTTGGCGGACCTGCTCGACATCGTTCCAGCTGACGACGATCGCGGCGCCGACGACGCCAACCGCCAGCACCATCGCGACGATGCTCGCGGGACGGATCAATAGCGTAGCGACCAGCGCGATGATCGCCACGATGCCCAAGATCTGTAGCAACATGGCAACTCCCCTCTTAACCTTTCTCAGCAAACGTCCGGCATTTTATCGAGTTCCCGGGGGCTGGCGATGAGCTCGCGGCTGTGGCCGGCGGCCCTCGCCGCGGTGGCCGGCAGTGTGATGGTCGGGTTCATGCCGATCCTGGCGCGGCATCTTTACGCCGACGGGATCGACCCGCCGTCGATGCTGTTGTGGCGCTATGCGATCGCGCTGCCGGCGTTGGCGATCGCCGCGGCGGCGACGCGGCTCGATGTGACGGCAGCGTGGCGCGGCGGCGCCTGGCGCATCGCGCTCGTGGGCGCGACACTCGGCGCCGGGCAGACGATCTGCTTCTGGGAAAGCATCCAGACGCTCGACACCAGCGTCGCGGTGCTGCTGTTCTACACTTACCCGGCGCTAACGCTGGTGGTCGACCGGGCGCTGTTCAAGCGGCCGATCCGGGTGCCCGCGGCGCTGTGCGTCGCGATCATCCTGGTCGGCGCCGGGTTCATCACTCTGCCGGGGTTGCGCGCCGGCACGATCGATTTGCGCGGGCTTGCCTGGGCGATCCCGTCGCCGCTGATCTACACCTTCTACCTCGCCGCCAACTCGGTGCTGCTGCGCCGCCAGCCGCCGCTCGCCGGCGCGCTGTGCCTCTATCTCGGGATGGTGCTGACCTTTGGCGCCACCTGCCTCTACCAGGGCCTCGACGCGCCGCGCGAGCCGGACACCTGGCTGGTGATGCTGTTCGTCGCGCTCGGTCCCGGGGCGCTGACGATCACGTTGTTCTCGTACAGCGTGCCGATCCTCGGCCCGTCGAGCTACGCGATCATCGCCAATCTGGAGCTGGTCACCGTTGTCACGGTCGGGGTCAGCCTGCTCGGCGAGCCGATGTCGTCCGAGCGCGCCGTCGGCGGCGCGCTGATCGTCGCCGGGATCGTCGGCTACGGACTCATCGCCAAGCCCGAAAGAGCGCCCTCCCTCTCTACCCCCGGAGGTGGAGAGGGCCGGGGTGAGGCGGGGGATTCCAGCGGCATTAGAGCACGATCCCGGTAGGCTGAATCGCTGGCGGGTCGCTCGTGCCGGGCGACGGCGGTGCTGTTTGGGGTGAGTGTTGCCAGTATGGTGAAGTGGTGTCAGCGTCGGCGATCGATGAAGCTCACAGCTAGCTGCCGACCTAGCGCGGGCCTCTGCCCGGCTGCGGGTCGACCCCCATATGCCCCGAGCGGTTCTGGTAGAGGTGGACTTCCTTGCGCATCGGCCGCGGCGGCTCGCCTTCGAGCCATAGCCGGTAAAGCAGCCGCTTCTTGGCCGGGTCGTCATGGTCGACGAAAGCGGTGCGGGCATGCAGCATCTCGTAATTGTTGATGAACGACGCCTCGCCCGGGCGCAGCGTCAGTTCGAGCCGCACCTCGTCGCGCTGCGCCACCGCCTCGAAAAACGCCAGCGCATCCTTTTCGAGCGCGGATAGCGGCTCGCCCAGGGTCTCGGCGCCGCGGTCGATGACGCCGCGGACAAAGCGGGTGCTGAGCACGCCGCCCCTTTCCGAGAACACCGGCACGCGATAGGGCGTCACCGCATGGTCGTCCGGCGCTTCCTCACCGCGCCGGTCGCAGCGGAAACCGCGCTCCAGCACCGTGAGGTACTCGGGGCGCTCGCGGGCGATGATCTCGTGCACCTTGAGCGAGCTGGCATAGATGCTGACGCCACCCTCCCTGGCGTCGCGCACGCATAGGAGGCCGACGATCTCGGCCGAGTCGGTGTGGAGCGAAAGCTCGCGCGCCGTGGTGTAGCCGCGCGAGGCTTTCGCGACATTGGTGACGTGGCCGAGATAGTCGCCGTCGGCGCTTTGCGAGCAGCCCAGCCCGAAATGCGTGCCGATGCCCCAATAGACCATCCGCATCGTCTCGGCGTCGTATTTGTCTACGGGAAAGCCGCGCAGCACGAGCAGCCCCGGCCCGTTCTTGATCTGCGCCAGCACCGCGGCGAGGTCGGCATCGAGCGCCGGATGCGAGAAATCGCGTTTGGTGATCGCGTGGAACGGCCGCTGGTCGCCGGCGAGCCTGTCCATCAGCTCGTCGATCGCCGCGAGATGCGCCGGCGTAAAATCCCAATAGAGCGCGCCGCGGTCGAACTCGCCACCGAGCCAGCCCTCGCGATGTCGCGCAATTTCCATCACTGCCGCCATCTCACGCTTCCCCCTAGTTATATACCGCCGTGACCCCGGGCACCGGCGAATGGCCGAAGCTGCCGAGCCGCAGGATCGCCTCGCGCCCGCCATACCCGGCGATGCGCGCCCGCTGGTCGGATTTGGCGAGCGCGTCGGCGGCGTCGGGGTCGACGACCGCGCGCAGCTCCCGCTCGCACTCGGCGAGCAGCCCCTGCCAGCCGGGCTCGCCGGCGAGATCGCTTGCCTCCTGCGGGTCGGCGTCGAGGTCGAACAGCTGCGCCGGCATCCCGGCGTAATAGACGTATTTGAACGGCCCCTTGCGGATCATGAAGGCGCCGGTCGCCGCGCCCGCCGCATGGTATTCGCACAGGATCGTGCGCTTCGGCCCAGGGGAACCGACGACACCCCGCGCGATCTCATCCAGTGGCAGGCCCGGCAGCTCGCGATCCCGCGGGTTTGGCGCGACGCCGGCCCAGGCGAGGATCGTCGGGAAGCAGTCGACCAGCGACACCGGCTCGCGGCAGACCATGCCGCGCGGCAGCTCGGGGCCGGCGACGATCATCGGCACCCCGGCCGATTCCTCGTACATCGTCGATTTTCCCCACAGCCCGCGCGTGCCGAGATTGTCGCCGTGATCGGCCGAATAGATGATCCGCGTCTCGCCGGCGAGGCCGCTCGCGGCGAGCGCGTCCATCAGCCGGCCGACATTGTGGTCGACATAGCTGACCAGGCCGAAATAGGCGGCGAGCGCCCGCCGCAAGCTCTGGTCGTCGAACCCCTTTTGATAAACCTGACACTCGCGGATCGCCCGGACATAGGGGTGGTCGGGCCACTCGGCGGGGTCGTACAGCGCCGGCACCGGCACCTTATCCTCGGGGTAGAGATCGTACCATTCCGGCCGGGCGATCAGCGGGAAATGCGGGCAGACCAGCGACACGAACAGCGCCCAAGGCTTGTCCGGTCGCGCCGAGGCCCGCGCCTTCAGCCACTCGACCGCCGCGTCGGTAATCCGGCCGTCATAGCCCTGGTAGTCGGAATCGCCGCGCCCCGCCTGCGTCGCCAGCTTCAACGCCGCCTTGCGCTCGACCAGCGGCTCGCGCAGCCAGCCCGCCGGGTCGCCGATGCCGTCGACGACGTGCAGCGGCATGATCTCCTCGGTGAAGCCGTTATCGTCGTCGAGGCTGCGGAAATGCAGCTTGCCGATCGACACCACCTCGTGCCCCGCCGCCTTCAGCCGGTGATGCCACGACGGCACGCTGCCGTCATAGGGGATGCCGTTGTCCCAGAAGCGGATCTCGTGCGGATAGCGCCCGGTCGCCAGGCTGGCGCGCGACGGCACGCAGATCGGCGAGTTGCAATACGCGTCCGAAAACCGTACCCCGCGCGCCGCGAGCCGATCGAGGTTCGGCGTCTTGATCATCGTGTGCCCGTAGCACCCGAGCACCCGCCGGCTGTGCTCGTCAGAGAGGATGAAGAGGACGTTCGAGGGTTTCATCGGTCACCAATGAGGCAGTGAGAAAAAAATTCACCGCGAAGGACGCAAAGGAAACGCGGAGGTCGCGAAGGGTAGTTCCGGGCGCGCAGCGCCCAGTAAAATTACCACAGAGACAGCGAGGCAATGAGGGTGTCGCCGCTCGGAAATCTCACCGCCTCACCGTCTCTGTGGTCGATCAATGGCGCTTTGCGCCGTTCCGTCGCCTTCGCGTCCTTTGCGAAACCTCCGCGCCCTTTGCGGTAAAGTTGTCCTACGTATTCCGCCCGACCTGCTTGCCCGCGCTGGTGCCGGCGATCTTGCCGAACACCGAGCCCGACACCAGGCCCGTCCCGCCCGGGTAGTTGTGGTAGAACAGCCCGCCGACCAGCTCGCCCGCCGCATAAAGCCCGGCGATCGGCTTTTGCGCGGTGTCGAGCACCCGCCCGTCCGTGTCGATCCGCACCCCGCCGAAGGTGAAGGTCACGCCGCAGGTCGTGCAATACGCCTCGTAAGGCGGCTTCTCCAGCGGCATCGCCCAGTTGGTCTTGTCGATCTTGAGCCCCTTGGTGGTGCGCCCGTCCTTGACCGTCGGGTTGTAGGGGATGTCGCGCTGGACGGCCGCGTTGTAGTCGGCGATCGTCTTGATGAACGCCGCCTTATCGACCGGCGCGTACTCGGCCATCTTGTCGGCCAGCTCATCGATGGTGTTGGCGGTGACCTTGGTGATCTGGCGGATGCGGTACTCGTCGCGCTGCAGATGGACGACCTGCTGGTCGAAGATCTGCCAGGCGAATTGGTGTGGCTGGCTCAAGATCTCGCGGCCGTATTTCGCGTAGGTGTAGTTGCGGAAATCGGCGCCCTCGTCGCAGAACCGCTCGCCGGTGGCGTTGACCATGATGGCGAACGGGTAGGAGTGCTTCTGGAAATTGTCGCCGACCGCGAGGTCGCCGAATTCCGGCGCGTTGTAGTCCCAGCCGACCGCGTGGCAGCCCGACCAATTGCCGTACGACATCGCGCCGATCTCCAGCGCCATCTTGATGCCGTTGCCGGTGTTGAAGCGGGTGCCGCGCACCTTGGCGAGGTCCCAGCCGGGGCCGAGATAGCGGGTGCGCATCTCGGCATTGGCCTCGAACCCGCCGCACGCCAGCACGACGGCTTTCGCCCGGATCCGGGTGGTCTTGCCCTCGACGATGGCGACGACGCCGTGGACGCCGTTGTCGTCGTGGATCAAATGCTCGCCGCGCGCCTCATAGGCGACCGCGATGCCGCGATCCTCGGCCGATTTGAAGAGGCCCTCGACCAGCCCTGGCCCGCCACCCCAGGCTTCCAGCGCCAGCCCGCCCCAGAACACGAATTTGCCGTCGTGTTTGAACGCCTGGCGCGCATACATCGGCGCGAAGCGGATGCCCTTGCCGCGCATCCATAACAGCGTCTCCTGGCTGAGCGTGATGAGCTGTTCGGCCATGTCGGGGTTCGACTTGTAGTCGGTGAGGCGGCCGAGATCGTCGTAATATTTGTCCTGGGTATAGGTGCCGAAATCGCTGGTGGCGATCTCGGTCTCCGAGAGGTCGCAGAGCTTCAGCAGATCGTCGACGCCGTTATAGACAAAGCGCAGCGCGCCGGCCGTGTAGCGGCTGTTGCCGCCGCGCTCGTCGAACGGCGCCGCCTCGAGCACCAGCACCCGCGCCCCGTTCTCCTGCGCCGCCAAGGCCGCGCACATGCCGGCATTCCCCGCGCCGACGACAACGACATCATATTCGCCCGAAATCATCCCGCTTCCTCCATCCGGCCCCAGCCAGGGGTTCACCCGATTCGCTGCCGCAACGAGTAGCAAGCGGGAGGGGACGGGGGCAAGGGGCGCGGCGAACTACTGCAAAGTGCAACCTAAATCAGCGTTCGGCGGCGATGTCAGGTGCGGGCAAAAATTCACGGCCCTGCAAGTCCCAGCTTGTCGAAAAATACCTGGTTGCGAAGTTCCGCATCCCTCAACATTTTCCGGTAGGACACCATGTGAATAGCCGCTTTATGATTTGGTGCGAAGCCAAAATATCCCTCTCCGTCTGGCGTGCGATTGTTAGCGATTGATCGCTCGAGCAGTCGACGGGCGCCCTCCGTCAAATCACAAATAATATAGCACTCAAAATGAGGCCATCGGCCGGATCAGTCGCGACCTCGATGTCGATGCACCCTTTCGAGGCTACAGCATCGGCTCCAAAACGATCTTCGATCGCATGAAGCGAATTACTGACAGCCTCGTAGACGGAATACAGAACCGCTGTTTTCCCGTCCGGAAGGCGCACATTGTCGAGCCTTCCTTGTAGGCCGAATTCCATCTCACGCTCCCTGTCCCGCGACAGCTTATCACGCCCGCTCGGAAGATAGCGGTCACTAATGTTCTCTTTTTGTTCTTGACAATTGCGAAGAGCGGTGATAAGGAGATCGTTTGCAGTCTCCAAAAAACTCCTGATCCTTGCATGATGCCGTCAACTTCGCCGTATCCCCATTGTATCAACAACCAAAACACAGGCGCTGGGGACATGTCGGCGCCTGCAAATTTCCAGCAGAAACAGGGGGAGCAGGTTGTCGTCCCATCCCTGTTATGCCTGATAAAAAGCTGCAAATAACAGGAGAAACAGGAGGTATCAGGAGGAGCCGGAATGATCGGAATTTGTGTTGCAGGGTGCGCTCTGCGCTGGATGGAAGCCGTAGTCATGAAGTGGAGCGGCAGGTCGGTGGCCATGCGCTCCTCGGGAGTGGGTTATTTCGGCACGTTTACGGAATGGTCGTCGGAGGCTGATGCGAACGGCTATCGCGATCTCTGATGGTTACCATATCGGCGTTGTTGCCGACGCTGAACCGGCTACCACGCCGGCTTCTTGCCCCAGGCGAGAAAGCCGGTGTTCTTGAGGTCGGACTTGCCGTAGCGCAACGGCCCGCCGGTAAGGTCGAGGACGCAGCCGCCGGCGGCTTCGAGGATCGCCTGACCGGCGGCGGTGTCCCATTCCATCGTCGTACCAAAGCGCGGGTAGAAATCCGCGTCGCCCGCCGCCAGCACGCCGAATTTGAGCGCGCTGCCGCAGACCTTGCGCTCGAGGATCGCGCGGCCCTCGAAATATTCGGCGAGACGCCGGCTGTTCTCGTGGCTGCGGCTGTGGATCACGACAAGACCGTCGGGCGACGGTTCGCGCGCCGCGATCGCCTCGGGCGCGCCGCCATCCGTGATGCGTATCGCGGTGCCCGGCCCATTGGCGGCGTAAGTCACGCGCTGAGCGGGGCCGTGCACCACCCCCATCACCGGGACCCCGTCCTCGACAAGGCCGATGCACACCGCGAACTCGCCGTTCTTGGCGACGAATTCCCGGGTGCCGTCCAGCGGGTCGACGACCCAGAACCGCGCGGCCGGCGGCTTGAACCCGTCTTCCGGCGCGGTCTCCTCGGAGACGATCGGGATGTCCGGAAAGGATTCCGTCAGCATCTTGATGATGACCCGTTCGGAGGCGAGGTCCGCCTCGGTGACCGGGGTCTGGTCGCTTTTCTGCACGACCTCGAACGGCTCGGCATAGACCCGCATGATCGCCTCGCCCGCGGCGAATGCGGCGCGGATCGCGGTATCGAGAAGGGGATCGCTCATCGCTAGAATGCTACCTTGCGTCCTTCAGGACGGCAAAGCAGCCGTCTCTCGAAGACGCTAGGTGCGATTGCGGCGCGCGTCAAAAGCTTCATGTCGCCTGCCTTGGCTGTTCTGCCCGTGCATGACTGCCTTGTCGGGCGGACCGGCATACCGGCCGCCGACGTAAAAGAACTCGCGGCGAGCGATGGCGCTGGGCTCCATGGGGCTATCCTGTTGTTGACTTGCGCGGCGTTCGGGTGCACCGATCGCGCCATCATTTGTTGCCGCTCCTAGGAGGCGATCATGGCGTCACCAAAGAAACTCTCGCATCTCGTGCTGCAGACCAACCGGCGCGACGAGATGGTGGAATGGTACTGCACGGTGCTCGGCGCGCAGCTTTTGTACCAGAACAAGTTCATCGCCTTCATCAGCTATGACGACGAGCATCACCGCGTCGCGTTCATCGATCCGGGCCCGCTCGCCGAGAAGGCGCCAGCCGAGGGCAAGACCGCGCGCGCCGGCGGCGAAGTCGGGCTGCATCATGTCGCCTTCACCTTCGATCCCGAGGTGCTGGCCGACCATTACGAGGAGCTGAGGGACCAGGACATCCGGCCGCATCGCTGCGTCAATCACGGCATGACGACGTCGATGTACTACTACGATCCGGACCACAATCAGGTCGAGCTGCTGTTCGACAATTTCCATACCGCGCGCGCCGGGCGCGAGTACATGATGAGCCGCTCGGCGAGCGACAAGAACCCGGTCGGCATCGATTTCGACCCTGAAGAGATGGTCGCCCGCATCCGCCAGGGCCTGGATATCGAGGAACTCGCCGACATCAACGCTTAGTTCTAGATGGGGAGCAGAATCCGGCCAGCTCCGGACACTCCAACTATCGCCGCCCGGCCAAGGGGATTGAAGCCATCGCCAGATTTTGAGCGCGCTATCCGCCTCAACTCACCAGATGGCACGAGACGCCGTGCCCCGGGGCGATCTCCTTGAGGGCTGGCACCTCGATGCGGCAACGCGCCTCGGCATAGGGGCAGCGCGTGTGGAAGGTGCAGCCGGGCGGTGGGTTGATCGGGCTCGGCACGTCGCCCTGCAACAGCCGCTTCTCGCGACGCAGCTTGGGGTTGGGCACCGGCACGGCCGCCAGCAGCGCCTGGGTGTAGGGATGCAGCGGGTTGGTGAACAGCGTCTTCTTCTCGGCGTATTCGACGATCCGGCCGAGATACATCACCGCGATGCGGTGGCTGATATGCTCGACGAC
>Ga0182024_10018027_pt1 | contig 13183 bp, 10 predicted proteins | sample P32metaG_FD_120480 | JGI IMG/M metagenome (GOLD analysis project Ga0182024, IMG submission 120480) | Permafrost microbial communities from Stordalen Mire, Sweden - P3-2 metaG (Illumina Assembly) | ecosystem: Environmental > Terrestrial > Soil > Wetlands > Permafrost | place: Sweden: Stordalen...
CCGCTACAATTGAATTGGCGACGCCTAGTGAGAGATTATGGTGGGCATGTACGCCGCGTTGGGTCTCACGCCCTAAAACGCAATCATATGCTTCTAGACGGGCGCGATAACCGTCCATATCTAAAGCACCGGCGCTATCGGTCACATAAACGCAATGAACACCATAATCTTCCATTCGCTTTGCTTGGGCAGCAAGCGATTGGGGCTCGCTCATATGGCTCATCATCAAAAAGCCGGATACGTCCATTCCGATGCGGCGCGCAAATCCGATATGCTGCTCGGCAATATTAGCCTCTGTGCAATGCGTAGCGATGCGCACTGATGTGACACCAAGATCATGAGCCCTATGAAGATCCTCGACTGTACCAATGCCGGGAAGCAACAAAGTCGTTAGTCGCGCTTTTTTAATCGTCTTACCCACCGCCTCTATCCATTCCCAGTCCGTGTTTGCACCAAAACCATAATTGAAAGAGGAGCCGGACAGCCCGTCGCCGTGTGCCACCTCGATTGCGTCCACCCCTGCGTCATCAAGAGCTCGTGCAATATTGACAACATGATCGATGCTATATTTGTGACGAATAGCATGCATGCCATCGCGTAGGGTGACGTCTTGAATGTAAAGCCGGTCTAATTGGGGGTTGAACATCATTCGGCCCGCATTCGAAGTTTGTGGAGAGCAATAGTTTCCGCCGCCCTGATCGCAGCGGACGTCATAATGTCAAGATTCCCAGCGTAGGCCGGCAGATAATGTGCTGCACCTTCAACCTGCAGGAATACGCTCGTCTTAAGACCTTCGAAAGTGCCGACGCCTGGTATGAACACTGGATTATTAGAGCCAAAGCGCTCGAACTGTACCAGCTGCTTAAGCCGGTAGCCTGGTACGTATTCTTGCACCGCATTCACCATTCTGCCTATCGAGTCTCTGATCTCGTCCTCTTCTGCGCCAGATGACAGCGTAAATACCGTGCCGCGCATCATCATTGGCGGTTCGGCAGGGTTTAGAATAATAATCGCCTTACCCTTCGCGGCGCCTCCGACACACTCAATGCCGCGAGCAGTGGTTTCAGTAAATTCGTCAATATTGGCGCGAGTGCCTGGACCCGCTGATTTAGAAGCAATTGAAGAAACGATTTCAGCGTAATGAACTTTAGCTACTCGCGACACCGCTGCGACGATGGGAATAGTCGCTTGGCCTCCACAGGTGACCAAGTTGACGTTCATTGAATCCAGATGTTCGAAGCCATTGATGACCGGGATGACGTAAGGCCCGATCGCTGCGGGGGTCAAATCGATCATCACCTTGCCCGCAGCTCTGCAGATGTCATTGTTCTTCCTGTGGGCAGCTGCGCTGGTTGCATCGAACACGATGTCGATTTCGTGCCACGCAGGCAGCGTCAGCAGACCCTCGATACCTTCATGGCTGGTTGTCACACCCATACGAGTGGCGCTTGTAAGACCATCGGAGTTGGGGTCAATTCCCACCAATGCCCCCATCGAGAGTACTTCAGACGTCCGGATCACCTTGATCATCAGGTCGGTTCCAATATTTCCCGATCCTATGATCGCAACTTTGATATTTGGCTTTCTAGACATCAGGCATTGGCCTCTAATCAACTCTGCTAGCAAATAAAGACAGTTTAAGCGCCACGACGCCATGTCAATGAATGTTTTGATTGCTCTCTCATCTGTTGAATTGCTGCGAAGAACTTGCCTCATCCATCGGGAGTTGGTCTCTAGCCGCTACGCGAATGGGCAGATAGCTGCTCATTGTTAGAATTTCTTGGATGCTTCGGTCACCACTACCGAAATGATGTGGACAGTGCTGATTTTCAGAATCTCACTGTTTGAAATGTCGTCACTCTGGCGTTCACAATCTCATTGTTTGAACTTTCGTCGCATCGGAATTTTGACAACTTGCAAATGACCCACTGTTATCCGGGAGTCCAAATCAAGCACGGGAATGGACCTAAGGGGAAACAAGGGGAACTGAAAATGACAAATCGCGTGGCCAAATCTCATTTCTGTATGTCGATACTCGCGATGATCGGGGGAGCGTCGTTTGTTTCAGAACCGGCGGCAGCGCAGGATGCTGTGTCGGCGGCGCCTGTCGAGTCCATCACCGTCACCGGAACTAGCATTCGCGGAATAACGCCTATCGGGTCAAACGTTGTCACAGTCGATTCCAATGACATCGCCGCCACTGGCGCAGTGACAATTGAGCAAGTTCTCGCGACGGTTCCACAGCTTTCGGGATTTGGGTCGTCGGGGCAGGGCGAATTCGGAGGCACGTTCAGCAATTACTTCACGCCAAGCATCCACGACCTAGGGTCGAGCGCGAGCAACAGCACTCTGACGCTCATTGACGGTCACCGCCTCCCCCTCGGCGGAATAAGCCACCCTTTGTCAGATCCTAACGTAATTCCTGCATTTGCGCTTGAGCGCGTCGAGGTACTCGCGGATGGATCATCATCGGTTTATGGCTCAGATGCGGTGGCCGGCGTCGTTAACTTTATCACGATCTCACAATATGACGGGCTGAAGCTTTCTCTCCAGGGCAGCATAGCCGACGGTTATAGTGGCCGAGACGCAAATCTGCTTTGGGGACAATCCTGGGGTGGGGGATCCGCAATATTTGCTTACGGTTATTCCTATCGCAGTAACCTGCCCGACAGTGATCGTTCCTGGCTAGCGAACCCCAACGACATACCGGAGGGTGGGACCAATCACGACACTTTCAATTGCTCTCCGGCATCGATCCAGCCAAAGGGAAGCAGTACAATATTCCTATCGGCCTCCGCCACGACCTCGGTTGCAAACACTGCTGCTAATTCGCCCTGCAACAACACCGCGTACGCCGACGCACTGCCGATTGAGACGCGTCAGAACATGATCGCTAAAATAACTCAGAACGTTGGAAACAATCTCACCGCCCATGCTGAACTTGTTTATTCAGTTCGTGCGGACAATTACAGGGTGGCGAATGGAACAGTAACGGCAACAGTCTTTCAAAGCGGCGCCGAAGCAAATCCATTTTATCAAATCCCGGCGGGATGTACTGGAGCTTGTGCCACCGGAGCGACATCGGAGAGCGTCGAATTTGATGCGGATGGCCTACTTCCGCAATCGTATAATAAGGAAGGTAGTAACAACGGCTACGTGGACGCCAACTTGGAATATCGTTTGGGCAAAGATTGGAGAATTGTTGCCTTAGTGTTAGCTGGTCAAGACTATAGTTATTCCAATACCTTTGGCGGGCTCTGTACAAGTTGCGCGGACTTAGCACTCAATGGTACCACAAACGGTAGCGGAAGTACGACGGCCCCGTCTATTCCAGGTACATCTACTATCGTTCTAAATCTGCCCTTGACCACTGCGAATGCGCTTGACGTCTGGGACCCGCCAGGGGCGACTAACAAAACATCAGCGGCAGTGCTCTCGTCGCTAAGCAATTCATACACAAGCACATTATCATATAATACGATCGACCAGTTTCGGCTAAGTGCTGACGGCACGCTTTTCGATCTGGCCGCTGGCCCTGCCAAACTGGCAGGCGGAGTTGAGTATCTTCACTATGGCCTGGTGCAAACCGTAATAGCGCCTAACAACACGGGTATCGCCACCACTGGATCAGCAGTTGCAAACTATAACGGCTCGCGCTCAGTAGAATCGTTCTACGGGGAAATCGAGACTCCTATAGTTGGCGGCCCAAGCGCGATTCCGTTTGTGCAGAAGATCGATGCAGATATTTCGGCGCGTTATGATAATTATAGCGATGTAGGATCGACGTTTAATCCGAAATTTGCTGTAAATTGGAACATTGTTGAAGGCTTGCGGATCTTCGCCAATGCGTCGACATCATTCGTCGCTCCAGGATTGGTGAGCCTCGGCAATAAGGGAACGGGCACAGCATCCTTCTCGACTTATTCCGCTGCCACGGCTTCGCTAACCCTTCCAATTGCCAACTTTCCATTGGCTACTCAACTTCCTGGTTGCGCAGGAGTAACTACGTCATGTGTGACCAGTCCAGCGGTAACAGGCCTTTCGATCAACACAGGCAACCACAATCTTGTACCTCAAAAAGGTCGCGGGTGGTCGGTTGGCATTGATGTGTTGCCTGCTTTGATCCAAGGATTCAACGCGAATGTGACGCTTTGGAATGCAGAACTAAATGGTGGCGTCGGGTCGGTGCCTGCCTCGTTTATTATCGACTCAGCAGCCGGCACCCCGCTTAATTCGCTGCTTCAAATATATCCTAACGGCGCAACACCTGCACAAATCGCCGCCGCGACCGCTAATGTGCCGCAAAAAACTGCATTGCCAGCGACGGTCTATTATATTGAAAATATTGGCCAACAGAATCTCTATTATCTTTCCGTTCAAGGCCTAGACGTTGCGGCTAACTACGGCTTCTCAACGAGCTTTGGAGATTTCATATTGGGAGACCATCTGACTGAGTTCCTGAAATACAATCAGCACATGGGACTTGGTGGAACAGAGTTTAGCGTTCTCAACACGAGCGGCTTTAACGGAAACTTCCCATCAATCCAGACGAATATGCGTGCAAACGTTGGTTGGAACTATGGAGGGTTCGAAACAAGCCTGTTTTTGAACTTTACAGGTTCCTATCGTTATTGGGCGTCGGGTGCGGCAAATCCGGTGATTGATTCAGCGGCGGGCGTACCAACTGGCGGTGGGGACAGGGTCCACTCCAACACTACGTTTGACGGGCATATGGCTTACAACTTCGCGTCCAACATTTTGGGGGATGCTCAAGTATTCGTCGATGCACATAACATCTTCAATAAAGCGCCGCCATTCGTAAATGTGGCAGCCGGCGAAGATAGATTTGCGGCGGACCCCATAGGGCGACTGATAACAGTCGGTATCAAGGCGCAATATTAGAGGAATATAGTTCAAACGTGAATGGGAGTGAAAATGTCATCTCATTCGGAAACCAGGGAGTAATAAATGCTGCAACGGCGGAAATTCCTTACACTCGGAGCGTCCATGGTGCCTGCTGCTGTTTCGGCGGCCGCGGTTCCGAAAGTGGCGACTGCTGCGACAACTACATGCCTTCCAGATCTTTCGAAACTTAAGACACGGCATATATCTAAATTTGAAGTTATCTATAAAACGCCGCGGGGAAATCCGAACGGATTAGCTCTCACAACTAATCCCGGCGAAATGTGGATAATCAATCAAGCGACTGGAAGTCACGCGTCGCTCATTAATATATCAGACGGATCACTAGTCAGAGAATTTGAGACTGATACGCGTGGTGACAGTGGTATTTGTGTTGATGACGACAACGTCATGTGGATTACGTCCACTGGCAACCGGCTTATTGTGAGTTGCAGTCCGGATGATGGTAAGACGATTGCTAAATACGTAGCACCAGGAGCGGGCAGAATTTACGAGCAGGCTGGCGACCCGCCAGCCCGGAATACAACCCTAGAATTTGCGTATCCACGGCCGCCGCGCCCACCACGTCCCTCAAATCCCCTTCAGAATGTGGGAGCGACGGCGGGTCAACTTCATCCAGGAGACGGCAAACTTCCGCCTGGTCAGGTTCCGCTTGATATGGAGGACACGCCTGCGGGCTCAGGGTCTCACGGACTTATCTCGAAGGGAAATTTGCTCTACGTCGCGAGCCCGCCATCGCGCACAATATTCGTCATCGATAAGAAGAGTTGGGTTGTACAGAACAGGTTTCCAACTCCCGGTAATCGTCCCCACGGAATTACTTGGACGAGTAGCGCCAAGACGCATTTTTGGAGCGCAGATTCGAACTTCAACGCCTTCTTCCTTTATAACGCCTCGAGCGGGCAGATTACTGAGCGGTTGCAAGTCGGCGATGATTCGCCGGTGATTCATGGCGCAAAGCTGATTTTGAACGGGCCCGGCGCTGGATACATGTATTGTTGCGACGATCACGGTTGGATGTGGCGTTTCAAGATGCCGACCTAGCGCGCAAAGCTCAGGGGAGCCGACTAATTGTGTGACTTCCGTGCCTGCGAACGTTTTGCGTCGTTGTGCCAAGCTTCGTAAGCAACATCTTGAAGATTGTCGAAACCAGTTAGGGAGCAGCATTCAGTGGTCTAATGTTCAAAGTCGATACTAAGTGTGCTCCGGCGTTACGATTGGAGTCGTCGACTCCGTTAAATCCCAATATGTACCGCATTATAGCGGAAATGTAATACATCGGGTGGAACGTCGATCGATTGTGGGGCGATTAGCAGGAGCGCAAATCTCGCGAATTCGGTCTCGGAACCGAACAGGTCTAAATTTATGGAACTACGATCCGCTAGAGGAAACCCGCTTAAGATTGGTAGGCCAAGTTTCGTGCAGCGAATAATCGCTCAAGCCTATGTCGCGCTAAATTGATGCTCGAAAAAGGGAAGATCAAAAATGATCGAGACAAATAGGCGTAACTTCATACGCGACGTAACAGCCCTTGCGGGCGCAATGACAGCAGGTGCGAGTGGCCTCTCGAATGCTGCAACAATCAAGCGTTTTTCTAATGGCAAACCTATCGCCGGCGTATTCGCTATTGGTTGGACGGTGTGCACTCCCGACGATGAGCTTTCACCGCCCTTGATGGTAGAACAGATAAAATTTTTAAATCGCGGGAAGGTTGCTGGAATTGCCTGGCCGCAAGGTGTGAGCCACTGGGAGAATCTCACAGAGAAAGAGTGGAATGACGGCGCTGATGCGCTTTTATCTGTAAAAGGTAATACTGCGGTTGTGCTTGGTGTGCAGACTGTCGGCTTTAATCCAGCTAGATCTGCCGAATACGCTAAGGCGGCACAAGCAAAGGGTGCTGATGGTATCATGTCACAATGCAAGCCTGATGCGACCCAGGAAGAACTCATTGGTTATTTCCAGGCACTAGCATCAGCAACCTCAATGCCGATCATGGTACAGGCAACGGGGAAAGTGAGCGTCGACCAGCTAGTAGCATTATCCCAACATGTCCCCAGCATCGTGGCAGTTAAGGACGAGGCTGGCGACCCTCTGCAGCGGGCGCCAGAGCTTTTGACCCGCACGGGCGGTAAGATAGAGGACTTCTCCGGCCATGGAGGAAATTCCATGTTCGCTGAAATGGAGCTCGGTTTCTTGGGCACGTGTCCTTATGTCGGATTAGCGGATGTGCAGCAACAAGTGTTCGACCTATATCAATCGAACAGGAAAAGCGAAGCTTATGACTTATTTGGCCGCTACTTGGCCTTTCGCTCGATCCCACGTGCTATGGATTTTGTGTTAGTGGCTCGTGGTGTTCTACCGGAAAGTGCAATTTTTCGCGGCCCTCCGGCGCCTGTCCACCTTCCACCTGAGCCTCCCATTACCGACGCACAAAAGGCTCAAATCAACTTGGCTCTTAATACCTATATGAAGCCGTATCTGGTGGGCTAGGCACCCAGATTAGGCCATTTTTTCGATATGCTCGCTACCAGTGCTGCTGAATTCGGAAAGGCGTAGAGTGAACTCAACATAAAGAGGTTCTAGCGGACTTCATAAAGAGACCATTCAAAGAGGCTATCAAGTAAGCGCCAAATTAAAATACGAGTCAGATACGCAGGAGAAATGTGTGGAAAGTCATTTTGGTAAACGGGCGTTCCTTACGTTAGGCTTGGGACTGGGAGTGGGTTTGGGCTCATCTAGAGGTTTCGCGCAAAGCGCGCCGTTGGCGGGCGGGGACGATCTTGGCCGTAGAGGTGCGATACCAGCCAAGAAGCGGGAGATATCAATTCGTAAGGCCAGAACGACAAAGTTGTTTTTGACCCCACCTGGTTGGCCAAATGCAATAGCCATTGATCCGGATGGACGAGGGTTTTGGATTGCCGAACAGCGCCATGATGGAAACCGTGAGTCAGTATGGCTGGTTGATTGGAATGGCAAGCTGCTACATACGCTGATGACGAATTGCCAAAATACCAGCGGAATGTCTGTGGGCGATGGCTGCATTTGGAGTGGAGCAAATGGCGCATCGATCAAGAACCATCCCAATCCACCGGTGAACGGCATCTTCCAGACTGACTTTAACGGTAATCAGATTAGCCACCGTCAGATACCGTTTGGACCGCCCGACAATGGAGGTGCGTGCCACGGCGTTGCGTGGCAAAGAGGCAAGCTCTGGATAAGTTCCAATCGCCTTGAATCACTGGTGCGCTTAGATCCTAGGACTTGGCAGGTTGAGTGGATGTTCCCTCATACATTCCTTCCTGATTTGAAGGATCGAATTCATGGCATTGAATATGATGAAGCGACCGGGTTTCTTTGGCAGGTATCTGGAACTCAGAGCCCCAGTGCGCCAGGCTATGGTGGATACACTCCGGCACTCATCAAATATGACATCAGCAGCGGAGAAGTGGTCGAGATCGTAGAGTTTGAAGCAGGGTCATGCGATGCCCACGACATTGCAATCCATCAGGGTGTATTCTATGGCGTTGATGCTGGCGAACATCCTGGCTGGCCGATCGATAATCCAGCATATCAACGCTCTGGCTGGCCGCCGCTGAACAGCCCATTCAGTGGATATGTGTTCAAGATCGACTTTGTTTAAATAGGTGATCCATAGAGGGCAACCACCGGATTAAACCTTTAACTCGCACCGATATGACGACTAGTTCAAAAAAGTTCTTGAGACAATAGATGCGGGATTCGTCGCGCTTCTTTTAGGGCGTTTGATCTTCGATGTCTATCTGTATTCGCTTGTTGGCGATATCACTCTTTGGAATCGACCTGCAGTAGCGGTCGGAATTTAAAAGTGGTGAGGAGAGTAAATTGGCTTTGGTGAAGTATTGTGGCCGTGGAGCTGCGATTTTCGTGTTCGCCGCGAGCGTTGCGTCAGTCGATTTGGCGGTGGCAGCGGATCAGAAATTTGATACGCGTCTTACGGCGGTCGCATTTGACGGAGCGATGCGCGCTAGTGTCCAAGGTGACGGCCACGCCGCCGCCATTTTAAGTGGCAAGAGGCTCTTAGTTACCGGTGACTTTATGGAATTGCCTTCCGATGCGACAAGTGCGCATATCTTCGTTGGCCTAGGCATCGGCATACCAGGAGATAGGATTTTTGATCTCACGGTATCGGGAGCGAGGGGCGGCACAATTTCTGGCAGTTTCGTGCTGAATTCCAAACAGCTTACAGCGCTTCGCAGCGGGCACTTCTATGTTCAGATTAGCAGTCAGAAGGCTCCGGACGGAAACCTTTGGGGTTGGCTGATGCCCGAGCATCCCATCGCGGCTCCCGATGAGCCCCTGCCGGGACAAGGCTTTCTGCCGCAGCTCGATGTGCCAGGTAATTGGACTCAAAAATAATTAATAGAAGCGGTTCAGTCGGCGGAGAGAAACTATGCCTGTTGTGGGAAAAAGTTTCGCACTGTCCCTGGGTGCAGCTGCGGCAGGGCTTTGGGCCTTAGGCGCATTCGCACAGAAAGCGCCAGCGACCGGTCCGTTTACTGAGATCCAAGTTGCAGCAGGTCGAGTTGCTTATATTGCAAATTGTGCCGGCTGCCATGAAGAAAATCTCGCAGGCTCTGGCGACCAGCCGCCACTGGCTGGTCCCGGTTTTATGATCGCCTGGGGTAAACGCTCGACGAAGGACTTGTATGAAGACATTCGTGCTTCCATGCCTTACGGCAAAGCCGGCAGCTTGGATGCAGCTACGTATCAAAACATTGTTGCCTTTATTTTAACCGCCAACGGCGCACAGGCAGGCGCTCAAGAGTTTGGAAGCGATACGAACGTTTCTATTGGCGCTATCGCCAATGGCCAAGTTCCAGCGGAAATTGCGCACCCGGTGCGCCGAGCTGTGGCCGCTGCTGACGATGGGGCAGGACCTGCAATGCCCCGCGCTATGCGTCTGGGGCTGACCCTTGCGGGGCATATCAAGAACTATGTTCCTGTGACAAACGATATGCTTGTCCATCCTGATCCAAATGATTGGCTCATATACCGAGGTAATTATCAGGCCTGGAGCTTTAGCCCCCTCGGGCAGATCAATGACGCAAACGTTCGACAGTTGCAGCTCAAATGGTCATGGGCGATGAACGAGGGGGGAGAAAACGCGACCGGACCAACCGTTCATAATGGTATTATGTTTTTGGCCAATACCAGTAACACCGTGCAAGCTTTGGATGCTAAGACTGGTAGTTTGCTATGGGAAAACCGCCTCGGTCCGCCGGCAGTTCGAGCCTATAGCGCGCTTCGCAGTCTCGCCGTCTTTGAAGATAAGGTTTATATCAATGCTACGGATGCCCAACTTTATGCGCTAGACGCGCGCACTGGAAAAGTGTTGTGGAAAACGCACATCGCAGATAGCGCCAAAGGTTTTAACGAGACCGGCGGTGTTATCGTTGCGCATGGCAAGGTTATTGTCGGCCTTACGTTATGCCGTGGGCAAGAGCCACACTGCTTTATCAGTGCTTACGACGCAGATACAGGTAAGTTGGACTGGAAATTTACTACCATCGCCCTGAAAGGAACGCCAGGTGGTGACACGTGGAATGACATTCCGGACGACATGCGCGCTGGCGGAGAGACTTGGATTGCTGGCACCTACGATCCAGATCTCAATACGACCTATTGGGGTGTAGCTCAGGCAAAACCTTGGATGCGTGCCTCCCGTCGTACCGGCAGCGCAGCCACCTTGTACGCAAACTCTACGCTCGCTCTTGATGCCGATACTGGAAACCTAAAATGGTTTTACAGTCATGCACCGGGCGAAAGCTTTGATCTTGATGAAGTATTTGAGCGCGTTCTGATAGATCACGGCGATCAAAAGACTCTTATGACGGTTGGCAAGGCCGGGATTCTTTGGAAGCTCGATCGCGTTACGGGCAGATTTCTAGACGCCAGGCAGACTGTTTTCCAAAATGTCTTTAGTGGCTTTGACATGAAGAAGGGCGAGCCGATCTATCGTCCAGACATAGTGGCGCAGAAAACTGATACTTGGATATCAGCCTGTCCCAGCGCCGCCGGTGGTCATGACTGGCCGCCAACGAGCTACGACCAGCCCAATGACTTGATGATTATTCCACTCGGCCAGAGTTGCAATCTAATGTTAGGTCATGACATTGCCCAACATACCGGTGCTGTGAATGCCGCTGGCTTAGAACGGGTATTCTTTATGCCCGGCACTGACGGCAATATGGGGCGACTGGCGGCCTATAGAACTGCAACAATGCAACCGGTTTGGTCATTCCAGCAGCGCGCGCCCTTTTTGACGGGGGTGCTATCAACTGGCGGCAATCTTGCGTGTGTGGGGGATTATGACCGAGTATTTCGATGCGTACAGGCCACGAGCGGGAAGACCTTGTGGACCACCAGGTTGCCTACTGTTGTGCAAGGAAACCCGATTAGTTTCAGCGTCGATGGCAAGCAGTATATAGCGATTACGACCGGGCTTGGCGGCGGGAGCCCAATAGGCAAGCCGAGTTCAATGCTTTCCGATATTCACAATCCCGACCATGGACAAGCTTTATACGTATTCGGTCTCCCGGATCCAGACTAACAGGCCAGTCAAATCGTGGAGCAACGTGTGGTGGACCGATGGATTTTAGTTATTGGCTTGGCGGCTAGCCTCGTTTCTTTGACCATCTCATTTCCTGTCAAAGCCAGTCCGCGAGATGAAGTGATGTCTGGCGCCTTTCATTGTGCCGCTATCGGCGAGTCACGACTTTGGCTGAATTGCTTCTATGGTGCCGCGCAGCCGGAACGCGAAGCGCTTGGTTTGACGCCTGCGCCCGCGGCACAAATTGAACTTGTCTTATCGCCGGTCCGAGGCGAGGCGCCGCCGGTTGATATTGTTGTGCGGAATGGAATTCTGTCCGCTGCATTTCAGTGTAACCAATTGACTGACGATCTGCGGTGGCTTGATTGCTATTACGAAGCGTCGCAGCCGATGCGTGCATCCTTGGGACTGACACCAGCTATAGGGACGGGAATGGTAATCAAAGAAGGCGAAAATATGTTTGCGGGCTCCGCTACTCCGACAGGTACTGAATCGAGAACGCAACGGGATAGCTCGGGTCAAATTGAATCCCGTATGGTTTCTTATAGATTCGACAGATATGGCATATTTTCTGCGATACTTGCCAATGGCGAGGTTTGGCAACAGGAATCGGGTGACGCTAGCCGTGCAAATTGGAAAAAGCCCGCTGCAAGTTATAGTGTGCTTATTACGCAGGGGTTCATGGGCAGTCATAATTTTCGGGTGATAGGTATCCCATCAATGTTTAAGGTTGTGCGCGAAAAGTAAGGTTTCGCGTTCGATCAGCTTGTGAAAGTCGGCGAAGGGCACGAGATAGTACTCAGGGGCGCCCTTGCTGTCACGGATGACCTGATAGTTCTCGCCTTTTTCGTGGGTGACAGCGCGACTCTTCAAGATGACCGACTGCGGGTGCCACGGGGGTGCCACCGTTCTCTTAAAATCATCCAAACTTTGGACATCAAAAGGAGATTTTGAAGGGCATCGAGGATTGAAAATACGCCTAGCGATCGACCAGGACTGCGCTTGCGCGCGCATTTATACGCATAATTACTCAGCGTGCATTGGCGAACGATCTCGAATTTGAAATTGGGCTAAATCCCGCGAGCCTGCCGTCACAGCAGGCAAGTGAGAGTTCAATGCAATCGAAATTGGTCGACAATTCTAGTCGTTCGGCTGCCGTTGGTATTCCGTTCGTCGAACGTCCAACTTGCTCGATCGCGGACGCCTGCCAGGCGGTGGGCTTGGGCCGGACGAAGCTCTACGAGCTAATGGATGAGGGAATCGTCCAGACCGTGAAAATCGGCCGCCGGCGTCTCGTGCAGGTCCCATCGCTGCTCCATTTCCTTTCGCTGTCCCGCAAGGGCTGATCTGCGAACCCTTGTCCAAGGGCACCCTCTAGCCGCGAGGGTGTTTTGGGTTGACTGGAATTGCCCCTCGGTTCACGGTTGCCTCTGGTCGCAATGGTGCGGCCGCATGGAGTGTTCGTGCCTCGACGCGTCCTACCTATCATCTTGCGGTGTGGTACCGTTGTGGGCTCAAGCGGATAAAGCGATTAGAGAACCTATGATTTTTCAACCGGATAGGACTTAAGGTTCGAGTCCTCTTCTGGGCACCATTAAAAAGCCCGCCCACTTTTGTGGGCGGGCTTTTTAATGCCAAGGCCGCCCGCGGCTGCTAGCGCCAGCGTAGTGC
>Ga0182024_10018028_pt1 | contig 13182 bp, 7 predicted proteins | sample P32metaG_FD_120480 | JGI IMG/M metagenome (GOLD analysis project Ga0182024, IMG submission 120480) | Permafrost microbial communities from Stordalen Mire, Sweden - P3-2 metaG (Illumina Assembly) | ecosystem: Environmental > Terrestrial > Soil > Wetlands > Permafrost | place: Sweden: Stordalen...
AGAACAATGAATCAAGTTGCATTGCGTATCATACGTCTCCGCAATGCTCTTGTCCACTTCATATTAAAGCGTATCGTTAGAGCAGGTTAACTTCAAAGCGGCCGCCTAGTACCCGATGGAACCTTTCGCAGTCGGGCGGTTGCCCCTATATTCGGATTCGGTCCAGAAAATGCGCCCAAGGCAAAGCTCTGTGCAGCGACGAAAGCCGCTCACTCAGGCCAAAGCCGCTGAGTACATTTTCTTGTGATTGCGGCTCCTCGCCCCTCCGGTCGGCCAGACGTGGACTTCATCCACGCGGGAATGACCGGGGGGCGCTTTTTTTTTTGCGAGCGCAGTCGAGGCATCCCACCCTAGCCGCAAGAACAAGGACGCGGCGAGGGTGGGGCATCCACACGGCTACTTTATCTGTGAAAATGCTCTAGTTGGAGCGCAGGGCGACCATGGGGTTGATCAGCGATGCGCGGCGCGCCGGAACGTAACCGGAGATGGCCGCAACTGCGACGAGCACCGCCACCATGGCGCAGTAAGTCACCGGATCCCAGGGAGACGTGTTGAAGAGCAGCGAGGCGATCAGCCGGGCACCCGCAAACGAAGCAACCGTTCCGAGGACAATGCCCCCCAGCGCCAGCCGCAGCGTGCTCCACAGCACGTCCTTTTGCACGCGGTCGGCGGTTGCGCCCAGCGCCATGCGGATGCCGATCTCCTGCGTCCGCTGGGTCACCGAATACGAGATCACGCCATAGATGCCCAGCGCGGCCAGCAGCATCCCCAGTGCGGCGAAGGAGCCGACCAGGATCATGAAGAACCGGCGCGGGGAGACCACATGGCTCACGAGCATCTCGATGGGGCGGAACTCCGCCGCCTTCTGCTTCGGATTCAGCTCGCGAAGCGTGCTCATCACGCTCGCCGCCATCTGCGCGGGCGGCAGGCTGGTGCGCACCACCAGTTGCGCGCCGGATGGCGACCTCTGTGTCATGGGGTAGTAAATCTGCCAGCCCGCATCCCCCTCCACGCTTTCCTCGTGAACGTCGCTGGCCACGCCCACAACCAGCAGGTCGCTGCCTCCATTCGACAGGACCTTTCCCACTACATCGCCATCGGGCCAGCCGGCGTAGGTGGAAATGAAGTGAGCATACGCCTCGTTGATAATCACAACATTCTGACTCTTGGGGCCGTCGTCCCAGGTAAAGTCGCGACCGCGCAGGCGGGTTCCCATGGCGCGGATATATCCCGGCGAAGCCACATAGACCAGCGGCCCGGTCGGCAGCTTGTCGGGCGGCCTCACTCCTTTCGGGAATGGCGTGCCCCAGCTGCGATTCTGACCCATGGGCAGATAGTCCACCATTCCGGCGGCTTCAACGCCGGGCAGCGCGCCCACGCGAGCCAAGATGCCCTGGAAGATCGCGCGGCGTTTGCCCGCGCTCAAGTCGCCGGTAGGAGCGTTATCGTCGTAATCAACCGAAACGGCGGCGGCGTGTTCGGGCTGGAAGCCAAGATCGACGTCAAGCACCTTCATAAAGCTGCGCAGCAACAGACCTGCGCCTACCAGCAGCATGCAGGCCAGCGCGATCTCTGAGACCACCAGCACGGCGCGAATGCGCTCATGCCTGCGTCCCTGGCCGACGCCAGGGCCTGCGTCCTTGAGCGACTCCTGGAGGTTGCCGCCGGCCATGCGCAGCCCCGGCACCAGCCCGAAGAAGACAGCCGCGAAGATCGCGATCAGCACCGTCCACCCCAGCGCCTCGCCGTCGATGCGCAAGCTGCTCAGCAGCGGCAGCGCAATCGCTCCCTGGTGCGCGAGCCACGCCACCAGGATGAACGCCAGCCCCAGCCCCAGCACCGCGCCCGCGCCGGAGAGCACCAGGCTCTCGGTCAGCAACTGGCGCACGATGCGGCTGCGCGAGGCGCCCAGCGCGCCGCGCATGGCAAACTCCTTGCTGCGCGCCGCCGCCCGAGCCAGCAGCAGATTCGACAGGTTCACGCACGCAATCAGCAGGATGGCGCCCACCGCCCCCCACAGCACCACCAGCGAACGCTTGAGCCGCCCGCTCACGTAGTCCTTCAGCGGCACCGGCACAACGTAGACTGTACCTTTATCAACGTAGTTGCCGCACGACTGCGGGTATTTATTGTTCCAGCACATGTGCGGCGCAGCTTGCTTCGCATCGTCCACGGCCTGCGCCAGTGTCACGCCGGGCTTCAACCGCCCGATGAACGTAATGATGTTGCCCCAGTCGCGCGGCGGCCCGTAAAGGTTGAGCGGCGTAATCGCATCAATCTTCGCGCCTGGCGAAAACACCGCGCCAAAATCGAAGCTCCGGGGCAGCACCCCAATCACCGTGGTCTGCTTGCCGTTCATGTCAAACGCCTTGCCCACAATGGCAGGATCGGCGTTGAACTGCCGCCTCCACCACGCGTCGCTCAGCACAACTACCGGCGCCGCTCCGTTGCGCCCATCGTCGGCGGTAAAGAGCCGCCCCATGGCCGGCTGCACCCCCAGCACCTGAAAGAAATTGGCGATTACGTCGATGCTGGTGGCCGGGATCGGCTGACCGCCCAGGGAAAGCGCCAAGTTGTCGGGGCTGGAAAACGCAAAGTAGCCGGTCACATCCTGAAAAGACCGGGTATAAGAGCGGAATTCGTCATACGCATCGGTCGAATAGGTCGCGCACGAGAGCCCGCATTTGGCCGGAGGCGGCGCGATCCACACCAGTTGCTGCGCGTCGGGGAATGGCAGCGGTCGCAGCAGCAGCGTGTTCACCACGCTGAAGACCGCGGTATTGGCGCCGATGCCCAGCGCCAGGATCAGCACAGCAACGATCGTAAATCCGAGATCGCGCCCCAGCGTCCGGAACGTGTACTTCAAATCCTGCCAAAGAACTTCCATTTTGACCTCCTGCAAAACGATGTCCGCCTCTACCAGGCCTCGCGCCTCGCGATGTCTGTCTTTCGCCACGTCCATGCCGCCCATGCGCACCAGCGCCACGCGCCGCGCTTCCGCCGGGGGCATTCCGCGCGCCAGGTTTTCTTCCACAGCCATCTCAAGATGCGCAGCCAGCTCGGCCTCGAGATCCGCATCCAGGGACCGCCGGTGAAGTAGAGCGCGCACCCGCTCGCGTGAACGTCTCAGCTCGCTCATGCCGGATCTCCATCGGCGGCCAGGCCGGTGCTATCGCCGAGAGCCGCGCTGGTGGGCTTGCCCATGGCCAGCACGCGGTCCATCACTCCGGTCAGCCGCTCCCAGTGCCTCGCGTCCTCAGTCAGCTGGTTCTGGCCGGCATCGGTAATCGCATAGAACTTCGCTTTGCGGTTGTTGTCGCTTGTGCCCCACTTCGAGGCGATCCATCCACGCTGCTCGAGCCGCACCAAAGACGCGTAAATCGTCCCCTGGTTCAGCAGCACCTCGTTGCCGCTCACCTGCTCGATGCGGCGGGCAATGCCGTATCCATGCTGCGTGCCCATGGCGGTCAGCGTCTGCAGCACCATCAGGTCCAGCGTTCCCTGCAACAGATCGAGCTTGTCCGGCGACATTCTCATCCCTCCTGTGGGATCACCACACTAGCATTGCACAAATTCCTGTGGGAACGCCACAGGAAATTGATTTTTCAGCGAGGAATTACGCAGTTGAACGCCAAGCATATAATTCGTTACATTCCGTCCGCCCTGGGGCCAACGATGATTCGAATTCCGGTGCAAGGTGCTGTCAGGCCGCTTTTGCTGGTTGTTGCGGCGCCCTTGCTGTGCTGCTGGTTCGCGCAGGTCGAAATGACCGCGCAGGTTCCGACCACAACCAGCATCGGGCGCAGCTTCAACGCAGGCACTTACACGCTCACTGCAACGGTGAAGGGCAACGGTCCTGCGGCTCCCACTGGAAAAGTGTCGTTCATCGACACCAGCGACGGAAACAAGCTGCTGGGAACAGCGGAACTGCAGGCGGCGCCTGCCGCGATGACCTGGACGCCAGGCGAGTTGCTGACCATGGATTCGCCGCCCAAGTCCATTGCGGCGGGGGACTATAACGGCGACGGTATTCCGGACCTGGCGGTGGTGGGCGAGTCTGGCGAGCCGGTGAGGATATTTCTGAGCAATGGGGACGGAACATTCACCCGGGCGGCTGCGGATGGCACGGAGGGGTTGAGCGGTCGCGCTGCGGGGCTTGTGTCTGGCTCCGCGGTCACAGACTTCGGCCTGGTGGGAGCGAATCATCTCCGAGACGGCGTACTCGCGGTGCTGGTGCGAAACGGCGATGGCACGTTCAACAAGGCGCCCGACGTGCCGGTCGGAAGAAATCCCATCGCAGTTGCAGTGGGCGACTTCAACGGAGACGGCCTCTCCGACGTGGCTGTTGCCAATAGCGGGGACGGCACAGTTTCGATTCTGCTGGGCAATGGCGCCGGATCTTTCATCTTGAAGGGGACCGTGCCCGTCGGGCAGCGTCCCAATGGCATCGGGACAGGAGATTTCAACCAGGACGGAAAGGCCGACCTTGCCGTGGCCGATAGGGTCGATAACACCGTGACCATGCTCGAAGGGAACGGCGATGGAACATTCTCGCCGGCCGGAGTTGTGCGCGTGGGAAATGCGCCCGGCTCCCTCGCGGTGGCCGACTTCAACGGCGATGGCGTGCCGGATATCGCAGTAGCGAATAACGGTGACAATACGGTCACTGTGTTGCTGACTCAACTGACCGAGTCGGCCACGGCGACACTTACCGGCGTCGCGCCCACGGCGGCCGGTTCACATAACGTCGAGGCGAGTTATGCGGGCGACTCCACCTATAGCTCGAGTAAGTCGAGCACCATCGCACTTACTCCTGTCGCGGAGACGCCACTTATCGCGCCGGCCGGCGGCACTTATCACAAATTCCAGACGGTTACCATCACCGACAAGTCGCCGGGCGCCATCGTTTATTACGCACTGCACAACGCCACGCCATCTGCCTCGTCGACAAAATACACTGGCCCAATCGCAATTGCGTCTACCAATACGGTGAAGGCCATTGCGGTTGCCAAGGGCTACGAAAACAGCGCGGTGGCCAAAGCTGCGTATACCATCGAATTGCCCACAGCAGCTATGCCCACCTTCCTGCCCGTGGGTGGAACTTATCTCTCCGCGCAGAACGTGACGATCAAGGATGCCTCTTCCGAAGTGACCATTCACTACACCACAAACGGCGAAATTCCCACAGCGGCGTCTCCAATTTACTCGAAGGCAATTCCGGTCGCGGCCAGTGAAACCATCCGCGCGATTGCGACCGGCACAAACTACATCGCGTCAAAGGTCGCAACTCAAAGGTATGCAATTACTCTTCCCACGGCCACGCCAGTTATCAAGCCTGGAACAGGATCGTACCCAGCCGCGCAGAAGGTCACGATTACCGATGCAACGCCGATGGCAACCATTTATTACACTACCGATGGCAAGACTCCGACCACTGCTTCCACTAAGTACACCGTGCCGATTACCGTGCCGATTTCCGCGTCTCTGCAGACCATCGAGGCCATGGCGGTGGCGGATGGATATACCGAGAGTTTGGTAGCCTCGGCCACTTATACCATCACGCCGCTGGTCGCTACGCCAATTTTCTCTCCCATGCCCGGCACTTACTCCAATCCGACGCCGGTTACACTCTCAGACACGACAGAAAACTCGACGATATACTACACCGTCAATGGTCAGGCGCCGACGACCGCTTCAATCAAGTACACGGGCACAGCCATACAGGTTAACAGCAACGAAACGATCGAGGCTCTCGCGGTGTCGGGAGGCAACGACTCGCTGGTGGCAACGGGGACTTACTCGATAACGCCGGGAGTTGCCGCGCCGCCCACAATCACCACTGCGCCCGCCCAAAATGGCGCGGTCATTGTGAGCCTCTCGACATCGACCTTGGGCAATGGGACTATCTATTACACCACCAATGGCTCCACGCCAACCAGCTCCTCGCCCGTGTATCTTGCGCCGATCCTGGTGGCTTCCAACTTGAAGCTCAGCGCCATCGCTCAAGCATCGGGCTACTCGACGAGTCCTGTCGCCAGCCAGACATTTGCGCTTAATATCCCTTCGGGCACATTAGTGTGGAGCGATGAGTTTACCAATACCACCGGAGCCAATGCGCAGCCCAATCCGAATATATGGACCTATGACACCGGTGTGGCCTGCTGCGGCAACAATGAGTGGGAAGACTACTGCGCGTGGGGTTCGACGGCCTCGCCATGCGACCCTACTCATCCGAACACGTATGTTGGGACCGACGGCTATCTTCATATCATCGCGAGGAATCCGATTGCCGGCACGCCCGCGCCAGGCAATTACACCTCGGCTCGGCTCAAGAGTCAGGGATTGTTCAGCTTTCAATATGGGCGATTCGAGGCGCGCATCCTGGTGCCCGAAGCGCAGGGCCTGTGGCCGGCGGGATGGCTGCTGGGCAATAACATCACGACAGTGAGCTGGCCGGCCTGCGGCGAGCAGGATGTGCAGGAACGGATCGACGCGGCGGGCAATCCGGACTGGAATGCCGGATCGATTCACGCGGTCAATCTCAACGGCACGGCTCAATACCAATTTCCATCGGGGCAAACAGCGGCGCAGTGGCACACATACGGCATGATATGGAAAGACGGCAGCGTATCGATGTACGTGGACGATCCGGCAAAGCCTTATGTGACTTACAACGCATCGAGCTACAAGGGCACACGCCAGATATGGCCGTTCGATGGCGGACAGGCTAACTTCATCATCCTTAACCTGGCGGTTGGCGGGGATTGGCCGGGGCCGCCGAATGCAAGCACCCCGTTCCCATCCGAGATGTTAGTGGACTATGTGCGCGTGTATACGAACTAAATTTGCGATCAGGGTTAAGTTCAAGGCATATATAAGGCGCAGACCGTCTGATTTTGCCAATTGAATTCGTGCTATCCCAGGTCTCAGAATCGAGACCTGGGGCACCCATTTTCGTGGGAGATCAACCTGTTAGAAATTTCTTGATTAGAGGGATCCCCTGCTAACTCAGCCCGGACATGACCAACATGCGCGGCTCGGTCATTTCTTCAATCGCCGAGTGGATGCCTTCGCGGCCAACGCCCGACTCCTTCACGCCGCCGAACGGCATCGGGTCAAGCCGCCAACTGGGCGTGTCGCCGACAATCACCGCACCTACTTCCAGCTCGCGATAGGCGGTGAGAATGCGCCCCGCGTCGCGCGTCAGCAGGCCGGCCTGTAGGCCATACTTCGAGTGATTCACCTCGGCCAGCGCCTGCTCGAAATCCTCATAGGGCTCGATCATTACCACCGGGCCAAAGACTTCTTCGTCGCGCACCTTCATGCCCGGCTTGGTTCCCGTCAGAATCACCGGCGCGATCATTGACCCGTGCCGCTCTCCTCCAGTCACAAGCTTGGCGCCGCCCGCGATCGCCTCTTTCACCCAGGCCTCCACGCGCTCCGCTTCGCTGAGCCGGACCATGGGGCCAACGTCGGTAGTCTCTTCCGACGGGTCGCCGCTCACCAGCTTAGCGGTGTGATCCACCACCTTCCACAGGAATGTCTGGAAGACCTTGCGGTCGACAAAGACCCGCTGCACGCTCACGCACGACTGGCCGGCAAAGCTGAAGGCCGCATGCGCGGTGCGTTCGGCGGCAGTGTCCAGGTCGTGCCAGTCGCTGTGCACAATCATGGCGGCGTTGCTGCCCATCTCCAGCAGCACGCGCTTTCGCCCCGAGTGCGCGCGCAGCTCCCAGCCCACCTTGGCCGAGCCGGTAAACGTGATCAGCTTGATGCGGTCTTCCTTTTCGGCCAGCCACGCTGTGTCGGCATTGCTCAGCGGCATCACGGCCAGCGCTTCCTCGGGCCACCCGGCCTTCAGAATCACTTCGCCCAGCGCCAGCGCCGTAAACGGCGTCTGCGGCGCCGGCTTGAGGATCAGCGGGCAGCCCGCGGCCAGCGCCGGAGCCACCTTGTGCGCCACCAGGTTGAGCGGAAAATTGAACGGCGTAATGGCCAGCACCGGCCCGATGGGAAAGCGCTGCACCAAGCCCCAGCGGCCCTCGTTGCCCTCGGTCAGGTCGAGCGGCAGGCTCTCGCCGCCCAGGCGTGCCGCCTCTTCGGCCGCCGTCTTGAATGTCATCACGGCGCGATCCACCTCGGTCCGCGCCAGGCGCACGGGCTTGCCCGCCTCGGCCACAATCAGTTGCGCAAACCGGTCCTTCTGCGCGATCAGCGCGGCCGCCACGTCCTCGAGAATCTCGCGCCGCTTCCAGCGCGGCAGCGCGCGGGTGCGGCGCATCACCGCCGCGGCGTGGTTCACTGCCTGGCGCGCGTCGGCCCGCGTGGCCACGGTCGCCCGCCCCACCAGCCCCTGGTCCCACGGCGAACGTACCTCCAGCACATCGCCGTCGGTCCACTCCTTGCCGCACATCAGAAATCCGGTTTGCGTTCCCGGCCGCATCTTCATCGCAATCGTGCTCCTTTTTGATGCCCTGCTTTAGATGGTACTCGCGCCGGGCGGGGCGGGGATGGCGAGAATCGAGAGACCGCACTCCATAGGGAACCATGCACCCTGCGCAGCCGTATTTGCGTGCAAGGGCGGTCAATCGATGACAAACAATCTGAGAATCGCGTTTCGGAAGCTGAGCAAGTCGCCGGGGTTTGCGGTAACAGCGATCCTGACGCTGGCGCTGGGCATTGGGGCGAACGCGGTGGTGTTCAGCGTGCTGAACGCGCTGGTGCTGCGGCCAGTGAATGTGCCGCATGCGCAGAACCTCTTTATGGTGCAGCGGTTCCAGTTTCCGTCTCAGTCATATCCCGACTACGTGGATCTGCGCGACCGGAACCGGACGTTTGACAGCCTGGTGACCTATAACATCATTGGCCCGGTGGGGGTGGATACGGGCGGAAACGCCTCCACTGCATGGCCTTACCTGGCGAGCGGGAATTACTTTGACGCTCTTGGAATTCAGCCCTACCTGGGACGGTTTTACCACGCCACCGATGAGCGCGGGCCGAACAGCGCACCGTATGTGGTGCTGAACTACGCCTATTGGCATGGGCATTTCCATGGCGATGCGAGCATCGTGGGGCGGGCGGTAGCGATCAATAAACACCAGATGACGGTAATTGGAGTGGCCCCGCCGGAGTTCCGTGGAACTGAGCTATTTTTTGCGCCGGCGATGTGGATTCCGGCTGTGGAACAGCCCGCCGTCGAGGGAGACGACCAACTAAAGCAGCGCGGCAATCATAATGCGTTTGTGGTGGGGCGGCTCAAGGCGGGAGTGACGGCGGCGCTGGCGGCACAAGACCTGAATTCAATTGCAGCATGGATGGCCAAGACTTACCCGGCAGAGGACGATGGCGTGAAGTTCACGCTGGCGCGGCCGGGGCTGGTGGGCGACATGCTTGGCGGCCCGGCGCGGGCGTTCATGGCCGGCCTGATGCTGCTGGCGGGGCTGATTCTGCTGGCGGCGTGCGCGAACCTGGGCAGCATTTTTGCGGCGCGAGCGGCGGATCGCGGCAAGGAGACGGCGCTGCGGCTGGCGCTGGGATCGCGGCGCGGGATGATCCTGCGGCAGATGATGACCGAGGCCATTCTCGTCTCGCTGGCAGGCGGAGCGCTGGGGCTGGCTGGAGGCGTGGGGATCCTGCACGTACTGAGCGCGTGGCAGCCGATTCCCGATATTCCGATCAACATTCCCGTGAATCCCGATGCCGGAACCTACGTTGTGGCGCTGTTGCTGGCTCTGGCGAGCGGATTCCTCTTCGGGATCGTGCCGCTTCGCCAGGTGATGCGGACCGATCCATGGCAGATGATTCGCACGGGCACAGCAGTTGCAGGCGGGCAGCGCCGGGTCACGGTGCGGGACTTTCTGCTCGCGGTGCAGATAGCGATTTGCGCGGTGCTGGTGACGTCTTCGCTGGTGGCAGTGCGCGGGTTGGTGCGGTCGCTGCACAGCACCTTCGGCTTTCAACCGCAGGGCGTGATGCTTGCTGAGACCGATCTGCACATGGCGGGCTATGCAGACGAGAGAATGCCCGAAATGCAACGGCGCATGCTGGATGCAGCCGCGGCAATTCCAGGCGTGACAGCGGTGGGCTATACGAACCGCATACCGTTGAGCCTGGGCGGCGGCGACTCGTTTGTCTACAGCGACACCACGACCGATTTCCGGCCCACAAACTTTGCAGCGGACGCGATGAGTTTCACCGTTTCGCCGGGCTACGTGAGGGCCGCCGGCACCATGCTCCTCGAGGGAAGGGACCTGACGTTTGCCGACAACAAAAATGCGCCAAATGCAGCCTTGGTGAATCGAGAATTTGCGATCAAAGTCTTCGGATCGGTGAACAAGGCGATCGGCGGACATTTCAAATTCTGGGGCGGACAGCGGGCAGAAGTGGTTGGCGTAGTGGAAGACGGAAAGTACCGGACGCTGACCGAAGATCAGCAGCCAGCCATGTTCTTCTCTTTCCTACAGCAGCCGTCGAGCAGTACCTTGCTCGTGGTTCGGTCGAGCCGCGATCCGGCAGAGATTTCGAGCGCGCTCGAGCGCATGCTGCACGGGCTGGACGCGGGGTTGCCTTTCACGGTGCGCACCTGGAACCAGGAGATGAGCTCGGCACTGTTTGCGGCGCGGGTGGCGACGGTGGCGCTGGGAGTGCTCGGCCTGCTGGGCGCAATGCTGTCGGTGACGGGAATCTTCGGCATGGCCTCATATACCGTGAGCAAACGGCTGCGCGAGCTGGGCATTCGCATGGCGCTGGGGGCGCGCACGAAGCAAGTGCTGCGGGCGGCGCTGGGGCGGGCATTCGTACTGCTATCGGTTGGCTCGGTGGTAGGACTTGTGGTGGGTGTGTTGTTCGGCAAGGTGGTGCTTTCGTTCATCGTGTACCAGGCGTCGCCGAACGATCCGCTGGTGCTGGGCGGGGTGGTGCTGACCATGCTGGCGCTGGGCCTGGTGGCTGCATGGCTGCCGGCGCAACGGGCGCTGGCGGTAAACCCGACGATCCTGATGCGGGAGGAGTAAGGGAAATCGCACCGCGAAATGGCACGAGGGCGTGTGCTATTCTGCGCGTGTGTCAGCCGGCCCGCTCCAGAATCCGAAAGCTCCACGCCACTCCGCGTGGGTCCGCGTGACCCACTGGCTCACCGTGGTTGCCTTCATCGCGCTGCTCGTCACCGGCGTGGAGATCGTGGTTTCGCATCCGCGATTTTACTGGGGCGAAACCGGGAACGTGACGATGCGCCCCTGGTTTACGATTCCGATCCCGTCTTCGCGAGGGAGTGTCCCCACGGGCTACGGCTTCGAAATGCCGGACCAGAATGGCTGGAGCCGCTATCTGCACTTTGAGGCCGCATGGCTGCTGGTGCTGACGGCCCTGGTGTACGGAATCTATATCCTGGGAAGCGGCCATCTCAAGAGGAACCTGCTGCCGGGGCGCGCCGATCGCACCTGGCGCGCGTACCGCGACGTGATGATGAGGTATCTGCGCCGCGCGCCGCCGGATGCAGCCGAAGCGCATGCTTACAACGCCGTGCAGCGGGCCGCATACGTGATGGTGATTTTCATTCTCTTTCCGCTGGTGATCTGGACGGGGCTGGCGCTTTCTCCCGGCTTCGATTCGGCATTTCCGATGGCCGTGAACCTGCTGGGCGGACGGCAGTCGGCGCGGACACTGCATTTTTTTGTTTCGGGATTTCTCGTGCTCTTCCTCGTGGTTCACGTTACCATGATTTATCTTGCAGGATTCAGGAGCCGCATGAGAGCCATGATTACCGGCCGCGCGGCACACTCGCAGGAGCGCCCATGAGCATCATCTCGCGCCGCAGACTGATCACTACGGGCCTGGCCGCAACGGCTGGACTGGCGGGGCTGGGAGTAGCCTCGCGCGTGGCTCGGCGCTATGGACTGATCCCGCCCGATGGCGGCGGCCTCTACGGCGTCGGCGAGACGCTGGACTACGCCGTGCAGAGGCTCTTGACCAGGCGCTCGCTGGCCCGCGAATTTTCCCGCGGCATGATTTCAAAAACGCCGTTTGCCAATCCCGTCGCGCCAGCCAACGAGCTGTTCAAGGGCCTGCAACCAAATGGGTTCTCCGCGTGGCGGCTGGCCGTGGATGGAATGGTCGCGCATCCAGGATCGTTTTCGCTGGCCGATCTGAAGACCATGCCCATCCGCAGCCAGATCACCGAAGTGGTGTGCGAGGAGGGCTGGTCCTACATCGCCGAGTGGATTGGAACGCCGCTGCACGAGGTCCTGAAGGAAGCCGGCACCCTGCCGCAGGCGCGTTATGTCGTCTACTACTCAATCGAAAGCGACTGGTGGGAGAGCATCGATATGGCCGACGCGCTGCATCCGCAGACGCTGCTCACCCTGGGGATGAACGACGGCGATCTCCCAGTGCCGTTCGGCGGTCCGCTGCGGCTGCGCGTGCCACGCCAGTTGGGCTACAAGAGCGTGAAGTACATTACCCGTCTGACGGTCACCGACTCGATGAAGAATTTCGGCAAAGGCCTGGGGTCTGCTTCGCCGGAGGCCGGCTATGCGTGGTATGCCGGGATTTGAGGGGCTTCGGCTTTGTCATCGCGGTAAGCCGGGTGCGATAGACTCCTCCCTATGATTCACAACGGCAAGAGCCGGAAACTTCCTTTTGACGCTGACCTGGCTGTGGCGCATTTGTGCGCGAGCGACTTGAAGCTGGCTGGGCTGATTGAGCGGGCGGGGCCGTTTACGCTCAGGCTCGATCCTGCGCCTTCGCCGTTTGAGTCGCTGCTGGAGTCGATCCTTTATCAGCAGTTGCACGGCAAGGCCGCGGCCACCATCCATCGCCGTATGAGGGAGTACTTCGGGGGAGGCGATCCTGCGCCGCAACTGCTGCTTGACACGCCTGACGAGCCGCTCAGGGCCGCCGGCGTCTCCGGCAACAAGATCAAGGCCATGCGGGATCTCGCCGCCAAGACGCTCGACGGCACCGTACCCACGCACGCGCACATCAAGAAGATGACCGACGCAGAAATCATCGAGCGGCTGACCGCGGTGCGTGGCATCGGCTCGTGGACGGTGGAGATGCTGCTGATCTTTCGCATGGGCCGGCCCGACGTGCTGCCGGTGAGCGACTACGGCGTGCGCAAGGGGTTCGCGCTCACGTTTATGCGGCTGCCCAAAACGCGCGCACTGGTTGCGGCCGACCTGCCCA
>Ga0182024_10018029_pt1 | contig 13182 bp, 8 predicted proteins | sample P32metaG_FD_120480 | JGI IMG/M metagenome (GOLD analysis project Ga0182024, IMG submission 120480) | Permafrost microbial communities from Stordalen Mire, Sweden - P3-2 metaG (Illumina Assembly) | ecosystem: Environmental > Terrestrial > Soil > Wetlands > Permafrost | place: Sweden: Stordalen...
CGAACGAAGCGGCGCTTGGCGGTGTCTTTCAATCAATCTCGATGTTCGATAAACCAGTTCAAACATGAACCCTCCGTGTTTGCTGTCCCAGTCTTGTCATCGCCGGAGAAGCGGTACTTTTGTTGCCTTGATTAGAAGCGCCTCCGTTGAGAGGGCGGTTTTGGTCGTCATTTTACTGTCTGAATAAAGGTCATTCTGCTCTCCGCCCCAATCCGGTACTCCCCTTGATCGCCGAGTTTAACACTGTTAATTCCAGATCGAGAATCGCATCCATGCCCGTAGCTGCGTTAGGAAAGTCGCTCGGCCTTTCCTCCGCTGCAACGGACCTTGCGGCCATCGAGTCCATCGCACCGGACGGCTATATTTCAGCCTGCCTCGACAATAACTGCGAGGTGGAATTCAGTGCCCAGGAGCAATGTCACTTCGATCATGGACACGCTCTAATTAGCCACAACGCTCAGGGCCCTACCGCCGAGCGCGTCCTGGTCAATGCCGATACCGGTGTTGGCCCGAACCTGCTCAACTCCCGTTTTGGCTACGTCTCCATTTCCCGCGCCAGCAACGAGGCGACGCTTTTCGCCGACAACGTGGCCAAGCTCCTCCCCCAGCTTGTAACCGATGTATCAAAGACCTCGGCTCTTGAAATCAATCAGTCTGTGTCCATTGGACAAGGCCTTGGAATGGGTTGATCCTTTGCCGCGGATTTTTCAGACACCGTCTGAAAAAGTCAGACTGGCAGATTCTCCAGACGATGTCTGGAGAATTCTTGCGAGGTTGTTGAAGGAATCTCGGTTATGCCCACGTAACACGCTGTATATGAATGGATTACGTGCAATTTGTTCTTCCTAATCCTATGCCGATATCATTCAATTACGGAACTATATTGACATGACTCTAGGCTCCGCATCCACCAAATGAACCCTTGCAAATGAGGTCGCTAGTGACCTCAAGTAGCCTCGTACCATTCGACCGACCTTCATTTCCGGGACACTGGCCGACTTCTCGCCACTAAACGAGCGACGTTGGCTGCCAGTGCCGCTCTTACGCGAGCGTGCACTTTGTGTGAGCAGTTAGGCTGGACGTGTTTGGAGGTTCTTCAGCGATAGTGAGGGGCGCGTCCGCCTGAGTGTGTGAGCCCCAAGAAAGCGGCCCTCATAGTTGTCTCTTCTGGAGCTTTCGAGTTTCCAGTTTCAACGCGTAGAGTAAAACAGGCCCGAAGGCCAGGCTTCTGCAACCCCTCATTATCCAATTTAGCAAATTAGTACACACGAACGAACTCTTTCTTTTGAAGCATTGTCAGGATGTCAACCCCTTCCCAGTTGATGAACCAAGGACTTTGTGTGCTCTGGCCAAAGAATTCTTGGACCTCAATCGCGCTATAAGAAGGGAGGGAGAATTGAATGCAAAACTCATCGACCCAACGCCTCTTCCGCGCCTCGCTAACATACGGGCATGCAAGCATGTCAACAAACAGATATGCCTTTTCTGCGTTGCGAGCCACATCTGCTAAGTCGCTGAGTCGCTTGTCGACCTCAGCATCCAGGGCTGTTCTGAGGACGGTGTACTCGGGACGGTCTTGGATGTAAAACATGCAACCGACTATATCGAAGTAACACCACTCGGCGCACTTTTCCGGTCCCGACCCAAGGGCAAACAGGTCCTCAGCGAGGCGAACTGGAATGAGATAGGCATCGCCCAACTCGCGAATAGCAAGGAGAACATTCATGGACTCCAGGGGCACAAGCCTTGGAAGCGCTCCCGATTTAAGCACCTGCGCGCGGAGGCAGCTGAGACCTTCCGAGTACACGAGCTCTTCAATCGTCTGGCTCTCGCGCGGAAGCATTCGTCGGGCGAACCGCACAACGAGGGTCACTGCGAGCGCCATCCGATAGGAAGCATTGACAGTTGGTGCAACGGTATAGATGAAGAACAATATCCGGAGCAAGATGCTAAATACGGTACGGTATCTCTTCTCCTCCTGCTCATCTACCACTTTCCGACGCGAAACGAGGCGCCTTGCTCGGTCGCAGAGCGCAGAAATCAAATAGGAAGAAAGATCGTGGTAGCCTCCCCCGGCTTCATGACAAATCGATTTGATCGCGGTCAGGAAATCTGTCGTGACTCGGTCGCTGCGCCAAATTCCTGCGGGACGGAGCCGGCTTCGATCCTGAGCATAGTTCTCAAATATTTGCGCGCTGAGGGTCTCCAGCAGGAGGTGCGCCTTGTCAATGATGACCGACTTGCTCGTCGTAAACGGACGGGAAATGGCAGTCATTTTGTGGGGATTGCTGTACAAATTGAATTCGGCAAGCGCATCCAAATAGCCATCGCGCACTTGGTCGGCGACGGCGCTGGACTCGGCAAATATGAATACGTCGTCAACGTAACGGCGGATGGAGTACTCGTTCCCATGGGAATAATTACGTCTTTCAAGTCTTCGAATTGCAATCAGGTCTACCGCCTGGAATAGGACTTCGGCAAAAATGCGGCTTATCTCCGGACCAATGACAATGCCGTTCGTTTCTCCGTGATTCACAAACATCATCAGGTCATCGAACACCTTCGCTGCCGTGGCGGCGCTTTTGCTCTCCTTCGCCAGATTCTTGCCCATCAAAGCCCATGCAATCGAATGCGTATAGATGCTATCGAAGCACCTAGATACGTCGAGTGTCCTCAGATTGCTATAGCGCTTCTCTAAGCTCACGAAGTCATCAGACGCGAAGAACCTATACAGCCGCGTGAACCCGCGGTACGAGAAATAGGACGGGTTGTAGCGCGAAAGCGTGTCGATGTCGTTCGTGCTAATTTGACCCTTTTTGAACTGATTCAGTGCGTCTGACTCACTTCTCTCATAGAAGGTGCCTGAGACCTTAAACGGAGCTCGAATACTGACGGGGCTGCGGCTGCACTCGTGAATCATCCACTCGTCGAATTCCCCGTAAAACTCCTTCACCTTCCAGAGCGCTGACGGATGTAGCACACCGAGCTTTCTGAAGTCCAAGACCCCCTTTTTGACCTTGTATGAAAATGGCACAGTCACGTGCGCGGGCTTTGGCCCCATGCGGAGAACGAGTATATTCACCAAGTCCGAATGGATGCGGCCCAAGGTCGCCCTTTTCTTCATATGACCGTAGAAGCCATCCCCGGAAAAGATTATTGGCGTCTCAAACGGGAGCGTTTCAGTGATAAGTACGCGTTCATGGTCGCCCCGTTTGACCGGAACCCACTCTCCACGTTTAGCCATCGCGCCAACACCTCTTGACTAGGGCCAGATTCTTTACGCTGAAGGAGTAGTACTCCCTTCCCATGTGCCCTCTCAGGAAGCTCCTCGCTGCGAGCATTCTCTGCTGCTGCGCGTTCAGGCAAACGCCCGCAGCTGCACGTAGACCAGGTGAAGAAAAAATGAGCCGGCGAAGAGCCGCGTCAAGGTCTCCAAGCGAATTTCCAGCATGGTAAGTCAGGAAAGGATGGTTGTGATAGACGCCAGCCAGACGCTTACGATTTACCAGCGGGTCAAAGAGCCTGTAGTTCGATGTCAGATAGCAAATCCGGAGATAAAGTTCATCGAAGCGTCCATCACGAGCGTAGGCGCGAAAGGCCTTGGCAGTTCTTGTGAGGATGCGCTTCAGCGGTTTCTCGCTGAGATTCACGTTTATGACGCGCTTCGACTCCTTGCTCCGAACCCGCTCGTCTCGGATCCTAAATTCGTAGCCCAAGTAATCAAACTGGCCGATCTCTGACGACGCGCCGTGGTCTACCTTTGGGGCGTCAATCCGATCCTTTTTCTTCATCCCGAACGAAGTGCCTGCGGGCAGAGCCATCGACAGTTCTCGCTCAAACTTGTATACATCCTCGACACCGCTGGTTATTACGACAATGTCATCGACAAAGCGCCCAAAGTAAAACACTCCGGGTAGGCCTTTCACGTATCTATCGAAGCGGTCCATCATGACTTCAGCCAGAGCGGCGCTTATAGCCAGGCCAGTGGGGATTCCCGGCTTTCCGGTGCTGGAATGCTCTCGCAGCACGGAGGCTAGGAGTTCAACTGTCTTTCGGCTCACTGCGCTGCCCGCCACGTGGGCCAGCGACTCCTCAACTGATAATGAGTCGAAGAATCTGTGGACATCGAATCGGTAGACGCGAAATTGAATCTCCTGTTTAAGGCACAAGAGAAGAACCTTTATCAAGCGGCTGCGTTCGCTCGGGCCCGCCTTAGTAATGCTGCTGAGGTTGCTTGCGATTTTTCTAAGGACCAGAATGTTTGGATAGGAACAGACGGTACATACGTCCCTGGATCCCTTGCGCGTGTAGCGAAGGCCACACGCACCATTGAAACCATTCGCAGCGCAAGCAACCGCGTCAGTCACGAGTTGGTCCTTCGTGTCCTTAGACAAGACCTGCCGGTATTTCCTGAAGTCGGACTGTCGCACCTCGGAGCCGAGGCCGCTTCCGTCGAACGCCTGCTGCCGTAGGCCCAATATTCACCTCCCCGCGAAACTGCGGAAATCATCATATCCCGAACTCAGAGAGAAGACCGTAAAACTTGTTCCTTTCGCACGATGCCTGGTCTCGCCCGATTAGTCCGGGTAAACGCCGTTCAAGCCCAAACCATCAAGCCGACCAGAGTCGGCCGATGGGAATGCCGTGCAGATTTGCCGAGAAGGGGATAGTCTCCGTGCCCGCATAGAGCACGACGCCGCGTACCCAGTTTTTGCCGATGGCGCTCGCCATAGCCTGCAATCCGCCCACGTCATTGATTCCCAGGGTTGCAGCAGCTTTTACTTCAACGCCCACTACTTTCCCAGCACGATCTTCCAGCACGATGTCAACTTCGCGGCCAGAAACCGTCCGCCAGTAAAATAGCTCTGGCCGAGTCGCGCTCCAGGCACATTGCTTGCGCAGCTCCATCAGCACAAAGTTCTCCAAAACCGATCCAGCCACATTCCCCTCGCCTTTCAGGCGCTCCACTGTGACTCCGAGCAGGTGCGCCAATAGCCCTGTATCGTTCAGGTAGACTTTGGGAGTCTGGATGGCTCGCTGCCCCAGGTTTCTCGCCCAGGGGCGCAGCATTTGTACGAGGAACGTTGCCTCCAGCAGGGCGAAGTAGCGTTTCAATGTCGTTTGCGGCAGGGCCATCGTTCTCGACAGGTCGGCGAAGTTCACCAGTCCGCCCGCGCGGGCGGCCACTGCGAAGAGCAGCCGTGGTACCGCGGTCGTGTCGGCAATGTTTGCCAAATCTCGTACATCCCGTTGGAGCACCGTCGTAACGTAGGACTGAAACCAGGCATCGCGGCGGGCTGCGCTCTGGCGAGCCACCGCAGGCGGATAACCCCCAGAAACGATGCTCTCCAGCAGTTCTTCCCAGGACATCGCGGGCGATTTGCCTGACCAGCCCGCGGATTTCCCGGAAAACAAGGTATCCACAAAGTTCTCTTTGACGCCGCGGATCTCGCCTTGGGAAAAGGGCCAAAGAGTCAACACTTCCATGCGTCCCGCCAGAGATTCTGAAAGCTTCGGCAGGAGCATCACATTCGCCGATCCGGTGAGCAGAAATCGTCCGGGCTGGCGATTCCGGTCAATGACAGCTTTAATTACGGAGAAGAGTTCGGGAACATGCTGGATTTCATCGAGTGTCACCGTTGGGTTGAGGCCGGCAACGAAGCCGTTGGGATCGCGCTTGGCAGCCGCCAGAATGCCGGGATCGTCGAAGGTGAGGTACTGGCGGTCTTTCCCGGCAACTTCGGACGATTGCACCATCGTACTCTTGCCGGTTTGTCGGGCCCCGTTCACCAGAACGGCAGGTGTGTCCGCGAGGGCATCGAGAAGGGTGCCGGTCAGGTGGCGGTGAAGCATGCATAGATAATCAACCATTCTATGGTTGATTATCAACCAAAATCAGGATGATTATCCAGATACACCTTCTGTGCCGGGAGCACGATCAACCCAGCGCCCTGCTGAAGCGGGATGATGTGAACCTGTCCAGCGGGATTTTTCAGCGGGTTTCTGCAGAATCTGAATTTGCCAGACACTGTCTGGGAAATTCAGTAAGCACGATGTGCGTTGCAAATCGTCATTACAAGCGGTTAACTGATGGCGGATTGATACCATGATCACCGAGAATCCATTTGAGAAAATCATGCAGGCTGGGGATCGCCAGCCACCCGCGCCTATCCGCACGAAGCCGCCATCGCGGAAAAACTCAGTGCACTGATCGTGCTGGATATTCGCAACAGGATGAAGGACTTCTGCGACTTCTGGGAGGTAAAATATCAACACATCCGGTAAGACAGCCACGCGGGTTGTAGTTGCTGATCGAGGAAGCAATCCGTCCCTATGAATCTGATAAAGTCCAAAAGGCGCGTTGCAGACCACGGAGAGGTGTTCACGCCTCAGTGGCTGGTCGAGAAGATGCTCGACCTCGTCAAAGGCGAAAGCGAGCGCATCGACTCTCGTTTTCTGGAGCCTGCTTTCGGAAGTGGAAACTTCCTTGTTCCTGTCCTCCAGCGAAAGCTGGCCGCCGTAGAGGCTAAGTTCGGAAAGGCCGACTTTGATCGCCAACACTACGCACTGTTGGCGGTGATGTGCACCTATGGGATTGAAATCTTGGCAGATAATATCGCTGAGTGCCGCGCGAATATGCTTGAGGTCTTCGCCGAGTACCTGGATCTGGAAGAGAGAGATGATCTCTATCGGGCCGCTTTCTATGTCCTGTCGGTGAACCTCGTACATGGAGACGCGCTGACGATGCGCACGCATGACGACCAGCACATCACCTTTGCCGAATGGGGATACCTGGGCAAGGGCAAGTTCCAGCGCCGCGACTTCCGCCTTGAGGTTCTTACGCAAATGTCGTCTTTCAGCCAAGAGGGGTCACTCTTCGCCCATCTCGCCAAGTATGAGATCTTCACTCCGTTACGGGTATATCCGCCAATGACAGCGCGGGAGCTTGCTTGCTGGCCATTGGACGATAGCTTGCGGGAGGCCATATGAATAATCAGGCGAGCTTTACACTTCGCGGGCGCAACCCCGATGTTTTGACCTGCATAGCCAATCTTTCCAATGACGAGGTGTTCACGCCGCCAGAGTTCGCCAACCGGATGCTCGACACGCTCGCCGAAGCCTGGGCGACGAATAATGGTGGAGCAGACCTCTGGGCGGACAGTTCGGTTAGGTTTCTCGACCCGTTCACCAAGTCGGGTGTATTCCTGCGCGAAATCGCCAGCCGCCTCACCAAGGGCCTGTACGACGAAATACCTGACCTTCAAGAGCGCGTCGATCACATCCTCACCAAGCAGCTGTTTGGCATTGGCATCACTTATCTCACCAGCCTCCTGGCGCGGCGCAGCCTGTATTGCTCAAAGCACGCTGACGGCCCGCACTCCATCGCCAAAGACTTCGCCGACGACGCGGGCAACATTTGGTTCGAGCGGATGGAGCACACATGGGCAGACGGCAAGTGCAAGTTTTGCAGGGTGGGCCAAAAGACTTTCGACCGTGGCGAAGAGCTTGAAACACACGCCTACGCGTTCATTCATACAGACGATATCAAGACTCGGCTAGCCGAGTTGTTTGGAGACGACATGCAGTTTGACGTGATTATCGGCAACCCACCGTATCAAATGAAGGGCGGTGCAGGTGGTTCAAGCGACTCCTCTATCTACCACCTGTTTGTAGAGCAGGCTTTGAGACTCGATCCGCGCTTTCTGACTATGGTCATCCCGTCCCGGTGGCTGGCTGGTGGGCGCGGTATGGAGGAGTTTCGCAAGACGATGCTGACGGGCAAGCATATCAGTCATTTTGTTGACTATACCAAGATGTCAACGGCATTCCCGGGTGTCGATTTTGAGGGTGGCGTCGGTTACTTTTTGTGGGACAAGGAGCATCAGGGCGATTGCGAGTACACACTCTACCAAGCCGAGGAACTTCAGCCAGCCGTTATTAGGGACTTGGGAAGCCTCGACATCTTCGTTCGAGACGAACGTTCGTTGGCAATCCTCAACAAGATTCGTGCCAAGTCTGAAAAAACAATGGACAGCATTATCAGCTCGGACACACCGTTCGGATTGCCAACGAACATAACCGAATGGAAAGACAAATCGTTTAAGAATTCTGTTGCTCTTTATCTCACTGATCGAGGAAAGCGAACGGTGGGATTCATACTCCGGTCGAGTGTTCGTAAGAACACCCACCTGATTGACGAGTGGAAAGTCCTACTTCCCGAGGCATACGGTGAACGCGGTGCTATCCCGGCGATGGTATTGGGTCCGTCTATTGTTGCTCCACCTGAGTCCGTCTGCACACAGACATATCTTGTCGCCGGCCCGTTCAAGAATCAGCGTCAAGCAAAAAGCATGCAGTCTTATATCTCAACACGAGTGTTCAGATTCCTTGTATCCCTGCGAAAGATAACACAGCACGCATTGCGTTCGACCTACTCGTGGGTTCCGCAGCAATCGTGGAACGGGACTTGGACAGACGAGCTGCTGTATGAAAAGTATGGCATCAACAAGAAAGAAATCGCGTTCATCAACAGCATGATCCGGCCTATGGGAGAGGATGATGAGTAAAACCATCGAGGAAATCCTCGCGCCCAAGCCGGAAGCCAGGCCGCGCATCTACGCCTATTCGATTGCTGACAAGGCTCACGAGGGGCTCCTCAAGATTGGGCAGACGACGCGCAACGTGAAGCAGCGCGTCGCCGAGCAACTCAAGACTGCCGCTATCAAAAACTACAAGATCGAACTGAACGAGTCCGCCGAGCGCGACGACGGGACCATCTTCAGCGATCACGATGTGCGCGCAGCGCTCGTCAGGAAGAAGTTCGAGAACGCAGAGCTGGAGTGGATGCACTGCTCGGTCCGGGAGCTTAGGACCGTGCTCGCTGAACTACGCTCGGGGCAACGATTCACCGGCACGCATCACGAAACTTTCCGGATGCGTCGTGAACAGGCCCAGGCGGTCGACAAGACATTCGATTATTTTCACTCGATCTGGTCCGAGGATCGGCGTGATGTCCCACGATTTCTGTGGAACGCGAAGATGCGCTTTGGAAAAACCTTCACGACGTATCAACTCGCTAAGAAGCTCGGCACCAAACGGGTGCTCGTGTTGACCTTCAAGCCTGCAGTGGAAGACGCATGGCAGACGGACCTCGAAAACCATGTTGACTTCGAAGGCTGGCAGTACCTGTCGAAATCCTCCGGCGGCGACCCGACGCAGATCGATCGCAAGAAGCCCGTGGTCTATTTTGGCTCTTTCCAGGATTTGCTGGGTCGCGACGCGGCGGGCAACATCAAGTCCAGTAACGAATGGCTCCATGAGGTTAATTGGGATCTCGTAGTCTTCGATGAGTACCACTTCGGTGCCTGGCGCGACACCGCTAAGGAGCTATTCGAGGGCGAGGACGAGAAGGTTGCCAAGGAGGAAGCCAAGCTCGAATACGCCGCGAGTCTAGAGTACGTGAATGAAGACCTAGGAGTACTTTCCGAGAAAGAAACAGAGTTCCTGCCGATCACGAGCAAAGCCTACCTTTACCTCTCAGGTACACCCTTCAAGGCGCTGGCTACGGGCGAGTTCATCGAAGAACAAATTTTCAACTGGACCTACACCGACGAACAGCGCGCGAAGGTAGATTTCGCCGCCAAGAACCCCCGCAAGTGGAATCCTTATGGTGCGCTGCCGCAGATGCGTCTGCTTACTTACCAGATGCCGGACGAACTGGTAACGGTCGCGAGCGCTGGGGAATTCGACGAGTTCGATCTCAACGAGTTCTTTGCTGCTACAGGCACGGGAAAGAGCGCGCAGTTCAAGCACAAAAGCGACGTACAAAAGTGGCTAGACATTATCCGTGGCCAGTACACGCCGAAGATTGTGGATGGCCTCAAGACGGGCTCGCCACCACCGTTCCCTTATTCGGATGCGCGGTTGCTCCCTTACCTGCAGCACTCGTTCTGGTTTCTACCAAACGTCGCGGCATGTCGAGCGATGGCAAACATGCTGGCCGAGAGGCACAACATCTTCTGGAAAGACTACGAGGTTGTCACGGCGGCTGGTGTGTCGGCGGGTATTGGCATGGAGGCACTCCCTCCGGTGCGCAAGGCCATTGGGAGTGGGTTCAGGACCAAAACGATCACACTGTCGTGCGGCAAGCTCACCACTGGCGTGACTGTGCCGCAATGGTCTTCGATCCTGATGCTGCGCAATCTGAAAAGCCCTGAAACCTACTTTCAGTCAGCCTTCCGCGCGCAGTCTCCGTGGTCCATCATGAACCCCAATGGTGACAATCCGAATGAGGAAGAAATCCTCAAACCTGCGTGCTTCGTATTTGACTTTGCCCCCACGCGGGCGCTTCGTCAGCTCTCCGAATACGGCATCGGACTTTCACCCAACGAGTCGAATCCGGAAAACGCCGTCAAGGATCTCGTGTCGTTCCTGCCGGTACTGGCCTACGACGGCGCGAATATGACTCAGATCGATGCTGGCGGCATTCTGGACATCGCGATGGCTGGCACCTCGGCTACGCTGCTGGCGCGCAAATGGGAGAGCGCACTACTGGTAAATGTGGACAATGACACGCTGCGCCGTATCTTTGATAACCCCGAGGCGATGGCCGCTGTAGAGCGTATCGAGGGCTGGCGCGCGCTGGGTGACAACATCATCGAGACCATCATCAACAAAAGCGAGAAGGTTAAGGATCTGAAGAACAAGGCCAAAGGCAAGGAGTTGACCGAGAAACAGAAGAAGCAACTCACCGACGAGGAGAAGGAATACAAGTCCAAACGCAAGCAGGTGCAAGAAAAGCTAATCAAGTTCGCGACACGCATTCCTGCGTTCATGTACCTGACCGATTTTCGCGAGAACACGCTGCAAGACGTGATCACTAAGTTGGAGCCGGACTTGTTTCTGGCCGTCACTGGTCTGACCGTGAAGGACTTCCATCTGCTTGTACGCCTGAAGGTTTTCAACACCGAGCAGATGAATCAGGCAGTGTTTGCGTTTCGTCGCTACGAGGATGCCTCGTTGCGGTACACGGGCATCGAGAGCCACGAGGGGCTCGCACACTACGGGCTCTACGACACCGTGGTAGCAAAAGAGTAAGACGGGCTGGCCCGTACAGCGCAATATCATTTGATTGCAACAATTGAAGCTGCGCCCTAATACCAACCGGTCTCACCGTTCAGCACTTTGTCTTGTAACCGGCAACCTTGTGAAAGTGCTTCCATCGAACGAAGTCTGCTAAGCCTGCCAAGTCTGGGAATAACGTTCTTCTGGACACCCCGAGCTGCGCCAAATCGCGGAGAAGAGCATCAGCGTCCTGTACCTCAAACTTTACCTGCTCCAGCCGTAATTCTTCGATCCCCGAGCAGTCCTCTTTCGGCTCAAGCCTCAAACTTTCGTCCAAAAGATCCTGCGTTCTGCCGAAGATGATAAATCGGCCCTCTTGGGCTGCAACTCGCGGGTGCATCGCCGGGGGTTCGATCGGCATTGCATGGCTCGGCAGAAGTGCTTTCGAATCTCCCATCTTGTCAATCAGTGTCTCCAGCGGAGGTATATATCTCGCTGCATCCGCGGACCATGCAAGCAATGGACCGCTCCATTCGCTACTCAACTTATCGGAGAGCCAATAAGCGTCTACCATCCAGACTGAAATAAACGGACTTGGTCGCGTAGTGTCTGTAGGGGTCTTCTCCTTTTCCGCGCGATAATCCTCTACGGAGAAAAAGAGCGCTGCCAGGGCGTTGGTTGTCCAATCGAGCAATCGCGTGGGCAACCCATGATGCTGCATCAAAAAGTACCAGTCGATTGCCGTCTTCGCATGATTGGCCTCGTTCAACAAGTGCCCATAGCTTGTGAAGTCTATGCGCAGCTCATGTTCCAGCTCGAAGAGTTCATCGAAGAGGTTGGCGTCCTCGTGTTGTGGGATAGGGCTCCCCGGTTGCTTGTGCAAATTAGCCCTTGTCCCAGAGCGATAGAGGCCAGGCTGTAAGCCGTGATCGCAATTCCTTTGACCACGAAACCAAACCTGCCCGACGATGCGCACGTTGTTAAGAAGATAATCTTCATCGCATTCCGTGCCCTTCCAGTCGTCCTCTTGCCAACGTTCCGATGTTGTGCGGACCGCTTTGAGATAGTCTCCGATGCTCTTGATCGGCTCCACGGCCCCCTTGGCTTCGAGCAGTTTCCTGATCGTAAGGAGGCGAGGTCTCGGATTGCTTGCTGGCCCTTCGCTCATCGACGGTTATCTCCAAAGGATCATTCTATCTTCCTCCATTAAAGGGAGGATGTCTCCTCCCTGGTTTCAGCCGCCGATGATGCCGGCGTCTTCCACCACCCTCCTCAGCGGGGCTATTCCTTCCCCGCAACGCCCCTCCCTTACGAGCGTACAAGCGTACAGCAATAAGGAAGAGGACCAATTTTCTTCCTTCGTCAAGTGCCCCCGCTTCAAGCAACGGGCTTGGCAGAGGCGGAAGAACCCGTCAAGGGTCTCCGCATTCGCTTCGATGAACGCGCACCGAACGCGCGCCCTTGACAGAACCTTTCGCCTCCGCCCGTTGAAAGAGCCATGAAGCGGGGGCACTCAACGAAAGAAATTTGGTTTGGGTGCTCTTGCTTCTGAACGCCAATCGGCCCTTCGAGGCTACCAGAGGAGCACATCATGGAATTCAGCAACGGGACTACCAGCATCACAGCTACCACCGCCAGCAATGGCACAGCCAGCAACGCCGCGCCGCACAGGACAAATGCGGCGCAGCGGACCCGCAGCGATTCGCCTTACCAGCAGCGCACCAGCCAGAAAGACAACCCCACGCAGGTAATCATCAAGCAAGCCGTGGATTACCTCATCCAGCAACTTGAGGCAGGCAAGAGCGAAACCCTGACCGCGTACCTAGGCGCGATGGCGCGGTTCCACAACTACAGCTTTGGAAACATCCTTGCCATTGCGCGGCAGCGGCCTACAGCCACGCGGGTTGCAGGTTTCGGCAGATGGAAGGAGATGGGCCGATTTGTGAAGAAGGGCGAAAAAGGTATCCAGATTCTTGCGCCGATGATCGGATACCGGCGAAAGAAGGACGACGCCGAGCAGGACCGCGACACCAGCGGCAAGCCTCAGCCCATGCTAATCGGATTCCGTGCAGTTTATGTGTTCGATGTGGCGCAGACCGAGGGCGAGGACTTACCCGA